>OLGD01000103.1_pt1 | contig 160655 bp, 154 predicted proteins | sample 1605311 | NCBI WGS metagenome assembly OLGD01 (sample SAMEA3888917, study PRJEB22519) | human gut metagenome | biome: human gut; feature: human-associated habitat; material: faeces | place: Denmark | collected 2010 | reverse complement strand
ACTTTGAGCGCCCTGCTTCTGAAAAGTTGGTTATTTACGAAATGCTGATTCGTGACTTTACCGAGGAACATACCTTCAATGCTGCGAAAGAAAAACTGGAATATCTAAAAAATCTGGGAGTAAATGCTATTGAACTGATGCCCATCAATGAATTTGAAGGAAACACGAGTTGGGGTTATAATCCCTCGTTCTATTTTGCCGTAGATAAGTATTACGGTACAAAAAATGATTTAAGAGCTTTCGTGGATGAATGTCATAATCAGGGGATGGCTGTCATTATCGACCTTGTGCTGAATCATAGCTTTGGCCAGTCTCCTTTCTATCTCCTATATAGGGATGCGGATGGAAAACCTTCTGCTGATAATCCGTGGTATAATCAGGAGTCGAATATCAAGAATCCGAGTCTTTCATGGGGATATGATTTTAATCACGAGAGTGAATATACGCGTGCTCTGGTAGATAGCGTAGCCGGCTTCTGGATGTCAGAATATAAAATCGATGGTTTCCGTTATGACTTTACAAAAGGATTTTCCAATACTCCTTACGGAACGAGTGATTGGGCAAATGGTCCGGATGATGCACGTATTGCCAATCTGAAACGTATGTCGGCTGCTGTACAGGAACGGCAACCGGGTGCTTATGTTATTTTTGAACATTTGGCAGCTACCAGTGAAGAAAAGCAGTTAGGAGATGCGGGCATCTTGCTATGGCGTAATAAAAATGAAGCATATTGTGAAACTGCTATGGGATGGAGTGGCTCAAAAACCGATTTTTCTGGTTTGTTTGCAGGGACATCCGGTATGCCTGCCGGTAGTTTAGTGGGATATATGGAAAGTCATGATGAAGAACGTACAGGGTTTAAAGCCTGGAAATGGGGAAATACCGGAGTAATAGCATCAACTACGAGTACAAATACCGGAATGAGCCCTGCAACAGGAAGTAATATTAATCTCTCGACCCGTACCAAACGTTTAGCCACCAATGCGGCCTTCTTCCTTACCGTACCCGGACCAAAGATGATCTGGCAATTTGGTGAGTTAGGATATGATTTCTCTATCAATAACAATAGTGACGGTACTAAATATGATGAGCAGGGTGGATATCGTACAGACCCTAAACCAATCAAGTGGGATTACTTTGAAGATGCTGACCGGAAAGAATTATACCAAACATATGCGACTTTGTTAGATTTACGCCATTCCTATCCTGAACTGTTTGCTTCAGACGCAAAGTTTAGCTGGAAAGTCGGCATTTCTAATTGGGACAGCGGACGTACCCTATCCGCCACTTCTGCTGATGGAGAGAAATCTCTTGTCGTAGTCGGAAACTTTACACTGGCAGACAAAAACCTCTCAGTTTCGTTCCCCAAGACAGGTACTTGGTATGAATTGTTGAAGGATAATGAACAAATGACTGTATCGGGCACGACGCAGACGGTTGATGTTCCGGCTCATGAATTCCGTCTTTTCACCAATTTTAAACCTACTTTGACGGATATCGAAACAACTACTCCGGATGCTGAGAAGACTTTGATATACTATAATAAGGGGATAGATACTTTAGTGTTGCCTGCCGGAGAAGCTAAACGCGTAGAAGTGTATTCTGTCAATGGTATGCTGGTTATGACACAGGAGAACTGTACTTCTGTAGGTTTATCCGCTTTGCCTGTTGGTTACTATATGGCACGGGCTTATCTGGAAGATGGAAGAGTACAGGCTTGTAAAATTATGAAATAGGTTAGTTGTTGTAAAATGGTTGATAATAGAGTTTGTTTGTGTTTTTGGAAGAAAGCTGCCGGTATATTGCTGGCAGCTGCTTCTCTTTTAGTAGTTTCTTGTGGTGAGAATATGAAGGAATTGTCTCCTTTAAGTATCGATGAATTAGGTGTTTCCATCCCCAGCGGCCATTCCCGTGAATACTCCTATACCGATAAGAGCGGAGGATTTTATTATGGAATGACTTCCACGGATAGTTGGGGGGACTGGTATGCAGGATGGAACGTAAATGCGAAACGCATTTTTGCTGACTACCGTTTGTATGTGGATGGCGAAAGACTGCTTCGGAAGAATGCCCATGTAAGGGTGTATCCGGACAGGTTGATGCGTCATTATGATAAAGCAGTAGAAACATTTTGTTTGTTGGATAAACCACGCTTACTATATGTACGTATGGATAGCATACAAGGAAAACTCGTTTCCTTGATGTTGGAAGGAGAGAATGTGACTGATGCCCGGAAAGACGGCAATTCAGTAGTTTATACGGCAAAAGAATCACCCGAAAATGTGGTGCGTATGGCACCGGCTAATGGAGTAGCCATCGAATTTAATGATAGCATAATGACTGTTCCGGCTTCTTCAGGCGGTTTCCTAATTGCTTTTGGTACGGAAGAAGACAGTCGGGAAGCCATAGAGGGTTTCCGTAAAGAAGGAGAGAATTGGCTGACAGAACGTAGTCGGCGTATACAATCTCTGCTCAATCATAATCCTTTGAAAACGAATCTGGATTCTTTGGATCATGCACTTGCCTGGATTATGCTCACTAACGACCAGCTGATAACTTATCAACATGGCGGTTACGGCATGTATGCCGGTTTGCCTTGGTTTACGGACTTCTGGGGAAGGGATATGTTTATCTCTATGCCGGGTGCAGTGCTTTGCACCGGACAATTTGAGACAGCACGTGATATCCTTGCATCTTTTGCCCGCTATCAGGACACTGTTTCCACTTCTCCCACTTACGGACGTATTCCCAACCGCCTGAATCTGGAAGGTGTTCTGTATAATACCACCGATGGAACGCCCCGCTTTGTGATGCAAGTACACGATTATCTGAAATATACAGGTGATACGGCTTTTGTGAAAGAGATATATCCTTCGGTAAAGATTGCTACAGATGCCTCTTTGCGTCTGTATACCGATGAGAAAGGTTATCTCACTCATGCCGATGCGGACACCTGGATGGATGCCAAGCGCCAAAGTAAATATCCTTGTTCGCCACGTGGCAACCGTGCTGTAGATGTGCAAGCTCTATGGTATACCCAGTTGATGAATGCTGCGGATCTTGCCCGTTATATGAATAGGGAAGAGGATGCCAGGCGCTGGAATGATGCGGCGGCACGTCTTCGTTCAAACTTTGAACGGGATTTTGTAGATACTGCCACTCAATTTGTTTACGATCATTTGAATACAGACGGTACCGGTGATACGCAAATTCGTCCCAATGCTATCTATGCACTGGATCTGATTTCTGATTCAAACTTAAAGATGCATGAAACCAAAGAAGTTTGGGAACGTCTGGTATATCCCTGGGGTGTGTCGTCACTCGATCAGGATGACGAACAATTCCATCCTTATCATGAGCAGTGGCATCGTTATCATAAAGACGATGCTTATCATAACGGTACGATATGGCTTTGGAACAATGGTATGGCAATGCAACGGATGATAGAGAACGGACAAGCGGACATCGCTTATACTTTATTCAGGAATATGAACCGCCAGGCTCTTGCCGAAGGTGCTGTCGGCAGTCTGTCGGAGAATGCGGATGCATGGCCGCGTGCCGGACAGACGTGGGTGCGGCGTAGCGGGACTTTCTTGCAAGCATGGAGCAATAGCGAGCATATCCGGGTATGGAATCAGTATTTCCTGGGAGTGCGTCCTGATATGCTCAATCACTCTATCACCCTTGCTCCGCAGCTTCCTTCCGACTTGAAAGAGGTGGACAGCCGGGTAAATATTGGGGATGGCATACTTCACATGATTATCTCTAAAGAGAATGCCAATGGAACATATCGTTATGAATGGAATGGTGCTCCTGTAACTCTCAAATTGGATATTGATTCTTATCAGACATTGGATGTTCCGGTATCGACCGGTAGTTTGATTACTGCAAAAGCGGATGGAGCGTGCATGACTGTAGAAGTATCTGATGCTTCCGGTAAGAAGACAGCCAATCACATTGTAGAGCCGGATGCTGCCAAAGTAGAAAAGAAAAAACTGCAAGATGCTTATTTCAGCGATACTCACTTTGCAAAGCCTTCTTACAGGGAGAATATAAAGAGTATGTCACGCTATTTTGATCCGCCATTGACGTATCAGAGTATAGAATAAGGCTATTCGTAAATCTTGTTCAACAGTCTGTTCAGCCATTCCCAGCGGAAGCGGAACCAGCGGCGGGTGCTACTTTGTTTCCCGCCGAAACGTAGAACGAAGTCACGGTAACCATGTTTGCGGAAGGGGAGACCGACATCCATAAATTCAAGATGGCGGTAGCCCCGTTTCTTGGCATCGGTGAGGGCATGCCATACGGCAAGTATACCCGGATATTGCAGGGCATAAGTTTTGCGCATCCCACCTGAAAACCAGAGATAGGCATTATCCTCGGAATAGATGCAGGCACTGCCACCGATGATTTTATCTTTATACGTAACTATGAATATCTTACTTTGTTTTCCTTGCACCATTTCTTTTTCCATATGCTGGAAGAACTCTTTGCTGGGAAAGTGGCGGCGTATTTTTGAAGAATAAACATGGTGCAGCATTTGGGAGAACGACTGTATCTCTTCTGTGTTGTGGACTTCCCGTACTTCTGCGCCATTCTTCAATCCTTTCTTAATCTGCCGGATGCGTGATGGACTGAAACGCTCTTCTACATATTCCCTGCTGTGCAGGGAGTTGCGTACCTGAAGCCAATTGATGGCAAAATAGTGGTTCTTGCGGAAGGATTTATAACCGAATAGTGAGTTCTCCAGATTACGGAATTCAATGAGGAATGCTTCCCGCAATGCCTCGTCAGTCAGCCGTTGCAACATCTCGCCAAAGACAAATTCCTTGTCTGCCGTTTCATCAAAATACTCTCCCGTACCATAGATTTCACACCTTTTGATAATGGCAGGAGGAAACAGGCGGACACTCTTTCGTATTGCTGCCAATAGCTTGGCAACGGGTTTTCCGCCTTCGGATGCAACGATGAGAAGGGGCGTGTAACCTGTGGTTGCTTCATAGATGCGAAACAACTCGATGGAGTGAAACGTATTTTTGCCCGGTAGTTCCGGGATGTCATTCCCGTGGTAATATGTCGTTAGTTTCAGAGGCATTGACTGCAAATTTAAAAAATAATCTTGTATCTTTGCACTATTAAACAATAATTTAGCTACGAGCTACAGGCTACGGGTACCTTGCGGTATGATAGCATAAACACTTGTAGCATGTAGCTTGTAGTTACTCAACTTAATAGATATGGAAAATTTCAGTGAATTACTAAAAGTTCGCCGTAGCATGCGGAAGTTTACGGATGAAGAGTTGACACAGGAACAAGTTGTTGCTTTGATGAAAGCTGCATTGATGTCACCCACTTCCAAGCGGACAAATGCATGGCAGTTTATTATGGTGGACAATAAGGAATTGCTCGAAAAACTATCACATTGCAAAGCGCAGTCATCGCAGTTCATTGCCGATGCTCCGTTGGCAATTGTGGTGACGGCCGATCCGTTGGCAAGCGATGTGTGGATTGAAGATGCTTCCATTGCTTCGATTATTATACAGTTACAGGCAGAAGATATGGGCTTAGGCAGTTGTTGGGTACAGGTGCGTGAACGTTCCACCGCTACCGGAATGCCGTCCGATGAATATGTGCGTGAAGTACTCGACATTCCCTTGCAGTTGCAGGTGCTCAGTGTCATTGCTGTCGGACACAAGGGCATGGAGCGTAAGCCTTTCAGTGAAGAACATCTGCAATGGGAAAAGGTTCATATCAATAAATTTGGAGGAAAGTAACGGTGGCCGCAACAAAAGCAAACAATAACCGCGATACTTACAAGGCTACGGCCATTACATTGATTGTTTTCGGTATACTTTATTTAGTGGATAAATTGATTCATTTCTCCAGTATCGGCTTGCCGTGGGTGATGAATAAGGATAATTTTCTGCTATACACAGCGATTATATTCCTTATTTTCAAACGTGATAAATCGGTGGGACTGGTGCTGATAGGCTTGTGGCTGGTATTGAATTTCGGATTGATAACGGCACTGCTCGGCACGATGTCTGCTTATCTGTTGCCGGTGGCCCTGCTGGTTCTTGGAATTATTTTATATTGGTTGGCTACAAGATGAAAAGAAGTGTGCAAGATACGCCGATAGTCTTTATCGGTGCCGGAAACCTGGCGACAAATCTGGCTAAGGCTTTATACCGGAATGGTTTTCGCATAGTTCAGGTGTATAGCCGTACTACCGATGCTGCCCGTACATTGGCGCAGGCGGTGGAAGCGGAATATACGACTGAACTTTCTGAAGTGTCAAAAGAAGCCAGGCTCTATATCGTTTCTCTGAAGGATGACGCTTTCGTGGAATTATTGCCGGAAATCGTTGCCGGTAAGGGAGATGCATTGTTGGTTCATACGGCCGGTAGTATTCCGATGAGTATCTGGGACGGGAGAGCATCGCGCTATGGAGTATTTTATCCTATGCAGACATTCAGTAAGCAACGTGCTGTGGATTTCCATGCGATACCTTTCTTTGTGGAGAGTAATTCGCCGGAAGATACGGAATTGCTGAAAGCGGTTGCTTCGGTGCTTTCGGAGAAAGTATATGAGGCGACTTCCGAACAAAGGAGAAGTCTGCATCTGGCAGCGGTGTTTACCTGTAATTTTGCCAATCATATGTATGCCTTAGCTGCTGATTTGTTGAAGAAATATAATCTTCCATTTGATGTGATGTTGCCTTTGATTGATGAGACTGCACGTAAGGTGCATGAACTGGAACCAAAACAGGCACAGACAGGACCGGCTGTGCGCTATGATGAGAATGTAATCAATAAACATGTGGAGATGCTGGCGGATGAACCGGAGATGCAGGAATTGTACCGGTTGATAAGCGAGAACATACATCATTTGCAAAACAAGCAATGATTGTGGGCGTAAGAAGCAATGTTTTGGCCTATAAGAAGCAATGTTTCGGGGTAGGACAAGCATTGTTTTTTAACGAATAATCTTATAAAAAATAGTTGAAGTGAGTACCATTAATTATGATCTGAAAAAGATAAAAGCTCTCGTGTTTGACGTTGACGGCGTCTTGAGTGCCAACGTTATACCAATGAGTCCGGAAGGAGAACCTATGCGTACCGTAAATATCAAAGACGGCTATGCTCTTCATCTCGCTTCCAAACAAGGGATGATACTGGGTATCATTACCGGTGGACGTTCCGAAGCGGTACGCAAACGCTTCATGGCTTTGGGTATTCCTTCCGAGGATATCTACATGTCCTCTTCTGTTAAAATCCATGATTACCATGATTTCCGTAACCGTCATGGGCTGAAAGATGAAGAAATCCTTTATGTAGGCGATGATATTCCTGACATAGAGGTGATGCGTGAGTGTGGTTTGCCCTGTTGCCCCAAAGATGCGTCTGCGGAAGTGAAAGATGTTTCCTGTTATATCTCCCATGCCAATGGTGGCTATGGATGTGGACGGGATGTTGTGGAACAAGTCTTGAAAGTTCAGGGGCTTTGGATGGATGATAAGGCATTCGGATGGTAGGATGACAGGCAAATTGAAAATTAATGATTAAAAAACAAAGAGGCGATGTTGGATAATTTGAAGAAATATAAAGTGATACTTGCCAGTAATTCTCCCCGGAGGAAGGAGTTGCTGGCAGGTTTGGGGGTGGACTATGAGGTGCGGACATTGCCCGATGTGGATGAATCTTATCCTGAGACTTTGCAGGGTGCGGATATACCTTTGTATATTGCTAAAGAAAAAGCGGACGCTTATGTTGCCATGATGCAACCCGGCGAACTGATGATTACGGCAGATACCATTGTCTGGCTGGATGGACAGGTCTTGGGAAAACCGGTAGACCGTGAGGATGCCTTGCGAATGTTGCGTACTATGTCGGGACGTTCCCATGAAGTTTTTACGGGCGTATGCATCACCACTACCGAGTGGCAAAGAAGTTTCACAGCACAGACTGAGGTGCGTTTTGCTACTTTGAGTGAAGACGAAATAGCCTATTACGTAGATAGATTCCAGCCTATGGATAAAGCCGGAGCCTATGGAGTACAGGAGTGGATTGGCTTTATCGGCGTGGAAAATATATCGGGAAGTTACTATAACATCATGGGACTCCCTGTGCAGAAACTGTACAGGGAGCTATTGAAAGTGTAAATAAAATCTTGATTGATCGTTTTATTCAATCATGTCCAACATCAACGGAACATCCTCTTCTGCAATTCCTTGTTTGAGGAGACTCTTCCGATCTCTGTCGAATATTTCCAGAAAGGCATCCTTGCTGCCGCTCTCTGCCATAGCCTTGCCATACAGTCCGGCCGCTTTTTCTATACTGCCCAGCACCCATGCCACATGTCCGGCATTGAGGTAGTCGGTTGCGAGCGGTTTTCCGGCAAGAATCTTATCGTAGTATTTCATGGCTTGTTCGTGCTTGCCGCTGACAAACGAACACCAGCCGATGCCACGCCATGCTTTCGTGCAATCATTTTCCAGAAAGTCCAGTTTGAAGAAATATTGCAAAGCTTCATCATACCTTTTCTGTTCCGCCAGGCAACTACCGGTGTAGAACAATACATTCCGGTTTTCCGGCTGGATGGCTTCCACGCGGTGATAATATTCCAATGCTGCATCAAAATTCTTCATCTGACGATAACATGTAGCCAGATGGCGGAGCGTCCACAGGTGGCCTGGTTTCAACATATCAGCTTTCATGTAGGCATCCACGGCTTCCTGGTACCGTTTTTCTTTTTGCAGGCAGAAACCTGTTTTCTGGAAAATATCGGCATTAGCCTGTTTCCGGTCAATCAGCATCCGGTAAAGTTCCAATGCTTCTGCCGGATGTTCTTTGCGGAAGTGGAAGTCGGCAACGGCAGTCAGCAGTTCGGGATCGCTCAACAAACCTTTCAACACCGGGTTACGATGTAAAGCTATCTCTTCCTGGAAGATATTGTGGAACTCATATCTGCGCTGGTTCAACTTGAAGAAACGGTATAAGTCATGAATATACTGGTTGCTGATAACATCGGGGCGTTCGGCATATTGCTTCAGACTTGCGCTGTTTTTCTCTTCCATAAAGTCGCTTTGGTCTTGGGGAGTCATCTGGCTCAACATCATATCCCGTTGTGTCTGTGGCAACTGTGCGATGGTGAAGCAGAATGAATACTTATCGCTGTTGCAGAAGAACCCCGATTGAAGGATGATGGAGAGAACGGAACTTTCGCCTGACTGGTTCAGACCGACCTGATGAATGATGCTGGAGTGCATCCGGTCGAAAGGATAGAACCAGTTATGCGGTTCGCGGAAGAAAGGATATCCTTTGAGTTGTGCGAAGGTACTCATGTATACGTCGGCTCCTTCCAATTGTAAATCATTCATTTCACGTATCTTGTCTCCCAATCCCGATTGTTCGAATGCTTGCTCCCAGTCGGGGTTGCGGTCGTTCTCGTCCGTTTCTTCAAAACCGAATTTCATGTTGCGCATGATATTCACATTCTTCATCATCTCGGGGATGATTTCTTCCCGCATTTTCCTGTCAATCTTCTCGGTTTCCTGGCTGCGGAGCAACTGAATATAGACACGGTTCAACTGTTTGCTGAAATCCGGGTCTTCTTTGTAGAGTGATATGCGTGCTTCCAGTTCCGGATAAAGCGCAATGCGTGAGGGATAGAGATGCAAAGTGATGACAAGTCCCACCAAAGCTCTTTGATTTACCTGAGGATTGACGTGACGTAAGCCGTCGAGCAGCCAATTAACTTTGCGCTCATCAAAACATTCCATCAGGCTGAGGGTGACAGCACTGACAAACAGGCATAAATCGTTGACCGGTACGATTTCCGACCGGAGCATACTTTCTGCCTGCACCATTTCTTCTACGGTCCAGCTGCTGTTGCTCCATGTAGTGAGGAACATGACTTGCAAGGTCTCTTCATGCCGTTTCAGAATAGCATCCAGTCCCTGGTAGTTTGCCAATTGCGATACAGCCATTTCGTCTGTGAAACCTTCCAGAATCCTTTGGAAAGTAGAGAGGTCGTATGCTTTCGGAAGCTGGTTCGGATTTCTGCGCAAAGAGTGGTAATAGTGGGTAGACACCTCATCCAGCAGGGTAAGGCGTGTTTGGTCGGCTATCTCCCAGGTGTCAGCTAATAGCTGGCGGTATAGTTTCTGCCGTTCCGGGTCCGTCATTCCCAACTTCATGTATTGCAACATATATTGATAGGAAGTCTGGATTTGTTCCAACCGGTTGCGGAGGGTCCAGTCGTTACCATTGTACAGGAAAGCATCCAGGTGAACGAGAGCTTCTTTCAACCGTTTGTTTTCCAGTAGACTGATAATTTGGTTATATTGTTTTTGGATGGATTGTTCATTCATATTCAGGCCTTTCTTTAATACTTTATTTATATAAGGTACAAAAATAGTGCCAAAAAGGTTCGGCCTTTCAGAAAATACTGATGGCTGTTTTAGTTGTCAGTAGTTCAAGAGCTTTCATGCCCATCACGGAGTTACCTTTCGGGTTGAGTCGCGGGCTCCATACGGCTACTGAGTATTTGCGCGGACAAACAGCCGCAATGCCACCGCCTACGCCACTTTTACCGGGTAGACCCACCAGATAAGAAAATTCCCCGGCTTCATCGTAGAAACCGCATGTCTGCATAATGGCGTTGATACGCTTCACTTGCGAAGTGGTCAGTTCAATGCCGTCAAAGCTGAAGGGCCTGGTGTGGTCGGCAAAGGGGAGGAAAGCACGTGCCAGTTCCCGACAATTCATGCCTATGGAGCATTGGCGGAAATAGAAACGAAGCACCCGTTCGATGTCATTTTCTATATTGCCGTGATACTTCAGCATATTGGTGATGGCAGCGTTCAGATAACCGTATTCCCGTTCGGAAGTTGCCATACTTTCATTATACTGTATCATGTCATTTCCGCAAAGCTTCCGTACAAAAGAAAGATATTCTCTTTCGGGATAATCGAGTACTGAAAGCAGTACATCCGCCATTACCAGCGCCCCTGCATTGATCAGCGGATTACGGGGAATGCCCCGTTCCATTTCCAGTTGGAAAATGGAGTTGAATGCGTTGCCGGACGGTTCTACACCTATGCGCTTCCAGAGTTCGTTACCTATCCGGCCGAAGCTCATGGCAAGGGAGAAAACTTTCGAAATACTTTGTACAGCGAAGCGCTCATCACTGTCCCCCTGGGCATATTCTTTTCCTTCGATGGTACGCAGGCAGATGCCGTAGCGGTCGGGGTTTACTTTCAGCAACTCCGGAATATAACTTGCCGGTTCACCAGTTTGGGCATACGGTTGTATTTCCTCGTATATCTCTTTCAGGATTTGGTTGTAGTTCATGGTATTGATGGTTTTTCTTTAGAAGCGCACTTGCAACTGTGCTTGCAGCAGGTTGCTGTTGTCTCCGATGTGGCGATTACAGTATGTATATTGCGCTTGTACCCTGCATTTGGGATAGAACCAGTATTGCAGACCTACTACGTAATTGGTTTGTTTATCATCCAGCACCTTGCTCTTGTTGAAGTAATCGTAAGATGCTATTACGTCAAACTTGGGGAATACGTGGGCGGAGGCAGTTACATAGTAACCGTCACTTTTCACATGCCCGTCTTTTCCTGCAAGATACTCCGTGCGTACGTCAACCGGTTTGGTCTTGATGACTGCACCTGCCGACCAGCGGTTACGGGTGTAATTGTCACCTGTCTGTATATCCGGATTGAGGGAGGAAGTTGCTACTGCGCATCCTTTTCCTTTCACGAAAGAACCGCCTACAGATAACCAGTCCAACGGATTTACCATCAGGTTACCTACAATATCTTTCTGGTTGTTTTTATCTTTCAGGTTGATTCCTTGTCCGTTCATTAATGCAAAATTATAATTGACCAGTTTACCGAACAGGTCACCGTAAATCAGTAATCCCATATCGCGTCCGCTGGAAGAGCCATATAACGGGTCGCTGCCGTTGATTCCCGCCAGATAGTTAACGGATTGTGAGTAACAGTTTATCAGTTCCACATAACAGGGAGACATCGGGTTCTCAATCGTGTACATGGTTTTGAACTGTCCGATGCGGGCGGTCAGTTGCGGCAAGAATTTGTATTCGGTGTATGCTTCGAGAATTTTTCCGGTATTGGCGAAGCTGTACATGAAGTAGCACGTCCAGCGGTCGGTAATTTTTCCTTGTGCCATGAAGATGACACGTTTGATGTCGAATGTGTTGCTTGCTCCATCTGCGTCGTCGTAGGTATATCCCACCTGTGCATATCCGGCGAGACTGATACGGTCTTTAAGTGTGTTTACTACGTCATTCAAACAAGCATCTTGTGCGGTTGCCATCAAGGCGGAGAGCAAGAAGGCAAAGGATAACAGAGTTCGTTTCATTTCTAAATATAAGATTAAAAAAAGGCAACTCTTTGGAAAAAAGAGCTGCCTTTCCGTATGATAATGTTTATTCTTATTCGTTGATAGCAGCGATACCCGGAAGAACTTTTCCTTCGATTGCTTCGAGCAATGCACCACCACCTGTTGAAACATAAGAAACACCGCTTGCCAAGCCGAACTTGTTAACGCAAGCTACAGAGTCACCACCACCTACGAGTGAGAAAGCACCGTTCTTGGTAGCCTCTACGATAGCTTCGCCTACTGCACGTGAACCGTGAGTGAAGTTTTCGAATTCGAATACACCAGTCGGGCCATTCCACAAAATAGTCTTGGAGTTCTTGATAACGTCTGCAAAGATCTCTTCAGTCTTAGGACCGATATCCAGACCTTCCCAACCATCAGGAATTTCGTCTACCGGACAGAACTTCGTGTTGGCATCGTTAGAGAAAGCGTCGGCAATCTTAGCGTCAACAGCCAATACCATGTTTACACCTTTCTCTTTTGCTTTCTTCATCAGGTCGAGAGCCAGATCCAGTTTGTCATCTTCGCAGATAGAAATACCGATCTTGCCACCCATAGCCTTAGTGAAGGTATAGGTCATACCACCGGCAATAATCAGGTTGTCCACCTTGTTCAGCAGATTCTCGATGATTTCAATCTTGGAAGAAACTTTAGAACCACCCATAATAGCAGTGAACGGACGTTTAATGTCATTCAACACCTTATCAACAGCCTTCACTTCTTTTTCCATCAGATAGCCGAACATTTTGTTGTCCTTATCAAAGTATTTAGCAATCAGAGCTGTGGAAGCATGTGCACGGTGAGCAGTACCGAAAGCGTCGTTTACGTAGCAGTCAGCATAAGAAGCCAATTTCTTGGTGAATTCTTTCTGGCTTTCCTTAACAGCTTTCTTGGCAGCAGCTTTTTCTTCGTCCGTAGCATCTTCAGCCAAACCGCGGGGTTTGCCTTCTTCTTCAGCATAGAAACGGAGATTTTCGAGCAACAGCACTTCACCCGGTTGCAGAGCAGCAGCTTTCACAGCAGCTTCTTCGCCCATGCAGTCGTTAGCAAACTGTACCTCAACACCCAGCAATTCAGATAAATGATTCAGGATGTGTTTCAGAGAGAATTTGTCAGCCGGGCCTTTCGGACGACCGAGGTGAGAACCGATAATTATACTGCCACCGTCAGCCAGGATTTTCTTCAGCGTAGGAAGAGCAGCACGCATACGGTTATCATCTGTAATGTTGAAGTTTTCGTCCAAGGGCACATTGAAATCCACGCGGACGAATGCCTTTTTACCGGCAAAGTTGAATTGATCAATTGTCATAATACTCTATTTTATTTAAAAGTGTTACTGATTTCGTTTCGTGAGCGCAAAGATAATGTTTATTTCTTTTCTTTTGCTATGAAACCGTCATTTATTCTTTATCTTTCGGCTTCTCTTTGCTAACTTTATACTTCTCGCAATAATATTTGCACATCAATTGCAAACCGCAGTTGTCACATTGCGGTGTACGTGCCTGGCAGATGTATCGTCCGTGCAGAATCAGCCAATGGTGGGCAATGGGGATGTCGGCTTCCGGAATGTTTTTCACCAGTTCTTTTTCTACGCTGAACGGGGTGGTGCAGGCATCCGACACCAGTCCGAGGCGGTGGCTGACGCGAAACACATGGGTGTCTACCGCCATTGCAGCTTTGTTGAATACGACGGACTGAATCACGTTTGCTGTTTTGCGTCCCACACCGGGAAGTTTCACGAGTTCTTCCAGAGTACCGGGCACTTCACTGTTGAAGTCTTTCACCAGCATCTTTGCCATTCCCACCAGGTGTTTCGCTTTATTGTTGGGATAAGATACGCTGCGGATATACTCATAGATTACTTCGGGCGTACTGGCTGCGAGGGCTTCCGGGGTGGGGAAGTCGCGATACAATGGCGGAGTAATCATGTTTACCCGTTTGTCTGTGCATTGGGCGGAGAGAATAACCGCTATCAACAGTTCGAACGGGTCGTTGTAGTGCAGTTCTGTTTCGGCTATGGGACGGTTCTCCCGAAACCAGGCGAGGATTTTCTCGTAACGTTCTTTTTTTCTCATCGCAATTTATTTTTATGGTAATGTGGAGCTACTTTTCCATTAAAATAGAGCATGGACACGATGGTAAGACAGGCTCCGAACAAATAGGCTTTATCAAAAGTGCTGACTTCCGCAATATATCCTCCTGTCAGCATACCGATACCGATGCCTACATCCCAGGAAGTCAGGTAAGTGGAAGTGGCGGTACCGCGTTGGCTGTTGGGCGCCAGGTTGACGAACAGTGTGTTGTAAGCTGGAAACATGATTCCGAAACCTACCCCTAACAACAGTGCTACTGCAAAGAAAACAACGGTGCATAGCATGTTGTTCCAATTGATAAGATATACACAGGCTGAAAGCAGGAAGAAACTGAACACAACGAGATATAGTCCGGCAGAAATGACTTGCGTAATCTTTCCCCTGTCTACTATTTTTCCGGAGAAGATACGTGAAATGGCCATACCTATCGCCATAAAAGTAAAGAAGAAACCGGTAGTGGCATTGATGCCGATTTGTTTGGCGTACATAGCTACGTAGTTCGTTGTCATCCCATAGGGGATTGAAAGCAGTAGCAGACTGATACCTGCCGGAATACCTTTCAGCAGGATGAAGCGGTCGAGCGATATGGGTTCCCGCCTTACGGGGGGCTTATAGGGCGTTTTCACCAGACTTGCGCAAACAAAACCGGCGATACAAGAGCCCAACGAACAGCAGAAGATAGTAGTATAATCCACTCCCGCATCATGCAGAAACAATCCGGACATTGGTCCTACCGCCATGGCGATATTATTAGAAAGACCGTAGTACCCCAGTCCTTCGCCGCGCCGTGATGAGGGCATGATGTCGATGACTACCGTGTTGCCTCCCACCGTCACCATTCCGAATGATACTCCTTGTATGATGCGGAACATGATGAACAGCGTCAGTGAACCGGCAATGATATATCCGGCAAACATCGTCATAAAGATGAAGTAAGCCATCAGATATAGGGGTTTACGTGCAAAGCTGTCCAGGAAATATCCGGAGAAGGGACGGATGCATAATGCGGCTACCGTATAGCATGAAAGAATGATGCCGATTGTAGAATTACCCGCACTGAACACCTCGGACAGATAAAAAGGAAGTACCGGTATTAGCAACCAGAAGCCGAAGTACAGCAGGAAGTTGGCTGCAAGAATAAAGCAATAGCTGGGAGTGACAAGTCTATCTTTCATAATGGGCAGCTTGATGAATACGGGAAATATATCCGGGCGAATAATTATTCGCCCCTACATACTTTGTGAAATCCGGAATGGTAACCTTGAAATCCGGAACAGTGTATCATTGTAGGGGCGAATAATCATTCGCCCGGTATACATCAATTATTAGTAAGCGGCTTCGAATTCCTTCAAGAACCTCGTGTCGTTTTCAGAGAACATACGAAGGTCTTTCACCTGATATTTCAGGTTGGTGATACGTTCGATACCCATACCGAGGGCATATCCGCTGTATACCTTGCTGTCGATTCCGTTGCTTTCCAGTACATTGGGGTCTACCATACCGCAACCCAGGATTTCCACCCATCCGGTGTGTTTGCAGAAAGGGCAACCTTTTCCGCCGCAGATGTTGCAGCTGATATCCATTTCCGCACTTGGTTCCGTGAACGGGAAGTATGACGGGCGCAAACGGATTTTGGTATCTTCACCGAACATCTCTTTGGCAAAGAGTAGCAACACTTGTTTCAAGTCAGTGAAAGATACATCCTTATCTACGTATAATGCCTCTACCTGATGGAAGAAACAGTGTGCGCGGTAGCTGATGGCTTCGTTACGATATACACGTCCCGGGCAGATGATGCGGATAGGGGGTTGTGACGTTTCCATTACACGGGTCTGTACGGATGAAGTGTGCGTGCGCAGCACGATGTCGGGATGCGCTTCGATGAAGAAAGTATCCTGCATGTCGCGTGCGGGGTGATCTTCGGCAAAGTTCAATGCGGAGAACACGTGCCAGTCGTCTTCAATTTCCGGGCCTTCGGCGATGCTGAAACCAAGACGGGCGAATATATCGATGATTTCGTTCTTTACGATGGTGAGCGGGTGGCGTGTACCTAGTTCTACCGGATAAGCCGAACGGGTGAGATCGATGTCATCGCAACCCGTATCCTGACTTTCGAACTGTTCTTTCAAGGCATTAATCTTTTCCTGAGCCTTGTTTTTCAGTTCATTCAGTCTCATGCCGACTTCTTTCTTCTGTTCGGCAGCCACATTGCGGAAGTCTGCCATCAGGTCGTTGATTGCCCCTTTTTTACTGAGGTATTTGATGCGGAGTGCTTCCAGTTCCTCGGCATTGGCAGCTTTCAGTGCTTCCACTTCTTGCAGAAGCTGGTTGATTTTAGCTATCATATATATCTTTGTTTATTATTTTATTCCGAAAATACATAAAACGGTGCAAAGATACAATTTTATCATGATTCCGGTTGCAAACTCTCTAAGAAAATAAATCGGTTGTGAGGAAAATGCCGGTGTCTGGAATGTGGGATAACAATATATGGGAACCGGGACAACAATATATGTAATGCAGGATAACAATATATGTGATGACAGATAACAATATATCTGATTGTGGTCAGCAACTCTTCCGGTTTGTGTCAGGTTTGCATTTTTCCGACTTTTTTCAGTACTTGTGTTACACACATTTGTATTAATAGGGGGTAGGGGGTGCTACCTATTATTATAAAATGTGTGTAACAAGGGCTATAAAAAATATAAAGAAATACAGTTCTTTGGGGTGTGGGCGTTTATGGAAAATGCACACAAAAGCAAAAGTGTGTATGCTGAATTATATGCATTGAAAATAACTGTCTGATATCATAGAACGAAGGCATTGATATGAGAAAAAATGTTGATTTTAACATATTTCTTAAAAATACATCGTGAATAATCTTTTGTATAAGCAAATTTTTCGAATAGATATTAAAAAAATATATTAATGGGGCTCTCTGATAACAACTTGACACTTATTCAGCTATCTTTATTACAGAAACTAGTGGCCACAAGTATTTTTCATATTACTAACAATATCTGTATAATGTTCTGTCTATGACAAAAACATTGTAGGGTAATTAATTTGAAACTATGGAAATCAAGAAAACACCCAAAGCGAACCTGGAAAGTAAGAAACCGACTTGGTTACTTATAGGTTATGTAGTTGTATTGGCCTTCATGTTCATTGCATTCGAGTGGACGCGTGATATCCGGATTGACACAAGCGGCGGTATCATCGAGAATGTATTTGAGCAGGACATGGAAATTCCTATTACCACGCAACATGAACTGGCTCCACCGCCACCACCTCAGGTTACTCCTATTAACGATGTCTTGACAATCATTGATGATGATGCCCAAGTGGAAGAAACCACTTTCAGATCTACGGAGGAAACAGGTGAAGATGTGGAGATAAAACACATCTCCGTTACCGTAGAAGAGGATGTGCCTGTAGAGGATGAAATCTTTGAAGTGGTGGAAGAAAAGCCTGATTTCGCCGATGGTGGTATGATGGGACTGATGCGTTATCTGCGGGATAATATGAAATATCCTACCGTTGCTCAGGAAACGGGTACACAAGGGCGCGTGACTGTGCAGTTTGTCGTAAACAAGGATGGTAGCATTGTGGATGTTAAGGTGGCAAAGGGTATCGATCCTTATCTGGACAAAGAAGCCGTTCGCGTAATCTCCTCTATGCCGAAATGGAAACCGGGTAAACAGCGTGGCGTTCCTGTACGTTGCAAATTTACGGTTCCCGTTACGTTCAAATTGCAGTAGTGAAAGTTGTTAATACATGAGAAAAGAGATCGCCCGACTTTAATTGTTAAAGTTGGACGATCTCTTTTTGTGTATCAGTATGATATGAACTTGTGGAGCGTATGAGACTCGAACTCATCACCTCGACACTGCCAGTGTCGCGCTCTAGCCAGATGAGCTAACGCCCCGTTTCATTCTTTTGCCAACGTTTGCGGTAATTCCCACATTTTGGTGGCGCAAATATAATGCATTATTCTGAAATAATTGCTATGTTTGCGAAACAAAGTGAAAGAAAAAAATATGCTGATCTATAATACAACCTATCAAGTAGAAGAGGGACAGGAAGATAACTTCCTGATCTGGATGAAAGAATTTTATCTTCCCGAAGTGGAAAAGGCCGGTTCGCTGCACGCACCACGTATGGTTCGTGTATTGAGCCATCGTGAAGAGGGGAGCACTTGTTATTCCCTTCAGTTTGAAGTGGAAAACTCCGGTATACTGCATCGTTGGCATCTGGAGCAGGGGACTAAACTGAACGAAGAGCTGGTGAAGATATTCAAAGATAAAGTGGTCGGTTTCCCGACTCTGATGGAGGTGATAGAGTGATACAGCCGGTTAAGGAAAAGATAATTCTGGGTATCGACCCCGGTACGACCATTATGGGATATGGTGTGTTGCGTGTGCGGGGAACAAAACCCGAAATGATAGCTATGGGGATTATCGACCTGCGTAAATTCGGCGACCACTATCTTAAACTGCGTCATATACACGAACGGGTATTGAGTATCATCGAGAGTTATCTGCCTGATGAACTGGCTATTGAAGCCCCTTTCTTCGGAAAGAACGTGCAGTCGATGCTAAAACTGGGACGTGCGCAAGGCGTGGCAATGGCTGCTGCCCTCAGCCGGGATATACCTATCACTGAATATGCTCCTTTGAAAATAAAAATGGCTATCACCGGAAACGGACAGGCTTCCAAAGAACAGGTGGCGGACATGCTGCAACGCATACTCCACTTTGCAAAAGAGGATATGCCTACTTTCATGGATGCCACGGACGGTCTTGCCGCCGCTTATTGTCACTTCTTGCAAATGGGACGTCCCACGGTGGAGAAAGGATATCATGGCTGGAAAGACTTTATCGCCAAGAATCCCGACAAAGTGAAGAAATGAATCTTCCGGTACTAATCACTGAACAATTAATCATAAAAATAACTACCATGAAACTGAATGAACTTGCCTTGATTGGAGTGGCCGCAGCTACAGTGACCAGCTGTGCTCCGACAAAGAATGAGTACGCGTCTTATGAGTTGTATCCCGTCCGTTCGGGTAGCCTGACGGAAATGGAGTATACACCCGGAGTGACGAACTTTACGTTATGGGCACCCACTGCCGATGAAGTACGCCTGATGTTGTTTGATGCAGGCGATGGCGGTCACGCTTACGAAACTATTTCGATGACGCCCGACAAAGAAGGAACCTGGACTGCAAAAGTGGAAAAAGACCTGTTGGGGAAATTCTATACATTCAATGTGAAAATCAATGATAAATGGTTGGGAGACACTCCGGGAATCAACGCTAAAGCAGTAGGGGTGAACGGAAAACGTGCCGCCATCATTGATATGGAAGCGACCGATCCCGAAGGTTGGGCAAATGACAAACGTCCGGCACTGGCTTCTCCGGCAGATGCAATTATTTATGAAATGCATCACCGTGACTTCTCTGTAGACCCTTCATCCGGTATTCAGAATAAAGGCAAGTTCCTTGCTTTGACGGAAGAAGGAACATTGAGCCCTGAAAAGCTGGCAACGGGTATCGATCATCTGAAAGAATTAGGTGTGACGCACGTACACATCCTGCCGTCATACGACTACGCTTCTGTAGACGAAACGAAACTGGATGAAAATAAATACAACTGGGGATATGACCCGCAGAACTATAATGTGCCTGATGGCTCGTATTCTACCGATCCTTATAATCCTTCTATCCGTATCAAAGAATTCAAGCAAATGGTACAGGCATTGCATAAGGCTGGTATTCGTGTAGTGCTGGATGTGGTCTACAATCATACTTTCAATACCGCTGAAAGCAATTTTGAGCGTACGGCGCCGGGGTATTTTTATCGTCAGATGCCCGATGGAAGTTTCGCTGACGGTTCTGCATGTGGCAATGAAACGGCAAGTAACCGCCCCATGATGCGGAAATATATGGTAGAATCCGTATTGCATTGGCTCAACGAGTATCATCTGGACGGTTTCCGCTTCGACCTCATGGGCATCCATGATATTACGACCATGAATGAAATCCGCAAAGCAGCTACGGCGGTTGACCCGAGTATCATTATTTATGGTGAAGGTTGGGCGGCTAAGGCTCCCCAGATGCCGGAAGATTCGTTGGCTATGAAAGCAAACACTTACCGTATGCCGGGTATCGCCGCATTCTCCGATGAAATGCGTGACGGTTTGCGTGGCCCGTTCAATGATAATCATCAGGGCGCTTTCCTCGCAGGAGTTCCGGGCGGGGAAGAGAGTATCAAGTTCGGCATTGTCGGTGCCATCAAGCATCCGCAAGTAGATAATGACTCGGTGAACTATAGCAAGGCTTCCTGGGCGGAACAGCCTACACAGATGATCAGTTACGTTTCTTGTCACGATGATATGTGCCTGGTAGACAGGCTGAATGCAAGCATTCCGGGTATTACTCCGCAGGAGTTGGCTAAATTGGATAAATTGGCGCAAACGGCTGTATTCACTTCACAAGGTATACCGTTTATCTATGCGGGTGAAGAGGTGATGCGCGATAAGAAAGGCGTGCATAACAGTTATGAAAGTCCCGATTCCATCAATGCCATCGACTGGAAACGCAAGGCCGAACATGCGGATGTATTTGCTTATTATAAAGGATTGATACAGTTGCGCAAGAATCATCCGGCTTTCCGTATGGGAGATGCCGAACTGGTACGTAAACATCTGGAATTCCTTCCGGTAGAGGGAAGTAATCTGATCGCTTACCGTCTGAAAGAAAATGCCAATAGCGATGCTTGGGAAGATATCATTGTAGCGTTGAACTCACGTAAGGAACCGGCTAAGCTGACAGTTCCCGAAGGTAAGTACACAGTGGTTTGCAAAGATGGCTTCATCAGTGAAAACGGATTGGGTATGCTGTATGGTCCGGAAGTGATCGTTCCCGCTCAATCGGCTTTGATTATCTATAAATAAAGTGTATATCGCACAGGCTATTCGGATTTTCCGGTACCCATGAAATAATTGTCGCCCCTACAAGTCGCAAAACTTGTAGGGGCGAATCATTATAGCCCGTGATACATAGAGTGAGAGTTTCGGGCATTTATATTACAGTTTGTGTTATTCGTTAGCAATATCCGCTTTTCAGATTGTTTCGCTTTATTTACTAATTCAAAGTTGGTACATTGGGGCGGTTATATTGCTAATGCCTGTTCAGGAGATACTGATTGTTTCTTAATAAATGATTTTACTGTTTTGATTGATGGGGAAGAGGATGGTTGGCAAATACGCGCACCAAAACCGACATACTTCTGGCAGAAGCAGCCGTCTATAACCATACTTATTGTACCTACGCTTGCAGGCCAATATCTTTTAATGAGTGTTTTGCCCATCCTTATTAATATGTTATTGATACATGTCTTTAGATAAAACAGATTTTTCTCGGAAATTGTTTCCCAATATATGGATTATTTTTCATACGATTTGATTAAAAATGGGATATTTGATGAAAGTACCCCTCTTTTTGCCTGAATAAAGGGAAAACTTGGTATCTTTGCGGTATATTACTAAGCAAAATACGTCTAAAATGATGCAACCATATACTATATGTCTGGCGGAAGGTGTAGCCCGTAATCCGCTTGTTCGTTTAGCTGCACCCGTTTCAGTTTCTTTTCCGGCAGATGAACACATTGCTATCGTAGGTCCCAACGGTGCCGGTAAAAGTCTTCTGGTGGATATGCTGATCGGTAAGTATCCGTTGAAGGAAGGAATTTTGACTTATGACTTTTCTCCTTCCATTTCGCAGACGGTTTATGACAATATCAAGTATATTGCTTTTCGTGATACGTACGGTTCGGCTGATGCCAATTATTATTATCAGCAACGCTGGAATACCCATGACCATGACGATGTGCCGCTGGTCAGGGATATGCTTGGAGAAATCAAGGATGAAATGTTGAAGCAGGAACTCTTCGAGTCGTTCCGCATCGAACCGATGCTGGACAAGCCGATGATTCTACTCTCCAGTGGCGAACTGCGTAAGTTTCAGTTGACGAAGGCTTTGCTGACGGCTCCCCGTGTTCTTATTATGGATAATCCTTTTATCGGCCTGGATGCACAGACCCGTGAGTTACTGAATACTTTGCTGGAAGGTTTGGCAAAACGTTCTGCCGTACAGCTGATTCTTGTGCTCTCCATGATGGATGATGTTCCCGCTTATATAGGTAAGGTGCTGCCGGTAGCTAATCGTACGGTGGGACAGATGATGCAGCGCGATCAATATCTTACTATATTCCGGAATGCAGACGTGCCTGCTCCCGAAGATTTGCAGCAACGCATTATTGATTTGCCTTACGATAATACCAACTACGTTTCTGATGAAGTGGTGAAACTGAATAAGGTAAGCATCCGCTACGGTGACCGCACCATTCTGAAAGAGTTGGACTGGTCGGTGATGCGTGGTCAGAAATGGGCATTGAGTGGTGAGAATGGCGCGGGAAAATCTACTTTGCTCAGTCTGGTTTGTGCCGATAATCCTCAGTCGTACGCCTGTGATATCAGTTTGTTCGGAAGAAAGCGGGGTACGGGCGAGAGCATCTGGGAAATAAAGAAGCATATCGGATATGTCAGCCCTGAGATGCACCGCGCTTATCTGAAAAACTTGCCGGCTATTGAAATCGTGGCTTCCGGTTTGCACGACAGCATCGGACTGTATAAACGTCCGAAGGCTGAGCAAATGGCTGTCTGCGAGTGGTGGATGGATATTTTCGGTATTGCTGCCCTGAAAGACAAAGCTTTCCTGCAATTGTCCAGTGGTGAGCAGCGCCTGGCACTTCTGGCACGTGCTTTCGTAAAGGATCCGGAATTGCTGATACTGGATGAACCGCTTCATGGACTGGATACCTACAACCGCCGCCGTGTGAAGAAGGTAATTGAGGCATTCTGCCGTCGTCAGGATAAGACTATGATTATGGTCACTCACTATGAAACGGAACTTCCCGCCAACATAACCAATCGCCTGTTCTTGAAACGTAACCGCTAATACCCCACCCGGATAATGAGAAAACTGTTACTTCCTTTTTTGATACTTTGCCTTCTCATCTCCTGCAACGGGGAGAAAAAAATCGCAACTATCGAAAGGCCGCAGATAAAACCTGACTCTACCTCTATCGGAAGGGTTTTGTTCAAAAAAGGAAGATTGCTTGCCGGTGATTCTTCGAAAATAGACAGCACACTGTTTTACCTGAGGCTGGCTGAACGCTTCTTTAAAGAAGATGCGGATAAGGCGCAGGTAAACCACTACATTGGTACTGTTTATGTGAGAAGAAATGAATCGGACAAAGCTATTGATTATTTCCTAAAGGCCAGTCGTACAGCACAAGAATGGCAGTATGGCTATATTTGCCAGGAAGTAGCCAATCTCTATACAAGAATCGGACGCTACCGGGAAGGGATAGCCGGTCTGGATTCTATCCGAAAGATAATGGATAATCGCCGGGCAGTGCCTTATTATCATTTGGCAAAAGGAAATCTGTGGGCAGGGATTTGCGAATACGATTCGGCCGTTATCAGTTACCGTATTGCAGCTACTTCGCTAAACCGTTGGGTTACTGCCATTGCATCCCGGCGATTGCAATATCTGTATTCTTCCCTGGGAAAAGACGAGCAGGCTTTTAATGCGGCAATTTTGGCTGATGAACAACTTATGAAAGAGTTGCGGCGGGAAGAAACTATCAAGAGCCAGACGATGTATGAGAAAGCAAAGTTGGAGAATGAATTGAATCGCCTGAAAATAGACAAACAAAGGCGAGAGATAGGACTTCTGACTTTGGGACTTTGCTGTGCGATGGCGTTTGCAGTGACTTATATTGTTTGGCAACGCCGCAAACGGCAGATGTACAAACAACTCTGGCGGGAAGAGTCCTTGCGATTGGAACAAACCGAACAGCTCCTGAAGCAATCGGAAGAATTGAGTGAACTGCGTGAAAAGGAGAATCTACTTCGTGAATCGTTGTTCCGCCGTATGAAGTCGTTCCATAAAATTCCTTCTTTGGAAAAAGAAGACGAACTGTTGGAAGAAGAGAATGGCAGCCAGAACCGTCGCATAGCATTGTCCGACGAGGAGTGGGAAGATATACGGCAGACGGTGGATGGTAGTTATGAGAATTTTTCAGTGCGTCTGCGGGAGTCTTTTCCGAGATTGAATATGAAAGACGTCTATTTCTGTTGTCTGGTGAAAATCAATGTCAGTATTAAAGACCTGTCCGATATCTATTGTATCAGCCGCACCTCTATCAGCAGGAAGAAGCAACGGATGAAACGGGACAAGCTGGGACTGACGGAAAACAATGAGACTTTGGATGATTTCCTGCGCCGTTTTTAGGTTTTTGTCTATACTAATTTAGGTAGGTTGAAGTGTAATTGCCTAATATTTAGTGTATTAGTATGGGGTGACTTTGCGGTTTTTGTCTATATGATTATTTGCCTGTTCCTCTCTGCAAGTCTACCTTTGTCCCATTGTTTCACACGAAAAAAAATGAATCATGAAAAACAAACAATGGAAAAGAACAGGATGGGTGGCAGGCCTGATGTTCGGTTTATGTCTGAGTTCCTGCACAAACGAGGGGCGTAAAACTTATGCGCTGGACGCACAGCCGGTAGTCGGTTCGGTAGAAATTGTGAATGGAGATTCTGTATGGGTTTGTAACCTTGCAGCCATAAAAGATACCGCAGTGCTTCCGCTGAGTTGTTTTGCTGAAGAATTGCAGATTGTAAAATTGGACAACCGGGATGAGGCATTGGTGCCTGTGCGTAATGTGGTGATATCCGACAATTATATTATGGTATGGGGGAGAGACCAGACTCCTTTCAAGCTATTCGACAAATCAGGTAAATTCCTTTGCAATGTCGGTTCTGTCGGGCAAGGCCCCGGTGAGTATAAACTGATATATGACGCTCAGGTCGATGAGGCGGGCGGACGAATCTATCTGCTTCCCTGGAATGCCAAAGCCCTGTTGGCTTATGACATGAAAGGACAGCCCGTGCAGAGCATTCCATTGCCTACTTTAGTGCCGAAAGGTGTTTTCAAGGCGAATACGAAAGACTCTTTGCTTTCCGTTTTTCTCCTACCTTTCGAATATCTGCCTAACGTGGCATGGACACAGAAGTTCAACGGCGAAATAGTGGATACCGTACCTTCGCGGTATTTGGCTGTAAAACCGGATTTCAGTAATGAGGTATATAGTAATAAGAATGGTGCAGACTTTGATGTTTCTCTCTTTGTGTTCTGGGGGCGCCGTCCGGATAGCCTTTATCATTATGCCAATGGGCGTTTGAATCCTCGTTTCACTCTGGATTTTGGCAAGCAAGAGATTCCAATTCATGACTACAAAGAGTTGCCGTATCATTTTCTGGGCAGTACGTCGGTGGAAAAACAACTTGATGAAAGGCATTTCACAACTGAAGTTCCTGTTGATTTCATTATGGACAAACGAACTTTGAAAGGTGCATTCTATAAGGTGGAGAATGACTACTTGGGCAATATTCCTATCCAATGGTTCCCTTACAATTGTTCAAACGGGTATTATGCAGCCAATATGGAACCGGCTACCCTGAAAGAAATGCTTGAAAAATATCTGGCAGGAGCAACAGACATTTCCACTGCCGACCGGGAACGTATGCAAAAGCTGGCGGATAGTATTCACGAAAATGACAATAACTATATTTTGTATGCTAAATTGAGATAAGTGATGAAACGCTTATTCTGCGTCATATAATCCTCCTTGTCATTCTTCTCTGCCTGCAAATCGCGGGCGGAGAAGAATCCGCTTTTTCTCTACACATTGCCCGAAAATAAATAAGAGAAACAGAAACGGTTGCCACATTTATAATTTTATTATATTTGCAGCCGTTATGATGAAGTATGTACTTTTATTTTGCGCGTTGTTAGGTGTATTCCTCATGTCCGGATTCGACTCTGCATCCGACGGTATGAAGGAACACAAGGCGCTTAGTACGATAGATTTACAACAGGCAGAAACGCAATGCAACTTCTCTAAGGCAGATACGGAGCAATGTAGAAAGATTGTTTATGGCGGGGAATATACAGACAGAGCCATTGGCAACGTAGTAACTTCAGTCTCACGTTGCAACCTTCCTTCCTCCCAGCTTCTCCGATTCAACACTTCCTCCGTCATTGCTAAAATAGTCAAGTCCTTAAAAGTTTCCCTTCCCGAAGAAAAAAAAGTCTCTTTTCCATCCTGTATATCTTTAACTCAATATTCCAGCAGATACTATATCTATGCGTTGAGGCGTATTATTATTTAAATGTTCTTCTTTTTTTCGCTATAAGGCAGTCCCATGTCTTATACATCCCTTCATTTACTCTGTTCATACGTATTCCTGACGTAAGGAATAACCGGAAAGTTATGTCTTTACTGTGGGGCGTATGTGTGGTTTGTGTATTTAATAATCAATATATTATGGAATTTCTATTAGACTTTATTCTCCACATTGACCAGTATATGATAAGTATTGTGCAGGAGTACCACACCTGGACTTATGTGATATTGTTCCTGATCATTTTCTGCGAAACCGGACTGGTCGTTACCCCTTTTCTGCCGGGGGATTCTTTACTCTTTGTAGGTGGCGCGATAGCTGCACTGCCCGGAATGCCGATTGAAGTGAATATTCTTGTATTAGTATTGTTCCTGGCCGCTGTGTTGGGAGATTCCTGCAATTATATGATAGGGCATTTCTTCGGGCGCAGGCTTTTCAATAATCCCGATTCCAGAATATTCAAACAGAGTTATCTGGATAAAACACATGACTTTTACAAAAAATATGGTGGCAAGACTATCATTATAGCCAGATTTGTACCCATTGTCCGCACCTTTGCACCATTTGTGGCAGGGATGGGTAAAATGCACTATTACTATTTTATGCTTTACAATCTGGTGGGTGGTGCTCTTTGGGTAGCGCTTTTCTGTTATGCCGGATATTTCTTTGGCGACCTCCCGTTTGTGCAGGAGAATCTGAAACTGCTGATTGTAGCCATTATCGTGATTTCCATATTGCCTGCCGTTATAGAGGTGGTACGGGCAAAGCTTAAATAATCAAACATATTGGACTATTAACCTGTTTTTGAGCTAAGTATCTCAATGACACTTAATAGAGATAAAACGGCATTAATAGAAAACATTTTACGAATTTATCTGTTTTATATAATGTGGAGATGCGTCAAAAGTCACTTAGTGCATTCCGGGCGAATAATCATTTGCCGACATATAGTGCTATACTTTTGATGCAGCCCCGTTATTTTAATCACAAAAAACTGTTTATGCCATGAAGTTCTTTATTGACACTGCAAATTTAGACCAGATTCGGGAAGCCTACGATATGGGCGTTCTTGACGGAGTGACAACCAATCCCTCGCTAATGGCGAAAGAAGGTATCAAAGGAGTAGAAAACCAGCGGAAACACTATGTAGAAATCTGCGACATCGTGCAAGGAGACGTCAGCGCCGAAGTAATCGCTACAGACTATGAAGGCATGATTAAAGAAGGCGAAGAACTTGCCGCCCTCAATCCCCATATTGTAGTAAAAGTGCCCTGCATTGCCGACGGCATCAAGGCTATTAAATATTTCACTTCCAAAGGCATCCGTACCAACTGTACACTTGTGTTTTCCGTCGGACAGGCATTGCTGGCTGCCAAAGCGGGCGCCACATATGTATCTCCTTTCGTGGGACGCCTGGACGACATCTGTGAAGACGGCATCGCGTTGGTAGGCAAGATTGTGGAAATGTACCGTTATTACGGTTTTACCACTCAGGTGCTTGCCGCTTCCATCCGCAACACGGCGCACATCGTGCAGTGTATTGAAGTGGGTGCCGACGTGGCAACCTGCCCGCTTTCTGCCATCAAAGGATTACTGAACCACCCTTTGACGGACGCCGGACTGAAAAAATTCCTTGAAGACTATAAACGTGTAAACGGATAATAAAAAATACTCTATAAGCCTATCTTTCACGGATTTCTTGGATAATATTGGCGAAAAATAGAATAAAACAACTATTTTTGCGCTCAATATGAATATAAAATGAGAAAAAGCTGATGAAAGAAAGGCTTATAGGATTGATAAAGACGTATATTCTTTTCGTCTGTATCTTTATACTACAGAAACCGTTATTTATACTTTACTACAGTTCTTTGTACGCAGGTACTTCTTGGGCAGACCCTTTCCGGGTTATGTGGAATGGTTTGCCTCTTGACCTCTCACTTGCCGGATATCTGACGGCTATTCCCGGATTCCTCTTTATCGCTTCCGCCTGGACGCTTTCCAGTACACTCCGCCGCATCTGGAGCGGTTATTATCTTTTCATTTCCATTCTGCTCGCTGTCATTTTCATTGTTGATTTAGGATTATATGAATATTGGGGCTTCCGCTTGGATGCTACACCGCTATTCTATTTTTTCTCTTCTCCTAAAGATGCACTGGCAAGTATCAGCATATGGCAGGTGTTGGGAGGAATAATTGCTATGGGGTTGTATGCATCGTTGCTATATGTCATATTCCTGTGGGTACAGAAAGGCACTTGGAAAAGCATGAAGCTGCCATATCGCCGTTTGTCGGTGTCGGGTGTGATGCTGTTGCTGACCGGTTTGCTTTTTATTCCCATCCGTGGCGGTTTCACCGTTTCCACCATGAATACGGGTAAAGTGTATTTCAGTTCTAATCAACGCTTGAATCATGCAGCTATCAATCCGGCTTTCAGCCTGATGGAGTCCCTTTCAAAACAGAAAGACTTTGGCAGTCAATACCGTTTTATGGAAGCGGCACAGGCGGATGAACTGATGAAGACGCTGGTGGACCCGATGGTGCTGGATAGTACGGCTGTCATTCCCGATACTTTGCGTACGGCTTTATTCAAGACGGAACGTCCGAATGTGGTGTTCGTCATATTGGAGAGCTTCTCTTCCAGACTGATGACCAGTTTGGGAGGCGAGCCGGATATCGCTGTCCACATGGACAGCCTGGCAAAAGAGGGGGTGCTCTTTACAAACTTCTATGCCAATAGTTTCCGTACAGACCGTGGTTTGGTGGCCGTCTTGAGTGGTTTTCCCGCACAGCCCACTACGAGTATCATGAAGTATCCCCGCAAAACACAGCATCTTCCCGCCATTGCAGGTAGTCTGCGTGATGCCGGATATCAGACCAAATACTATTATGGCGGCGATGCCGACTTCACCAATATGCGCTCTTATCTGATTTCTTCAGGCTTTGAGGGTATCGTTTCCGATGAAGACTTTTCTGTATCAGAGCGTTTGAGCAAATGGGGGGCACACGACCACCTTGTCTTCAACCGGCTTCTGGAAGATATCAAAGCCGAGCCAGCGGACAGTGCTTCCGCAAAGAGTGCCCGTCCTTTCTTTAAAGTGTTGCAGACTTCCAGCAGCCACGAGCCTTTTGAAGTTCCATACCGTCGTCTGGCAAATGACCGTCTGAATGCTTTTGCCTATACGGATAGTTGTGTGGGCGACTTTGTGAAGCGTTTCCGCGAATTACCGCAATGGGAAAATACAGTAATGGTACTGGTGCCTGACCATGTGGGTGCATATCCTGAATATCTGGATAACTTGTCGATAGAACGTTACCAGATTCCTCTGTTATTGATAGGCGGTGCAATTGCCGAGCCGAGGCGTATCGATGTCTATGCTTCACAGCACGATATTGCAGCTACTTTGCTGGCTCAATTATCATTGCCCCATCAGGAATTTACATTTAGTAAAGATATGTTGAATCCCGCTTCTCCTCACTTTGCATTCTTCACCGTTCCAGATGCTTTTGGTATGGTGACGCCGGACAATCAGTTGATGTTTAACTGCGAAGCCAATGCTACGGCAGTGGACGAAGGTACGGCGAAAGGGAAGAATCTTCTTCCGGGTGAGGCTTACTTACAGAAATTATACGATGATATAGCAAAAAGATAAGGCAATTTATGATATCAGAAGTCTTGAATGAGGTAGTCAATATAGACACCAATCTATTTCTTTCCATCAACCGGATGCATAGTCCGTTCTTTGATTATTTCATGAGCACTTTTAGTGGTAAATGGATTTGGGTGCCTATGTATGCTGCCATTTGGTATGTGATGTTGCGCAATTTTCATTGGAAAGTGATGTTGTTTTGCCTGATTGCTCTGGCGCTTACCATTACGATTGCCGACCAGGTGGGAGCTACCTTGATACGGCCTTATGTGGAGCGCCTTCGTCCTGCCAATCTGGAGAATCCAATTTCCGATATGGTACATATCGTAAACGGATACCGTGGCGGGCGTTACGGTTTCCCGTCCTGCCATGCCGCCAATACCTTCGGATTGGCATTCTTTGTCTGGTTTCTTTTCCGGAAGAGATGGCTCACGGTGTTCATCATGGGTTGGGCATTGCTTACCTGTTATTCGCGCATTTATCTGGGGGTGCACTATCCGGGCGATTTGCTGGCAGGTGCGCTTCTTGGCTTGCTGGCGGCATATCTGGTCTACCTTCTTTTTATGAAAGTGAGCGGGTATAAGACCATGAAGAAAGTGCTGCATATCAATGCACCTATATTAATAGGAGGGCTGACGATAGTGGGGATACTGATATACTCCACGGTCATGATACTGTAGTTTATAGAACGCAACAATTATTCTTCAGAATTGATAATTCACTGTTATCATTGCTTCCCGCGGACGTATATTCAGTCGTGAAGTATAACTTTGTGTAGCCGAATAGGTCGTATAGGCATATTCTTTCTTATTGAACAGGTTATTCAGATTTGCCTCAAACCGCCATCTCTTTGTTTTATAGATAAGGGATGCATCTGCAAATACTGTGTTGAGATGTGTACCTTCACCCAGGTCATTCCGGTAGTGTTCGCCGGAAAGACATAAGTCCACTTGTCCGATGCTGAACATGAGGCGTAACCGTTGCACAAAATCCAGTAACGGGGTGAGGTGGGTATCACTTCCGATCTTACTGCCGCCATATCCCATCGTAGCATGATATTCCGCTTCAAAGACTTCGGCAGGCGACCAGATTAGTTTGGGTTCCACTTTCAGATAATCGTAGCGGTAGGCTTGCAGAAGGCTTTGCGATGTGCCGTCACTTCCCGGCAGTGAGGTGAGTTGTTCGCCGTTGTTGCGGCTGAGCAGTACGGTGAGGGAAGTTTTCAGATACCAGTCATATACGCCTTTGGACAGGGTGCTGCTGAGGGTCCAGCTATCGGTATGATTCGGATGCTCGCGGCGGGTGTAGACGATGGCGTCTTCGGAAACGCTTTGCTCAAGAAGCGTATTCCGGTTGCTGTGGTTATAGGTCAGTGAGGCGGTAACGAAGAATTCCTGTACCGTATTTTTATATTCTCCGTAAAGGTTGTAAGTCTGCTGAGTACTGGTAGGGAAGAGGCCGTTTCCGTTTCGCCAGGTGCGGTAATCGGTGCGGTAGAGTCCGGGGTATAGGTCGGTGATGTCTCCTGCTGAACGTTTCAGATTGGCGTAGAGGGAGAATTTCCAGTGATAATCCAGCTGATAACGCGTGTACAATGAAGGGTTGAAGAAAAGGAACGAACGTTGTTGCGAGAAGTATCGCTGGGCTTTCAGAGGCAGGGAGAGGCTGGATGACCATTTACCGCGTTCCAATTGGAAGTAAGGAGTAAGGTACAGGGACAGGTTTGAAGCGTTGAAGTTTGCTGTCTGATATTTTATTGCCGCCCATTCCCCTTGTACCCCTGCCTTATACTGCCGGGTGAAACCATTATACTTCTTCAGATATGCCGCACTGTTATCCGTATAGAAACTATGCTGGTCGAATTTACTTTTTCCTTCTTCAAGCAAGAGCGATGCCGGCTGATAAGCATAACGCGTAGCCGAAAGGAACTCCCACGTTCCGTTTTTCCCGTTCCGGATAAGGTTAAAGAAATTGCCTGCATTCAGTTGTGAAGTCCGCAGAGTCTGCCGGAGTTCTTCCGAACGGCCGCGGTTGAGTTCTCCGTCCACGGTGAAGCGGTTGGATATATAGTTCCGGCTGCTGTTGTCCTCGTAGCGCAGTTCCAGATTGGCTGCATCGCTTGTCAGGCGGTAGTGATAGGTCTCATCAATCCGTATGGTGTCCGTCGGCTGATAATAGATTTGGGTGTTTCCACGTTGCTGGCGGATGAGGTCATGCGTATATCCGGCTTGCAGACGCAGGCTCCGGTCATCGTTCCACTTGTACATCCGGTTGCCGTTCAGAGTGTGCGTTTCGTTGAAGAGCAACCGTTTCTTGTCCAGCGGCGCACTGATGCCCGGCTGGGACAGGAAGGCGGATAGCGGGATTTGTTGCCAGGCGGTTCCTGCCAATACCATTTGTTCCGTACTGAGATCTTTGCCGTTATTATTCGTCTTATAATTATAGACGCTTTGTTTCCCCTTGCCCAGTTGCAGGGTATTCAAACTGCCTTCCCACAACAGCTTGTTGCCGTCATCGCTCCCTCCTGCGCCTAGTGTGCCGTTTGCTATCCATTGGTCACGGGCTTTCGGATCCAGTTTCAGGTTCAGGGCCACTTCGTCCGAATTAATCTTTCCTTTCAAGGCTTTCACTGATTGATAATTCTCCATAATCTCCGCTGTCTTCACCGCTTTTGCATCCAGATTGTTATTAATCTGATTGTAGCGTCCGCCCGTCACGTCCATTCCTTCCACGAAGTAGTGGTTGATGGCTTTTCCTTTGTAGCTTACCCGCCCGTTCTCGTCTACATCTACACCCGGAAGTTTCTTCAGTACATCCTTTATGTGCACGTCTTTGGATGAGGCGAACTGGGCAAGGTCGTACCTCACGGTGTCTTTTCGCGTATGGATGCGTCCGGGACGTATCTGTACTTCTTTCAATGCGATTGCTTCCGATTGCAGATTGAAATTCTGGGTTCCGGCAGTACTGATGTCTCGCACTTCCCTTTTGTAACCCAACAGGGAGGCGCTGAGTTGCAGGGTGCCGCTGTGCTTCCATGCCAGACTGTAACGCCCTTTGGCATCCGTCAAGGCGTAATCTATCGTTATGTTTCCACGCATCACGCTGATCATGACTGCTTCCAGCGGTTGATTATTCTCCGCGTCGGTCACTGTGCCGCTCAGTATTTGGGCCTGCATGGAGTGGGAGAAGCAAAGAAGAAACAGGCAACTTATAATAGGAAGTACTTTATTCATAAACGAAAGTGAGTGAAAGGTTAAAAGATACACTTACCTACATCCGGGTGTAAGCACATCCAACACCCGGATGTTGGTGTTACTTACATGGGGGTGTTGGTATGCCTGACACCCGGGTGTTGGTAACAGAAACTTTAAGAGATAAGAGAGTGATTCTTTATTAATGTGATACGAATTTTATAATGCGGTGGCCGGGTTTACTTATTTTCCCCGTTCCAATGGATTATAAGGCACATTCTTCGGGTTCTTTGTTGCATTGCCGTGCTCGTCTTGTATGGTAACGGTTACATTAGGCATACTTCCCGTGATGAACCCCACCGGGTCGGCATAATATCTTTCGTGTACCTTGTCATACGCTTTGCGGTTCATCGGCTCATGCTTCTTTCCGTCAAAAAGAATGGGTCTGTACGTGTGGCATTGCTCCATTCCCATTGCCGTGAACGAGTAATGCCCCTCGCTGTCTTCGGCTTTCAGTATCAGCCCCGGCAGTCCGCAGAGTTTCCAGGGACCGTCACTGACCGGTATCTCTGCCGTGAACCATGCCGTCCATGTGCGCCCTTTGAACTGACATTCGGCTTTTCCGCAAAGGTAGGAAAGTACACTGTCGTTTTCAGCCAGTATCTTCCATTGCGGGCGTTCTTCGTTCTCTTCGCAGCGCAGGCGCGTCATGCCCGCCACTTCATCGAGGGTTGTTACTTTTCCCGAAGGATACCCTTTGAAGGTACGCTCGCTCAGTTTGCTTCCTCCGTATTGTTTCATGTGTTCGTTGATGGTTTCCTGCGAGGCTTTGTTGGCGAAGTCCACTGCCAGCACGGAGTCGCACACATACTTGGTGTAGCTGTAAAACTTGGAAAGGTTTTTGCCGATTTCCAGCATCATGGTTTCTTCTGTCACCTTTTCCGGCTTCTCCGGATTGGGGATGCAGCGTGTTTCGTATTGCACAAGAAGTTGTGCTTCGCCGATGGTGTCGTTCACTACTTTGGTCCCGTCAGAGACGATAATCTGTGCCTTTGCCTGCGGTGCGCACAATGCTGCAAGACATAAACTGAGGAAAATAATTTTTGTACTCATACGTTTCTACTTTTTAGGGTTCTACATTCCGGTATCAGTTTCTCGTGCTGCAAATCTATGCGGATTTTGCTTCCGGTGGGGGCGAAAGTTATTACTGAAATATTACGCGGCGGATAATATCTGCCTCGCGTGTACTTATATTTGCAAGGTAACGTTTACCTTTGCCGGTACTAATAATAAGCTTATGGAACGACGGATTAAAATAGTTTGGATGCTTTCTATCGTAGCGATGCTACTTATCACAGGCGGACAATTTTATTGGTTGCGTAACCAGTATCAGTATATGAATGATGAGCAGATTGACGACGTCTATAACTGCATTTTGCAGACAGCCGGGCAATATGATTCCATCCGTGCTCCGCAGCCTAAAAAGGTATTCAATAAGGCAAATATGTTCTTTTATAATTTGAATACGTATACGGACCTGAAAGGTATGACTACCATCAACGAACTGATACTTGGCGCGCTGAAAGGAAGAAATCTGGATAAAGAGGATGTCAAATATGTGGATATTGAAAGCATCACAATACATCAGAATGATTCTGCCGATACACACCAGGCTGATTCCATCAAAGGGAATACGATTAAGAAGAAGACATGGGCTAAACTGGATAGCCTGATACCGCAGGAGAGGGTTCTTTTTCTGGATTCGTTCCGGATTTCCATGCCTGATAAGGCTGTCCCTAACTTGAACTCCATTATCAATCTTTATAAGCTGGAGCTGGATGCACCTTTTGTATTGCAGCAATTTGACTCTTTGCTTGCCTTGCGCTTGGATTCTCATGTATTTACTACGAGATTGGAAGTTTCCAAAGATACCACTTTCCAGTGGGACCCGGTGATGAGGCGGGAGGGTACATTGCTGAATCCATATATTGAAGTGAGCTATCCTTATAATCCCTTGAAGCATCAGTTCGTTGTGGCTAAAGTCGAGATATCGGCACATGCTGTGTTGGTGCGTATGGGTTGGCAACTTCTTGGCAGCCTTTGTCTGATATTCCTGTTGGGGGTCTGCCTGCTGTTCCAGATAAAAACCATCTTGAAACAACGCCGGATAGATGAACTCCGGAAAAGCTTTGTAAATACCATGATACATGAACTGAAACGGCCGGTGCAGGCTCTGAAGATGTGCGTTGCTTTCCTCAATGACAAGTCCTTGCGCACGGACGAGAAAGCGATGGATGAAGTAATTCATGACTCCATGTCCGAACTGGATAATCTTTCAGCTTATCTCTCGAAGTTGCGCGACATGACGCGTGCGGATGATGAACATACACAACTATCCATTCGTACATTTGATATCAAAGAAACCCTGGAGAAGCTTATCCGCCTTTACCATGTGCCCGAAGATAAAAATGTTTCTATCGAACCTCATTTCAGTGAAGAAACTCTTGTGACGGCAGACCCGGTACATGTTTCCAATATCATCAGTAATCTGATAGAGAATGCCGTGAAGTATTCCGGCACGTCAGTGCATATTGTTGTGGATTGTCTTTTGCATAACCATCAACTGACGATTCGGGTATCCGATAATGGTATCGGTATTCCGGCTTCCGAACAGAACCGTGTGTTTGATAAGTTTTACCGGGGCAGCAATCTTCCCGACCGTTCATTGCCGGGTATCGGACTGGGGCTGAGCTATGTGAAGTTGCTGGTGGAAGCGCATCACGGAAACATTTCGTTGAGTAGCCAGACAGGTAAGGGGACGGAGATAGAAATCGTTATTCCTCAATAAATCTGTGATAATCCGTGTAATCTGTGGTGTAAAACAAATAGCTATATGAAACCTCTGAAGATACTTTTTGCCGACGATGATTTGAAGTACTCGATGTTGCTGAAACGCTTTCTTGAAAAAGAAGGTTATGAAGTGACTTATGCCGGAAACGGATTGATCGCCCTTGAGCAATTCCCGCTTGTGAAGCCCGATTTGGTATTACTTGATGTCAATATGCCCGGCTGTAATGGCTTTGAAGTTGCCGAACGCATTCGCGAAACGGACAAGCATGTTCTCATCTTCTTCCTTTCCGACCGTAGCGACAAAGCCGACCGCCTGCAAGGTTTCCAGCTTCGCGCCAACGATTATCTGGCAAAGCCTTTCTATCCCGAAGAACTGATAGCCCGCATCCGCGAGCGTTTTGACGCGCAACTTACCGATACAATAGAAGAAGAAACTTACCGCTTCGGCCAGTCCGTCTTTAATTACAGTACGAATGAAATCCGCACGGGAAATAATAAGGTGCTTATCACTTCCCGTCAGGCGGATATCCTTCGTTTGCTTGCCCGGCATCTGAATCTGGCTGTGGAGCGGGATACATTGCTGGCAACGGTCTGGGGAACCTCTTCTTACGCCAATTCCCTTGCCTTGAATGTGCAGATAACTTATTTGCGCAAGGCACTCCGCAACGACCCGGCTGTGAAGATCGAGTCGCTGATGAAGAAAGGGTATGTGCTGAAAGGATGACCAAAGTCATCCTTTGATAACTGCAATCGGTGACAAGGTGGTACGAATCTTTACCAGGTCTGCCTGGTTGGCCATTACTTCATCGATGTTCTTGTAGGCACCGGCCGCTTCTTCCAGATCTTTCTGTCCACGGATGGCATGTACGATATTCTGCGCTTCGAGGCGGGCTATCTCTTCTTCCAATGACAAGCTACGCACTGCCTCGGAACGACTCATGGCACGTCCTGCACCGTGTGAGGAACTGAGAAAACTTTCCGGATTCCCCAATCCTTCTACTATATATGAATGGGTACTTTGCGAACCGGGGATAATCCCTACCTCGCCCAGACCGGCGTGTACGGCGCCCTTCCGGTGTACAATGACATTCTCTCCGAAATGCTTTTCCCATGCAGCATAGTTGTGTGCAATGTTGATCATTGGTTCGAAAGTGGCGTTAGGCAATGCTTCGGCTATTATTTCTTCAATGCGTTCCATCATAAGTTTACGGTTGGCAAGAGCAAAAGCAACGCAATATTCCATTTCCGCCCAGTATTGTTTGAATTCCGGTGCACGCAGCGGGAGGAAAGCGAGTTTTATATCCGGCTTTACACTGGAATACCAGCGGGTATTTAGTGTTTCGGCCATCTGGTTATAGTAATCGCCTACCATCTTTCCTAAGTTCCGGCTACCGCTATGCAGCATAATCCACAGGTAACCGTCATTGCAACGTTGCAGTTCGATGAAGTGGTTACCACCTCCCAATGTGCCGACTTGCTTTCGGGCAGATACTAATTGGCGCTTCACTACTGTCATGCTGTCAGTGTCAAATCCGGTTGGCATGTATTGTTCATCTTGCGCGGTTTTATGATGCTCTCTTCCCAAGGGAATCCGTTTACGTATTCCTCGCATAATCTCTTTGCGAAGTACATCCTGTGGTATTTCTTCAACAAGAAGATTTGTTTTCACGGCACACATACCGCAACCGATATCTACTCCTACTGCGTTGGGGATTACTACTCCTTTCGTTGCCAGTACACCGCCTATCGGCATTCCTTTACCACCATGTGCATCGGGCATCAGGGCAAGGTGGCGGAACAGGAAAGGCAGTGTAGTCAGGTTGTTTACCTCTTCCCAAGCGTGAGCGTCCAATTGGCTTGCCCACAATTTTACGGTTACTTTGTTCATCTCAATCACTTTCATGTTTTACAGTTTTTATTGGTTGATGTTGCAAAGATTTGTACGAAGGTGCGCAATGTTTTTGCGCAGCATGAATTATTTTTCTACTTTTGAAAAAAAAGTAGATATGCCAGCCAATAGAAATGCATTAATAAGGTATAAGACGATAGACACTTGCCTGCGCAATCCTTATCGTCGCTGGACACTGGACGATTTGGTGAAAGCCTGTTCAGAGGCTTTGTATGAGTATGAGGGGATAGACAAAGGTATTTCGCGGCGTGCGGTGCAGATGGATATTCAGGTGATGCGGAGTGAGAAGTTGGGATATAATGCCCCGATAGAAGTGTATGAAAACAAGTATTACCGATATGCCGACCTTGATTATACCATTACGCGTCTGCCCCTTTCGCAGAACGATGTAGCGGTATTGTCGGAAACCGTTAATTTGTTGCGTCAGTTTCTGGATTTCGACTATTTCTCAGAGATGGCAGATGTGATTGGCCGTCTGCAGGATAGAGTGGCTGTAGCTAAACATCATTCTTCGGCAGTGATAGATTTTGAACGGAACAGGAATCTGACAGGTTTGGAATATCTGAATCCTATTTATGATGCTATTATGTATCGGCAGACGTTGCATGTGCGTTACCGTTCCTTCAAATCGCGCATTACTAAGGACTATTATATTTATCCTTATCTGCTGAAGGAATATCGTAACCGTTGGTTTGTGTTCGGTGCACGTACTGGGGACAGGGAATTGATAAACCTGGCTCTGGACCGTATATGGGAGTTGTCTCCGGCAAATGACATCCCTTATCATCTGAGTGAAGACTTCCGGCCCGAGATATTCTTTGAAGATGTGATCGGAGTGACTAAACACGAACGTTTGTCCAAGGCAACCATTCGCTTTAAGGCCGATAGCCGTCAGTCACCGTATATCCTGACTAAGCCTCTGCATGCTTCGCAAACATTGATAGAGCAATGCAAAGATGGGAGTATGATTTTTGAGATTACAGTAGTCCTAAATCCAGAACTCTATACGGTGTTGATGGGCTTCGGACCGGGAGTGAAGGTACTATCGCCTGAGAAGGTGGTGAAGGAGATGCGGAAGTTGTATCAGGAAGGATATGAGAATTATAAGAAATAGATAAATATCAGATAGGTGTAGGAGTAATGGAAAGTAATTTAATATGCCGCCAGCTATTGGCGGTGTGTTCCCTTATTTTTGTCCCCATAAATGAGAGAAAAAGCGGGCAGTTCCCAATATTTTTATTCTTTCGTATTTCTTTTACGGAAATCTTTTATACATTTGCCTATGTATAAAAAGAAAATATAAAAGAAAACGAAAAAGAGAACGAAAGATAAAATATTGTAGAACGTCGAAGACGTATTATTCTGAAGGTTAAATCTGGTAAATTTTGTATAACATACTATTAAATACGTAATAATCAATATTATACATACTTTGCGATTTTAATTAAGAAACAAATCGGAAACAAAAGTGTGAATTAAGGCGTTTCCCTGTTTTTTTATTTGCATTCTGTTTCTTTCCTTTCATTTACTTGTATTCGGAGTATTTCTCCAAGCAATTTTACGCTATTCTCATTCCCTCTTTTGAAGACTACTATCCGACCATGCACGGACAAATGGCTGCATCCAAAAGAGAAAAGGCAAGGTCGATTTTTCTCACGTCACAAAGGTAGTCATTTCTATAAAGTCATCAACACATAGGCAGACAAATATATCTGCCTATATTTAGTTTAATTTAGTTTAGCATATATATAGGCTAATAGGCGAACTAAACTAATTTTCCAAGCCAGTTTTCCCTTTTAACAGTGCAGCCAAAAGAGAAGACAAGCCTGCTGCATATTTTCTCTTTTCGCTGCACCTCCCTTTTACGTAATACTCTTCTTTGCCGGATCTCCCATGACGGATGTTCCTATTATCCTTGCACCTCGACTTTCGGTCTGTCTGATGAGAATTGTGTCGCAAAGGTATTTGTTATGTCTTTCTTGTATGCAAGGTCGTAGCCTGACGGTTCACGACAAAATCTCCACACTCCGCTTCGCAGAGGTCGTATTTGGTTGTGAAACCCTGCATCAAGAGCCATAACACCTTTTGAGGCGACATAATTCAATCAAGCCCGAAAGTAGTTGATGCTACCAGAGGGAAATAAAAGAAACTAAAAAATTAAGATTATGGCAAATTACGCAACAAACATTTTCCACGCTACGACAGCGAACAAACAAGACCTCGATAAGATAGAGGCTTTCTTGGATGACAATTTTGACGGCTATGTCAATCGGTATGGCGACATTATAGATGCCGAATTTTCTTCTCGCTGGGTTTATCCAGAGGAACTAATTGACAAGCTGGTGGCGTCGTTGGAAGCCAAAGATAAAATCTATATCCGTGTATTGACACATGAACTCGATAACGAGTACGTGAGCTTTCGAATATTCTCGCAGGGAACATGGAACATCAAATTATAACCGCAAATACTATCCAATCATGTACGAAGATGAAGAAATGAGCGATATAATCGGCTCGCCTTGTTCACTACTCAATCCTTACAAAGGCTATACAGAGGGAACGGTTGTCGGTGACTTTGGAAACGAAATCGTTGTTCGCCTCGATAACGGTAAAGAGGTTGTCGAATATCGTGATGAAGTGACTATTTATGATTAAAATATTGAAGCAATGACACAGATAGCAATGAAATTCGTCCAATGGGACGTACCCGAATTAGATAAACTGAAAGATAGCAAGGTTTACAGATTGCGAGAACTCTTAAACAATGGAGGCAAATTGAACCGTGAAGAAAAGAACTGGATTACTAACAACGTGTGGGAAAGTATCTATTTCAGGCGAGGAATCGCCTTAAGCGGTTATTGTTTCGACTTTTCAGACGTTCTCAAACGCTATTTTGTAAAGCAACACGGATACGTCGCCGAGTATTACGCTATTGACAAAACAGCATTACGCTCCACTCTGTATGGTCGAATTGAAGATATAGTTGAAGTACGATAAAATTAAAGACTTATGAAAGTAACGATTGAACACAGCTTTTGTCCCTATTGCGAAGAGGTCACGGACCTTTATTTCCGAATCATCAACACCCTTCTCTTTTCGATTGACGAAGCGGAATTGCGAACAAGCATGGAACGATTGAAAGAGAAAACACAACTTGACGAGTATTTCACCTACGGCTATGGGGCGCACCATATATGGGTGTGCCAACGTCGCCCAAGCGATAAAACCAAACTCTTCGAGCACCGGGTAATCATGGCAGAATTTTGATGACGTGAACAATATCCAGTGCCGACGTGTCGGGCAGGCTGAAATAGAACCATCTATTTCAGTCCTTCCCCCGATTTCCTTTTATACCTTTCTCTTTTGGCTGCGCCACATCCTTTTGTAGAGAACAACCATTCGTCCAAAGCGATCCGACGCTTTGCGGATAAGGCAGGCTTCTGCCATTTCTCCTTTGCCTCTTTCCCTCATATCTCTGCCAGGTGCGGACATGACGACCATCTCGATGGGTTGTACACGCCTTTCTGCCTACTCTTCCTGATATTATCCTCTGTGACAAAGTGCTCTTGGTGGGTCGGCGTTTCGTTTATTATAGCCTCGAACCAAGGCATTCGATGCACCGCTCCGCTCTCACCGATCTTGGCTGACTTCCTGCCGAAACGCATCTTACCTTACCTCTATACCGGTAGGCAAATACGCCTTTTGCGCTACTGAACCCGAAACTGCTTGTTTCCGTTCTTTTCCGGAATTGCTTCGATTGAAGTCGTCATCATTTTCCGTTGCAAAGATAGTATGCAGACGGGAACGACCCGATGGGTCTTGACCAATGGCGTAGCTGCACCAATCTTCCTTTATCGGGCCTCGCGGTTTTGTCCTGCGGACAAAAATAAAGCGTATTGATGCGCTATCCTTGGTGCATTTCTTTAACTGCACCTACTTTTTAAGGCAGCGTAAAATTGATTTATTAACTTCAAAAACAATTCACAATGAAAAAGATCGAGAACAATTTCACAGTAACCGGATTCGTCGGAAAAGACGCTGAGATCCGCCAGTTCACCAGCGCAAGTGTTGCACGTTTCCCTTTGGCAGTAAGCCGACTGGAGAAGAACGGCGAAGAATCCGTCCGCGTCTCCGCCTTTATGAACTTCGAGGCTTGGCGCAAAAACGAGAACACCGGGTCGTTCGACCAGTTGACCAAGGGCACGATGCTCACCGTAGAGGGCTACTTCAAGCCCGAAGAGTGGGCCGACAAGGACGGCGTGAAGCACAACCGCATCGTAATGGTTGCCGTCAAGTTCTACCCGCCCGTCGAGAAGGAGGAAGCTCCTGAAGAACCGGCAAAGGCTACGAAAAAAGGCAAGAAGTAACTCCTGCCTTACCACGAACAAAAGCGACCTTCGGGTCGCTTTTGTTTTTCTCATTGCCGAGCTGCTGCGTATCGTACTTTTATAGCCGTGTTACTACCACTTACATGGGCTACATCCACTTTCCTTATTACTCCTATTCCGCAAAGCCAGGTTATTTTCTCTGCAAAGTTCGATTGCCGGTTGCTCGTCCTGTCAAGGATTGCTTGCGCTTGCTGCGGAAAATCTTCCTCTCCGACACATCGAAGAGCGTATTTCCCGCATCCTCCTTGACCGGACTGACCGTCAATCCTTGGGGCAGAAAAATAATCAGTCTTTCGATACAGGATGTATCAGAGGGAAAACAAAAAAATCAATTAAAACGAAATTGAATATGAGTACAGTAAATCAAACAAATCCGAATGGCGATGAAGTAATCAACCATGATTTGAGGTTCAGATATATGTTACTGGGGCGTTTACAGGCAGACTGCGAGTATTATCTTGGCTACGGAAATAGAAGTCCCCGACGCCTGTGGGCAGGCTCTGAAGCAGCGCAAATCGAATTTATGATAAAACTTTATGACAGCTTCAAGGAAGATGAAAAACCTTTGTGGCTGACGATGGAGAAGATTATGGAATACAGCAAGGAAATGGGGGTAACGAAGCCTTTGAACTGATGGACGAAGGTTACAGATGGTTAGCCTAAACATCCGAGGCAGATAATGCCCGGCATGGATTCAGGATACATTCTCACAATAGATGTATCCTGATTTCTTATTACCGGAATTACCCTTTATAATTTCACTGGAATCTCTTTTTTTATACCCAGCCTACTTATCATCCTTGAAGCTACTTTGCCCGAAGCCGCCGAACACACCCTTCAGGAGCTTGCCCACAACCCAGAACACCAACAACACAACTATAATATCTCCCATAGCATTTCTTTTTTATATGATTATATTCCAACATAAAGATACGAAAAAATATCTGATAAGACAAACATACATGTTTGATTAACAACATTTTATATTCATATATTGCCACCGTCCGCTTCATTCCCTTTCGACTTCTGTTTATTACGCGGCCCTTTGGTTTTTCCGCGATTGAGCTGCACCCCGTATTTGTTGAGTATACGGAATACCGAACTCTTGCTGTTGAAGCCGCTGACCGCCCAAATGTCATCGAGCGAATGCCCGTTGTTGTACATATCCACGATAGTTTTTTCCCGCTCGGTTTTGGACATAGCCTTCTTTGTCGCCAGCGGAGCCTTGATGCTCTGCTGAAGGCGCATGATGTGTTCAGACGACTTGCGCAGCACAGCCACCTCTTCTGGAAGTGCCCCGAACATCTCCAGCACTTTGGCGGCCGTCGTATCGGGAAACAATTCACCACGGGTATCAATCCTATCGTGAATAGATATGATGCGGACTACTTTAATTCGGCAAAGTTCGATGAGCGCTGCCAGTTCACGCAAGCCACGCACAGCATTGCTGAACTTGGGCACCACCAGCTCATCGCCTCTTTCAAGGTTCGCCATAAGCTGTTTCCACATCGGACGGAGCGTCTCGTGTTCAACCGATTCCTCTATCACTTGTACACAACCGTATTGTTGCATCCATTCCTTGTCTGCGTCGAACGCATCATAGGAATTAGCCCTGAATATGTAACCCACTTTTGCCATATCGCTGTACATTATTGATGATAACAAGTGCAAATATAAGAGTTTTATTTGATATGAAATCATATTCGGTCAAAAAAATGATATTTTCTCCATTTTACCTCCTTTATTTCACTTGTTTTCATTGATAATCACACTATTAGGTATGATATTAAAAATTGCTCAAAATATAAACACCAGTGCCGTAAGTCTTGGAAATAATATATAGATTTGCGGCATTAAATATGAAATGCAGAATATGAAAATCGTATTATCAAACTTGAAATACTCGATGTTGATGGCCCAAATAAGTGCCGTCTCGGTTGCCATATTTATGTTCACATCCTGCGGCGACGGAAATGGCAAACCGTTGTCTGAAGCCAAAGGCGATCCTGCCGGAACATACAGGGAGTACCTGTCCGAAATACGAAAGCAAGACAACCTTTCCACCGAGGCATTGACGAATCATCTCAAACAGTGGCAAATTCTGAAAGATTCCGTTTTTGCATACCTACAACGGGATTCTCTCAACCAGTTCCATTCCGATACCCGTATGAAGTGCCAACGGCTACACGATTCTATCCGCATCGAGTTCTCGCGTCTGACATTATCGAAGCCGCGTACCTATCAAGAAATATTAACGCTCAAGGAACGGTTCTCAGTCGAAGACCAGGAGCTACGTCGTGCGGCCGAAGAGAGCCGACCATTTTTCGCCTCATTGGATAAACGTCCGGCCTGCCGGGGCGACAAGCAGCAGATTCTTTCTATATACCGTGAGCTGCTCGCCGAAACCATCCGCAGCGGCATACACGACCATGACGACCTGACAGCGTTCATCGAACAGGAGGATGCCGTTTTCCGCGCGTTCCTTACTCACCTGCACGATCTCGACGGCGCGAATACAACAGACATCACACGTGATACGGAACAGTGCTGCTCGCAGGCGTTCCTCGCTGCCGAACGAAAGGAGATTGCCTATCAAGAGGTCATGATCTACCTGGCGATGCGCACCAACCGCAGGCTGATACAGAATATGCAGACCTGCATCGACGACATTCGGCACAAAAAGGTGAAGACTCCGGCGCAGGCGCACGCCTACATCTGGATGCTCCTCCAGCCCTATGCCTCATTGGACGGCTTCTGCATGGCATTCCTCTCTCCCGATGACCGGAAGCATCTCGACAGGATTGCGGCACAGACGCCCGCCACATTCGAGGCTTTGGGCAAAATCCTGCCATCGGAAGGCAGCCGGCTGCACGAACTGCCCGGAATGCTCATCGAAATCTTCATTCACACACTATAACAACATAAAAACAATATGATCATGTTACGACATTTTCTGGACGACTTCATGGCATTCGTCCCTTTACAACTACCGCAGCTTCTCGATATAACGACGATGGAGGAGCCGCAGTTCTACGGCGACTATGTTCTGCTCACATTTCCGCTACGCGACCCCTACGACTTGGAAGAAGTGATGGATATGTTCGAAGACGATATGGAGCTGATCACGCTCTATCACCATATCCCGTTACAGTCCGAGAAATTCGGGCATAGCACCTGCGCATACTCGAATCCCGCATTCGGTCAGATGTTCAAGATGAATGCCAAAACGGATACCGAGGGCAAAGTAAGCAGTATCATCGCGACTGTCTACGATTCGCTGGAGCAGATGTACGGCGACCTGTGCCTCGATTTGAAGCTCCACGCCCAAAGCGGCACGTTCAAGTACAAGAAGAACAAAGACGATGTTCTGATGGATTTCCTTTAAAAGACTGCGCTATGCGAAACCCGCTGTACCGACAGATAGTCCATTGCATCCACGCGTACCGGACATGGATAGAAGTCGCCGATGCCAACCTCTATAAAGAGCATATCATTTCGAGAAGCGACCGGACCGACTACCTCGTTTCCCGCACGCTGGTGCTGCGAGCTTTCAAAGCGAACGGTACATACGCTGATGGTACAACGTGGACGATTCCAGAACACGAACTGGACAAGGCACTGGCTACCTATCGCAAACAGGATCGCTCGTTCAAGCAGCGCATCGCGAAAGCGGCAATGTATCTCACAGCCAATGACACCGAAGTCATTATCCGGTTGGCGACATACGGGATTGTCCGCTTGGAACTCATGGTGCGGCCCATTCATGTACCCGAAAAACCGCATTATTTATGATTTGGATTATCCTGCAACTCACCTTCTGCGCGATGCCTTTCTTGGTATCGCTGGCATTGTACAAGAGCAAACGCCGGTTTATGGCAAACTTTTACGATGCCATGACACGCAGCAACAAAGCCCGCAAACTATACGTGCAGGTTTTATTGATTCTGCTGCTGCTTTTCCACTATGCCTACACGAGCGGACACGCCGGCGAGTTTGGTATTGTACTGTCTACCATCGTGTGTGCCGTTATGTTTTCGTTCAAACGGGTGGACAGGTGGCTGCGCGGTCTGCTCGACCGGCCACGGACATTTGTCAGGCTCGCGCTGGTCGCATTGGTCATCGGCTTCGTTCCGCATCTGTACACGATGGCCGTTACCATTGCTTATCTTCTTTTGGCTGCATTGTTCTATCCCTCTGTTCGGGTTATGTCCGAATGGAATGATATGGACAAGATTGCCGAATGGGTGAAGCATCCTGAAAAACTTGCCGAAAGTTATCACAGCAATCATCACGCAAAGTTGCCGCATGATGTGGACAGCGGCAGCCCGATATATTCTCACAATGACAAATCATCAAAAAAGAATGAAAATGAAAAATAACCAAGAGCAGCCTGCCATCATACTGGCAAACGCGGAGGTATTCGACTACCTCAAAGAGAAAGTCGGCGAACGAAAAACAAGGACGGAAGCCTACTGCGACCTGTTGGACAAATCGCTGGCAGGATTCGTTTCCCCTTTTTTAAGAAAGCAAGACTGCGAACTCCGGCCCAGCCAATGCCATGTGACCATTTCCGACCTTGCGGCGGAGTGGCATTGGCACCGCGCTACCGTCCGCTCCTTTTTGGATGCGTTGGAAGCGTTCGGCCAGTTGAAGCGCATCAAACTTGCGAAGAGTATCGTCATCACCATGCCTGTACAATCCGGCCCCACCGTCGAGCCTCGGAATGGACAGGAGAAGTCAGACCTTGCCATGCAACTACGTGAGGCGTTGTCCGACTGGGTAATCGGCAAAGCGACCTCCACCGAGACCGGCACAACGTGCGGACAGCTCATCCGTCAGGCGATGACCGGGATGACCGAACACGAAAGCCTCCAATGTCCGGACAGTCGCTTCGATATAACATCGTTACACACCGGCAACAAAGAGACGGACATTCATGAAACAGCTTTGGAGTGTATTGCCCATGCCGCCATGCAGCGCGTGCTGCGCAAGTCGAGGTTCGACGACAGCTCGCCACTCGTGGAGTTCTTCCGTCTCGATCTCGGCGAAGAGTGGACGGCATTCATGGAAACCTCAAAAGAACTTGCGAAGCTTATTCTCGACACCGAAGCGTGCGAGGCGACCATTGACATGGACGAGGACAAAGAACCCCTCAGATCGCTTCGCAAACCCTTTCTATCGCTTTTGGCAAGAGCACTGGAGAAAGCGGATTAACCTGAAGATATGAAACAAGATTGTATAACCACGAACAATCCGCACCTGTCCCGGTACAGGTATCCTGCCAGTTATAGCAGGCACACGGGCTTGCCCGTCTGCCACGAAACGAAGGGAAGGGGGAGCCTAATACCCCACCTGCCTTACGTCGGTGGGAGCGGTGCCCATACAAGCAGCAAGCTGGGGCATGACGGATTGTCCGAAATAACACGAAAACAGTATGGCAAATCAAAAACAGGTGCTTGATGTGCAGGTGTCGAAAGGCATTACCACCGCCCAAAGTAACGAACATCAGCGCAGGCGCAGCGAACAGGCAGAGAAATACGCCATGAAAAAGGGAAATTACGACCCCACGCGCAAACATCTGAACTTCGAGATTGCGCCCGGAGGTAAGATACGTCCCATCGACACGAGCCGCAGCATCCCCGAACGGATGGCGGACATATTGAGCAGTCGCGGAATCAAAGACCCTAACGAGGGCTTGATTGAACCGAAGTTCCGCACAGTGGTAAACATCATCTTCGGCGGTTCGCGGGAGCGGATGCAGGAACTCGCGTTCGGCTCGCAGAAAGTGGATTTTAAAGAAGGAGCGGACAATGCCCGCATCAAAAGAAAGAGCGAAATTGAACGGTGGGCAAAGGATGTGTATTCATTCGTGAGTGGCAAGTACGGCGAACAGAACATCGCGGCTTTCATTGTACATTTGGATGAATTGAATCCACACGTACACTGTACGCTTTTGCCAATCATGGGCGGTCGCTTTGCGTACAAGGAAATATTCGCCGGAAAGGACAAGTTCGAATATAGCGAACGGATGAAACAGCTACATACAGACTTTTTCGCCGAGGTCAATACGAAGTGGGGAATGTCGAGAGGATCAAGCATATCCGAAACGGGCGCACGGCACAGGACTACCGAGGAGTATCGCCGTATGCTATCTGAAGAGTGTACGACCATCGAGGAGAATATCGGCCGTCATCAGAAGGTGCTCTCCGAACTTCAGTCGGACATCCGTCTGGCAGAGCGCAGGGTCAAAGGTCTCACGACGATGGTCGAGAATCTCGAAAAATCGAAAGCCGAAAAGGAGGCGCAACTATCGGCAGCCGAAGGCGAACTGAAAGCGAATAAAGGCGACGCTGCGCAGTTAGCCGTTCGGATTCAAACTTTGGAAAAAGAGCTGCACGGTATTGACAGGCGACTGGCAGACAAACAGGAGAAATTGCAGACGGCTGACCGACAGCTTTCTGATCTCAAAGAGAACATGAGTGCCATTCAGGAACGCGCCGAGGAACTCAAAGAGGAAGCCTACAAATACTCGCACGATGTTCACTCCAAAGTGGACAGCCTGCTCAAGGATGTCCTGCTGGAAAGCGTGGTCAGCGAGTATCGGAACGCATCGGCACAGTTGGGCGTGTCGGAACGGCAGTTGTTCGACGATACGCTCGTACAGTCCTTATCGGAACAGGGCACGGAAGTGATGCACTGCGCAACGATGTTGTTCCTCGGAATGGTCGATGATGCCACCACATTTGCCGAAACACGCGGTGGAGGTGGTGGCGGAAGCGACCTGAAATGGGGACGCGATGATGACGAGGACAACCGTGCGTGGGCACTCCGCTGTATGAGGATGGCGAGCCGCATGATGCGCCCGGCTATCGGCAAGAAGCCCAAGCGATAAGTGGCATTGCGCCCCACAACGAATCAAAAGTACAACAAATAAAATCATTGGAATATGACGAAAAAAATCATCTTTATCTTTGCGGTGTTCTGCTCGTTGCAGACACGGGCAAATGTTCGACCTGCACAGGGGGATACTGTCCAATACACTTTCTCTTACGCTGACACGGAATTACTCCAGCCGATGCAGCCCGCTTATCTCGATGGAGTGGTACTGCCGATGTCCCGAAGCGGCAACTGGTTTGTCAGCATCGCCGGAGGCGTAACCGCTTTTCTCGGCACTCCGCTGGGTTGCGAGGATCTATTCGGACGGTTGAAACCGTCGTACAGCCTTGCTGCCGGCAAGTGGTTCACGCCGTCTGTCGGCGCACGAATAAATTATAGCGGAATGCAAATAAAAGACGCTCAACTGTCCACGCAGGACTATCACCACATTCATGCTGATCTGCTATGGAATGTTCTTGGCCATAGGTATGCCCGGCAAGAACAAGTACACTGGAGTCTCGCACCCTTTGCGGGTGTCGGCCTGTTGCATAACGTCACCAACGGGCACAATCCCTTCGCCATCTCCTACGGCGTGCAAGGGCAGTACCGTATCTCCAAACGGGTAAGTGCCGTCCTGGAACTCTCCGGTACGACCACCTTTCAAGACTTCGACGGCTACGGCCGCACGAACCGTCCCGGTGATCACCTGCTATCGCTGACCGCCGGATTCACTTTCCATATCGGAAAAGTCGGCTGGAAACGGGCGGTAGATGCAACGCCATACATTCGCCGGAATGAGTGGCTCGTAGATTACACCAACTCCTTGTCGGAAGAGAACAGACGTTATGCTGGCCTGCACGATCAGGATCGACGGACACTTGCCGAATTAAAGAAAATTCTGGAAATCGAGGGTTTGCTCGACGCTTACGATCATCTTTTTGAGGAAGACAGCGACGGTCTCAAAGGCTATCCGGTGAACAATTATAGCGGGCTGAACTCCCTACGTGCAAGACTGAAAAATAGATATTGGGACGGTAAATCGCCTCTTGACACAACGGCTGTTCAATCCGTAGGTGAAAGTCAGGCATCCGAGCGTCAGGACGCCCATGCTACGGATTCCACAACTTTCATCTGCGCCGGCGGCGAATGTATCGGTGCGCCCGTCTACTTCTTTTTCAGCCTCAATACGGCCCGCTTGACGGATGCCTCGCAGATGCTCAATCTCAATGAGCTGGCCCGCGTGGTGAATAAATACAGTTTGTCCGTGCGGGTTACGGGAGCCGCAGACAGCTCGACGGGTACATCCGGCATCAACGATTCATTGAGTGTATCGAGAGCTGGTTTTATCGCCGCAGAGTTGGAGCGGCGCGGAATCCCGGCCGAGCGGATTGCCAAAATGAGCAGAGGCGGAATAGCCGACCATAATCCGGTCGAGGCCAACAGACATACGAAAGTGGAGCTGTTTTTCTCCGAAGCAAAATAGTTCCTTTATACAGACAGTTATAGATGAGCAGAGTGCCGACCCGGACGGATCGACACTCTGTTTTTATTGTTGGGGATGAAACAAATCACCGAGTAATACGGGCAAATACTCGTTTTTCCTTTTGTGGACTTACTCGTATTTAATGCAATTTTCTTATCCGCTTTTATAACTGTTTTCCGAAACGAAGTCTATCCTTACAGCGACAGCCTTTTTAATCATTTCTACTCCGAATCTTTCCTTACCGAAACATCGGCCTCCTTGTCGGTGAAATTTTCTATGCAAAGGTACAGCGTCCGGTCGGTCGCCAAGTACCGCTGCGCTAACAGCTTTCGGATGTTAACGGCAGCCTTCCCAAATCGAAGATTGACTTTCGTCCCCCGTCTCCTTGCCGGGCATATTCAAACCAGTTTGCCTCTGCTCTTACTACGTTCGTCGGGGTGGGTATTCCGTTAAATCCGTCGGCTGTTTACTTGTCTTGTCCGTCCTTTCTTCGCTGTCTATCCTGCATAAAAATCAATCCCGACAAGAAGCCGAAGAGCTTCAAGAAAAGGGGAATAAAAACAAAGTTTAACAATTAAATTTTAAAGTTATGCACAGCAGGATTTTTCAAATTTCAACAACACGGGTAGACAAAGAGAACTACCTGAACGAGGACACGCTCCAACAGGGAGACGGGAGCTATTTCGACTATTGCGCAAATATAGACGATGAAGAGCGCAAGGAGGATATAGCTAATCTGGTCGAGTATGCGCTGCCCAAAAGTATGTTCGAGCTTACATCTGAGGATACTATCCAATACAAAGGCGGCATAGAGCAATGGAAAGAGGAGTTCGTCGCTAACATCCGCAAGAAAGCAGACGCCATTACTGCTGAAAATATGCTGAAATGGGGACCGCTTTATTATCTCAAACAGGCATTGAAAAATCCGTTAAACACTGATTATTGCTTTTATCTGGATGGGGCGGGCTGGCAATCTTTTGCCGAGCAATCTTTTGCCTTTATGGAATTTATCTGCACCCTTGAACCGGGCACAACGCTCTACATCGGAGGAGTCATCGACTATCACTTCTAATGCTCTAACTGAATATCAGACGACCACCCGCAACAAAAGCGGGTGGTTTTCTCTGCTCTGTTTCCCTTGTGTCTACGCCCCGATTACTTTTATACCTATGCTCTTACGAGCCTCCGTCACCAGTTTTATTACCGGTTTTATCCGTACCGTACTCCTGATATAGCGGCATAACACCTTTGTTGCCCCGACATACGCCACAGGTTTGTTTTCGTGTGCAAAGGTACGGTGGACGAACGCAGTTCAAGTACCGCTATCGCTACCTTAAATGAAATTTGACGCAAACTTTCCGCAATCGCAGATTCCGGTATTTCATAAAATTTCATCATCGGTTCCTTGCTCGCTGTTCTTGCATCCCCCGTTTGGTATCGCACATAAAAACAACCCCTTCGGGCGAAGTCGAAAGGCTTCAAAAAAAGGGAAAATAAAAAATCATCAAATTAAAAGACAATGGGAAAATACGATTTTATTAAAAAAGGCAACCTTCTTTATTGGCATGACCCCGACAATGGTGAGTCTGATGGAGCTTACAGAGTAATTACCGCACCGGAAGAAGTGGATGATGACAGCATTATTTTAATTGCCTCCAGCTCTTCGGAAGCCGAAGTTTTTCCTTCGGAATTATCGCCAATAAATACAAATAGAAGCCACAAAGAGGACTTTCAGTGTTGGAAAGCAGAACGGGAAGCTGAAGGCATGGAGTTTTTCAATCGCCTGTCAGAAGTCATTGACACGGATAACGATTTGGCTGTCGGCGACAAGGTAGTGTTTACCAATGATTACGGTGTGGTGTTCGGCCCCCATGAAGTGCTGGCTTTCAGAAAGCCTTGGAATGGCGGCAGATGCGTATATATAGACAGTGATGCCTATTGGTTTCCTGACCGTCCCGAACAGCTTACAATCCTCAGTAAAGGAGGTGCGAAATGACAATGGATAGCACTCTCAAACGACTTTGCGGCAACATAGCCGCAGGTCGTTTCGACTGGCGAAGATACTGCACGCCACAGCCTTACTTCGGTCGTGAAATCTGCGTAACGCCTTTGCATTGTTCCTACGGGCAGATAGGCTACACCGTGCATTTTCCTTATTCCGATATGCCGACAGTAGAGTTCGATTGGGAAATGAACAAGTTGACTATCGACGGCGAGAAGTGGAGAAGTTACTTACAGACTCAACAATAACAAAAATATCAATATGGCACAGAATTTTTATACCAAATGGCAATCTTCCATCCTTGCAGATGCAGGAAGCTACGTTTCAAGAGAATACCGCAACTTTCAAACGGCTTTAGTGCGTGAAATATCCAAATATGCAAATGCCGTCGATGCAACGGTGGTGTCCAACGCAAAAGGACATTATTTTACATCTTGTTTTATTGAACGTAACGGCAAATTCATTTATATCAACCATTCATCGGACATACGAATGATTGATGGCGTAAGAATCGAACTCGATTCGTTTCTCATACGAACCGCCAAACATGAAAAGGACTACTCCGGTGGGAGCAATCACTATTGTCATATATCGAAATTGCAGTCGATGATTGACAAACTGTTGACCCGATAACAAATAACCTGTACCGACATTACAGAGCCGGTACAGGTTATATAAGCAATATGGGACGAACTTATAAATTCGCCCCACACCTTTTTATCGCCGCAGACCGCCGCTATACTCAGCCTCTTGTAGCTCTTCCCGATATTCTTCCATTTCGTTCAGCTTTTCATCCACCTCTTGCAGGTTGGCTTCCAGTGACGCGTTATGGTCGTATGGGAAACGATGCTGTGCGATCATACCCGCATTGGTGGCCGTTCCGACATCGAGTGTATCGGATTCTCGGTTATACTCGACATGCAGCACATCTCCGCTGGGCATCTCAAATATCGGCATTTTCCGTTGTACCAGTTCGGAGAATTGCTCCGCTGCCATATCCTTGGCGACCCCTTTTATCGTCCCTACGGCGCGATCTACACCATAACGCTTGATATGGTCGCGGATTTCCTGCTCCGTGAATTTCAGCATTACTTCGTATGTTCCCCCGACGCTCCCGTTATATACCACGGCAAAATCCTTATCCTCTATAATAAGGTTATCTCCCTTGTTTTGTATGGGAGAGGAGTAAGTATACATTTCGTTTATGCCGTTACCGTCATAATATTCCTTGCCGAGAGTCAGCAGCCCCTCGTAATCACCCTTGTCTTTGAGTTCATCGAACTGCCTTGTGTCGTCAGAAGACTGGAGATAGGCTACGGAAGAGTAAAATACTTTTTCCTGTGCGGCAACCTCATTCTCCTGTTGTACACCGACGTTCCGCTCCAATTCCTGTGCAACCTTATCTACCTTTTGCGTAATCAGCGAAGACGCTCTTTTCACATCCAGCAACGTAGTCTTGATGTACTGCGGCGACTCCTTCAGTTCGCTAAGCCACCCTTTGAGGTAGGCGCAACTATCCTCCTTGATATGCTTCGTCATACCGTAGCGTTGTGCGACCAATGCGCTGCCGAGTTCGGCCACCAGTTCCTCGCGTGCATATTCCTCGGAGCCGAAAGCCGTCGGCTTGATCCGGTCGAGCACATCCTTCGCACCGGTCGAGTGCGTCATTTCGTGGAAAAGCGTCCCGTAGAACGCCTCTCCGGATTTGAACTGCTCCTTTTCCGGCACAACAATCTCATTTTTTGAAATCGAATAATAGGCGTTGTCCTGATGGGTAGGCTTGATCGGGCAAATCCAAAGATTATCCTTTATCATCGTATCGACGGGAGCGAAACTGAAATGCTCCCCGTCCTCGACCTTCGGTCGTGCGTTCTCCTGCTCCAACTTATCCCACAATTCCGGCCGCGCCTCCCGCAGGTTGGTCTGCGCGACGTTGAACACCCGGAACACCTGCAATTTCGGATAGACGTTGTACTGCTGCTTCTCGTCATCGGAGAGTTTCTTATAGTCGTCGTACTTGATCTTCTCCTTTGTCTCCTTGTGTATGCACGTAAACGTGGTCAGCATCACCGGAAAGGATTTCTCGCCACGCAGCACGGAAACACGCGGCAACTCCTGCCCATCTTTTTCGGGTTTGTTGAGCCGTTGCACACAGTCGAACGTGCAGAAACGAGGAATCTCGTATCCCTCTTTCTCACAGTGCAAGAGCAACATAAAGGCGTTCATACCGTTGTACTCCCGCCCGGACAGGTTGCGAGGCCATTGCAACGCGCCTTCGGTAAACCACGGTTTTTTCCAGTCCTTGCCGATGCTCTCGATTTTCTCAATCATCATCTCCGCAAACAGATCCAGTGCCTTGTCCTCGCTGTTTGGCCCTTCGGCGTTCTTTTTCCTGTATCCAGCCATAACCGTTACTGATTATAGTTAGATGAATCCGCTTCATACGGCGCAAGTTCTTCCGCCTTGCAGGAGACATTCAGCTTCCCGTTGTGAGCCGAGAGGTTCATCTCGCCCTTGGCTTCCACCCTCACGCCCGGTTGCAGCCACTCTTCACGCTGTTTACCGAAGCAGAAAAAGCGCACCCATTGGTACTCGAAACCGTCATTGACTTTTTCCGCACTGAATGCCGAGAATACCGTGTAAGGCTGGTCTTTCTTATCCCTCCGTTCTTCGATGCTTTGGCCGACCTTGCCACGAAATACCAGTTCTCCATTGACTGCATCGGCAGCATCCGCATCAGCGGTGCAAACTTCGTTCGCAAAGAGATTGAAATAGAGTTTATCGCCCCGGTGTTTCAGGTACATCGTACCGGCAATTTCGACACGCGAGCCGCTCCGATATCCGGAGGCTTCTTCCGTACCACCGTCCCGGCTGACATCTATCTCTACGGGCTTGCCCTGTCCGTCCGTGGACGGAACCACCACCCGGAGCGGAAAAGTCAGAAACGATTTCCCCTCCTTGTTCGTGCGTACCGACGCATCACGTCCGATAACGCCGCATACCGTAACATTACATTTAATCATTTGTCTTTTGTTTTTAATGATACATACCTGATCATCCGACAAATGCGGGTTCTATTGATGTTGAATAGTGGAAGATGTTCCCTAATCGGGTGCGCGTATCATCGCCCAGACGAGCCATCCGGCGATGAGCAGTTGCACGCCCGCGATAACGAGCGTCGCCACCCAGCCCAGCAGCAGATAGCTGAACAGGACGTGCAGTGCCAGGGAGGATAACCCCAGCAGACACTTGCATAGCTGTATCATCACGCATTTTATCATATTGCCATGCCGTTATCTTTTCAGGTTCTCCGTTTGTCCTTGCTGCTGTGACATCCCCTGCTCGAAATTCTGCGACGCTGCTTCCGAGAGGATGACGGTGTTCAGCAGACCGCTCACACGCAACCGCTTGGCTTCCTCCGGAAGAGCATTGTTGTTCAGCGTAGCCGACAGTCGGCCCAACTCGGCGGCAGTCAGCTCCCGCGATACCTGAATACTTCCGTTGTCCGCCCGCAGGATAGCCTTTCCGTTCTCGCCGATCGTGAGGTCACAGGATTTCATGCCCGGCAGCAGCGTTTTCAGGTCGATACGTCGGTTATCCATTGCTTCCGATATGTCCGCTTTCTGCTCTTCCTCGTTCCGGTTGTCTATCTGTGTGGCCAGAAGCATCAGGGAGGTAAAGGCGGTCATTGCCATCTCCACTATCGGGTCGTTGCATCCCGACATCCCTACGCCGCTATCCTCCGACGAGAGCAGTTTCTTCATCCAGTCGTCGGGTGAAAGAGGCTTTTCAGTCTTGATCTCTTCTACGCTCCGGTATTTGGCGAGCAGGTCGTTACCGTTATGCAGCACTTCTTGTTTGATATTGCCTTTCTGCACAATCTCCGCAAGGTATGCCGCCGGGTCGATGTCTCGTCGTGTACCGTCCGGATGAATGTTCGCCACGCCGAAATGCAGATGCTCGCCGGTCGTTCGTGTTCCGGTATTGCCTGATGTGCCGAGCCGCTGTCCCGCCTGTACCGTATCACCGATTTTCACGGAGACCTCGCCGAGGTGCATATAGGTACACTGTACCTTGCTGCCGTCCGCACGGGCATATTCCAGCGTGAGCGACCTGCCGCCGGGCGTGTTTCTGTTCTGATTGACCGAGACGACTTTGCCGCCGTTCTCTGTCGCCAGTACAGCGTCGCCGTTGCACCGGATGTCAAGGCCCTTGTGCATCTGTTGTTTCGTCACGTCCGTCGGATCTTGCCGCATACCGAAAGGCGAGGTCACGAAAAGGAACTCTTTGCGTTCGACAGGGAACGAATAACCGCTTGCATTCATCACATCCTCGGATGCGTGGAGCGGATTGTTCTCCACACCGAACGCTCTGCCTTGTGCCGCCATCTCCTGCATGACCAACCGGTCATACTGCTGCAAGCCGTTCTGTTCGATGATGCGTTGTAGGTTCTCGGCATACTTGCCGCCCGTGGCGTAGCCCGCCTGTGCGACACCTTTCGTCCAGCCCTTGTAATCATCGGGCGATAGCGTGAAACACTGGGCATAGCGGCTATTCTCTTTCAGAAAGCGGGAGTGGTGTTCATACGAATCGCCCACGCTGTCGTAACTGCAAAACTTCTCGTTCGGCTTGTCGTCGGAGTATAACCCATATCGACCACCCTCGGCAATCCAAGTAGGCGTAGCCTTGATTCCGAAATGGTTGTTCTCGTTCTGTGCCAGACGGCTCTTCCCGTTGCTGCTCTCCAAAATACCTTGCGCCAATGTCACCGAGGCGGGTATTCCGTACCTGCGCATCTGTTCCATTGCATACTCCGCGTACTGCCGTGCATATTCCTGATTCTTGCTCATGGTTCGTTTGCTTATCTATGAATACCTCTATGTGCCTCCTGCTCGGCTTCTTGTTTCTCTTGTGCAGACAAGTCGCAGATGGCGACACGCTCGCCGGCCCGAACAAGCTTCGGCAGGTAGCTGTCAAGTTGATTCTGCGGAAACTCCACCGAATCCGTAAACCCTTTCTCCTGAATCCCGATATGTTCTTTCAACGCAAGCCCCAATATCTCCGCACCACGCACGGCATCCTCGTTGTAGAGCCGGTAGCTGTCACCGACACGGATCAGTTGCAGCGCATCGGGATGTTTCTCTTTAACCTTGTCCCACAACTGCCGTTGCGGGGATAGGCTCTCTCCGGTCTCGTTTTCCGCCTGACCTTGTGCCACCGCTTCGCCCTGCCGCTGTACGGTCTCCTTCTCCTGTTTCTCTCCGGAGTGTTCCTCCAATGACTGCCCCTTACGCAACACGTCGGCGAACAATGTCGCTGCCAAGTGGCGTTTGTAATCGTCGCGATCCTCCGCCACCCACATCCGCTGCCACTGCTGCGGCGTGACGCTCCGGAGCTGCATCTTCTGTCCGTCGATGGTCGCGGCGCACTGGATGCCGTCCTGCTTGGTCTTGAAGACCGAGACACGCTGAATACGGTTCAGGTCAACCTCCTGCACCTCGCTGGTGAACAGGTCTATTTTCAGGTCGGGCTTGACTTCGGCCAGCGCATAATACTTGTGCGCCAGTTCTATGCGCACCTTGTCGATGTTATCCATCGCCTGTTTGAGCGTGGAGAAGAAGCGGTTCACATCCTCCTTGTCGGGATAGACGCTATACCCGCTCTTGTTTTCCGGCTTGATGTAGAGTGCCCAACGCCTCTTGTCATCCTGAATCATCTGCACCTGGTCGAAGCCGACCTCGTTAGCCCGTTTGACCGCCGAGGACACGTCCAGCGTGGAGAGCATCTCCATCGACCAGTTTTTCAGCCGGGCCAATGTCACCAGCTTCTCGGCGAAGTAACCGTCATCGGGCCTGTACCCCAATGCGCCGTCGGTATTGTAGAAGCGTACCTGTTCGATACCCTCTTTCTGCAATGCCCGTTCGATACGTCCCTTGTTCATCCCCGGTATTTCGTTATCGGTTTCCGTCGATGCTCCGGCCGGGAGTATCACGTCCGCCGTTTTCGCCTGCCGGTCAATGACCAGCACGATGCGCTTGTCCTCCTTGCTCGGATGCTGCCGGATTTCGTTCGCCACGAAATAATGCTTGGGCATCTGCTCCTGCATGGTCGAAGTCTCCTGCCGGTTGCGCAGGGTGGCGTATTCGATTTTCTCGCCCCGTTCCGCCTTGCCGATCACTTCGAGGGCGTTGTTCACGTCGCTTTCGAGTGCGTCCATCAGGCAGGGGTTCTCTTTCAATTCCCGGCACCAGTATTCCACCGCTTCGAGGTTCGTGTCGGACAGCCGCGCGGGCAGCCCCAGTTCCAGCATCTTGATACCCGAAGCCAACTCAACAATGAGCCGTTCCTGCTTTACAGCGTCCTCGGAAGGAGCCATGCCGTTCTTCATGACCATGCCTTCACGCGCCAACCGCTGCTGGTGTCCCGTGGCACTCACGATCTGCCGCAGGGCTTCCTGCACATAGTCGTGATAATGCCCGAACTCCCGCTGTCGCGGCATATAGACCGCATCCTTGTCCGTTTCGTAATGAGGCACACCGCTGCCATCGGAGCGCACGGGAACGAGGTTATCCCGCATTTTCAGCAGGAAGTCATTGAAGCGGATGCGCAACCGACGATTATCGGCCTCCGTGTAACCCCTCTCTTCGACACCGCCATCTTTTCCCACTGCCGTCTCGTAGCCCTCCTTGTCCACGTATGGCAGCGTCGTCTGGTCGATGTTGAAGAGCGTGCGGATCTCGCGGTTGTGTACGCCCTTGTATTGCTTTTGCTCCTCCTCGTACAGTTTCAGATAGGCGTCCCGGCTGATAATCTCCTCCGGGTTGTTACGGTGGACATACTTGTTCCAGTTGTAGAACAGGAACGGAACGCCCTGCTCGTGCTCCCGAACCGCCGCACCCCGAACCTTTGCATCCGAGTAGAGCGTGAACAGGTTAGTCTTACACCCGTTCTTGTCCGAGTGCAATGCCATGAACAAGGCGTTAAAAGGGCTGGCTGAGACACCCTGCGGATAGAGGCGCGGGTATCTCTTGCCCGATGCGTTGAGCCAGTGCCCTCCGGCGTTCGAGGCTTCGCGCAAAGCCGTGGAGAGTAGGGCGACCTGCTTCTCTTCGGCGATTTTTTCTCTTTGCGATTTCTCTTTCATATCGTATATCTTTTTTCAATGATCGAATTATTGAATGCCTCGCGGCCGGACGATCGTCTCCTGCTCTCCGTTATCGTAGTTCCGTGAGGCGACCTGACGGAGCTGGTCGCTCTTGGCGAGCACGGCGTTAGCCAGTGTGTTCAGCGGCAACGCCCCGGCACGGTAAGCATCCGCAACGGCCGGCGTGAGCTGTATGGTGCAGGGCACACGGTCTATCGTGGCGATCAGCATACCGCCTTGCAGCACCGGATTTAAGATGCGCGGATTAAGCGGTTCGTCGGGATAGCGTTTGTACTGCATATTTCTACCGTCGGCAACCCCATTACCTTTTCCCTCTGTTTTCTCCCGTCCCAATGCTTCATGCCCCGCCTTGTTCAGGAGGTTCGCACCGCCCAGACCGATAAGGAGCATTTTCAGCATCGGATTGCGCACGAACATCCCAGCCACGATACTCGCTATCGGCAGCAGGTTGTCCTTGATGCCCAGTGATTGGGTCTTGCCCGTGAACACGCCCAGCAGGATGTCGGGTAGCATGGCCATTACATAGCCGAGATTACCGGCTATATCACCCATGCCCTCCAGTCCTAACGAACCGAGCAATCCGCCCCAGCCGTTCGCATTGCCCAGTGCGGTCTGTTCCCGTCGTGTTTCCTCTTCGGCAGAAGCTCCCGGTTCCTGCACTTCTTTTTCCACTCTTTCCCTCTGTTCCGTTTCCGGTTGTGCTTGCTCCGGCACGACCGTCTCCGTTTCATCCTTCCCCGCCAGATTCCGCAGGTAGGCTTCCTCCTGTCCGGGTGCGATGACCAGCGGCACCTCCTTGTACCGTTCCGCCCGCTTCCGCTGCTCTTCGTCATATCCGCCCATCCACGACAAACCAACGTTCCCGGCTTGCATCCATTCCGTGAAATCGAAACTCACGACTGGGATTTTATTCTTCAGTTGCTCGTTGGCCGTAGCCACGAGCGTGTTCTCTTTGGCGGGTATCGCGGCCGCCTCCCTGCGGAAGTCATCGAACACGTTACGCTCGCTCCCGAATACACCTTTGCTGATGCACTGCTCGACCGGGAGCGTATCAGGCTGCTCCGGCCCGAAATGATCGGCGACCGCCGAAATGGCCACATCTGCGCCGACGAATCGCGCGAATGTCGCCCACGAACCTGCGCCGCCCAGCATGACGGTATCTGCCGTCGCACCCAGTACCCATCCCGCGCCTTTTTCCAACTTGTTCGGACGGTAGGCGGCTTCGCCCCGTGCCTCGATCTCCTCGGCCAGCGGCGAGCGGTTCAATGTCTGCGACAATCCGAGCAGGCTCGATTCGGCCGCCTTGCGGATGATGTAGCCCGCCGATGACTTGGGCATACGTTCCTTTACCAACTTGTCGATCATCAGTTGTTCCACCCGGTAGTCCACGAATGCGTAGGCGAGGTCGCCGCCGAGTTGCTCCGACAGCTCATCGTAACGCTCGCGCCCCACCTCCTGCACGACGGTATCGCGCCACTGCCCGGCCATATACGCAAGATCCTGCTGCATCGCCGCCGAGCCGGTGATCTCCGCCTTGCACATCCCGATGTAGTCCTCTGTCGTCTTCGAGTTCCATTCCCCCGTTACCTTGAGCACCTGATAAGGGTCGTTCAACGGTTGCGCCGAAGACGCCATCATGCTAAGTATGCCACCCAGAGAAGTAGAATACTCCTTCATCTCTTCACCCTGCCTCTCCGTAAGGAAAGTCTGCGTCTTCGACATGACCGGTGCGATGTGGCAGCGGAAATAGTCGCTCATAAGGCGTTCCATCTCCGCGAACCGTCCGCTATGCTTGATTCCGTCCATAGTATATCTATATGTTTATCTGTTTCAATAGTTGCTCTTTCGTCTGCTCGATGGCGTTGTGGTAGACCTCCATCTGTTTGGGAAAAAACTCTTCGAGCCACGCATCCTTTTCGATATTGTCGTGGATGAAGCGTATCGCTTGTTCCCGTTCGATTTCTACGGAGGTTTCGCCCTCTTCACGGTTGTTGAACCATGCTTTCGTCCACCACCGTACACCTGCCCGGTCGGGATAGACCGAAACAATCCTCGGTATATCGAAACTCTGAATGTCGATGTCCAGTTCCGCCAACGGGTCGATGACGCCGCCGGTCGCTACGGCTTCGTCATAAAGTTTTTTTTTACGTCACCTCCCGTCCCGGAGAGGTACACGTCATGCCGCAAGGCGAGGTAGTGCAGGAAATCCGCGATGAGCATATTCTGAACCTTGCAGGTCAGCGGCATGGCTTTACGTCCCAAGCCGAGCGGATTGCCCATGCTCGGCATATTCTCATAGAAATACTCCTTCATCGCGCCCATCGTGAAAATGTTACGGAGTGACTGCTCGGTGTGTTCGGGCAACGTGTACGCCCCGTGCTGCAAATCCTCCATGTAGTGCGGCAGGAAGCGGAGCATCAGCTCCTCAATCTCCCGTTTGTCCTTTTCGTAGTCGGTCTCCAGTGTCATCTCCATATCAGGAAAAGCAACCGCCTCGCGCCCTCCGGCCTGACGTACCGCGCGGATATTGCCATAGAGCATGGTCAGGAACTCCAGCGGGTTCAGCTCCTCGTCCTTGAAGCGCACCCCGATATGTAGCCTCTCGCCGCTCAAAGCCACCGTCTGACCGGCTTTGACACGCTGTCCGAACTGGGCAAAGATGTTCGACAAGTGTCCGTATGTCACCTCGTATTCACCGTAGCGTATCGTCTGGCAGATACCCAGCGCCGGGTCGTTGCCCACGCCCGACACGATACCGCTGGCAACAGCCGACAGTATGTAGCACCGCACGTTGAAGTCGATGCCGTGATGAAAAAACTTTTCTCCCGTCACCGGGTCTGCCTGCTCGCCATAGCCGAGCGACAGCTCCACATCCTTGCCTTGCGGCTCCTCGAAAGGCATACAGTAGCCGCTCTCGGAGTGCAGGATCATTTCCTCTGTATATTTCATTCCGTTCTATATTGATTCATGTTTCTATCTTCTCATCCCTCCGCTCTGGGTTTGTTCCTCGGCAGGAGCAGCAGGCGTCTGCACCCTCGACACGCTCTCCGTGTTCGGTGTACGGAGGATGCCCGCGTTGTTGCCGATAAGCATCATGCCCAGCAGTGCGCCGGCGATCTTTCCCAGCCACCCGAAGCGTCCGAATATGAGGAAAGCTGCGGCAACCAGCCCCGCGATGCTCAATCCCGACACGTTACCCTGTCCGAGGTTGCGGAAGAAGCTGCCGAACATATCGGGAAGACCACCACCGGAGGCTCCCTTCAGGAAGTTCGATACCCCGCCCAGCTTGGAATCTATACCTGTCACTGCGCCGCTTACCGCATCGACGGCTTCCCCCGCCTTGTCTTTCAGTTCGCGCACGTCATCAGCCGTACCTGCAATAGTATTCGTGACCGATTCGCCGACAACGGCATCGCTCACGATACGCACCACGCTCTTGTCGGTGGTCAGCTTCTCCCAACCCACATAACCGACCGCGCCGCCGACGGTGGCCGTCTTGACAGCCTGCCCCGCACCCCGCAAAGTCTGCGAGGGGTGCAAAGCCGCGTTACCCACACTCTTGCCGGTAGTTACCGTAGCCGTGCCGACACCTTTTGCGGCCTTGCCGCCGTATTTCAATACTGTGCTCCAAAATCCCATATCTATGTTTTTTAAGGTCTTACATTCTTTCCGATCTGCCGCCAGCGTCGCTTGGCAGCTTCCACGATGTCGCGCTTGTCGGCGGCGGGGCGTGCCCCCTCGTCGATCTCCCGCCAGATGTCGCCCATCGTGGTGTACTTTACCGCCTTGGTCAGCCGTTGCAGCTTCTTGTTCATCATCTTGAGCTTCGGACGGATACCGAAGACGATCTCCATGCGCTCCTTTTCCGTCATCTTATTCTTCGAAAGGCAAGCCGTGCGTATATCGTTCACAATCTCCACGCTATTCAGTATCAGTTCCCGATAAATCCGGTTCCGTTGTGTAGAGAGGGCAACAGCCAGCGCATTGGTCGTATGGCGGCTCACTTGCCGGGTAAAGTCACCCATGTTGTCAGTCAGTTGCGATATTTCGTGGTAGAATCCGTAAATCTGCGCCGCATAACAGACAATCGACCGGAAAGAGTCCAGATAGTTGTTGAACTCCCGTTGCAGGTCGGTCGTGGCCTTGACTTCCTCCTTTGTCCACAGATGCCCCGTGGTCTGCATCAGCATGACCTTTTCCTGATTCTTCAGCTCCTTTTCCGCCTTGTCGGTGTAGAGCAGAATCATCCCGGCGAGCACGGGGTCGTTTTGAGCCCGCGCCTTGCCTATACCGATGCACAACAGCATAATGCCTATCCAAATCGTTCCTTTCATCGTCAGCTCCTTTTTATCGTGCGAGAACGGCCGCTCTGCGCCAACGGGACATGGCTATGCGTGCCGCCTCTCCGTTGTTGCGGTCGAGCATCCCGGCCGTCACATTGTTCCACACATCATTAAAAGTATAATACCGTATGCTCAAATACAGCAGGTGCAGCTTCCGGCTAAAAGCAGAAAGCTGGTCGTTCAGTGCCCACAGCGTCTTGCTGCGCTCCGCTCCCGTGAGCATATTCTCGTTTCCGCCCTTGGCTACAGCGTCGTTCAGAAGCGTGAAGACGGAAACCAGCTCCGTTGCCGTCTCGATATAGAGGTTGTTCATGCCCATGCCGGCGACGATGCCCTGCGGATTATTATTTACAGCCTTGCCCAGTTTCCCCAACGTGAGGAATATTCTTACGCCGTCATTGTAGAGATGCGTGCAGGCTTTCAGCGACGAAGCGTAGCCGCTCGCCGTCTTGAGATAGCTGTTATACTCTTTCTCCCACTTGTGTATTCGGTTGAACTCGGCTGCAATACTATTCTGTAACAGGGCCGTTTTCGTCTGCCCCTTGATTTGCTTCTCGATCTGACCGTTTATCAACTCGTTGCCCTCGGCCAGCGCGGCCCACTCCAATGGGTTGGAGGAGGCGATTTGAGCCTCGGCCCACTGCGGCAGCAGGCTGACGAGGACTACAACCAAACTCAAACTAATGATTCGTAATCTCATATATTCCCTTTTTTCGTTTATTGTATTCCACCCGTTCGCGGATAAGCGTAACGATGTCGTTGCTGCGCCTGATGCCGATAAGATCGAGGCGCGGCGTATTCCTGTCCATCGAGAAGATGCTTACCGTTTTCAGTCCGAAAAGTTGTTGTAGGAGGCTTTGGTGCTCCTGAAAATCCACGATGCGATACAACTCCATATAGTCCACTTTGCGGCGAATGATTCCGTGTTCGCTGACAAGCTGCTCCGTACCGATACGATAGCGTATCCTGCGCAGGTAGACGAAGCGGTAGAGCAATATCAGAGAGAGCAGAAGAGCGACAGGCACGGCAAGAGCCGTGAGTGGCAGCCCCTCCATACCCCCGTAGACCCATCCCGCGCAGCACAACACAAGTGTGGGCAGCTCGTTGATGACGAATTGCCCGGCGTGCGGTTGCAGCACGATCCTCTGAATTTGCCTTATGGACTGTGACGTTATCATCGGCGAAAGCGTACTTGTTGTTCCTCTTCGGATTCCTCCTCTCTGACCGGCTTTTCCTCGACGGATTCTTCCTGCTTTCGCCCAGCCAGTAATTGCTCGTTCCAGTCTTTGTTGGGATGCGTGGGCATCTCCCGGACAAAAGAGGCGTCATTTGCCTTGTCCAGACCGAGGAACTCCCGCAGTCCTTCGCGAAACTCTCTGTAATGCCCGTTCATAATATCCACCTGATCCTGTATGTCGTCCGGATGGCACAAGCCGCTCGACTGCATCGACAAGGCTTCCTCCAATGCGGCTTCATATTTCCCGTAAATTGACAGCAAATCCTTGGGCAACAGTTCGATTTCGCCGCTGTCCAGATTCGCGTGGTCGGAAACGGAATCGAGGTAAGGTTTTCGTTCGGGTGTCGCCTCGATGGTGGAGCGCACCGCACGGTACAGCTCCTTTTGCAGGTTTTCGGCGAACCCCATACCTGCACGGTCGGAATCGAAGCAGATATGCTGTCGGGCCGGGAGGGTAAGCGCAAGCAACCCTCGCATCTGCCTCTCGGTGGGAGTACCGCCCGTCGAAACAAAGACTGCCTTGCGCAATTCCTTGTTCTCCGCTTGACGAAGCTGATAATAAGCCATTGCATCGTATGCGCTCTCAAACCAGTAGATATGTTTGGCTGCCGACAGGGGTGTCCGGGCAGGGCTGGCAATCCACAGTCCCTCACTCGAATTGCTACCTTCGGCCTTGCCTTTATAACTGCCGCTGCCGTCCATGTGTGGACGACCGCGCTCCTCCAGACCGACAATCTGCTCCGTATCTTTGGGCAGGGTCAGCGGAAAGGCAAGGTTCGTATATTTCAAACCGTCCTCACGATGTTTCGTTGCCAGACAAAAATTCCGGTGAAAGGCGTACTGCGTATAGAGGTCGATGCCGCGATGCTTGAAGAAAGGATAGAACTTCTTCTGTGTTTCCCTGTCCTGCGGGTTGAATTTGTGCAGGTCATATTCCGTCCTATCGAATGGCTTCACATCCCGCTTGGGCTGAATAATTCGGGTTTCCCGTTCTGCGATGGGATGATTCAGCAGCCGGTTGCAGACGAGGTTCACCAGTCGGTCGGGCGAGATGCCCGCGTGATACTCCGCAAAGAGCTGCGGATGCTCCTTGATAAAGGAAATGGTGTTGTACACCTTCTGCTGCTGTGCCTTAAAGCAGCACTTTCCCTGCTGCGTGACAATGAATTTGTCGCCACGGATGCGCCGCCCCTCGCTGTCCAGACGGACGTAGGAGGGATAGCGCAGACCGTCACGCCGGTTTAAGTGGTAGCCTGCGTCGATAAGCACATCCTGAATGTTCAGCCTTTGCAGGAAATCGTCGTATGTCAGTTCTCCGTCTCTCATGGCTTACCTCCCCATTCTCATATCGTTTACCTCCCGGTTCATCTCCGCCTCGAAGTTGCGTATGGCGACATCCCTCGGCGTATCCACGCCGGGCTTGAAGTACGGACGCGGTGCTCCGCCGAAACGCTCGCCGTAAAACTCCGGAGCAGGGTGATGATGATGGAACCCGTGTGCAACGTCCGCCGCAACCACCGCACCGGCGGTAAGGGCGGCGAAGATCTTCACGCCGAGTCCCGTGTGTGCCTCCGGGCGTGTCTTCATGTCTACCTCGCTGAAAATCTTGGAAAAGAGCTTCATCCGGTGGTAGTCGTCCACCGCGAGGAACTTGTCGTAATCTTTTTGGCTAATCTCGTGGCTGATAACCTGCCCGTCGATAACGGCGGTCATTCTGTACATTCCCGCTGTTTCAGCCGGCTGTACAACAATCTCGCTCACTACGATCTCCCGTCCGTGCTTCTCCTCCCGGTACCAGCTCTTATCCTCATTCAAGAACTGGAGGTCGCGCCCATCGACGGCCGCACCGACGCCGTTCCGTACATTTTCGTGTGGCATGGATGCTTCCAGCGGCGCAAGTAACTCTTGCTCCTGCTGCTGTCGCTGCTCCAACTCCTGCTGCACTTCGGGATGCAGGCTGATGGCGATGCGCTGCTTGCTGTCGAGGGCATCCATCGTTACCTTATCGGCAAAGTCCGCTCCGATGATGCGGTTCAGCAGTTCCAGACGCTTCTCTACGGGCTGCTCCTCAATCGGAACGGCGACCAATGTCCTTACCTCTTCTTCCGTCAGGTCATAGACCATATCAGCAGAAGCGTTTTCAGATTGTACGGTCAGCGTCCGTGCCTCGGCATCCACGATCAGGCCGTGCGAGGCGAGGCACTCCTGCCATTTCTCGTTGGAGAAATAGACCGGCGAAGTGATCAACTCCTTGTACGGGCGTGCCGGTTCCTGACTGCGCGGACGGCTGACCATCGGTGTGATGACAGCCTGCAAATCCTGAAGGACATCCCGCTGTTGTACCGGCTGCACCGGCTGCCCGCCCTTATAGTAGAAGCCGTAGCCACCCGATTGCAGCTCGCCGGGCTTCATGCGTCCGTCCGGCCGTTCGGGAACGATGGACGGCCCCGGAAAGAAAAGCTGACCGCCGACCCGCCGCAGGTGGAAGCCCCACTGGTTGCGTGGTGTCCAGCCCAGAAAAGGCGGGGGCATACCCAGCCGTCCCACGCGTCCGTATTCGCCGACACCGATACGGTAGCCGTGCAGCCCCATAGCCACACGGCCATTGGCATTGCGGGCATGGACAAAGTTCTTGGGCAGGTAGAAATCCTTCGCCACGATGCTCGTGAGCACGTTATAGGCTTTCTTGTTGGCCGTATTCGTTCCCCAGTCCGTGAGTGCCAACATCTGCCGCTCGGTAATCGGATAGGTCAGCAACGGCGAGTCGTGTCCTTGCACGAGCAGCCGGTAGCCCCCTCCGTCAAAAGCCACATGAGCCTGAAGCCCGTTACGCATCAGCATTTTGTGCATTTCGGGCTGCAAGTCCATCTGTCGGGGATTGGTATTCGTTCGTATCGCCATAGTCTGATCTTATGATTGTCGTCCGTTAGGCGTCGCCTGCCTCCATTGCCGCCTCCAGTTGCTCGTCCTTGTAGCGGACGAACTCGGCGGCAGAGGCGTTATTGATGGCAAGGCTGTGTTCCTCGCAGTAGTGGGCGTACTCCTGCTGCCACTCGGCAGAGAAGTGATTGACGTAATCGAGCCAGCCGTATTCGCCGCTCTCCATCTTCTCGATAAGTACCTCTTCAGGATAATATTGATGCTGTGTCATAGTCATGCGGATGAATGGTTTTACTTATGAAGGGCCGCCGCACGGTTGCGCTCGCCGCTCTTTTTCTGTTCGTTCCACAACTCTTCGGTGTACTCCTCCTCCGGAACGTAGTCGAGGTTTCCGTCGCCGTCCATCATCCAGCAACCGTAACAACCGAAAGTGTACTTATCCCACTCTCGCTTGGAATGTTCGCGCCATTGCTGCCCGTCGCCCGAACAGAAGCGGATGCCGGTTTTGGCGTGCAGGTCGATGCCCACCGTGACGGGTTCGCTGTCTACGACCAGTGTCAGCGGATCGCCGTGCTGCATCCCGTTGACCTCCGTCGCACCAAGGTGCAGTTCCTCGGCCAGCACTTGCAGGTTGCGCCCGATAATGGGCGTGGGAACGTACATTACCTGCTTCGTACCTTCGTCTATCTGCACGAAAGCCTTGCTGTGCCGCCCGTCCGCCATCTCCACTTCAGCGATGATTGCCTTGCCGTCGAGCAGTTGTTTCTGCTGCGCTTCGTCGTAACGTTCCAACGGAGAAGATTTCAGTGCGGGATAGAAGACCACATCCACCTGACCATTGTCCATACGGATAAAGGCGAAGCGGGTGCGGCTCTCGATCAGCTCCCCGTTCTCATCGGTAACGCGGACGGGAAGTACGGGCGAGTTTCTCCCTTGGCTGATGTCTTCCAGAACACGCATAGGCAAGTCTTCGATCATCTCTTGTGACAGCCCGAAGCGGGCAAGTGTCGGATAGGGCAGTTCCCCCAATGCAAATCGTTCTTGTTTCATATTCTGTTTCATATTAATAAATTATATTCTGCAAATATAGAATGATTTTATCCTCAAAAGCAAAAATGCACTTATATATACGTTTATAATATATTATTTTTATGATATGAATATGATTTTAGTTACATTATCATATTCTGAATAACAAATTACCCATATTCAAAAGAGAAAATGCGGCAAAGTTAGCACACCCTAAAAAGAGCGTGCTAACTTTGCCGCATGAGAAAGATTTTACTGATGATGATGTCGGGTGTTTCGCTTTGGGTGATGCCCGCTCAAGCGCAATTCAATACCGTTGTCACAGTACCCGACCGGTACAAGGTGGAAGTCCTGCGGTCGGGCACGGACAAAGCGGAGCCGACGCCCGAAAGCGAGGCTCCCGTGCAAAGTGCATCGACGGACATACTCGCATCTGCGTCGTCCGTTGATGTTCGTAAGAAGATTTGGATTGACCGATACCTCGGCGTATGCTATCCGCTGCGAAGCATTCAGGTCACTTCGCTCTACGGCTATCGAAAAGACCCGTTTACCGGAAAGAAAAAGTTTCATGCCGGCTTGGACCTGCACGCTCGAAACGAGGAAGTGTTGGCCATGATGGAGGGTGTGGTCATCAAGGTCGGACAGGACAGAACCTCCGGCAAGTATGTGACTCTGCGGCACGGCAGCTATACCGTCAGCTATTGCCACCTCTCGCGTATCTTCGTTGTCAAAGGTACGGTCGTTCGTCCGCGCGATGTGGTCGGCATTACCGGCTCGACAGGGCGTAGCACCGGCCCACACCTGCATATCTCCTGCAAACTCGATGGCAAGAGCGTCGATCCCTCGATAATATTAGACTACATCCAATCCACGCAGCAGGAATGCGTGGCGGCATTGGCAGAACTATGATATATTAGGTAGCACAAGGGCTATTTATTTGTGTTTGTCTTGTCGCTGACTTGGGTGTTAAAACCGTTCAGACTATTTTGCCGTCCCTCTGATTCCATTTACAATGTGGTCAGCCCATACATGCGCCTTGATCAGAAACAGAGGCGGCATCGTAACGGTCTTGCCGTAAAAGATAGCCGCTACCACCTTGCCGCCGCACCGTTCTATCTCCTCCTTGTAGTCGGCCACGCTCTGCCCGGTTGTCAGCACATCGTCGATGATGATAATTTCTTTCCCTTTGATATTCCCCATGATGCGATAATTCCGTTCGAGAATGCGGTTGTCGCCGCCCTTGGCCTCATGCAGGCTCTCTCGCGGATCAAACACATCCACATCGTATAGCCCCGATGTCAGCTCCGGCCGATGCTTGCCGATATACCAGTCGAGACGTTTGAACCGCTGTTCATATTTTATCCAGTTGCTGCACGGCATAAACATGATATGATAAGACTTACCCTCTGTCTGTAAAGCAGCCATGCACGCCTTGAAGAACTCGATGCCATGTATCTCTCCCTGCTTGAACTGATAAATAGAGCGGCAGAACGCCCGCTGTTCATCGTTGAGCAGGTCTTTGTACCGGGATGGGTAGTAATGTCCGTAAAAGGTTATCCGGATGCCTCGTGATTTGAACGACTTGAGCGGCTGCCTTTCCTGGAAAAAGTCGGAATGGGCAAGGCAGAACATCCGGCAGGCATCCCGGTGACCGGCCAGCACAGCCATGCGGCAGTAACGGTCGCGCAACTCTTCACTTCCAGCCGTTCGTGCAGCAGCAAACGCCGCATCTGCGGCTTTCCGTCTCCAGAAGCCGATAACATACAGCAATCCTCCCACGAGACAGAGCAGGATCAGGCATAAGAGCTTCGTGTCCACAACAAAATCAAATAGAACGGAATCGTGTCTGCAACTCCTGTATCTTCGCCAAAAGTTGCTCAAACGTAAACTGCTCTCCGTATATCATGGACTCTTGCATGGCTTTATAATCCTCCTGCCATACTTTCAGCACCTCTTCCGGTGGCAACAAGACGATGCGTTTGCGTATGTCGGGCGTGTAATCCACATCCTTTATGGAGGTGAACACCTCCCGATGATGATGGATGGTATTCCACAGCTCGTCATCGTGGACAGCATCTTTGGCAAACGGCTCGTCCATCATTTTCATCAGGTCGTAAAGATGGCGTGACTTGCGATTGGCAGTACGGCAACCGTCGGTGGTAAACAGCTCATGGAGCAGAAACACCTTCTCCAAAAAAGTCTTTTCAGGTACGGCAGAGATAATATCAACATCGGCGAAGGTAGTATCTATCGTGGAATTTTTGCTTACCAACGACTTGACTTTTGCTTTAGCTGTCGGCTCGAACAGAGACCTTGCCCCGATTTCCAGCAACACTTCGGCTTGCAGATAATTGGGACCGGTATTTCCGTATGCCGACTCGTAAGCGATATGCACTTTCCGAGGCTCCGGGTAGGTCGCATCTCCTTCACCGTCCGGGTCTGCGGTTATCGTGCAATAGTCGGCCAGTCCTTTCGCATGGATGGTGTTCTGCAAGTCCACCGCAAAAACATCCTTGACAAACAGCGACGACGCCTTACGCAATTTTTTCAGTTGTTTCTTCGTCAGATCGCCTTCCAAGCTGAAGATACTCCTGTCGATAGCAAGGTCAATGTCTTCCGAAAATCTCAAAATCAAATTCCATATTTTGCTCAATGACGAACCGCCTTTGAACACCAGCTTGTCCGCATACGGAAGTGTATAGACCGCTTGAAGAATCCCCGTCACCCAAATATCCTTTTCTATCGCTTTGGGATCGTCGATGCCCATGCGCAGGCTGACTTGTTCATAGATGGCGCGACGTTTGTCTGCGGGAAGTTGAAGAAAATTATTCATATGCTTTCAGTATTATGGAGCGTATCCAGCCTGGAACCAGTTTCAGGTCTTCGGCAATCCGCTCTTTGGGTTCATTGGATAATAGTTGTTCGATTCGGTTGAGTTGCTCTCCGTTCACATTACCCTGTCCGAGTTCCTGAAGAGCGAAAGTAATTAGCATAATCAGCTCCGATTTGAAATCGAGCCGCTTGGGTACGACGTGCTTGAAGAGTATTCCTCTGCCGTTATAGATTTTTATTCTACGGGGCGTGCCATCGGTAAAATAGACTGCGTTCATCGGTACTTGCGTGGAAAGTCCGAGCTTGTTCAGTGCCGCATCACCAGTCGGCACAATGCGACATTTGTCCCTTTGAGCAATGGCTTGAGCAACATCATCCACGCTGGGGTACATGATACCAAAGCCAAATTCGGTATCGACTTTCGGCTTGCAGTAAATCCCCCTCGCAAGCCGGATAATCTTACCGGACACGGCTATACGTTCAAATGCCTTGTTAATGGCCTTACGCTCTCCCATGTCTGCGAAGTCACTTGCAAACAATATAGCTCCGTTCTTTTTTCTTTTTATTGCAGCAAGCATCTTATTTTCAATACTTTGTAATGCCATTTTTACCTTTATTTTGTCGCCAAAAAAATGTTTTTTGGCGACATATACAATGCAAAAGTACGATATTTCTGGAGACCACCAAAATAAATCGCTCTTTTTAAGTGGATTCCGCATTTTTTAGCCAGTCCGCCTTTCTCTTTTCGCCAGCGAATATAGGACGAAACGCATAATCGCCAAACCTCATTTTATTCGGATGTCGAAATCAGATTATTGCATGGTCGGTTTTCTATCCGGGTTTGGCTTATGATGCCGCTGCTTCATCCTCAAATCCCTAATTTCCTCTTGTAAAGCCCGTTTTTCTCCTCTCATAGCCTGATACTCACCCTTTAATAGAACGGACAGTTTGCCTCAAGAGGCTTTGCGTATTTTGTGTAACACGTTACATAAAGTACGCAAAGCCACTTTAACAAAGGACGGACACGGACAGACTTGAAATTACGGACGGCGATATAGGATATTGCCGTCCGTAGTTCCAAGACAGTCTGTCGGGAAGTCCGTCCGGGCTGTCCGCTTCACTGCTTTACCTGTTATCTATTATTTATATCATTCTCCTTACCGTTTGTAAGTCGGCTATGATATTTCCTCTTCTATTTGCATCTAATTACCGCTATTCCGGATTCGTTTCCCTGCCGTTCCTGTTTGGTTTTATCAGATGCAAAGGTCTGCTGCCGCGCTTGATACGACAGCTTGAAGTGCATTTCCTGCAAATTCTTCCTTTCTGCGAAAGAGTAATTGGCAGGAAAAGCCGTCGTATGAAGCTGTTCCGACAGCCGTGTACCGCATCCATAAAATCCCAAAGCGGTTCAGGCAGAAAAAGAACCGAATAAAGGGAAAAATAAAAAACAGATAATCAAGGTAACGGTAGGACTAACCACCTGCCACAAACAAATTTCTATTATGTTATACGTTCATACCATCGGTCGCATCGGCAAAGATTGCCAAGTTATCACAGGAGCACACGGCTCATTCATCGCTTTTGATATTGCAGTAGATGATTATTCACACGGGAACAGCGTTACTACATGGGTAAGGGTACGGAGCAAGAAAGAGAGCCACATACGACTGTCCGAATACCTTACTAAAGGACGGTTGCTACTCATTGAGGGAACACTCTCGGTTTCGCTATGGAAGGACAAGAACGAAGATTACCAGGTGCAGCTCTCCATTACGGCGGATACGTTGGAGTTCATCAATACCGGAAAACGGGAGAATGCGACTTCCGAAGCAGGCAATCCGACGGATGCAACAGACGATGTACCCGTACCTCCTGCTGATGCACCACAGAATGATAAGGACGACCTGCCTTTCTGATTCTGATTCATATCTCACAGATAATGAACCGATACTAAATGTAGTATATTACTAATTATAGTAAAGTAGGAAATTAGTAAGCCTCCCGTTACGAAAGATAGTAGGTACTACATTTAGTCGGTTAGTATTTTAGTAAAGTAGTAAATACTATAATACTAAAATACTTTTTATAGTAAAATAGTAGATACTAATTGTAGTAAATACTAAAAATAGTATTACCTTTGTATCAGATATAAAGACACCAAATTATGACAAAAATTATAGCGGTTCTGAACCATAAGGGCGGGGTCGGAAAGACGACCACCACCATCAACCTTGCTGCCGCCTTACGGCAGAAGAAAAAGCGTGTACTGGCTATCGACATGGACGGTCAAGCAAACCTCACGGAATCATTCGGCCTTTCCATTGAGGAAGAGCAGACGGTGTATGGAGCGATGAAAGGCGAATATCCCTTACCGCTTATCGAGCTGGAGAACGGCCTTACCGTTGTACCGTCCTGTCTCGACCTGTCGGCGGCAGAATCCGAGCTTATCAATGAACCGGGGCGCGAGTTGATACTAAAAGGGCTGATTACAAAGCTACTTGACAGCCGGAAGTTCGACTACATTCTGATTGATTGCCCGCCCTCGTTGGGCTTGCTGACGCTTAACGCCCTTACTGCGGCGGACTATCTGATTATTCCGGTACAGGCGCAGTTCCTCGCTATGCGCGGAATGGCGAAAATAACGAACGTGATCGAGATTGTCAGGGAACGCCTGAACCCGAACCTGAACATCGGTGGCATTGTCATTACCCAGTTCGACAAGCGCAAGACGCTCAATAAAAGTGTGGTCGAACTTATTAGCGACTCATTCTGTGATAAAGTGTTCAAGACGATTATCCGGGATAACGTGGCACTGGCCGAAGCTCCCATCAATGGCAAGAATATCTTCGAGTATAATAAAAACAGTAACGGAGCCAAAGACTATATGTCGCTGGCACAAGAAGTTCTGAAATTAAAGTAAACGATATGAGCAAGAGCGATTTATTGAAAGACGGTATGAAAAGCGGGTTGGATGGGCTGTTGTCATCCACAAGGAAATCCCCGCAAAAGAAAGAGCCTGCACCGGCCAAAGCGGGAAAAGAGCCTGCGGTGCATTGCAATTTCATCATAGACAAGAGCATTCACACCCGCATGAGGCTTCTCGCCATTGAAAAGGGAATGTCCCTGAAGGACATCGTAAACGAAGCAATGACGGAGTACCTGGAGAAAAACGGGAAGTGATGGAATCCGGTTGCCGTATCTGTGCCGGACGGTTGCGGCAACCTTGACTTCCCTTTTACATCTGCACCGCCTCGTGCCTTTTATATCCCGCAACCTGCTGTTTGCTACATTCGTATTTCCCTTCCGGAAAACACATCTCCCCTTTATACACATATAGTCTTTCCTTTTCTACTGTATACTTCCCGCCTGTTTTTCCGACCATTTATAATCTGAAAGGGAATATTCCTCTTTTATCTATCCCTCTTACCGCAATCCCGGACTCATTCCCTGCCGTCACCGGTTTGGTTTTATCAGATGCAAAGGTCTGCTGCCGCGCTTGATACGACAGCTTGAAGTGCATTTCCTGCAAATTCTTCCTTTCTGCGAAAGAGTAATTGGCAGGAAAAGCCGTCGTATGAAGCTGTTCCGACAGCCGTGTACCGCATCCATAAAACCCCAAAGCGGTTCAGGCAGAAAAAGAACCGAACAAAGGGAAATAAAAAAATCAATCAATAACGAATTAAATTTTTATGATTATGGCAACAGCAATTCAAGTAGCAGAGAAAAACATCGTATTGGTAGCATTGGCAAACATTCAGCCGAGTAACTATAACCCACGCAAGCACTTTGACGAGACGAGCCTTTCGGAACTGGCAGAAAGCATTCGTCAGCAGGGGGTGTTACAACCTATCGGAGTGCGCCCCCTTGCGGACACCGACCGATTCGAGATTGTTTTCGGAGAACGCAGGTATCGTGCATCCCTTACAGCAGGGTTGGAAGAAATACCTGCAATCGTTTTGAATGTTTCGGACGAGACAGCCGAAGAAATGGCTGTCACGGAAAATCTGCAACGCAAAGATGTGACCCCCATCGAAGAAGCGAACGCCTATCAAAAGCTCATTGAGAGCGGTCGCCACGATGTACAGTCATTGGCAGTTCAGTTCGGCAAGAACGAAAACTATATCCGTACCCGATTGAAATTCGTCTCTCTGATACCCGAAATAGCCCTGTTGTTGGAGCAAGAAGAACTGACAATCAGCGTAGCAAGCGAAATCTGCCGTTATGGGGAAGACATACAGCGAGAGGTCTACGACAAGCATTTGAAAGAAGATGCAGTATATTATAACAGTTGGCGAGGTCTGAAAGCTACCGATGTGGCGAAGAACATTGAACAGAAATACACTACTGACCTTAGTCGCTATTCATTCGACAAAACTATCTGCCTGTCATGTCCTCACAACACCAACAATATGATGCTGTTCTGTGAGGGAGGTTGCGGCAACTGTGCCAACCGTTCCTGCCTTGCAGAAATGAACACCTCGTATCTCACGGAGAAAGCTGTGCAACTCATGGAGCAGTACCCTGCCGTATCGCTGTGTCACCAAGAGTATAACTACAACGAGGAAGTAATCGAATGCCTAACCGCTATGGGCTACGAGGTCGAACGTCTCAAAACTTATGCCACGGCATACCCCGAACAGCCCGATGCACCCGAAGCAGAGGAATACGACACCACCGAGGAATACGAGGAAGCCAACAAGGAATATGAACAGGATTTGAACGACTACAAAGCAGAATGCGAAGAAATCGACCGTCAAATCGAAGCAGGAGAAACATTACTCTACATCCGAATCGAGCGCAACGACATAGCCCTGTGCTATATGGAAAATGTCGCCTCTACGGACGGAACGGCACAGGAACAGCTTTTGCCCGTGCAGAAATTGGAAAAGCAGGACAAACGCAACAAGGAAATCGCTCTCGAAAAGACCGTAGAGGACACCAAGAAGCAGATTTTGGATGTTGATATGTCAGAGCATAAGTTCGGTGCGGACGAGGACAAGATGATTTATTTCTTCCTGCTTTCATCCCTCCGCAGAGAGCATTTCACAGCCGTGGGAATTGAGAAAGAACATTCCCACTACCTTTCGGACGAGGAAAAGATGAACATCATCGACAACCTCACGGCAAAGGAAAAGGCACTTATCCGCAGGGATTTCTTGATTGCCAACTTCAAAGGCGCATACGGCAGTAACGCCATTGCTTCTCTCTTGCTCGATTTCGCACAGAAGCACATGCCCGAAGAACTCGCCGACATCCGCAACGGACACAACGAAGTCTATGAGAAACGCCATAAGCGTATCGAGGAAAAGAAAGCCGCCTTGCTTGCACAGGAACAAGCGGAACTGGAAGCCGTTGAAACCGAAGAACCGCAACCCGAACCAGAGGTGCAAGCCGAAGAACAGCATCAAACGGAAGAGGTTGCAGCCTAACTGCCTGAACAGATAGATAGAGGACGGAGAAATCCGCCCTCTATTCATATTATATGTATATCCTCGGACAAGCCCAGGCATCCCCTGTCGTTCCCGATTGGTGCGGCTGTCGCTCAAGACCTCCAGCCGCACGGTTATTTCCTTTTCTACCTTCCCGATTCACCCGCCCGCCACCCATACTCCGGTAGTACGAACGTGCCGACTCCCTTTTCTATAACTTGTTACTCTCCCTTTATAGCTTTTTCCGGTTCAGACCCGTGTCGTTCCCGGTCGTTTTTATCCGATGCAAAGGTGGGCTGCCGCGCCTGATTCCGACACTTTGAAGTGCATTTCTTGTAAAATTCTTCCTTACTGCGCAAGTGTAATTTTCCAGAAAAAGCGTCGGAAATGGCTTCTTCGACAACCCCTTGGAAGCATCGTAAAACCCGAACGGCTCCGACAAAGGGATGCCGAACAGAGGGAAGAAAAAAAATAAATCATTAAAAATTCAAGACAATGGAAAATGACATTCGAGAAAGCAAAGAGTATCAACTTGCGAGAGAGTGGGAACTAACGGTAAACAGTTACAGCTTCAATCCCAAACGATTCGCAGCCGCAATCCCCGATATGCACCCGACGTTGCAGCAAAGCCTTTATCGGCTTATCAAGGCGTGCATCGAAGTGATGGCGGACGAAACACGCCGGTATGACGACCGAAACCGTGCATCGCACGAGGAAGCAAAACAAATCATGAAATACCTCAATGAACACGGAAAGTACATCCCATTAAGATAACAAGCGTATGAAAACACAAGAAATGCAATTTGACGGCAACACCTATCTCTGCCGTGTAGTGAAATCCAACGAGGGTGAAGAACTATTGATCGGCTCGACAGCCCTGCTTGATGCACTCCATCCGGGCAGCTTCGAGGACGAAAACGAAGGCTTTGCCAGCGACGAAGCCGAACGGCTCTACGACGAAGTTTTCTACTTTACAGACAAGGAAAGCCTTAAATTGCCCGACAACGAACTGATTGCCTCCCTCAAAGAGAGCAACCCCGAATGGTTCGACTAAAAATAAATCAATAAATCATCTAAAAATCAAAGTTATGAACAAAGAGTATGTAATGCAGGTCGCAAAGACCATCAAAGAACAGTTGGTAACACTAACCCCTATGCCCATCCTCATGTCGTGGGGTATCAAAGAGTTCGTAGCCACGCTATACGGCGATATGCCCGCACTTCGGTTCAAAGTAAACGGACGATTGCACACAGGAAATGTGATTATTGCACTCAACGGCTCCGATTATTACGAGGTCTATCTTCAAAACGACAAAGGCACGGAGTGCGTTAACGAGGAGGTCTATTTTGACGAGTTGGGCGATGTCATTGACCGTGCTATCGAGAGCGGAACCGACAAGGAGGAATACGAGAATTTCTGCCACCAGCAACTTGCCGTACTATTGGGCGGGCAGTCTGCCTGACCTGCCGGTAACGGTATCGGACACCGCCCGCATCCCGTGTGGGCGGTGTTTTTATATGCTGTCGCAGCCGCAATATCCTTTTATATTCATTTAGCTATCATAACCTGCCATACAGATTATTTCGCCCCTTTCTTATTCTGCACATCCTTAATCATCTCCTTTACATCCTGTCCCACTTGCACGAAATTCTTGTAAAGAATGCGTTCCCGCTCATCTCTCGACTTGAACGTGTAGAACTTCGGCAGTGGTACATAGCCCGCTTCCTCCTTTTTTATCTCCCTCATATCGAAATCTGTTTTACAGAAAAACTTCGAGGTCTTGAACTCTTCCGATTCCTGAATGTTCATCGCACCGCCTACACCTACTTTCGTCTTCACGAAATCCCGTGCCGTCTGTCCGCAGATCCATCCGGTTGACATATCCGAAATCTTCGAGGCAGGCACAAGGCTGTCCATATTCTCGTTAAGGTTAATCGAAGTCTTATCCCGGTCGATGGTCACACCCTTCTTGAGCTGCACCACCTTCCCGAAGATGTCATTGGAAAGCCACTCCAGCGTCTCTTTCGAGCGGGCAGAACCGCTTACCACGTTACCCACCGTCGTAATGATTTTCTGCATCCCGACTTTGCCATAATCGGCCTCCAACTGTGGAAGCTCCTGAAAGCCGAGTGTCACGCTCACTTTATTGCTTCGCGCCGTACCGATTAAGCGATCTATTTTGTGGAAATACAAGGTCGGCAGCTCATCCACGATGATGCTCACGGGAATATTCTTGCCCTGTCCGTTGTTCACCCTTGTGACAAGGCGATTCAATATCAGTGCGTTCAACGCCCCGATGATGCTTTCCATCTCCGGGTCGTTCGCAATCAGCAAGTAGCTTGGATTCTTCGGGTCGCTCACCTTCAGGTCGAAATCGTCCCCATCCCGGTGGAATACCCAATAACTCTCCTTGGTTGCAAGGCGTGAGGTATAGACGCGCAACGTACCGATCATACCCTCCAACTGCTCCATAGCTTTATTTTTCAGCGCAGTCTGGAACGGGCCGAGCAACGGTGCCACCTCGTTATCGGTCTCCAGCACCTCGAAAATCGTTTGGTAGTTCTCATTGAGAAACGACAGGATATGTGGCATATCCGAGTATTTTCCCAGCCAGTAGGCAGGCTCCACGATGTCGCCATCCTTACGGTTGCGTACTATGCCCGTCGGCTTCCAGAATTTCGTCTGCGGATCTTGCCGCTTCTCTGCGTACAGCATCTTGCCGTTGGCGTCGTATGGTTCACGCTCGTAGTTCACGAAGAAGTAGATGCAGGCGGCGAGGAAGTTCACGGCCGAAGTCTGGAAAAACTGGTCACTGCCCCCGCCGCCCTCTTTCTTACCCTTTTGCAGGGACTCCAGCAGCGTTTCTGCCGTCTCGCTTGCCGCAGCAAGATTGTTGATGTACTTCGCTTGAATGGGATTTACCCGTCGCGAATATTCCACATCGACAAAATTGATAACATTGAACTTGCACCCCTTGGGCACTTTGCCGAGCTTCTGGTTCTTCTTGTAATGGTAGTAAAGTTTAGTAGCCAACGTCGGAAACTTATAATCGTACACCACCATCGCGAAACCTTTTGCCGAGTGTTGCCGGATAAAAGGTTCGATAATCGAAAAAGTCTTGCCGCTGCCCGGCGTACCGACCACCCATGTTCCGCGAAAACAGTTTGTTATTGAGACCCATCCCTTACGAAACTTACCCTTGTAATAGTACCGCATCGGGATATTCACGCTGTATTCGTTCTCCATCAGCTCCTCGCATTGCTCGAAACTCTCGTTCTCGAAATTGAAGCGATCTTTCATCAGCCCCTCCTGGATGAACTTCGATATGTTGTCCAATGCGATATGCACCAGCACCACGCCTACAAGGGACGCCGCCATGTAGAAGATGACATTCAGTGGTAATGCGTAAAACCGCACGTCTATCGGGTGGTTGAACAGCCACACGGAAAGGACAAGCAACAGCAGACCGCCCGTCAGGGGGTACACCACCTGTCTGCGGGCATTGAACTCCAGATGTTTCTTGTTTCGCGTCCCGATACAAGTGATGCAGATAAGCAGCACCGTCGCTATCTTGCTGTACACGAGGTTTCCGTCGTTATAGATCATCCACTGCTTGATGCGCCCGTGGATGTCGCAGAGTATGCCACCCCAGTGGTCCAACATCGCCGGGCCTACGGCATACTCGAAGAACTCCAGCAGCACGGACACATACACCACCGCACGGAATATCTTATAAAATCCTTGCAGCTCCTTACTTTCTTCCATTACTTTTTTTATATTTTATCGGTTATCTTACACTATTGCTATATTAGGTTACAAGAATGTTGTTGGACGCAAAATCAGCTTCTCCTTTCGTAATTGACTAATAAATGTCATGTTTTTGACGTAAAAAACATGACATTTATTTGAGCGAACTACCCGGTTTGGCGTATCGTCACGTTCCTGAACCATCTGTACCGTCTTACCGGTTCAGCGTAATAATCGGCCGCACCCGGTGCGCCTGTGTCTTCGGCGTCTCCTGCATCGCGCCGCTGCCTACGGAGTAAAGCCATGCCTTCGCCGTCTGCTGCCCCTCTACCTCCGTCGATGTCCAGTACCAGCATTCACCGTCAGCTTGCGGCAACGGCTCGCCGCCGCATCGCTCTATGACGGGATTGACCGTCTCCCGGATTGCGTACAGCAGTCGCATCTGCGCCACGGATGGCACGTATGCACTCTGCCCGTACCGCCACAGGTCGAACACCGCCTCGGCCATCGGCGATGCTGTTTCCCGCGTGTCGTACAACGCGAACGTGTTCGTGTTCCCGTCGTATGCCTCGATGTCGGCCGACGTTCCCTGCTCGATGCCGAGACTGTCGGCGAACGCCTCCGGTGCAATATCCCACAGGTAAACCGCGTAACCGTCCCCTTCCGCACCCTCGCGCCGTTCGGTGTCGAAGACCACGGCGATCGCCCGCTTTCCCGATAGTTCGTATTGCGCATAGGACAACGCCGTGCCGTCCTCACAAAGGACATGACCGGGACGTACCGCCGTATCAGGCACGTCTATATGCCCATCGCAGGCAGCACACAGCAAAGCCGCCATCGCCACCATAATTATCGAATGTATCTGTCGTATCATCTTTTTCCCTTATTTTATCGGTAATTTCACACCCAGCACGACACCCGCCCGCAGCAGATCCGCACCCTTTATCATCACATCACCCTTCACCTGCCAGAAGAGCGTCCATCCCGACCGCAGCGCATAGTTGTGCTCGTAGCCGACGTGCAGACCGGCAAGAAACTTCTCCGTGTCGCTCCCCGCCGAAGCCCCTATGCGCAGGTTCCCATAGTGATTGCGCCCCCGCACAACACACGGCTTGTACGCTACCCCGAAGCCGTAAGTCCGGTAGTTGCGCCAGAATGAATCCGGGCAGATATGACCGCATGAACCGCACTCCGCCCATTGCAGATAGCCGTTGGCGAAGAACTCCCACGCGTGACGGTAGTTCATCTCGTGTTCGTAGGCCAGTGTCACGTCCATGCCGTTCTTATAGAGCAGCCCCATACCGAGCGAGAGGCGGCCGCTGTTGCGCTGCGCATGGGCACTCACTGCAAGGCACACGCAGGCAAACATCAGGATTATCGTCTTTCTCATCGTCATTCCTCCTCCAGTAAGGTTGCGTTAAACGAATCGGCCGACAGCACATCCTCGTAGTCGATATTCAGACTGATGTTGCGCCCGCTGATTTGCTGCTCCGTCATCTCGATGGTCAGCAATTTGTCGTTGGGGAACGTCATCTTCTTCACCACAATCACATTGCGATAGCCGTACCTGAACATCTTTCCCTGTTCCAGCACGAATGCCGGCGTCAGCTCGATAATCTGCGCGTTGGTCGCCTTGGCGAGCTTCTTGTCCGCGAGCTTCACCCGTATCTCGTCGATGTCAAAGCGGATATTGGTCTTGTTCTCTATCGAGAAGTCGATGAAGAAATAATCGCCGACCGAATAGATATTGTTCAGCCGCATGACCATGCGGTGCGCCTTCGTGGCGACGTTGCGTATCTTCGCGGGAGAGTTCCAGATGCGCCGGGCGAAGCGTGTCATATCGGCGGTAGACATCGAGACCGTCGGATTGTTATAGGCATCCCGCTCTTGCAGCAGGATCTCCTTGTCGGTCACTGCCTCCCGCATCCGGGTGGTATAGACCAGTGCGTATTGCGTGCGGTAACGCTCCGTCACGATCGTTACGATGGCGAGCACCTCGCCGTCCTCGTGCCCCGCCTCCTTGGGCTTCAGGCGGATAATGTTCTCGATGGGCTGGTCACCCACCACCTTTTCGGTGGAGATGTCCACGAAGCGCACAGGCTCCGATGCCGTGATGACGGTCGTCACCTGTTCGTTGACCGTCAGTTGTTCCATCTCTTCATAGGTGCGTTGCGCCTGTGCCTCGCGCCCGGCGAGCAGCCCCGCCGTAAGAAGAAACATTGAAAATATTCCTTTTTTGTTCATATCGTTAATTATAGATTGATTATACCTCCATTCCCTTTGTTCATTGTTTCTCACGTCCGTTCACCAGATAGACGAAAGTTCCGTATTTCAGCTTCACCTTATTCTTCTTGATAGCTTTTCCGATAGCGTTACTCGTCTTCTGGTAAGCATTGTTCACCGCCTGCATTCCCCATTGGGCGAGGCTGTTTCCGTAGCCGCCGGTATTCATGCTCATATTGCCCGACACCGCCCCGCTCGCCACGTCCTTGCTCGTTTCCCGGAACTGGCTGTTCGGCACATACAGCCCCTCCATGCCGTCCGTGTCGTACAGCGAAAGGCTGACCTTCACCAGCTCGTCATTCATAAGGATGCTGCCTATGCTCCCTTTCACGCGTCCGGACGAGAAGCCGCTCACGGTAGCGTACAGGTACGTGCCGCGCTTGACGACGCACTCGTTGATCTCCACGTCATCGAGCAGGCGCAGCCGTATGCGTGAGCCGTCCACCGCCTTGATGTCCTCGTCGATGATTGCTTTGATAAGTTTCGGTTCCTGTGCGTTCGTCGCCAACGTATTGAAGTAGTCCGAGGTAGTCTTTACCTTGCGTACCACCTCGCTGGGCGGCTCGTCCGCTCCCGGTGCTTTCACCGAGCAGCTCTCCTCGTCGATAGTTCCCGTCACCGTGCCCTGCGGTGGAACCGTTGCCGTCGTGTCCCTCTCTGCCGGGGGCATTGCGGCGTTCTGTCCTCTCAGCCTCGCCTCGGCGAGTGTTTTTTCCAACTCCGCGAGAGCTTCCTGCTCACGCTTCTTGGCTGCGGCAATTTGCGCTGCCGCTTCCTTTTCCTGCTGTTGTTCGTCGAGCAGGGCGAGGTCGTCCTCGGTGTATTGCGATTCATACGCTTCTTTGTTCTCTTCGGGTTCATCTCGTTCTATGTTATCCACGGCGGAGTGATCCTGTATCTTTCCCCACGCCTTGGCCATGTTCTCGTACTTGCTGCCTATGCCGTCGTTCTTGATCTGTGCTCCCGGCAGTTCGGGATTCAGAAACTCTGTTGTCTGTAACGTCTTGTCCTGTATCTCCGCCGTTTCGGTATGAAACAGGTCGAAGATGAAGTACGACGCACCCAGCAGTGGAATATAGAGGATGGCCGGAAGCATATACTTCGGTTGCCGGAAATTGATTTTCTCCAATATCTTCATTGCCTGTCATTATATTGATTTATACATCTTCTTTTATCGCGGTTCCTCCGCCTTGTTCTCCCTTATTTCGACCTCTTGCAGCCTCTTGTGCCGCTCCCTGAGTACCGAATCCTGCATCTCTGTCGCCGTGCGCCCGGCCGGGTTGTGCCGGTACACCACCGTCAGCCGGTACACATTCCACGCAAAGGCCGCGATGACAAAGCCGAAGACGATAACCAGAAACAGCGTCCTGTGCATATTGGCGAAGCCTTGCACCTTGGCCGCTGCCTTGTCTATGCGTGTCGCCTTGGCAAACTTGCGCCCGGCCGTCACGTCACGCTCGTAGCGTTCCTTGTACTGCGGATCGTTCTTGTCCGGCATCTTCTCGCCGAAAAGCATCCGCCTGAATCCTTTGATATTCATAACCCCTCCGTTTTAATAGTTGCTTTTTGTCTTCTGCTCGATGTCCTTGTTCAGCAGCGTGCGCCAGTTCACGATGAGCAGACCGTGCGGGTTGTTATCCGTTCTCGGCACACGCTTGAGTTGTCCCGCCGTCACCAGTTCGCGCGAGAGGATGTTGCTCCGGCGTTCGATGCGCTGCCGCCCGTAGTAGGTGAACTCCATCTTCCCCTTGTCGAAAGCGATACTGTCGCAGAAGATCGAAAAGACGGCACTCGTTCCCAAAATATTGGAGTAAAAGCCCTTCTCCTTGAGCGTATTGTACTGTGCCAGCCCCGTTTCGTCCACCAGATACATCGCTTTCTCCATCGTGTAACGGATATACTTATCATCCGGTGCGAGTGTAAAAAAGTAGTGGTGGAACATCTCCACATGACTCTTGGCTTCCACGTCCAGCGTCTCATCCATTGTCGTGCGGTTCACGAGGATAGGCACGTTCCCGTCCAGCACGTACACCTTCTTCTGCGCATCCGTGACCATCGTGCGGGCCGTCCAGATGCTCGAAATGCTGATGATGACGCACCCCGCGAGGAATGCCGTGCAGACGATGCCCACCAGCTTGATCTTGTTTTCCAAATTCTTAATGACCATTGTAATCAAATATTTATAGGTTCAACAAATTCCATTATCTCATTATCGACCCCATAGCCCCCGTTGCCGTCATCTTGGCTTGCTGCGCCACGCCCTCGCCGAAGTTTCGAGTAGAGAATGCCGTGTCGCCCTCCGGAATCATCCATGCCGCCAGATCCGGCACGAGGTTCAGGCATTTCAGGGCCACGATACTTGCCGCCATCAGGTATCCGGCGGAGAAGAAGCTGTTTTGCAGGTAGGCGGCCATCGTCTGTTCGCTGGCGGTAATCGCCGTCAGGTTCTCCACCTGAATGCACAGCACGATGTCGAAGAGCAGCAGCACATAGAACCCCACGAAATAGAGCATCGCCCCGTAGAAATGCACCGTCAGGTAGCGTGTCATCCACTTCGCCCACGCGCCTTCCCATTTGGGCAGGAGCGAGAACGCCCACTGTATCGGCCCGAAAATCGTCAGCATACCCAGTAGAATCTGCTGGCAATAAATCGTTGCCCACCATCCGATACGGAACACGACAAGGGCGATGAGCATGATAATCTTGTCGATACCCACGATGATGCCTGCCGTCAGCGACGTGAACCACAGCTTCGAGGCATCCTTCTCCATATTCGTCACCTCTTCCACGCCGGTCTGTTCCATCGTTGCCTCTATCAGGTTGGGGTCGGATATGCCCGTGTGGGCGACATCCGCCTGTGCTTGCAGGCTCGTGTACATCGTGTCGCGCACATGGATGAGTTGCTGCACCTCCTCGAAGCGGTCCGCTATCTGCGAGGCTTCGGCCTCGTAAAGGTCATGCGTGTACGATCCGATACAGTTGGGGATGTAGGACAGGAAATCCAGGAAGCACCAACTGCTCCCGCTGCCCGCCATGCCCGTGTCGGCCGGCGGATACCACCAGCAGAGTATGAGCGAGATAGCCAGTGGTCTGAAGAGCTTCATCACGTCCAGCGGCTCGTTCTTGACCATCATCTTGTACGCCATACCGGCGGCCATGACGATAGCGAAAAGTGCGGCCAATGCCATGCACATCTGCAATATCCACCAGAACGGCCCCTGCGAACCGGTAAAAGTCGCGTCGGTCAGGAACTCGTTCGTCTGAAAAATCACATCGTCGATCTCCTCTTCCAAGAGGTTGACTCCGAAATCCGAAAGTATATTTCCGTCTGCCATTTGCCTTGCTAAGTTTTTTTATCTCCCTCCGTTTACCGTCTCATCTCCTTCGCCGCCGCCCTCGCTGTCGCCCGCTTGCGACCCACGTACCGCGAGGCGCATTTCGTTCCATCGGCTCATGGCATCCCGGACGATACCATCCTTGTTTAACCTCCGGTCATTGGTCGCATTCAGCAGCGTGCCCGTTACCGTGGCGTTCTGCCGCCGGGCGAGGTAACTGACGAGCAACTCGTTCTGCCGCACCACGTCCTTATAGATGCGCAGATACTCCTTCTTTCGCTGTGCGTTGGGCATATAGGCGTCTTGGGTCGCGTCGATGGCGCACTGGTACACACGATAGTATTCAGTCCACCTCTCCTTATCCTCCGGCTTCCCTCCGGCAAGAAGAATACGGTCGATGTTCCGTTGGAACCGTTCCATCTGCCCCCTTACCTTATCGCCCTCTGCGAGCCACGCTATATCTACCTGCCGGTCTGCGACATTCAGGGCCTCTATCTTCGCCCGGCTGACCAGTGCCGAGTCGATGGCCTCCGCTTCGTCCACCTGATTATAGAGGTTGATGCCCGCCACCGTGCGGAACGACAGCTTGTTCTTCGCCGCCGCCGACTTCTTGTACTTGTTGTGCAGCAACGTGTAATAGAGGTCGGGCGAGAGTGAACCCGCACCCGTTTCCATGACCGTGATCTGGTTCTGTTTCGGCGAATCGTGGTTGTAAGTCACCGACTGCGCCTGTGCGCCCGTCGTTGCAACCGCCGCAATCACCATCAGCAATAGTTCTCTTTTCATATTCTTTTCCCTTTTATCGTTAATAATCCAATTTTCCGGCACCGCGCCACCGCCCGAAAGCACCGTCGATGATTTCCTGCTTGGTTCGGGCACGGTAAATCTTCTCTTTCCAGTAACCGATGCGCACCTGTATGTACCGCCATGTCTCGATATACGCCCGGTTCAGATGCCGCTCGATGTCGTCCAGCGACCGGTTGACCGCCTCCAGCACCATCAGCAAGTCGGAGGTCGAGCAGGCCGCCGCCCCCGTGGCATACAGCACGAGGTCGCTTAGCGACTTGTATAATTGTTCCCCCTCATGGGCGATGTCCCTTATCGCTTTCTCGTTGATGGTCAGTATCAGCGCGTCGGACGGCTCGATGCGCCCCCGTTTCAGTATTTTCTCGTTGAAGTCCTCCAGCAGCTTCTTATAGTCGCCGATACGGTCGCTCACCGTCGTATAGGTACTCTTCACGTTCAGTACTGTCCGCAACGACTGGTACATCACGTCGATCACGTCGAACGCACGCGTGTACCGGTCGAGGTCGATATTCACCTCCTTGTACCCATCGACCTCCTTGCAGCTGTACTCATGCAGCAGCTTGTTGCTGTACTCCAGCGTACTCCTTGCCAACAGCAGGCTGCGCTGCTTCTTATGGTCATTGATATAGGCTTCCACCGAAACCACATCGAATGTCCACTGCGCCTTGGCAAGGCCGGGCAACAGTGCCATCAGCACCACGGTTATCCACAAAGTACGTTTCATGGCCGCCCCTCCTTTCCGCCGTTTCCGCTCCGGAGCGTCCGTGCGTTCTCCACCCAGCGGGCATGGCACTCCTCCACGAGCGTTAGCCTGCGCCCCTCGTCCGCGTTCAGTTCCGGCAGCACATCCTTCAGCACGTCGATGATGCTCCGCTTATAGTGCATCATCTTCTCCAGCGACACGAGATCGGCATATATCTTCGTGATACGTGAATCCACCTCCCTCGCTATTTCGAGCCGGTCGCTCGACCATAGCAGGTGGTACACCTCCCCGGTCGGGGCTTCCTCCGTCGGTGCGGTACGGGCATACTCCGTCGTGATCTTGCAGGAGGGATGCTCCCGTGCTATTTCGGCGATGCGGTCGTTCACCATCTTGGTTTTCTCCGCGTCCGACAGGTTCGGGTCCAGCGTCAGCACGTCGGCGACGTATGTATCGGTGTACTCCGTTGTCAGCTCCCAGCGGATTTGCAGGATGGCCCGGTGAATCTTGATGCCTAAGAAATACTTCGGTTTCCGGGCTATCGAGATCGTCGCCCTGAACGTGATTATCCCGTTGATGTTCGGCATCGTCGCCTTACGAACGAACGTGTAGCCGCTCCATGCGCCGCCATCCTGCCATGTGAGGCTGTAAGCCGCACGACAATCCTGCATGATGGCCGGTATGCGGTAATAATCGTCCGTCGCCACGTCGTTGTCGCTTGCCGCTTCCGATTTCGCCTCGGTATATTCCGACTGTTTCTTCCGCCACTCGGCAAGCTCGCTTTTCAGGCGTTCTATCTGTGTCCGGTTCGCGTTATACTCTTGCCGGTAAGCCGCCGCATCCTCCACGCTCGCCTCGGCGATTTTCTTCAACAAGGCGGCATTTTCACTCTCCAAGGCCGCTATCTGCGATTCGATAACGCCGACCTTATTCCCGGCCTCCTGCAACAGGGCATCCAGTTCGGACAAATCCAGCTCGTTCTCCGTGACCGAAGTCTGCATGGCGCACTCCTTCGAGTGGGCATTCAGCGAGCTGCCGCATTTGCGGCATTTATACTGCGTCGTTCCTTGTCCGAGCGTGGCCCCGTCAGAGCAGGTGACACTGATCGTCACGCTCTCGCACCCCTGCAACTTGGCGGCGTCCGTCGCCTGGTAGTAGTTCCGCGCGTCCGAAGCGATATAGTAGGTATAGCCCTCCTCATTGTCGTTGAACTCCGAGAGGCGGGCATTGAGCTGCGCCCGGAACGTATTCAGATCCATCGAGTAGGAGTCGAAGACCTCCTCATAGATGACCTCTTCCCGGTTCCAGCTTTGGCGCACGTGTATCTCGTAGGCGTATGCCTTCTTCGTCTGCTTATCGCCCCGCTTGATAATGTAGGCACTCTGCCAGTAGTCGATGGTATAGGTATAGCCGTCGTTTTGGTTGTTGAGCTGCTGCACGCGGCTCCTTGACCACCCGGCATACCGTTCCGAGTTGGCGAGTGCCTGTTCCCGTTGCGAGGCGTTGGGGTAGAAGCCCGGATCGCTCGTTTCGAAGCGTGTCCACGCACCGCCGTTTAGGATACTGTTATCATCCGTCGGCGGATAATAGTCGCACAACGGTATGCTCCCTTGCTCACGCCTTGCGATATACCACCGCTGCGTGTAATAGTTCCCGGCCGTTTCGTCCAGATAGTCCGTCATCCACGCCGTGAGGTTGTAATTACCGAAATCGAACAGTCTCGCTACGCTATCCTTACCGCCCACCATATCTATCAGCAGGTCGCCGACGCCGTGTTCCGCCTGCTCCAGCAGTCCCCCGTAGTGGTCGTACAGATTGACTATTTCATCCACCTTGCCGCCCATCAAATCGTGAAACGAGCTGGTTTGCAGCAAGGCGTCGCCCAAATTGTCGATACCCGCCGTGGCAAGACCGACCCCCGTGTTGTAGAGATTGTCGATGTCATGTTGCAGGTTCTCGCGCGTAAAATTACCCGGCACACGGCCAAGTTCGTCCAGCATACCCTGCCAGTCGATACCACCCGTCTCCGAGAGCGTCAGCAAAGGAGCTATCTCCCGGTTGATTTCCAGAAAAGCGATGTCCGAAAAGGTCAGTGTGCTGTTCGTCACCACACTCTCGAACTGCATACACAAACTCTTTGTCTCGTCGCACACCTTCATCAGGTAGCTGCCCCAATAGATTGCCGTCTGCGGCGAGCGGAGCATCTGTCCGGCCACGACCCATATCTTCGGCATGATCTTCTCCGCCACCATGCGGTAAATCCGGCGGTAATAGTAATTCTCCGTGCCGCTGCTCCAGATGCCGAGGTCGGACAGGGCCTTATGCTCCAGAAACTTGGAGGCGAATATCCCTGCCGTGGCGACCTCGGCGGCATTGCAGTGCTTGAGTATGTCCTCGACCTGCTTGCTGTAATAGCCCTCGGCAACGGTCTCCGTGCCGAATGCGGCAGCCATCGCCGCAACGGTGCGCGTGTCGTAGTTCACGCTGTAATACTGGGCGTGAACGTGCTGCGTGAGGGCAAGCAACAGGGCTGTTATGACGAATGGCAGTCGTTTCATGGATTCCTGTCCCCGCTGATTAGGATGTTTTTGATTTCAGATTCAGCACCCGCCCGGCCTCATTGACTTTCTGCGCGAAAGGCAGTGCCTTACCGATGCCGCTGGCGTCCCAGTCGCGGCAGTACGCCTCGATAGCCTCCTGATGGCTGCACCCAAGTTCCCGCTTGTAGAGTTTCAGGGCCTCCTTTTCCGCCCGCTCGGTGGTGTAGGTCATGTAGCACTCGTGCGGCTCCTCCACGCCGTACACGCCGCTGGTCGTACCTCGGCGGATGAATACCTCCCGGAAGAAGCTGCGTCCCTCCTTGTTTTCGAGGCGGTTGATCGTGAATATCTTCTTGCAGTCCACATCCGTCAGGCCGAGAATCGCCTTGATGGTGTCGAACCGTTCACGGAACTTGCTCTGGTCGAGCAGCATCACCACGTCCGAGTTATTGATGATGGCCTCCTTGACGATCTCGCTGCCGATGATGTCCTGTATCTCCTGCGTCACCACGCCCACCGAAGCCCAGAACTTACGGGCTGTCTTGTACATAAACTTGATGTACTCCGCCATCAGCGGGCTGGCGATGGCTTTCCACGCCTCCTCGATTATCAGGACTTTGCGCCCTTTCTTGATACGCATTTTCTGTAAGAAAACGTCCATGATGATGAGCGTCACCAACGGGAACAGCAGCGGATCATCCTTGATACTGTCGATTTCGAAGACAATGAACGTCTCATCGAACAACGAGCTGTCCATGTTCTCGTTCAGCGTCTTTTCGTGGTTGCCGCCCCGGTAGAAGTCCTTCATCATATAGCGGTAGGTCGAGATGTCGATGCCCGTGATGCGGTTCTCGTCGCAGATGTCGGGGATGCGCTGGACAGAATACTCATAGAATGAATTGAACGACAGTTCCTCCACTTTCAGCTCCTTGCGCCTGCGCTCTATCGCGTCGATGATACCCTCGATGCGCCCGGCACGTTCCCGTTCGTTCCCGTCCCGGTTCTCGCCCCGGTTGCGGTCGTCGATGACAAGGCTTTTGCGCAAGTCCTCGCGCTGCTGGGGTGTGAATCCGTCGAAGCCGTTGAAGTAGGCATCGTAATATTCCGTGATGACGTGCTCTATCAGGCGGTCTTCCGTCTTGGTAATCGTCCCCTGCGTACCTTTCCAGATCAGCAGGACGAGGTTTTTCAGAAATCCCGTCTTCTCCACGTTCATCTCCTCCTTGTGGATGCGGAACGGGTTCATCGTGATGGGCTTCTCTTCGGTATAACTGATGTACTTCCCCCCGAAATACTCGCACAGCCCCTCATAGGAGTTACCCGTATCGACCATCACCACGTCCGTTCCCTGCTCGTGCAACTGGCGCACGACCGAGTTTATATGGAAACTCTTTCCCGACCCCGAAGGCCCTAAACAGAAGAAGTTCGAGTTGTCCGTCAGTTTTTGTTTTCCCTCCTTTCCCGTGATGTCGATGGCGACGGGCACGCCCTGCCGGTCGGTGTAATACACCTTCAGCGGCGTCTCCTCGCTATGCAGCACCCGTTCCTTGTACATCAGGCACGTCGCAGCGTCGCCCAGCGTCAGGAATCGGTCGTACTCCTCGCTCAGGGCATAACAGTTGCCCGGAAACGAGCTGACGAACAGCTCCAGTTGGTTGTACGCCCGCTTGCTGATATGGATGCCCATGCGCCCGAAAGCGTTCTCCAGATGGTTCGTACACTTTTGCAGGTCGGCATCCGCAGCCACGGTCACGACTAAATTGAAATGGCTATACACGAGCTGCTTGCTCTCACGGGCGATCACCTCCTGTACCCGCTTGATGTCCTCGACGGCCATCTGGTTGCTCGGATTGGGGATGCTCGCGTGCCGGTTCTTCTTCTTGTCTAATAGCGACAGCTCCCGCTTCTGGCCGGGCAGGAAGATAATTTGGTTATACACCACCGTATCGGCGTTCGGGATGCTGTCCACCACCGACACGAGGTCCACCGGCATATCGGTATTGTTCACCTCTATTTTCGTGTAGGGCCGTATCATCGAGGGCAGGGCGGCGCAGTCCACATCCACGAGGCTGTACACCTTACAGCGTTTGTCGCCCATAGATACGGTCTCGTCGTCCGCCTTGAAGTTTGTCATCGAGACGATGCGATCCTTGAAGTTCATAGCAAAGTAGCGGTCTACATACTCGCTCGCTTCCGCCTTGTTCAGGAACTTCGCCTGCACGCCACCGTCACGCAACTGGTCGTGTACCTTGCGGATTTTCACAAGGAAGTCCCGCCACTTCTTGTTGTCGAACGAGAACAGGCGGCTCTTCTTCGCCTCCTGCGTGATGGTCAGGTAGCAAAAGCTGTCCGTGTAAGGGCGTCCCCCGAAGTAGCGGAAGTAGGATGCGGAGAGAAACTCCCGTCCGCCGTCCGGCTCGCCGGCGAAGCGTTTCCTCACGAAGATGTCCTGCTTGTGGAGAGCGTACCCTTCGCCCAACGTCTGTGCGAGGGCGGAGAACAGGTGCGTGAACTCGTAGTAGCTGTCGATGTCCGCCGAATATTTCTGCACGGGATTCCCGATTCTCAGGATGGCGGAGTATTCGCCCGTCTTGGTGTACAGCACGCCCACGCCCTCCGTATCTTCCACCGAGAAGTAGATGTCCTGAAAGATGCGCTTACGCTTGCCGCCCGTGCCGAACGCGTAGACCGAGACGGCCATGCCGGCGCACAGGGCGATAAAAAACAGGATGATGTATAGGGTCATTTCGATAGATGCTTTATTAATAGGGGCAGGCCCGCCTCGATAAGAGGCGGACCCGCCCGCGTTCAACAATCAATATAGCCACACACATTGCCGTGATGGTTTTCTTAGCGTCAGACCTTGCGCGAGTACGCATAGACGTACACGCCCCGGTCTGTCTTCTTGCTGTGCAGCCCTTTCCGCTGCTTGAGGATAATCAGTGCGATGCCCGCGGACAAGACGGCGGCCAGTGTGACCAGCCCCGCAACGAACCCTGCGAGGCAGTAGGCGATGATAAAGCCGACAATGGCTCCGCCCGCCGCGCCTGCCGCCCAATAGATGTAGCGGCCTTGCAGCCCCATCAGTTCCAGAGGCCGTTGCAGCCCCTTGAACAGCGGATAGTCCGGGTAGCGTTCCTCCTTGCCTTTCACCGTGCATGAGGATTACGAGATACCGAAGAATAAAGGCAGGGCTTGAGCGGCAGCAATGAGGAAAATACACGCGCCTACTACCATCATAATCTTCTTCTTGACATCCTGCTCCTCGTTGTTCATGGCGATGTACACCGAGATCGCGCCCACGATGGCCACGACGCCCGCAATCGCATAGCACAGCTTCACCATGATGGGTACATACTTCACGATCTCTTCCGCCACGGTCGACAGGGCGGTCGTACCGGCCGAGTAGTCGCCTGCGGTGCTTTGTGCCATAGCCGCCGTACCCGACAGCAGCATGAGGGCGAACATCATCATTTTTGAGGGATTCCCCTTGACAAGTCTTTTTGCCTTTTGAAACATTCTTGTTGCTTTCTGAAACATTTTTCTCTACGTTTTTTAGTGAATACTTATTTTATCTTATTTCCATTTATTCCCTCTTTTCAACATATTGCGCCTATATCCGGTAACCGAACATGGCCGGGAACACGATCGAGGCCCCGATGATAAAGAGGCACGCGCCCAGTAGCGATACGATCGACTTGGTGACGCCTTCCTCACCCGTGTTCATCTTGATGTAGATCTGGAGCGCGGCAACGACGACGAAAACCGAGGCGACAGCGTAGCAGATATACAGCACATACAGCATCATCGTCACCACGAAGTCGTGCATCGTCGCCAATGCGTCCGCTCCCCAACTGTAATTTACGCTGCCGCTTTTGGCAAATACGGCGCAGGGGATAAAGCATAATACACATAATATATTTTTAGTTTTCGACATCTTACAATCGGTCTTTCAGTGGGTTCCACGCTATTTCGGGACGATTGCCCGGCCGGCCTCTGGAGATCATCGCCTTGTACAGTTCGTCCGCCGTGCAAGCGTCCGACAGGTAAGGCACGGTCTCCTCCATCCGTTCCTCCGCCTTGGCTTTCAGCCGTTCCAGTTTCTCCGCTACGGCAGCCTCCCCGTTCTCCGGTGCGGTCTCTTCCTCCGTCGCGGGTAGGGCGGTGGGTGCGATTTCCGTCTCGTACTTCTCGACCCCGATGCTGAAGCCCGTTTCGCTCTCCGTTACATCGACGCTCTGCTCGTCATCCGGTATGCCGAGGCCGAAGACCTCCTCTTCCGTTCCGTCCGTTCCCTTTTTTCCATACAAGTCCTGCACGATGATGACCGCATAGTAGATAAGGTATGCGACCGTCAGGACAAAGGCAAATACAAAGTATGATTTCATATCTTTATGGTATGATATTAAATTCTGATTTGAATATGATTCGCAAAGAAATACCTAATAGCTGAAATAAAGAAATTATTGAATATAAAATCACTATTTTCTTAATAAGATTTACACAAAATACAATAATCATATTCTAAAATCATATTCTGATACGATTTTAGAAGAGGGAAAAGAGAGGAATGGACATAAAAAAAGCTCTCCGGCACAGGAGAGCTTTTCGTGAGAGAACGACAGCCGGCGTCAGCGTTTCTTTCCCCGCAGGCAGTCGTTCAGGTCCTTGTATTCGGTATAGCGGCGTGCTTCGTCACTGACACGCCCGCCATACATCCCGGCGATGGTCTCGGCGGTTTTCTGCCCGGCGAGGTCATTGTCGAGGTAGCAATGGATATACGCATACCCTTGCAGGTGCGCCAATGTCTTTTTCAGGTTGCCGACCGAGTTCATCACGAGGTAGTCCGAGGGGGCGTCGATGCAGACGTCCTCGTTACCCGACTGTTTCAGCGTCAGGTAAGAGAGGAAGTCCATAAACCCCTCGAACACGCACACACGGCTCTGCGCTTCGCCCGCCGACTGCTGTATCAGTGAGATGTCCTTGTTCCGGATACACCCCTTGTAATAGGGGTTACGCACCTCATAGCCGCCGGAGATATTGCCGAAAGCCAGCGCGAAATAGTGCCGCCGGCGCAGCTCGTAGTGTACCTCCCGGCAGAACATCCGTCCGATGTCCGCGTCGATCAGGCGCGAATGGAGGTAGGACAGTAGCGCAGGATGCCGCAGCGGCACGACCACCACCTCCCTCATGTCGGCTTCCACCGGTCGGGGCGGCACGGTCGGCACCCGGACGCTCGGCAGCGAACCGCCCTTTACGTGCCGCTCGATATGCCCCAGCACCTCGCTCACGTCGTCTGTCTGGAAAAGGTGTTTCCCCAGCTCTACCAGGTCGCCCCCGGTCGCCTCGCCGAAATCGTACCACTCGTTGAGCCGGTCATTGACCTTGAACGACGGCGTGCGCTCCGCCCTGAAAGGCGAAAGATACCAGTATTGCTGCGATTTCACATACTGCGTATGGTGGCCCATCTGTGCCAGAAAGTCCACGATGCGCACCTGTTTTGCTTCTTCTATTTTCATGTCCGTTCCCTGACTGGATTATAGTTCCCCGTACCCATCCTCTTCTTCCTCGAAAAGCAGGGTCTCAGCCGGAGTTACATCGTAATAGAATAGCTTATCCCGTTTGACGATCAGCTTCAGGTTGTCCGTCAAGTGTTGCAGCAGTTTGATCATGATGCTGCGACCGCGCTTGAAGCCGATAGCCTCATAGGAGGTCATCAGGGCTTGCAGCACATTGTCGAAACCCTTGATGGGCTTATCCCCGAACGCCGCCGACAGGGCTTCACGGTGCTGCTCGACGGATATGTCCATGAATCCCGTCCGTGCTTTCGGTCTCACGTTGCTGTCCAGCGGGTGGTTCTCCGCAAGGACGGGCAGTCCGTTGTCATCCACGGCAAAGGCGAACGGTTTGAACTCCTTCTCACGGATATGCAGTGCGTGGACTTCGCTGATATTCGGATTTTCGTTGCTCTTGCTGATGACCAGCACCGTTTCCGCCTTGTTGCTCATCTCCGTGCCGATATGTCCGCGCACGTTGTTATCCCCCTTGTTTAGATGCAATACGCAGTGGATATGCAGGTCGTACTTCGACGACCACTCCATCATCTTGTTGATCACCTCTACCGATTCGCTGGTATTATTGATGTCGAGCATCAGGTCGCGGATGCCGTCGATGATGACCAGTCCGTAGTCTCTTCTTTGATACAGGGCGTAGTCTACCACCTCCATGCGCACTGCCGGCGAGTATTCCCTCAGGCAGATGAAGTCGAGGTTCTCGTTGTCAGTAGTGGTGGGCAGGCCAGCCAGACGCAGGATGCGCCCCAGTACCGTATGGCAGTGGAAGCGGCTCTGCTCCGTATCCACGTACAGGATTCTGCGCTTCCCTTCGGGCAGATGCGCACGGTAGTTCAAGACCTGCTGACCGGCGAGCGAGGCGGCGACGATGGCCGAGACGTTGAACGTCTTCTTCGACTTCGCTTTGCCGGTCGAGGCACTGAAATTGCCGAGCGTGGCTATCGTCGAGTTCTCTATCCAGATGATTTGCGGCGGCGTCTCGTAGGTGTCCGTGGCCTTGATCTGTGCCGCAGAGAGGATGTCCGACAGTTGATTCTCCTCCAGTTCCCGGCCCGTACCGTGGTCAGTCTTTCTTTCGTTTTCCATAGCGTTTCCTGTTAAAGAACGGTTGGGTCGCAGCCACGTCTGCCGCCATGCGCACGGCATCGTCCACGGTAGGTTCATAATTGCGCAGCAGCCACTCGTCCAGCTCCTCCTTGGCGAAGTAGATCATCTTGCCGCGCGGTTTGTAATGCGGAATATCCTTGCCCGATGTAAGTTTGTACAGCATACTTTCCGAAACACCGATATACATACAGGCTTCCTGAAAGGTGAACACCCGCTTGGTCGTGTAGATGGTATTCTCCAGCAGAGCCACACGTTCCAAAAGACTCTCTACCGGTTCCAGCTTTTTCAGAACCGCCTCTATCGCGGTGAGCCGTTCGCTCAACCGTTCCATGAATGTCAATCTGTTATTTTGCATAAAATCGTGATTGAAGTTAGACAATGGAGGTGCACCTCCGTTATACGTTGCGTTAACGGAGGGCAAAGGTACGGTATGCTGGCAATGCGGCGTGAATTTACGCCATGACACTATGCAAGTATCATGGTTATTCTCACGCTTTTACCTTTCACATACTTGGCTTTCTGACACTTCCTGTCACTCTTTCAGGCATCCTATGGCCTGCCTGATGCCCAAAGCAACTGATGTCACGTTGTTCCTCACGGCGGAGAGTGCCGACGAAAGGCTCGATGCGGAAACCGGTCGTTTGCCGTCCTTGGATTGCAGGAAACGCCCTTTGTCGAGGACGGACTGCCAGCGAGACAGGATCAGCGAGTTCTCCAGCAGCGCATCGAACAATACCACCACATGGCGGAGGTTATTTACCCGAATACGAAAGCCCTCCTTGCAGACAAAGAGAGCTTCCAGTTCTTCAATACACGTAGAATGATAAAACAGATGGTAAGTATTGGCACAAGACACAATACCTGCCATCTGTTCATGGGTGAAGCTACAGCCGAAAGAAAGTGGAGGAGTTTCTTTCGGCTCATTGACACGCTGCCTGTCGGTGGTCGCCGGCGGTTCGGACGTGTCGTACATACGTTTCAGCTCCATGCACTCCTCCGGAGAGAACGGGTCTGCTGTAAAAAGAGGTTGGACGAGGTGGGCGCAGTCGGTCAGCAGACCCTTGACGATGTGGATGTTCATTTCGTGGCAGTTCCGGCAGACCGCCTTGTCGCAGTCGATGTACCGGTGGCTGTTTACCAAGTCCTCCACGTAGCGGTCGTACCGCTTGCCGTCCGTTATTACTTCTTGTAGATAAAGCTCTCTTGCTTCGGAGAGCAACGCGAAAAATTCTTCTGCTACATCCTGTTCCGTAGCGAAATGATGCAAATGCAACCATTCCTTAAAAAAAGAGACATTTTTTTGTTCTGTCTTTTCATTTCAAATTACTTGTTTTTTAATTTAGTTATATATTTAGCAATGGTTATTGAAGTCCTATCATATAGGATTATTCTTACTCTATACCTTTATTCAAATTCACAGTTCTTTAATTTTGCAGCTTTACTTACTATCAAAATACTCATCTCAAATAATATCCACATCGGCAAGGTTACCAGCGAGAGCGTAAAAACATCCGATGTCGGTGTAATGACTGCGGCAACGATAAGGATAATCACTACTGCGTGCTTGCGGTATCGGTGCATAAAATTCGCAGACAGAAAACCCTATTTGGTTAAAAGCCACGAAAGAACCTATATCTTAAACACTACACTCAATTGAGACTCAATAATTATCGGCAAAGATTTCAAAGACGATGTGAGAGAACCATAAACCTTATAACAGCTCCCTGCCAATGCTTTGTATAGGCAGGGAGCTGAGACCGTGCCGGACAGCAACTCCAGTGTGGACTTGCCACTTTACTAATGGCAGTCTTGCCCGGCTACACCGAAGAGTATCAGATTGCCTATTGAAGGTATTTATTGAAAAACTCTTCAAATTTAGCAAACGGGATCACCTCTACGCGGTCGTACAAGTCGACATGCGTAGCGTCAGGGATAATCATCAGTTCTTTGTTGGCTCCTTTGAGTCTTTTGAATGCCTCCTGACTTGCCGAAAGGGAGTATGCTTTGTCACCATGCACTACCAGCACAGCATTCTTGATTTCATGAGCATAGGCCATCAAAGGGAATGTGAAAAACGGAAGGTCGGTAATCTTCTGCCATCCACCGTTGGAATTGACAGAGCGAGGATGGTAGCCGCGTGAGGTTTTGTAGTAATTATGATAATCTTTCATGAAATCGGCAGCATCGTCCGGAAGTTGTGCCGGTACGCCTCCGGAGCGCTCCGGAGCTGTACCTTTCCGGATATCATCTGTACGCTGACGGTTGAGTTGCTCTCTCATTTGAGAACGCTGTTCCGAGTCGAAGGAATCGAATGCCCCCATAGTGGATGATACTGTTGCTTTAATACGCGTGTCCATCACGGCGGCGTTTATCGCCAATCCACCCCAACCACAGATGCCGATGATGCCTATACGTTCCGAATCAACATCATCCCGCAATATAAGATAATCGACGGCCGCACTGTAATCTTCAGTGTTGATGTCCGGTGAAGATACGTAACGGGGCTGACCGCCACTCTCTCCACTGAAGGACGGATCGAAAGCAAGTGTAATGAATCCGCGCTCTGCCATCGTTTGGGCATATAGTCCGGAGCATTGCTCCTTAACTGCTCCGTATGGTCCGCAGACGGCTATGGCAGCCAGTTTGCCAGTCGTATGCCTGGGAATGTAGAGGTCGGCGGCAAGTGTAATGCCGTAACGGTTGGTAAAGGTCACTTTAGAGTGATCGACTTTTTCGCTTTTCGGGAAAGTCTTGTCCCATTCTTCTGTTAATTTCAAAGTTTCCATATTCGTTCTTTTTTGATTTTTTCGTTCGGCTCCTGCGTGCAAAGAAGTCAATAGCATACAAAGAGCTAATAATAAAACTCTTCTCATATTAATCGTGGATTTTATAGGCATTGATGGATTTGACAGTCAATAGATCCGTTGCATCAAGAATCAGGCTCGTACCTGTATCAAGTCCGGCGATAGCGGCCATTTCCGCATCAGAGAGAGAAAAATCAAAAATAGTAAAGTTCTCAATCATTCTTTCCTTATGGACGGTTTTGGGAATCACAACCACGTTGCGCTGATTGAGCCAACGCAAAATTACCTGTCCTACGGTTTTCCCATGTCGTGCCGCAATGTTTTTCAGCACCGGATTATTGAATATATCTCCTTTCCCTTCGGCAAACGGTGCCCATGCCTGGTGTTGGATTCCTTCACGGCAAAGAAAGGCGTTGGATGCTTTTTGCTGAAAAAACGGGTTAGTCTCGATTTGATTGACCATCGGCTTAATTTCATTGTGGAGCATCAGGTCAAGCAGACGTTCATCGGGAAAGCTCGTCACCCCGATTGCCCGAATGCGTCCTTCTTTGTGCAACTGCTCTACAGCCCGCCACGCAGCATAATAATTGCCGTAGGGCTTATGTAGCAGGTATAGATCGAGATAATCGAGACCAAGGTTTTCCATAGATTTGTCAAAGGCACGCAGCGCATCCTCATACTCATAATCTTGCACCCACAGCTTTGTTGTTATGAAAAGTTCTTCACGTTTGATTCCGCAGCTCCGGAGAGCATCGCCTACCTCTTTCTCATTAAAATAGGAGGATGCCGTATCAATCATACGGTAACCGACTTCGAGTGCATCTGCCACCACACGTTCAGTTTCATTTTGAGGAATCTGGAAGACGCCGAATCCTACGGACGGCATCATTACACCATTGTTGAGTCTTACTTGTTTCATATCGTTACTGATTTAAATTCTATTGCAAAGTTACGGTAGATAGCTGGTGAAGGGTTTATGAAATTCTGCGGATTATTTTCACTTTTCGTGGTATTTGCCTACTTTTGCATAATCAACATAAAGTATTCCGTATGAAAACCGTCGATTTTGACCAATTGTTTTTTACCGACAATTTTGTCGGATACGATTTTGCAAGTTATGCAGGGCAAGTGGTTCACGTTCTGTGCCTTGATGGAAATATTAGTTTTACTTTACATCACACGCATTATAATATCTCTCCCGGTGACTATGTAATTCTAACCAATGGGGTATATGCATCGGCTATTTCACAATCTGAGGATTGCCAAGTTATCGTCATGAGTTTTGCGGATTCGTTCATTACAACGAATACTATCCGAAGCAATTACGGTATTATCGGCCATCTTTCGTTGTTACAGAACCCTGTTATGAAACTTACTGCGGAGGAATTCATCAAGTGCAGGGATGATATGATGCGCTTATGTGAAAGACTCGATGACCGAAAACATTTGTTCCGGAAAGAGATGATTGGTGCACTGCTGGAAGCCCATGTGCTCGATCTGTACGATATACATGCCCGTGCTTGTGAACGGATGGAGCTTACATCAAGACCCGCAGCGTTGATGCGAGAATTTGTCAGTCTGCTGCTTGACGGGGATTATGTTACGGACAGGAGGCTCGAATATTATGCGGGACGCCTCTGCATTACACCACACTACCTCTCGGAAATAAGTAAAGGCATCAGCGGGCAGCCAGCCACTTATTGGATCGACCGATTCGTTATAGGAGAATTATCGCGCCTACTGATGCAGCCCGACATGTCGTTGGAGACAATTGCTGACCGCATGAATTTCTCGACGGTATCATATCTCAGCCGCTATGTAAAAAATAAACTCGGCGTCACGCCATCGGAATATCGAAATAATTTCCAAAGACCCAAAGATAAGTGACGAACACGACGGTCAAGCTGATTATTGTTTATTCTCTTCCGGAGAAGACTCAATCGCTTTCATATCGTCATCCATCTCTTTCATCCCTTCTTTGAACGAACGGACGCCTTTGCCCAGTCCTTTCATTAGTTCGGGAATTTTACGGCCTCCGAAAAACAGCAATACGACCAAGGCAATCAACAGCACTTCCTGCATACCGATTCCGCCTAAAAACAAAGGTGTCATTATCATTATTTACGAATTAAACGATTAATAAAAAACCAACCTCCTACAATCTGCACCAACATTCCGGGCAGACCGATCCGAAAATCCTGTACAGCGAAGAAAAAATCGCCCTTCATAGCCCATTCTCCTAATGTCCCAATGACTTGATAAGACAGCACGACACCGGCAAGTAGCAGTAGTGATGCCTGCTTGAAATGCAACGCAGCAAATCCCGCAGCCAGAGCCAACAATACCGATTTAAGCAGAATGGCAGGTAGCCCGGCGACAGCAGGCATACCGAACAGAGCCGAGTTCACCAGCGGTGAAGCCAACGCTGTCAGAAGCCCCACCCGCCAGCCGTACTTATAAGCTCCCACAAGCGTAAAAAAATAAATAGGTAGCCATCGGATACCGCCCTGCGGAATTAGGTGGCACAGTTGCGGCAAAAGGATATTCCCTGCTACAAACAAGGCGGCTACCCAATAGGTTCTCACACGATTATACTCCAGCGAGTAGAGTTTTACTGTTGTTACTTGCATAGTTTTATATTTTCATTAATTTAAAGATCCTGTCCCTGTTTCAGGTCCTCGACATAACGGTCAATCCGTTGCAATTCCCCGGGAATATCAATACCCTGCGGACAATGGTGTGTACACTGCCCACAGCCGATGCAGTGGTTTGCTTGGCGGAGGCGTGGCACACTGCGATCGTAACCAATGAGGAATATGCGCCGCGCCTTTCGGTAATTTTCGTTTTGAGATGATGCCTGTATATTTCCTTCGTTGATACACTTATTATAATGCGAAAACACATGCGGTATATCTATACCATAAGGGCAGGGCATGCAATATTCACAGGCCGTACACGGTACAGACGGATAACGCAGCATTTCCTGCGCTGTATTCTCCAACAACGCAAATTCCTCCTCCGTCAGCGGTGAAAGCGGAGCGAACGTTCGGATATTATCCTGTAAATGTTCCAGATAAGTCATGCCACTGAGGACTGTCAGTACCCTTGGGAATGATCCGGCAAACCGGAAAGCCCATGAAGCTACACTCTCATCAGGACGGCGTTGTTTCAAACGACCGTTCAGATAATCCGTCAATGAAGCAAGGCGTCCGCCCAACAAAGGCTCCATGATCACCACAGGAATATGCCGCTTCTCTAACTCCGCATACAGATACTCCGCATTGAAATTTATTCCCGAAGCATGCCGATAATCCATATAATTTAATTGAATCTGTACAAAATCCCATTTCACCGTATCATGCAGCGAAAGAAGATAGTCGAACACCTTCACATCCCTATGATACGAAAAGCCCAGATTTCGGATACGTCCGGCAGCTCGTTCCTGCAAGATAAACTCCAGAACGCCGTTATCGAAAAAACGCTCCATCAAAAATGGGATTCCCGTTTCCCCACCAACATTGTGAAGCAGATAATAATCTATGTAATTTGTTTGCAGTGCTTTCAGTGACTGGCGATACATCTCTACCGAAGCCTCGTAAAGTTCTTTCCCTCTCAACCCTCTTCGTGTCAGATGATGATTCGACATTTTGGTGGCTAAATAATAACTATCCCGGGGATACCTACTCAGGGCTATTCCAGTGGCTGTTTCGGACAGTCCTTGAACATAGGGTGGAGCCGTATCAAAATAGTTTACCCCATGTGCCAGTGCATAATCCACCAGTTCATTCACGGCATCCTGGTCGATCACTTCCCCTTCACCGGAGGGATTCGGTTTTAACGGCCAACGCATACAACCATATCCAAGTAGCGACACCTTCTCACCGTTTTTCGGATTTTCCCGGTAAGTCATCCGGTCGGTGGGAACCTCTCCCCGGGCAGAGCGGTCTGCCAAAACCGGGTTTCGTTTTGGATCACATCCCGTCAAAGCAACTGTCGTTGCCGCCGTACTAATGCCAACAATCTTAATAAATTCCCGGCGTGAAATATCTTTTTTATCTTTATTTTTCATTGCCTTTCATTTGAAGTTATATGATCCGGTGTCTTTTATGTCCTTCCACATAAATCGCGCTGAACGGACGTGCCGGACACAGATTCTCGCAGGCACCGCACCCGATACAACGTTCTTCGTTTACTACCGGAATCTTCGGTGAGTCCGAAATCTCCGGATCGGACGCCACCATCGTAATGGCTCCCGTAGGACAATGACGGGCACAGTTACCGCATTCCACGCCGTCCGTCAGCGGCACACAATTCGCTTTTACCCACACGGCATGTCCCACCTGAATAGCCGATTTGTCTGCCGGAGCGATTTTCACTATCGCACCTGCCGGACAGACCTCCGAACATTTCACGCATTCCGGACGGCAGTAGCCCCGTTCATACGACATTTCCGGCTGCATCAACGTAGACAGTGCGGTCGAAGGCCGCAATACCCCGTTCGGGCAGACCGACACACAAAACTGGCATCCCGTGCAATGCGATGTCATATTCCGCAAACCCTGCGCACCGGGCGGTACAATCGGTGTAGTCCGGTGCGGTATTTTCTTATCCAGAATCACTGCCAGACCACCGTCCACTTTCTTTTCCTGAGCCCGCACTGCGGCTGTGGTTGCCAAAACTCCCACGCCCGTCAGAAACGTTCGGCGGGCCTCGTCAATCTGGCGGTCGCTGACCCGAAGTTCAGTGTTCGCCACGGTTGGCTCTGTGGTCTTACGTTTAGGTCGCAAACGGTAACGAATCGCTCCCTGCCGGCAAACGTCGATACAATCCATACAGGCCACACAGCGGCTGTAATCTATCCGGTGCGCTTTCGCCTCAATACACGAAGCCTTGCAGCGGCGTGAACAAAGCGTACAACCGTTGCATTTTTCCGTGTCGATCACCGGACGGAACAGCGAATACCGGGAGAGAAAGCCCAGTACTGTACCCACCGGACAAATCGTATTGCAGTAAGTACGTCCGCTTCGCCAAGCCAGGACGACAAACACAATAAAAGTAACTGCGGCAATAATAAATGTCGGCAAACTCCGCAACCAAACTTCAGTTTCATAAAAGGCATAACTATCGGCCCGTTCGGCCAGATAAGCCAGCAAGTTGTTTCCCCAGCCCCATAGCGGAGCCAGCAGGTTCTGGGCAATACGCCCGTAAGTGCTGTAAGGTGCCAGCAAAGCCACTAACGAACCGATGCCGGCAATGAGGGCGGCAATAAAAACCGTCAGTACGCCGTAACGTAACCACGAAATAGCCGGGGAGTAAATAAAGCGGTATTTCTTCCCTTTCCGACGTCCGCTCAGCCACGACACCACGTCCTGCATCACGCCCAATGGACAGATCACCGAACAATATACCCGCCCGAAGAGCAGGGTCAGCACTACGAGCACAGCCACCACGCCCAGGTTCATTGCCAGCACCGCCGGCAGGAACTGCACCTTCGCCAGCCAGCCGAACCACCCGTGCAATGTTCCCGTAAAATCAAGGAACAGCAGGGTAATCAGTGCAAAGCAGGCAACGGCAAGCGTTATTCTTATTTTTCGTAACATCAGTTTCAATATGAATCCGGTTTAATCCAACTTTATCAACTCATACCGCTGGCTTCCCAGTCCGATTGCTTCGGCATGCTCCAGCGTGTGCATACCGTGGCGCGAGTCGATACGCTCGATCAGGTGTATCTTCCCGTGGTCTTCCGACGCACGTACCAGGTCGGTGCAGGCCTTATCCAGTGCCACGGGGTCGAGCGACGCCAGGATACCGATGTCACCCATCTGCGGGTCGGCAGGATGCGAATCGCAATCGCAGTCTACCGAAAGATTATTGGCCACGCTGATGTATAAGATATTCTCTCCGCAATGGTCGGCCACGGCTTTGGCCGCTTCGGCCATTGACTCCAGAAAATCGTCCTGCGCCGGACTTCCCCAGCTGGTGGTACTTGTGCCTGCCGAATGGATCAACCGCTTGCCGTTCGACGAAGCGATACCAATCGACATATTCTTAATGGCCCCGCCGAAACCGCCCATGGCATGCCCTTTAAAATGCGACAATATGATCGTAAATTCGTAATTCAAGAAATGCGACCCTACAATATCGCGGGTCAGATGTTTGCCACCGCTGAGAGGAAGCTCCGCCTCGCCCTCCGCATCCATAATATCGACCGGAGCTATGGCCGTGAACCCGTGATCCTCGGCAGCCTTCAGATGGCTGGCCGTGCTGGAACGACCGCCGCCGTAAGCCGTATTGCATTCCACGATGGTTCCGTTCACACCCTGAACCAGTTCTTTGATCAGCGCGGGTTGCAGGAAATTATGCCCGCCCGGCTCTCCGGTCGAGAGTTTTACGGCAACCTTGCCTGTAGCTTCGCGCCCCAGTGCTTCATAGATCTTTACCAAATTATCCGAAGAAATTTCAGTAATCATATATACTTTCGAAGTATCGCCCGGCTCTTCACCTTCGGAAGGATTCTCTTCAGGAACCGGGGTTTGGGATTCCGGTGAATTGTTAGCACATCCCGTCATTTGCATTGAAAACATCAAGGCAATCATTGTTATACAAATATTCTTTTTCATTTCTATCTATTTTAGAATTAAAAGTTTACGTTTATACCGCCCATAACCGTTGCCCGGGGCATCGGATAGCCGGCATTGATTTCGTATTTCCGAGCCAGAAGGTTTTCGCCGCGCACCCAAAGAGATAACCATTTAGATGCTTGGAAAGAAGCACGCAGGTTCCATAAAACAAAGTCCTCCTGTACGTCTGTGTCACCTCCGGTAGTGCCGACTTGCGTATAAAGTCCTGCCACGTACTGCAATCCGGTTGAGACATTCCATCGTCCTTTCGAGAAATTGGCTCCGGCGTAAAGTTTATGTTCAGGAGCAGCAATAACAGGGTGATCCATGTGCAGGAAACTATAGTTGCCATCTACCGACCACATAGGGTTGATGCGGTAGGCAACCTGAATTTCAACACCCGTATTATCTATCTCTCCGGAATTCTGATTCAATCGACCGCTACCACTGGGATTAGGAAGAGTCATAATCAGATTCTTTCCGTCAATGTAGAACAGGTTCAGACCGTAAGTAAGGAGTCCATTGAACAGTCGCTGTGAAAAGGCCAGTTCATAGTTCCACATGGATTCCGGCTTGAGGTTCGGATTCTGGGGCGGAAACATATACATTTCCCGAAGGATGGGATAGCGGAAACCTTTGGTAGCAGATGCCTTCAGTTCCATGGCATGAGGCAGGTGAAACGCCAGACCTGCCTGCGGCACCCATTCTGTACCCACCCGTGAATGATGGTCGATACGCATTCCGGCATTCAATGTAAGCCACGAACCGACATCCTGTCGGAAATCCACATATCCGGCCACCTCATCTTCATGCTTATCAACCAGATCGGAACGCGTTCCGGCATTATCACCGCTAACATATTGGCTCCACGCTTCGCCTCCATAGCGAAACCAGTCGAAACCTACTGTCAAGCGGCTGCCTTTGAAGAACTGTGCGCTTTGATACCATGAAAGCCCCATCATGTTATCCAGCGAATTGAAACGGTCATCCTGCGGGCTCTCGCCTGCACTTGGCGTATATCCGTCATTAATCCAATGCTTTCCCCAGTTATAAAAAAAGCTCAGGGCACCGGAACTCTTTTCATACTTGTTCTCCACAGCAAACGAAGTCATGCCACGCGTAATGCGCTGGTCACCTTCCAGCAATGGAGCCGATACAGGACCCGGATAAGACGCGTTGAAATGCGTCACATTCACATCCGCACGCACATTCCAGTTATCGGTCACATCATAGCCCAATTTGGCATAACCGCCGTACTGCTCGAAACCCATATCCGTACGGTGACCGTCGGTGCGGTTGTACGACCCGCTGATAACCGACGAGAAACGTCCCTTGCGGATGCGGTTCGTCAATTCGGTTTCCAGCGTATTATAGGAGCCGTAACCGGTGTGCAGGTTGGTGCGGATACCGTCTTCCTGCATTTTCCGGGTGACGATATTGATTACGCCGCCCATGGCATTCGAACCGTAAAGCACCGATGCCGGACCGCGCAACACCTCAACCTGTTCAGCTAATAATGTCTGGTAGGCATCGGAAATCGGGTGCCCGAAGATGCCGGCATACTGCGGATGCCCGTCAATCAAAACCATCAGACGTGCGTTGCCTCCGCTTAGTCCGCGTAAAGATATGCCGCCTGCTGCACCGCCCGATACGCCATATCCCATCATTCCGCGCGAGGTAACGAAAAGGCCGGGGACTTGCTCCGTCAGAACCGGCAGCAGCGACGGCTGCAAGGTCTGCTCGATTTTCTTCCGGTTTATCACCGAAACGGTTTGCGACAAGTGACGGATGTCCGTCTCATTACGGGTTCCGGTAACGACTACTTCGTCAATCGTAAGGTGTCTTTGGGTGGATAAACTATCCGTATCATTCGCTGTGCGGGCAATTACGGAAAAACTTCCGAGTAGCAGGAATGTGGTAAATAGTAATTTTTGTTTCTTCATTATCTTTCTTTATTCAATTTACAATTTTTCGCAATGAGAGGGAGTATTTCTTTCTCAAATACAGTTTTTTCGATAATCCGGTAATGTGGGGCATAGGCTTCGGCAAACCCCTGACTATGGTGCATCACATACTTACCGGCCTGCAACAACTCGGCAATTTCTTGCTTGTCCCGCTCGTAGTGTGGAAGTTGTAAGTTCATTTCGCTGATTACAGATTCGATTATCTGCCACTCTTTGGCCCATTCTTCGACAGGCACAGGCTCAATTCCATTCACACTGCGCACGAACGCATCGAGAAATATCCGATATGGAACAATGCCCTCTTTTACAACCGAAAGGTTCACCCGGTAAAAATTACCTTGATACCCTGTCGGTTCGTAAACGGCTCCCATAAGCGTGTCAGATGAATTTAACTCCGACCGCAAATACCGTCCGGCGGCAGCTACATTATCAATAAGATGCCCCGGTCCGAAACGGTCCTGAAAGAAATTCTTATACAGATCACGTAATGTTGAGCAGGGATATTGACTCATCTGACGTCCCACAGCCATACGGATCGCTTCTTTCTCTAAGCCGTTTTCACACGCAAGCAAAGCTCCAATAACCGATATGCTCATTATCAATCGTTTTATAGTTCTCATCCCTTTCATTTGGATATTCTTGTTACAAAATCCGTTATAATTGGCAGACATTCTTTCGCGTTCACCGCATTCTTGCACAGTTTTTCCAGTGGACACCAATCTGTTCCGGAACGATTAATAATGTGTGATACTTCGATTGTAAAATTCACCTTTATACGGCTTTCCCGGAAAAGGTTGTGGGCGGGGCGGCTGATCACATCGGCAAACACCTTTCTCACTCCTCCCAAAATCATCAATGCCGCAGCCGCCTTACCCACAACTTTATCAACAGCAAAAGCACCGTCCAGAAATTCCGGTTCCTCCTTCAGTAATCGGTACAGATCCGCAACACCCCGTCCATGGAACACCCTGACTTCATTATTATTACGGAGTACGCACGAGCATTTCTCCGCAAACAGATAATCAATCAGGTTCTGTTCTTCTTTGTTCGTCATAATACTTAATCCTTTTTTTAGATAATAAACCAATTCTGCCGATATCTGCCTTTCTGGAACAGTGCTTGCTTTTACAATCCTGTCATCCGCTCTTGTGCTTCGGGGTAACGAGCACCGAGAATCTGCATGCTGTCCAGCCTGCGGTGGATTTTATCCAGCTCATCCGGCGTGAACGACACCTCCGCGCCTCCGATATTTTCCGCGATGCGTTCGATGCGCTTCGTTCCGGGAATCGGCACGATCCACGGCTTCTGCGCCAGCAGCCAACCCAAAGCGACGCACGCCGGCGTGGTTCCTTTAGCTGCGGCCAATTCCTTCACATAGTCCGCCAGCATCACGTTATGCTCCAGATTATCCGGCGAGAACCGGGGAATCGTGCTGCGGAAATCCGAACTGTCGAACTTAGCGTCTTTCCCGAAACGTCCCGTCAGCATAGCCTTGCCCAGCGGACTGAACGGCACGAATCCGATGCCCAGCTCCTCCAGCGTCGGCAGAAGCTCCTCTTCGGGATTGCGGTACCACATCGAATATTCGCTCTGAACGGCCGCCACCGGGCATACGGCATGCGCCCGGCGCACCGTGGCAGGTGCAGCTTCCGAAAGTCCCCAGTGCAAAACTTTTCCTTCCTTTATCAAACCGGCAAGCGTATCGGCCACCTCCTCTATGGGAGTCGCCGGGTCCACCCGGTGCTGGTAATAGAGGTCGATATGATCCGTGCGCAACCGGCGCAGCGAACCCTCCACGGCCCGGCGGATCACTTCGGGTTTGCTCGATAGCGTCACGGGACGATTGGCGGTATCCAGACGGACATGTTCCAGATCATAGCCGAACTTCGTGGCAATCACCACCTGGTTTCGCAGCGGTTCGAGTGCTTCGCCGATCAGTTCCTCGTTCCGGTACATGCTGTACACCTCGGCCGTATCGAAAAACGTCACGCCCAGCTCCACCGCTTTGCGGATCACGTCAATAGCCTCCTGTCGGTCGGGATAGGGCGGATAGCTCTGCGTAAATCCCATGCATCCCAGTCCGATGGCCGAAACCTCCAGCCCGCTTTTTCCAAGTATTCTCTTTTTCATGGTTACTTGATTTTCAGTCCGGGAATCAGCGGCGTAGTGTCGATCAGCTCCAGCGTCTGTACCATATCGAGTGTTCCTTGTTTATACTTTAGAAAATGCGGTGTTTTTACGTGACTTTGATAAGCAGCTTCGTCCGCATAGATTTCCAGGATCGTCACCTCGTTCGGGCGTTCTTTTTCTGCTACGGCGTACAACGTCAACACCCCCGGTTCCAGACGCATCGAAGCCTCGATCTCCTCTTTGAGGTAGGCGTTGTATTCGTCCAGACGTGCCGGATCGACCGTAATTTTCGACAACCGCACCTTGTTATTCTCCGGCGCAGGCTGAACGGTGGATTTAATCACAGTCAAAGCCTTCAGGGCAGGTGGGAAGCCGATATAGGGAAGGCACTGGATGACGGCCGCTGCCAGCGTCTCCCGGCTGTTACCCAGTTTTATGTTGCCCAGCGTATGCGAGCGCAGTTGGCTGTCCGCTTCGATGGTGGTCAGCACACAGTAAACAAGCAGCTCACGCGTTTTCAGGTCCAGACCGCCGCGGGTGCAGATCTCCCCGAAATAATATTCCGTCAGAAAGCGGGCCACATCCCCGCCCATGCCGCCCGGCACACCGGCAAAACGCGCCCGGATTTCATCCCCGTAAAGTGGTTGCTGCATGGCCATACCTTTCCCGGCGCGGTTCTCCTCGGTGACGGTCGCCTGCGGTTCCAGCGGCAACGGGATGCCCTTTCCGGCAAACACCTCGTTCATCACTGCGATGGCGTTCAATGTCTTCGGGAAACCGATGAATGGCGCACATTGGTAGATAGCTTCGCGTAGTTCAATAGGTGTTACGCCCACATTCAGTGCGGCAGCTGCGTGTGCCTTGAGTTGCGGCAGCGTTTGCATGACGGTCAGCGTGGTGCAGGTAATCAGCTCGCGCGTTTTCAGGTCAAGGTCGCCCACAGCGAACACTTCGCCGAAGATTAATTTCTGGAGAATATCCATAAACTCCGGGTCTGTTCCCTGACCTGTCAGGGCTTCACCGCCGAACAGGGCAGTAAAGTTTTGCTTACAAACTTCGACTCGGTTCATCTCTTCCGTCTCTTTTTTATTCTTTTGTGCCATGACCGGAACAGCCAGGGTCATCAGCAGAAAAGCAGTTATTAATTTCTTCATGTTCTATTGTTTACATTTATACGCTTTTTCCCAGCCGATAGGCTTCGTCACCGTAGCCAGTGTTTTTGATAGCTCCAGCCGTCCAAACACCCGGAGCTATCACCATACCTTTATCTTCCCAACCGAGATATCCGACAAGTGTCCGGTAATGTTGTATCATCGGCTGTGCTTCCTTTTCTGCCGCATCGGCATACGCCATAAGGAAGGCTGTTTTCTTGGGAGCCCCTTTCATACGCCCGTTAATGGCATAAAAACGGTCTAACACGCTTTTCAGTTGAGCCGAAAAGCCGAAATAATACATCGGTGTGACAAACACCACCATATCGGCATCAATCAGATGAGGACGTACTGTTTCGAAATCATCTTTCAATACGCAATCCCCGTCCATTCCGCAACGGTTGCAGGCCATGCAGCCTGCAACTTTATGGGCGGCGCAGTCGAAGCGGAATACCGAATGACCGTTCTCCTGCGCCCCGGCTATGAACCGGTCGGCCAGATGATTCGTGTTTCCGTTGCGACGAGGACTACCTGTCAATACTACTATATTCATTTTCTTTGATTTTAAAGTTTTATCGGACGAACGATTCGTTGCCGGAACCAACTCTCCGGCTGAAACTATTTTCGTCAGCAAGGCTGTTGCAGCCACCGCCATCGAGTTTTTGATAAACTTTCGTCTGTCCATATCTACTTAGTGAATAAATGATGTGCATTTTCATATAGAATCCGGTTCGCATAAGGTGCAAGCGTGGCATCTTCCTTCATCCATGTCCGCATCCGCTCCAGACCGGGGATCAACACAGCGGCCGGCTGGTAGGGGTAGTCCGAACCATAGAGCAAGCGGTCGGGCGTGGTGATCGTCAGCAGGGTTTTCACCACTTCGGGCGTTGCACCGCCCGCAAGGTCATAATAAAGATTCCGGAGGTTCGCCTCCCAATCCACCGGCTCCATCAATCCACAGGCCTGCATCACGGGATGCACCGCCCGCATGCGAGGAATAGCCAATGGCAGGAACGAACCGCAATGCGGCACGACCACCTTCACATTCGGATAACGGGCAGGCACATTGCGTGCAATGAGGTTGATGACCGTGCGCGTGGTCTCTGCCGGATATTCGTAAATGGCCAACGGTGCGGTGGCGATGATCTCGTCGTTGACCGGAGTCGGCTTGTGCGGGTGCAGGATCACAACGGCCTTGCGTTCGTTCAGCACCTCCATCAACGGATCGAGCGCAGCGTCGCCTACGTATTGTCCCCGGCTGTTGGTCGCCAGCTTGATGCCGTCCGCGCCGAGCGTGTCGAGCGCATAAACGGCTTCGCGGATGGCGGCATCCACATCCGGCAGCGGAAGTGAGGCGCAAAACAGGAACTTACCGGGATAGTCGGCTTTCAGGCGGGCGCACGCTTCGTTGTAGCTGCGCACGGCAAGGCGGCACTCCTCCGCATCCCCGAACCAGGGTTGGGGCGCAGGCATCGAAAGCACACTCGTTTCGATGCCTGCCTCCTCCATAAACCGCAGGTGTGAAGCGATATTCCACGCAGGCAGAGGGAACGTCTCCTCCAGTGCCGCATCGTGCCGTTCCAGCAGTTGTGTAAACTCCGGCAGAATATTATGACTGTGCACGTCGATTGTCCGTTGCGCCACGGCCGTACTTGCCAAAAACAGATTCATCAGAACAAACCAATACCGCTTCATCATCCCCTCCTTTTCTTTATATCATCGGCATTTCCCAGGAACCGCGGGTATCTACACCCGTCGTTTCGGCAGCTTCCTCGATTAGTTTCAAATCCGCTTCGGTCAGCTTAATGGCGGCCGCCTGCACGGCATCTTGCACCTGTGCGGTTTTCGTAACACCGATAATCGGGGTCGTACCTTTGGCAATCGCCCATGCCAGTGCCACCTGTGCCGGAGTGATGCCGTAGCGTTCGCCCACGGTGCGCATCACACCTACGAGTTTCCCGATCTGCGGCAGCAGCGGATTGTAGGTCGCGCCGCGCTGACTGCCCTCGGGCAGCGGATGGGCCGTATCGTATTTTCCGCTCAGGGCCCCTTGCTCCAGCACCATGTAAGCCCAGAAGTCGATACCGTTTTTCTTGCAGTAGTCCAGAATACCGGCCTTTTCCGACGAGCGGTAGAGCAGGCTGTAATGGTTCTGGACGGCCGAAAGGTGAACACCCTCTTTGGCAAGAATCTCCTCCGCCCGCTCGATCTGCGCCAGATTGTGGTTCGACACGCCCACACGTTTTACCTTTCCGCTCTTCACCAGCGGCGCGAGGTACGGGGTCCAGCGTTCCACATCCGCCGGATTGTGAATCCAATACATGTCGATATAATCCGTTCCGAAGCGTTCCAGGCTTCCGGCCAGCATATCGGCTACCGGATCGGCCGAATCTCCGGCGATCTGCGGTGTAAATTTGGTGGAAATCAGCACCTCGTCCCGTTTGCGGGTTTTCGTAAACGTGGACAGTACCGTCTCCGAGGCACCCATGCCATAGACTACGGCTGTATCCCACAGGTTCAGCCCGTGGGCCATCGCCTCGTCGAATACGGGCTTCAGCTCTGTCGTCTCCAGATGATTTCCGAATACCTGGTCGCCGCCGGCAGCTCCTGTGCCCCACGACCACGTTCCCAATGCAATCAAAGGTTGTTTCTTCATAATCTATTCCTCCTTGTTTTTATTGTTTTCGATTCAATGATTTAACGAATGAAATTGGTCATCGCATGCGCCTCGTGTGCCGGGAAATCAAATCCGGCGGCGCGTCCGGCTTCGATGCACCTGACGAGCCACGCCATATTTCGGGCAAGCGTGCGCATGGTTTGCAGTCCCTCCGCATCGCGCCGGATCTCTTCGGGGGTATTCCCGTGGACGATGTTCCAATATTGCGACGGGACGATGGGCATATTGCAATCCGACATATACTTGTTCATCTGGTCGAGTGCTGCCGTACCCCCGCTGCGGCGGCAGGTGGCAATGGCTGCGGCAGGCTTTCCGGCCAGATGTTCGCCGTTGAACTCGTCGATGAAGAATACGCGGTCCATGAACGAAGTCATCGCGCCGCTGGCTCCTGCATAGTGGACGGGCGTACCGAAAATGAATCCGTCGTAGTCATCCATCATCGCCGTGAAGTCGTTGACGGCATCGTATCTGAAACATTTCCTTTTGCCCACGCACTCCCCGCAGCCGATACACCCGGCCAAGGGTCGGTTGCCGACCCAGAAGATCTCGGAATCAACGCCTTCAGTCTTCAGCGTCTCGGCAATCTCCCTAAGAGCCGTGTATACGCAGCCCTCCTTATGCGGACTGCCGTTTACCAACAATACTTTATTCATGGCTGCAAAAGTTATTTCTTCAGGTCCGGCAGCAGCACGCCGCCCACACCGACATTTTCAGGATCGTTCTCCTTGATGAATACGAAGATCGTCTGCGCGGGCAGTCCGGTTATGCGGGCGGTCGATTCCGTGACTTCCTTTACCAGCTGAGCTTTCTTCTCCTTGCTCATCTTTACTAATTCCATGGTTATTGACGGCATAATTCTCTCTTTTTTAGATTTAACTTATTCGGTAATACCAATCTCTTTCAGCCATTTTTCTACACGCGACGCGGCACCGTCCACCGAACTGCCGTTTACGGCCAGTCCTTTCAGCCAGGTTGCTTGCGGGCATAGCTTCCTGGCATCCGCCTCACACCGGGCCATGCCTCCGCCGCCGTGTGTCACGAAAGGCACAAGGGTCTTTCCTGTAAAATCACCCGTTGAAAGGAAGGTCGCCACTGCCGGGGCAATCGTGCTCCACCAGTTGGGCGAGCCGATAAATATCACATCATACTGCGCCAGGTCCTCCGGCATGGCCTTCAAGGCGGGTTTCTCGTTGCCTGAAATCTCTTTTTTAGCACGGTCAAGCACCCCCTGATAGTCGGAAGGATAGGCATCCCGGACTTCGATCTCAAACAAATCGGCTCCCGTGGCTTTCCGGATCTGTTCGGCTATGGTACGCGTATTGCCGCTGTGCGAAAAATATGCTACTAAAATTTTCATGGATTTATCCGTTTCTTGTGCGCTTGCCCCTCCGCCAAGCAGGGACAGCCCAACAGTTATAATTAAAATAAGATGTTTCATGTTTATACTTGTTTCAGCGTTTGGCTTTCAATTCTTTTCCTAAAGTCATACATTTGCCCACTACCTCACCCGTGCGCAGGTACGAGTAAGTCGGCATTTCGAACAGGATCGGTTTCAGTTTCCCGTAGTCGATCTTTCCGTTCTCTGTGAGCACGGCCTCCTCGGCATACGTGGCGGAGATGCGGCAGATAAAGCTGTCGAATGTTTCTGTTTCGTAGTTATCCACCACTTCGCAATCCATCACCAGCGGCGAATCGTCAATCATCGGTGTTCCGTTGTCGCTTGCATGCCAGCCGAACGCGTCCGACTTGTCTACTTTCGCACCGCTTACGCAACCCACATAATCGGCACGTTGTAGCAGGGCATCGTCGATGATATTCACCGAAAGCCGTCCCGTGGCCTTGATTCCCTGATTCGTATAATGGGCTTTGGCCAGTGAAACCAGAATGCGGTCGTGGCCGATAATACCGAGATGGCCCACCAGCACCCAGTTGGGTCGGTCGCCGACCATGGTTCCGACAACCACGGCCGGCGTCGGATACAAGGCAAGAGCAGATCCTAAATTCTTTTTCATATTTCTTTCATTTGATTTCTGATACAAAAATACACCATTCCGCGAAGGGGCTTTGTACATAATTTACTGATATTCTTACCACATTTCACGTTTTACGAAAAGAGATCGATACGGGGCTTAGGCACACGGAAAAATGCTGTGAAAAAGTCACCGCCTATAGCCCTGCCCAACTCGTATCAGTGAGTTGTACGACTCGAAAAGCTGAGTTGGGCAACTCGCCGCGGTGAGTTGAGCAACTCACGACATTGAGTTGGGCAACTCACAATATTGAGTTGAGCAACTCACAACATTGAGTTGGGCGACCCACTACTCATGCTTATTCAGCCAGGCGCTGATCTCGCTGCGAAGCGTACTGCCGCCTCCGTAAGTCACCGACAGCGCCTCGCGCACATCCGCTTCGGGACATGCCTTGCAGATATTGGCCACCGTTTCTCCCAGCATCCCGTTGCCGTGGCTGCAAAACGGGATAATCCGCTTGCCGCTGAAGTCGTAGGATTCAAGAAAAGTAAATACCGGCATCGGCAGGATGGCGTACCAGTTCGGGTAGCCCAACAGCACGGTGTCGTATTCATCCATATTCCCGATACGGGTACGCAGCGGCGGACGGGCATTGGCAAGCAAGTCGCGTTCCGCCTCGTCGAGCAGGGTGCTGTAATTGTCCGAATAGGGCGTCTGCATCTCGATCTCCACCAAGTCACCGCCTGTCAACTCCCGGATTATATTCGCCATATTGCGGGTATTTCCGCTCTCTGAAAAATAGACAACCAGCGTTTTTCCACTCTGTTGTGCATGGACCGGAACCGTTATGCCGCAAAGCAAGAGCACTCCGGCCAATATATTTATCATTCGTCTCATAATCTTTCTCCTTTCTGCCGTTATTCGGCATTGCGGGCCACGCGGAACCCTCGTTTATAATCTGTATAATCGGGCGGTGCTACCGAGCGGTAGGCCGAACGTACATGCTTGGCGTAGTCGTACCATCCGCCGCCACGGGCCACGCGGTTGCGTCCGGTTTCCGCCCCCGCAGGATCGGTCTGCGGCTGTGTGCCATAAGCCCCGTAACGGTCCCAGCACCATTCGCTCACATTGCCGTGCATGTTGAAAAGCCCCCAGGCATTCGGCTCAAAGTCGTCTGCTTCGACCGTTTGACGACGGTAAGCTCCGCCGCCTTCACCTTCGATGTAGGGATAGCTGCTGTACCAGTTCGACTGCTCGACGGTAATGTTCCGTCCCGTACTGAACGGTGAAGTCGTCCCGGCACGGCAGGCATATTCCCACTCAGCCTCCGTAGGCAGACGGTAGCCGTCGGCTTCTCTGTTCCAGGTTACCCGATCACCGTCAATCGTATAAACGGCCGTTAGCCCTTCACGCTCGCTCAGGGCATTGCAGTAACGCACTGCATCGTACCATGATACCATTTCCACCGGGCGGTTATCACCCTGATGATGGCTGGGGTTGGTTCCTGTCACGGTCCGGTATTCGGCTTGCGTCACTTCCTGCCTGGCAATCAGGTAACTGCGCAACGTTACTTGATGTTGCACCTCGTCCGTCTCTCGCCAACGTTCGTCCGCCGGACTGCCCATCGTAAAGGTACCGGCACTTATCTGCACATAATCGCCTTGTTCCACAGGCGGTTCCGGCGGAGTGACCGGTTCTTGTCCCGTATCATCGCCGGGTTCTGAACTTCCGCAGGCTGCCAGAAAGCAGAAAACGCCTGTCAGAAGGGCCATATATCGCTTTGTTCCCATATCTTATGTTGTTGTGAAGACAAGCCGGGGAGTTACTCCCGGCTTGCAGTTGTTGTTGAATGTGTGTTATTCAGGTAAAGTATTGTACTCGTCATCCGTCACTGCTCCGCCCCATTCGGCTCCATTCTCACTCGCTTTCGGGGTGATTCCGATGTGTGTGAAACGGCTTTTGGCCGTCGCTCCATGCCAGTGCATCGTACCCGCCGGGATATTTACCACGCTTCCCGGGCGAAGTCGTTGTGCATCCTTGCCTTTCTCCTGATACCAGCCTTCGCCCTCCGTGCAGAGCAGGATCTGACCCACGGCGTGCGAGTGCCAGTTATTGCGCGTCCCCGGTGCGAAGGTCACGTTATACACATTGCAGTCGTATTCGGGCACGGTCGAAAGCATATTCAGCCATGCTTCGCCCGTGAAGTGCTCCGATGATACCGGATCGCCCAGACCCAGCACAGGTTCCTGATTTACAGTTTTTGTTTCCATATTCACTTGATTTTGATTGTTGTTTCGATTGCCGTTGCATCCACACAACATACATACGGTTGCCACGCAGACCGTAAGGGTTAAAATTCTATTTTTCATATTCTATTCCTTATTATATTATTGAATTGTATATCCGCCATCCACTGCAATACCCTGACCGATAATAAAGCCGGAAGCGGGACTACACAGCCATAGCACAGTAGAAGCAACTTCTTCAGGACGTCCTACGCGTCCAAGAGGTTCCATAATCTCTCCGATAGCACCTTTTTCCCGCATACTTTCGACCATTGGCGTTTCTATGGTTGCCGGACAAACAGCATTGATGCGGATTCCTCGGGCTGCATATTCGAGTGCCGAACATTTTGTCAGTCCCAATACACCATGCTTTGAAGCATGATAAGCTGCGCGACCCGGCAGACCGATCAGTCCGCCGATCGATGAACAGTTGACAATCGAATAACCCTCACCGCCCTGCAAAAGCATCTGTTGCAATTCATACTTCATGCACAGGAAAATACTGCGTAGGTTGACATTAATTACCCGATCGAAATCAGCACTATCCAAACAGGCTGTCTCCACATCATCAGGCATAATACCTGCATTGTTATAAGCATAGTTCAGGCGGCCGAATATTTCAACAGTCCGCCTGACCAGTTCTTTTACCTGTTCTTCATCCGTAACATCACATACGGTATAGGCTGTTTTAAAACCTTTGTTGTTCAGATTGTCTGAGATCTCCTTCAACAAATTCTCTCTCCGCCCCGCGAGCATCACTAATGCTCCGGCTTCAGCAAACATACAGGCAGTTGTCCTGCCGATACCGCTTGTGGCACCTGTAACGATTACTACTTTATCTTTCATTTCTTTATACTATTTATTATAATACATCGCTCGGCTGTTCAGAAGCGAATCCTCCTCTTCCTTCTTCTGCTTTACCGATCAGATTAACGAGGACAGTATACGATGCCAGTAGCTCCGCACCCGTAACCAGTGACGTCTTAAAAAAATCCCGACGATCCATATTTCTATCCTCCTTTATTTATTGTCTTTCAAATCTCACGGCAACATCACCCGCTACATTCAAGGCACTGATGCCATCGCCGTCGATGCGGCCGATCTTTATCAGATCGTTGCTCTGCGACCAGCTTTTACAGAAAATAGCTACATTGTCCCACGGAGCATAAATCGTAATATCACCGGGTGTTGGTGCGCATCCGCGCGTTACGCCTGTCGTTGTCAATGCAGGCGACGGATAAAAAATCTTCTCGGTGATGTTATTATAATCATTGAGCGTCACCTCCAGTGGCAGACGCGAAAGAAAATCCCGCCCGGCGGCATTGTCTTCCATTGTAGCCGTTATAGTCCGGCTACCGACTGTAATATTTACTTTCATAGATGTTGATGGATTATTGTTTTCTTCGCGGCTTGCACCGAGTGATTCCAGCCAGGCCGACACACGGCCTGCCATTTGCGATAACACCGAGGAGGTGAGCAACAGGGTTTCGGTAAAAGTAGCACTTGCACAAAGCGCCCGCGCCTCGCTGACCGACGTCGATATACCGCTGCTGCCACTGGTAGCAAACAAGGCTATCCGTTTGCCCGCCAATTTCGAGGCGTGCTCGTGCAGGAATGCCTGCATCGGCGTGGCCATACTGCCGTGCCAGATAGGATAACCGACGAAAATCACATCATACTGCTCGAAGCTCTCCACCGAAGTCCGGATAGCCGGATAGTTCCCCTGACGGATAGCGTCCAGTTCCGACCGCGCACGGCTGAGCATTGCGTTGTAGTCGCTTTCGTAGGCAGTCTGAGGCTCCACCTCCAGGATGTCACAGTCCAACGTCGTTTGAATCTGCTGTGCCACGCGTTCCGTATTGCTTGTGCGCGAGCAGTAAAGTACCAGGTAACGGTCGTTCCCGCCGGGGGTGGGGTCGTCATCGTCATCCGGGGTATCCGGCTGTTCGGGTGTTTCAGGTGTTTCGGGAGTAAACGGATCTTCATCCGAACCTCCACAGGCTGCCATCGCTAACATACTAAACAACAGCAAGGGGATAAATAAAATCTTTCTCATATCGCTATTTTATTAGGGTTTATAATTCTTCTAATGCAAAAATAAACAGTATCACACAACTACTTTGTAGACAATTCATCGGAATTATTACCCATTTTCCGGATTATTCATTCTATCCGGACAATCTTAACAATCATGTTGACTTCCGTACAATTATACCATTATGAACCCGTACAGTGACTCCCTCCTCCCAAAGCCTCATAGAGCGTTATATAGGAAGAAATCTCATTATACAGATTAGTCAAAAAAGAAAGTCTTGCCGATAACAGACTTTCCTGAGCAGTGAGAATTTCCAGATAATCGGAAGAACCGTTTTCCATAAGAATCCGTGCAGAACGCACCGTCCGTTTCAGGGCACTCTCTTGGGCAGCATAAAATTCCGCCTTTTCAGCATAAGTCTGCATCCGCGTCAGTGCATTGTTTACCTCCATACCCGCATTCAACAAAGATTGCTGAAAATTCACTTTTGCCTCTTCCTGTTGTGAACGGGCGATTCGCAGGTTCGCTTTCAACCGCCCGTTTTGAAAAACAGGTTGTACAAGCGTACCGACTGCTTCCAGCAAGAGCTTGCCCGGATTTGCAATGCTCCCTGCAATGTTTGTCCATCCGGCATTTCCACTTAAAACAATTGAAGGGTAAAAGGCACTCCGGGCTTCGTTCGCGGTATAAAAAGCTGCGGCAAGATTAAGTTCGGCTTGCCGCACATCCGGTCGTTGTGAAAGCAGGAGCAAAGGGACTCCGGTGGCAATCCTCTCAGCGCCGCGCCATCCTTCGGGCTTGTTGCATTCTATTCCGTGTATTGCGTCTCCCAGTAGTACAGAAAGCGCATTTTCCGTCTCACGAATCTGTTGGCGGCATTCCGATAGGGTTGCGCAAACCTCATTATAGTTCGCTTCTGCCCGGGATACGGCGGCATCGTTATATTGCCCGGTTTCCATAAGCAACTTGGTTGTCCGTACCGTCTCGTTCCAAACCTCCTTTGTTTGTTCCAGTATGCCGAGTTGTTCATGCAAAACAGACAATGAATAATAGTGGGAGGCAATGGAGGCAATCAGCCCTACCTGAACGGCTTGCCTGTAAACCCTGCTGCTCTCCACCTGCGTCTTTACCCGTTCTTTTGCATTTCGCAAGCGTCCGAATATATCCAGTTGCCAACTCGCCTCAAAAGGGACATGATAAGACAGCTCGGTTTTCCGTCCATCGAAACTGCTTGCCGTCCCCATAGGAGAAAATGACAGCGAAGGGACAAATGCCAACCGCGATGCCGTCAAAGATGCTTCAGCCTGTTCCACCCGGAGTTTTGCAATCCGCATCTCGCTGTTGTTTTGCAACCCTTGTCCGATCAAGGCTTGCAGACGAAGGTCGGGAAAAACCTCTGTCCAGTGTAACTGTCCCAAACCGATGCTGTCTCCGGCGGTTTCCTCTCCGTATAAATCTCCGGTACGCAGATCGGTGGGTGGCGTATAGTGCCTGTACATGCCACAACTGCACATAAGACATGTAAATGCTGTAATCAATAACTGTTTTATCATAAGTTTATCTTTCAAAGTCCATATCTGTTTTCTCATCACTTTCAGGCCTTACATATCTCTCGTGCAGCGTTCGGAACACGATAAAAAAAGCCGGGACTACAAATAGCAATGCCACCGTTCCGATCAGCATACCGCCGATAGCACCCGTACCGAGCGAACGGTTGCCGACTGCTCCCACGCCCGAAGCCAGCATCAGGGGCAGCAATCCGATAATCATCGTCAGCACGGTCATCAGGATGGGGCGGAAACGGGCTTTTGCCGCACTGAAAGCCGCACCGGCGATACTCATCCCCTGCCGGCGGCGTTCCGAAGCATACTGGGTAATCAGAATAGCCGTTTTAGAGAGCAAGCCGATCAGCATGATAACCCCGATCTGGAGATAAATATTATTCTCCAATCCATACATCCGGGCAAAAAGAAAACTGCCTGTCAACCCGAACGGTACGGACAAAATCACGGCAAACGGCACAAAGAAACTTTCGTAGAGCGACACCAGAATAAAGTATATCAGTACAATGCACAATAGGTAGATCAATGTTGTTCCGGCTCCACTGCTTTGGGCCTCTTCACGGGAAATACCGCCATATTCGTAGCTGTAGCCCGTAGGGAGTGTCTGTGCCGCCACTTCGCTGATAGCCGCCATAACTTGGCTGTTTGAATAGCCCGTGGCAGGACTGATATTCGCCCCGATGGAACTATAGAGGTTAAACCTCGTCAGGAATTCCGAACCGTTTACCCGGTTCAGTGTGACAAACTGGCTCAAGGGCGCCATCCGTTCTCCGTTACGCACGTAAATGCCCGAAAGCGACCGCTCATCCAGCCGGTAGTCGGGAGCTGTCTGCATCATAATGCGGTAAATCTTTCCGAACTGGTTGAAGTTAGACGTATAACTGCCCCCGTAATAGGCTCCCATCGTGCGCATCACCTCATCGGGTGTGATTCCGGCACGCAGGCATTTTGCGGCATCCACCTCAACCGTATACTGTGGAAAATTCAATGCAAAGGTGCAAAAGGCCGTCGCCACCTCAGGACGTTGCCGCAGAGCCGTAAGAAACCGTTGCGTCGCATCGTAAAGTGCGCCGATATTCCCTCCCGTGCGGTCCTGCAAATGAAGTTCCACGGCATTGCCCGTGCCGTAACCGGGGATCATACCCTCCTGAAGGATAAAAACATTCGCTTCGGCAATGGGTGCCAGTTCGGCATTTAGACGGGCGATTACGGCATCTATCGAATGCTCTTTCCCCGGTCGCAGGCTCCAATCCTTCAGGCGGAGATAGAAAGTACCGTAACTGGCTCCCACGTCTGTATGCAAGGCTCCGCGACCGCCGATGCGAGAAATGGTTTCCACCTCGGGCTGCCGGCTCACAATCTCTTCGATTTGCCGCATGATGGAAGCCGTTTTCTCCAATGTATTGCCCGGGGATGTGCTGACGCTAATGAAGATCAGTCCCTTGTCCTCCTGTGGCACGAGTCCCGTACGGGTAGTGACAATAAAGTAGCCGAAAAGCAGCAAGACTACCGCAAGTGCTCCCCATACCATCCGCCGGTGCCGGATGACGCGCACTACCGCATACTTGTATTTTTCGAGCAATGCCTTGAAGGAAACATTGTAGGCAGAGCGGATGGTGCGATTGATGCGGTTACTTCCCGCAAGACCGGTTGCCGGTCGCAACAACAGGGCCGACAAGGCAGGCACAAGTGTCAGTGCACACAAACTGGAGATACCGACTGCCGAGGCCATCGTGACACCGAATTGCGTATAGAAAACGCCGGAAGTTCCTCCCATGAATGTGACCGGGATGAACACCGCCATAAAAACCAGCGAACAACTTATGATGGCAGTGGTTACGTCCTGCATGGCACGGCGTGTGGCCACACGGGGGGAATGGCAACCGGTTTCAAAGTTCGATTCTACAGCCTCCACCACCACGATCGAGTCGTCCACCACCGTCCCGATAGACAATACAATGGCGAAAAGCGTCAGTATATTGATGCTGATGCCTGCCGCTTGCAATACGGCAAAAGTGCCGATGACCGATACAAAGATGGAAATCGTCGGGATCAGCGTACTTTTGAAATCTTGCAGGAAAAAATAGATAACCAGCACAACAAGCAGAATGGCGAAAACCAGTGTCTCGATTACACTGCGGATCGAAGCGAACAGAAATTCATTGCTGTTCAGAAAAACAACAAGCTCAAGACCCTCAGGCATTGTCTCTTTCACCTCTTCGTAAAGCGCCATGATTTTCCGGTTCACATCCGTCGTATTGACGCCGGGCATGGGCTGGATGGTGAAATTAACACCCGGATTCCCGTTGAGAAAGGTCTCCCGACTGTAAGAGAGCGATCCCAATTCCAGATCGGCGACATCTTTCAGACGCAGCAGATTGCCATCGGCTTCGGAACGAATCACGATATTTTCGAATTCCCGTACATCCCGGAGCCGTCCCCGGTATTTCATCACATACTGATAGGTGTTTTTCGAGCGGTCTCCCAACGAACCGGCCGAAGCGACTATGTTCTGCTGGTCGAGTGCCGTGGCAACGTCGTCCGGTGTGAGTCCGTACTGTGCCATGATGTCGGGTCTGAGCCAGATACGCATACTGTAATTATCGGTCTGCGAACTGACCCCGCCTACGCCTTCGATACGTTTGATTTGGGGAAAGAGATTTATGTCGAGCCAGTTGGCAATGAATTTCTCGTCGTAACGTCCATTGTCGCACATAAGCGTAACAATCTGGATATTGCTGGTCTGCCGCTTGGCAGTCGTGACACCGACACGGGTTACTTCCGCAGGCAAAAGTCCCTGTGCCGCCTGCACCCGGTTTTGGACATTCATGGCGGCCACATCGGGGTCGGTCCCTTGTCGGAAAAAGACGGAAATGGTCGCCGTCCCGTCGTTTGCAGCATTGGAAGTCATGTAAATCATATCCTCTACACCGTTGATGCTTTCTTCCAGCGGCACCACGACACTTTGTTGTACAGCATCGGCATCGGCTCCGGTATAGGTTGCGCTGACCCGGACGGTCGGGGGTGCAATGTCCGGGTATTGTTCCACAGGCAGTGTAAGCAGCGAAATCATTCCGATGATTCCGATGACGATGGCGATGGATATCGCCATGGCAGGACGTTTTATAAAAATATTTTCCTTCATGACACCTCCTCCTTATTTTACCTGCATATTTTCGCGCACCAGACCTGCTCCGTCCGCAACGACTTCATCACCCTCCGAAAGGCCGTTTGTCACGATGTACTCTTTTCCATCATCAATCGGCATTACATCTACCATCACTGAAACAGCCTTGCCGTCGACCACCTTGTAAACAAGCACCTTGTCCTGCAAGCGCACGGTAGCGGATTGAGGAACCACGAATACTCCGGAATAAACGACAGGAATGCGCAGGTTTCCTGTCGTACCGCTGTGGAGCAAACCCTTCGGATTCGGAAATACGGCACGGAAAGTAACCGAACCGGTTTTTCTATCGACAATACCGCTGATGCTTTCGATCGTACCTTTGGGTTCGTAGAGTGACCCGTCACTCAATATAAGTTCCGCATTATCATTATTTGCGAGCATTTTATCGGTTGAGCCGTACTGCCGCATAAATCCGAGCAGGGCGTTTTCATTCATCGAGAAATAGACGTGCACCATCGAATTATCCGACACGGAGGTCAGTGGTTCCGCAATATCGGGTCCTACCAGTGCGCCCTGCCGATAGGGCAGCAGTCCGACCACGCCATCGGCAGGACTTTTCACCTCCGCATAGTCCAGATTCGTCCGGGCTGTCAACTCACGGGCTTCAGCTACGGCAAGTTCGGCTTCGGCACTATGCAAGGTATTCCGGGCCATTTGCAGTTCATATTCCGAAACCACTTTTTCATTGAACAGCCGCTGGCGACTTTCATAATTGAGGCTGGCTGTGGCAAGAGCTGCCTGACTTACTTTCACTTGAGCGGCAGCCTGGCGGTATTCCGCCTCAAAAGGCAGCTTGTCTATCACAAACAGTGTCTGTCCTTTCCGTACCCGCTGGCCTTCCGTCACACGCATTTCCGTGATAAGTCCCGATACCTGGGGACGGATCTCCACATCCTGGCGACCACATATCGTAGCCGGATAATCAGTATGTAGCCGTACCTCCTGTCTGCCGATTCTTTGCGTCTTCCATTTTTTCTCAGTAGCTGAATTATCCATATTTCGACTACCGCAACCCGACATCAGGACGGATAAACAGATCGCCACGGCGATTCCGGCTAAATTCTTTTGCAATCTTATTTCCATGTTTTTTCATTTTATGATAATGCTTTTCAAATTACTGGTTCATTCCATTTTTATCGATCGCTTACAAAATATCATTATTCATTTGCAGGTTTGCGATACTCTTCCGCCGTCACGGCCTCGAACCATTGAATATGACCTTTGTCCGTCCGGTCGGTTACGGACAGATGTACCAGACGACTGCCGGGCGTAGCACCGTGCCAGTGTTTCACATTGGCGGGCGTATCGACCACATCTCCTTTCCGCACGAGCCGTTTGGGCTTTCCTTCCTCCTGGTAATAGCCTTCACCGTCGAGCACCAGCATGAGCTGGTCGGCATCGGGATGAATATGCCAGTCGTTGTGGCTCCCGGCCTCGAATATCAGATGATTGATGTCGTATCCGGTTTTGTGGATGCCGGGAGTGATGAAAATCCGACCGGTGTAGTGTTCGGATTTGGCCTCTTTCCCTCGATAAAATATCAGGTTGTCATCCATCTGTCCGGAGGAGGCTCCACGCCGAAGAATAAAAGGTTCGCCCGGAGCCAATACATGAATACGTTCCGGATTCACTACCAGTCCTTCCAACTTCTTCGGGTCGGGATTGAACGGCTTCATGTCGGGAGCATCCACCGTACCCCAATGCGACAGCAGCAACTGCGCATTCGGATAAGCATTGGCTATCTTCACCGCACCCTCCAGACCGATATGCCACGCATCATCCGAGAAATCGAAAAATATCGCATCCGGAGCCGGCAGCTCAAGAAACTCCGGCAGAAAACGGGAGTCTCCCGGTGCCCAGATCAGTCCGTCGGGCGTATCCATCAGGAAACCGCAATAATCTTCCATCTTGTATTCACGCACTTTTCGGAACTCCTCCATTTCGTTCTGCCAGGTGTGGTAAGCCGGAGTCAGTGTCACCGAAACCGTTCCTACACGGAACGCATCTCCGATGCCGTGGCCGAAAGAAGGCAAGCCCTGCTTCTGCATCAACGTATCCACGTAGCGGGTGGAATGATACTGGCGGCACACAGCCGCCAGTTCCGTACAGGTGGGAATACTGTAATGGTCGTTGTCACAATGGGTAATAAGTACTGCATCCAAATGAGGAACATTCTTGGGCTGAATCGGCGATTCTATCAGCACGGGCATATCAAAGCCCTTCAGCATCGGGTCTACCATCAGGCAAGTACCCCGGCTGTTCACCAGGAATCCTGCGCTGCCCAGCCAGCGGATAACGGTATGCTGTGTGGGTTCAAACGCTTCCGTGCCGAAAGGTTGTGTGGGAGGAGGGACAGCCTGCCCTTTCTCATTATAAACAGATTGTGCCGGCAGGCTCATGGCCGACAACAACAAAGCGGTAAGTGCTAAATTTCTTATTTTCATATTCCTGTTATTTTCAGTTTATCCTAAAATTGATACTTCACTCCGAATTCCACGGTGAACGGCCGCAGGTAAGTGCCCGAAAGGATTCGGCCTTCCATATCGCGGGCATCTTCTGCCGTATAGAGGTCGGCACCTGAAATCGTACCTTTCGCACCGCGCTGGTTCAGCAGGTTTACCACAGTAGCCGAGAATTCCAAATGGTTGTTGGGCTTATAATTGACACCTGCAAACGTTTCCCAGCGTCCCTTGAAATAAAGGGAGTTGGTGAGGTTGGCGTATTCCTTGCTGAAATAACGTGCGCTGCCCCATACACGCACTTTCTTCCATTGATAGCTGGGGTCTATCTCGATAAGTACTTTCGATACGCCCGTCACGATATTGTCATTGAAGTTGTAATCCGTCGATTCGCCGTTGTGGAAATCCACCGTTCCCGAATAATTCTTGTATTTGGGCGACTGTAGAGTGAACAACAGATGCAGGTTGAAATTCTTGAAGGGGTTCATCAGCACGTCCGTCGTCCAGCCCAGTGTCTGAATATCGTAGGCCACCGTAGGACGGGCCACCGCTCCGGATGCACTCGTAAAGTTCACCGTCGAACGGTATTCGTTGCGGCTGATATAGGTAGCTTTCGATACCAGGCTGAACCACGGGTGATTATAAAAAATACCGAGACCGCCTTCGGGTACGGCAGAGCGCTTGATGCCCGGTTCGTTTCCTGCCGAATAGCTTTCCATGTGTCCGTATTGTTCGTTATAGGATACTTCGCCCAACAGACCGAAACGTCGGGTGATGTTATAGACCGCATCCAGCGAAAAACTCTTGCGAAACCAGTCTTTCTTGACGTCCGTTTTCCGGGAGGACAAATAGGGTTGGTCATCCACAATGTCTGCATTGTTGATATAATCACCTCGCAGACTGATATATTCCAAACGGATGCCCGCATTCAAACTGAATGCAGCTGTCGGCTTCCAGGTGTCCGTAAGGAAAAGTGCAGTCTGATTCTCCGTACCGTTGTGGTACTCCGTATATCCGTATCTTTCACTACCGGCAACCAACTGCGGATTGGCCTCCACCGTTTCCGAATAAATCACGCCTTCCGTCACAAACTCGTCTATGTTGTGCAGCCATTCGTTCAGGCCCACCGTCCAACTGTGTTTTCCCGATTTTCCGGACAGTTCAAACAAACTGGTAAATGTCTTGGTGGGTGTCCGCCTCGAACCGAGTATGAGCATATCCTGCAAGTTCGTTTCCGGACTGATGCCAGTCATCACCGGGGCATAATGTCCGGTATTGGCAGCATGATAGCGCATGATATAGTTAAAATTCAGCCCATTGTCGAAAGCATTCTTTCCGATAAGGTCGATGGTATGTGAGGTCGTTCCGTAATCTTCCAGAATGTCCCGCTCTACGATTTCACCCGTAACGGCATCCCGTACCCTGAATTTCTGTCCCATGATGTAGTTATCGTTGCCGATCTTGAAGCCGTCAAGCTCCGTAACCGATCCGTCCAGATGGTAGATATACGGAGCGCCCTGATTGGCTCCGGCGGACTTGGTATCCATGTACTTATAAAGCAAAGAAATGCTACCTTTCCCTTTCCCGAACGTATAGTCCTGCGTCAGGGCAACTTTGTAGAGTTGTGTCTGGTCATTGAAGTAACGGTCTATGTCATTCTGCTTGACGCTGTAAGTTCCGGGGTCGTAGTTGAGAAACGCTCCTAAAGAAAACTTCAATCCGCTTTTCGACAACGGGCCGCTGATATTGGCCGTTCCGTTCAAAAGCCCGTAATGATTGCTATTCAGGGCTACCGCGCCTTGTAACTTATCCGTACCCAGGTTGTCATACGTACTCATGGAAAAGCCAACATCGCCTATGTTGATAGCTGTCTGACCCAGATTGAGAAGTTCCGTCCGGTTGATTGTGGCATCCATGCGCCATGCCTTATACGGCATTTCCGGCCAGAAGAAAAACACTACCGGAAGCCCGTTTTCCAATACGGTGGTTCCACCCACGCTGGCGGGCAATCCGATGTTTACGTTACGCGGACCCGCGTTGGCGGATTCGGCGTTCAGCATGATATTGCGGTCGTCTCCCTGCTCCGGGGAAAGACTAAGACTGTCCTGCTTTGCCACCTGTTGGGCATGGGCTGCTGAACCTACTACGGTAAATGCGAATGCAAGGAAGATATATTTAAAAATGTATTTCACGACTGTTATTATTTTAGGGGTGTTCTTTTTTGATTCCATATTTCTCAGTGCGTGCATCCCGTATCACGCCGCTCCAGTTCAGCCCGAAGGCGAAGTCATAGATATTCCCTTCGCTGTCCGTATGGCATTCCATGTCGAACGGAACATCTTCCGATTGTCGCTCTACGGCTGCCATATTCGCCGGCATCTGCAAGGGGAGCAGGCCCGACGGCTCGTTTTTGCCGGAAATCACGTCCATTACCGCCTGTTCGCCGATATTGAAACGGAGGATGATTCCGTCCACTTCTTTTTCAAATTCGTGGAAGACCATGGGACGGTTGATATTTGCAACCACTATCACAGGCTTGTCACCCAACTGTTTCTTAGTCACAAGGATAGTATTCAAATCCGTAGTATTGGAAACGGTAGTGCTCTTATCCTTATAGGTGCGGTCTTTTATTTCCGGGTCTACCACCGGATCGCCGGCAGCAATGCTGTGCACACGGGCTTCCGTGGCGGTGTAAGGGCTGTATTGCAGAGAAATCGGGACATAACCGTTGCCTCCGCTGATGCGGTCGTCAGCGTCATAACCTCCGCCGTCGATGTTACGGTAAGGACTGGACACGAAAACAAGGGCGAAATCAGCTTCGCCGGGATTCTCCGTCACATTATAATATTTACGGATAATATCCGTATTCACCGGATAATCAAAGGTGGCTTTTGTCCAGTGTCCGTACCAGTCTTTGATGGAAGGGGTATATATCTTGGGAATGTAGACCGTCTTCTTACCGTTCACGGGCAATACATTTCCTTTGTTTTTCAGCATCACGATGGATTTAAGCTGGGCATCGTAGCCGGCTTGAATGAATTGGGGATTTCCGGCGGTCGCTGCACTCTGTTCCGGATCGAGGTAGGGGTTTTCGAACAAGCCCAGACGGAAAATATTTTTTAGCAAACGAACGGCGGACTTTCTGAACTTCTCCTTCATAAACGCCTCTCCGTGCTCCTGAACCCCCATCCGGTAGGCTTCCAATAAAGGGGCCACTTCACTGTTGCCGCCGAATTGATCCACACCTGCCATCAGGGCGATATAATGACGTTCGGCAACGGTATGAGTTTCCACTCCCCAGGGTTTTCCCATAAAGGCATCCGGTCGATCGCCTTCATTGCCGGTGATATGCCAGTCGGTGCATACCACGCCGTCATATCCGTATTTCTCCCGTAACAAATCGGTGATGATATATCGGCTGAATCCGTTGGCATAATTCGTTCCGTCGCTTGCCTGCCCGTAACTGATGGTATAATAAGGCATAACGGCCGATGCCGCGCCGGTCTTTCCATCCAATCGGAAAGCGCCTTCCGTAAAGGGCTTCAGATGCGTCTCAAAGTTCTTTCCCGGATAAACGGCATACTTGCCGAATGCCCAGTGTGCATCGCGACCACTCTCGACCGTGCCGCCTCCGGGCCAATGCTTCACCATGGCATTCACACTCCGGTATCCCCATCCGCCGGTTATTTCATATTCTCCATCCGAAGTCTGAAAGCCGTCGATATACGCTCTGGACATATCCGTTGCCAGTTCCGGGCTTTCGCCGAAAGTCATAAAGATACGAAACCAGCGGGGTTCTGTTCCCAAATCCACTTGCGGAGAAAGGACAGTGGTGATTCCCATGGCCCGATATTCCTGTGCGGCAATCTTGCCGAATGTTTTCACAATGCCGGGGTCAAACGTAGCAGCCATCCCCAAACCGTCAGGCCAAAGCGAAATCGCCCCACCTGTTCCGGCGTTAAACTCGCTGTTGCCTCCGCCCGAATGCCGGGGGTCGGAACTGGTATTGGATGGAATACCCAAATCCAGCGTCTCTGCAAAAGCCTGCATCTCATTATTCCACCTTGCGGCGGCCTCGGGACTTTCAACGGCTCCTATCAGAATATGCCGCAAATGGTCGTCTCGCAAAAAAGATTTCTGCTGGTCGGTCAAGTTCCACGGATGGGCGCCGCTTTCTTCAAAGGACTTCCCGTTATATGACCCTTCCGCAAAACCGAATCCTACAGGTTTGGACGGCAAAGCCTGGTGGCGGCTGTAAAGCATCAACCCTGCTATTTGTTCGGTAGACATTTGCAAGGCAAGGTCTTCCGCCCGTTCATCTGCCGGCAAACGCCAGTCTTCATATTTATCCAGCGTTCCGTTCCTGTTCAAATCTTTAAATTTATATCCGTCAATATCCAACAGATTGACTCCGGACTGAGGAGAATACCCCAATGCCGGACCATCTCCGTTCTCTGCCAATACAAAAGTCTCAGGCATATTTTCCTGCATACAGCCGGTCAAACAAAAGCCGGTCAGACACAGTAAATAGATTGTCTTTTTCATGCTATCTATGTTCATTCGTTAATACTAATAGGTGTGGAAAGATCTTTCATATTGCAAAAGTAGCTGGTTTTCACCGGCTACCTTGTAGATGATTTACGGATAAAATTACCATCTGAACGGATTCTTATTTTCCCATCGTCTCCTTCACACGTGCCAACAGATTGGGAATATCCAGCCCCTGCGGACATTTGGCCGTACACGCACCGCAACCTACACAGGCAGAGGCAGGTGCGCCGCGCTGAATGGGTGACATGGCCACCGTATAGTCTGCCAGGGCGCGTTCCTTGTTCCGGTGTACCAGATAATTGTTATATACGTAGGCGAAGATGTAACCGATCGCCACGTTGTGCGGGCAGGGAATGCACTGATAACACCCCGTGCAGTCGATATGACCCGGCACTTGCCGGAAAGCCTTGATGGCAGCACCCAACGCTTCCCGTTCGGCGGGCGAAAGCATATTCGGTTTGGCCCGCGAGGCATAGTCAAGATTCGCCTCCACATCCGCCATCGAACTCATGCCGCTCACCGCCAGGCTTACTTCAGGAATATCCCAAAGGTAATCCAATGCCCATTCCACATCCGGTTTCTCGACACCCGTCGAGCGCAGTGCCTCGCGCATCGGCTCCGGAAGGTTGGCCAGCAGGCCCGTGCGTACCGGCTTCATCACCGCCAGCCCCATTCCGTTGGCTGCGGCATACTTCGGGCCGAGTACGCCCGCTTCGTATTCATAATCCAGGTAATTGTGCTGGATCAGGCAGAAATCCCAATCCGGATTTGCTTCTACTACCTGCTTGAACAGTTGCAGACGGTCGTGGAACGAAAAGCCCGAAAAGCGGATCTTGCCCTGCGCTTTCAGCTTCTCGATCTTCTCGATCAGCCGGAACGGGACAACCTTCTCCTTCCAGCCCCGGTGCATGATCATGTGGATATGATAAAAGTCGATCACGTCCGTGCCGATGGCACGCCGCGACTCGTCGAAGAACTTTTCCAAATCCTCCGGCTGTTCCATGGCCCACCACGGTGCTTTCGAGGTCACATACACCCGGTCGCGCCAACCTCCGGCCAACGCTTTGCCCACGGCTTCCTCGCTCTGACCGCCCAGATAAACGCGTCCCGTGTCGATATAATTCACACCGCCCTCGATAGCCCGGCGAACCATCGCCGTCGTTTGGTCGAAAGCCACCGTCTTGCGATCGGCCAGCATCGGCAGGCGCAGCATCCCGAAGCCCAGCGCCGACACTTCCACACCCGTGCGTCCCATCGGGCGGTATTGCATCTTCGGATTGTAATTCAGAATCCGCTTCGACAATTCGTCCAGGGTCAACTGCTTTTCCGCTTCCCGGGCCAGCAGTTGCGGCCCCAGCAATGTACCGGCCGCTACTGTGGCAGCCGTCCGTTTTAAAAAATCCCGTCTGTCCATATCCTTATATATTATTGTCTAATCCGATCAGATAAGCCGGATTGGCACGTACCAACCGGTCAATCTCAGCTCTGCTAAATCCGGCTTCTGATAAATCTTTTATACACAGTCTCATTCCTTCAATCGGATGCGGCATCACGGCCTGTCCAAGGTCGGTGGAGATAAAACTGCGTTCGGGAGCAATCCTGACAAATGCAGCGAACTCCTCAGCCGTCTGCCGCTCGTATTGCGGCATTTGCGTTCCTTCGCCCCACAGGCAAGGCAGGTAACAGTATTCGATGTAAGCCCCCATGTCCACGCAGTCCCGGATCTGATCGGGCGTCATAATCCACCAATGAGAATTGGCATGGGTCACCACAAAACGACCGACACCCACCTCACGGGCCTTGCGGGCCAATGTGACACTTTCTTCCGGGGACGAATGTCCCGTAGCGAAAATAATATCCGCTTCTGCACAGATCTCCATCACACGAACCACTTCGGGCAATACCCGCCCGGCATCATCCACCACGGGAATTCCTTTCTCTTTTCGTCCCATACAGTGGTACTGATAAACCGCATCCAATGTCGGCATCCAGATACAGCGGCACAATCTGCCGGTCGTAGCTACAGCCTTTTCTGCGGCAAAAACATTTACCCGGTCGCCGTGTATCCGGTTCATGCAGAAACTGCCGAACACCTCGAAATCCGGCAACGCACGGCGAATCAGATAAGCCCGGTCGTGGCAACTGAAATCGTTCGACTTGAACATCACGGCTCGATAACCCGCCCGCTGGGCCTCCACGGCAAAGCCCCATTCGTCCACCGAACGCTCCCGGCTGTCGGGACTGGCATGAAGATGAATATCGCATACGCCTTTCAGCAACTCATCGGCCGCATCGTTCGTTTCGCCATCGTTCCGGACAGGAAATAATCCTGCTGCTTGCACCGGAATAGCACCGGCAAGCATCAACGCTCCTCCAGCCTGAATACTTTCTTTCAGGAAACTGCGGCGGCTGATTTTTCCCTTATCATTCATTTCCATTTCTTTTATTTTTTGCAAAGTTATCCGCCTGTCGCATCGGGACTTGTATACAATTTACGGATATTTGTACCACAATCATGGATTCTGATAATCACCGCTTTATTTTTCAAACGGAATGATGTATATTTGTGACACAGATAGTTAAGGTCACAAGCCGGCAACATTTGAAAGACGGATTATTCGAACTATTAAAATAGATGCGTTATGGAAGACATCAACAGAGAAGAGATTATAACAATAGACAGTGTAGATCGCTACAACAAAATCTTCGGACTTGAAACCAAACATCCGCTGGTCAGCGTGGTCGATCTTTCCAAAGCACCCACCTGGCCTTTGCGGGCACGGTACAGATACGAAGTGTATGCGCTGTTTCTGAAAAATGTCAAATGCGGAAACATCCGGTACGGCCGCCAGATTTACGATTATCAGGAGGGGACCATCGTCGGCTTCGCGCCGGGACAAGTCACCGATTTGGAGATGCTTGAAAATGTTAAGCCACATGCTCTGGGACTGATCTTTCATCCCGACCTCATCCGTGGAACGGCCCTCGGGCAGGAGATGCGCAACTACTCCTTCTTCTCCTACGAATCCAACGAAGCGCTCCACCTTTCCGAAGAGGAGAGGCAAACCTTTGTAGATGGTCTGAACAAAATCGAAACGGAACTCCGGCACTCCATCGACAAACACAGCCGCCGTCTGATCTGCGCCAATATCGGGCTGCTGCTCGACTACTGCCTGCGGTTCTACGAACGGCAGTTCGAAACCCGCCGCGAAGTCAACCATGACATCATTGTCCGCTTCGAACAGTTGCTCGACAACTATTTCGTCGGAGATGCCCCACAGAAAGAGGGGCTGCCTTCGGTAAAATACTTCGCCGATAAAGTGTTTCTTTCGCCCAACTACTTCGGCGACATGATTCGCAAACAGACGGGAAAAACGGCCTCCGAATATATTCAGGAAAAAGTGATCGATCTGGCCAAGCAGGCACTGCTGTCTTCCGACAAAACCATGACACAAATAGCCTATGATCTGGGATACCAGTATCCACAACATCTCAGCCGCACCTTCAAAAAGATAGTCGGGCTGACCCCAAATGAATATCGGGCACAAAGTTGAGACAGGCCTTATAAATGCGTGAAAAGCCGTTGCGGATAACCACCGTCGCGGCTTTTCTTGCACCTTACAGAATTCTCCGGCTTGTACCATTTTTACGGATAATTGTATCCGGATTACGGACAGACAAGGTGAACGCTTTCAACTTCTGTTTTCTCTTCCTATTTTTGCGGCAGAGAACAATTGAACCGATATAAATTATTAATTTGAAGATACTTGATACATGCAAAAAGAAAGAACATATCCCGGCCTTTATATTGCGGAAGATTCGGATACTCGCTTTATCGTTCCGAGCCTTTGTGCCGAAGGGTATTATGTCATTCTGTTCCGTGGACGCACGCCCGAAAATGAAACCTTGTTTGGCCGTCGTTACTATGATTACAGCGATGCCGCTCTGACTTGTTGCGCCCCATGCTTACAACAGACTGCAATATATCTGAAAACATCCTTGCATTGCCGGTGGATCGTAGCTTTCCGTCCGGAACTTTTCGAAGAAGCACTTTCCGAAAAAGAGATTGCCGACTACACATTCTTTTCTTATTATCCCAAGGAATCACTCCACTTATCCGTGGCGGAAATCGAAGTTATAACGGCATGTATAACCGACATCTGTATCGAACTCCAACGACCCCGGGATCATTACAGCAGTGTCATACTTGCCAAACACATCCACCGTATCCTTGACTACATCACACGCTTTCACGAACGGCAATTTTACACCCGTGATCTGGTTGTTGAGAATATCATAACCGATTACGACAAACTGCTCGGACAATATATGGAATCTGGCAGGCTGCGTACCAATGGCCTGCCCACTATAAAATACTGTGCCGACAGACTCCATTTATCCGAAGCCTGCTTTTGCGATGTTCTTCTGCATAAAACAGGACGCACTCACGATTGCTATTGCCAGACCAAACGTATTGAAATAGCCAAACACAAACTCATCGGCTCAAGCATCTCCCTTCACCAAATTGTGGTCGACCTTGGATTCCCTTCACTCCAATACTTCAGTTACATCTTCAAAAAACTGACCGGATGCGCCCCCAACAATTACAGGTTCTTAAATTAGTAAAAAGACAGAATAGACTTGCTATCCTGTCTTTTTCATTTCTGTATCCGCACATACTCCGAATACTCAATCTCCATAGCCGAGCAAAAAAAGTGAAAAATAGTTTTGGATAGGCTGGAGCAATTTTTTCCGCTAACACATCCCGGCATTTTTTTCATCCGTAACCTTCATTTATACAGGATAACAGCCTATGTAGTTCTCTGTTCTTTTATTCGGTACGGGTTTTGATGTTAGTTAATCTCGTTTGAAGATTGCCAAACTTGTCCTCCGTCTCGTCGGACGTTTTGACGACAGATTTTCTCATGATCCAATGCAGAAACTTCCTTTCAGTTGTTTTCACCGAAAAGTTTACTTTGGTTTTTTCTTCCTATATATAGATACTAAAGTAAACTAAAATATATATGCCCGCGCAGTCGGTAAACAACACCGTCTAAAGTGTATTTGAAAACACGAAAATCCTGCGGTCGCTTTAATCGAACAATCCATTCACGAGATTGACCGCATCATCTTTCTTCTGATTGATGATCTTGGCATACACCTGCGTCATCTTCACGTCGGCATGGCCAAGCAGCTTCGAGGTCGTGTAGAGGTCTGCACCGAGCGTCAGCATCATCGTCGCGAACGTGTGCCGGGCCGTGTGAAACGTAAACCGTTTGTCTATCCCCGCTGCTTTCGCCCACGGCTTTATCAGCAAATTCATTTGTGTAGGACTCGGCAAGTCGAACACATGATCCTCCGCCGTCTTGTCTCCGCGCTCCGGCATCCACTTCAACGCTTCCGGCGACAGCGGCAGATAAATCGGTTCTTTGGTCTTCTGCATGGACACCGCCAACCTATACTGTCCCCGGTCGATAAACACATCCTTCCACTTCAGCCCGACAATATCGCTCACCCGCAGTCCGCAGAAGCAGGAGAACAGGTAGGCACTCTTTACCGCCTCGTTCTTCATCGGCGTGTCGATCAATGCCCGCACCTCCTCGATGGTCATATACGACCGCTTGCTCTCCGGCAGGCGAATCTTATCCGAGTTGTTGATTTTCGTAAACGGATTGACCTTGATAATCTCCGCACGGACGGCAGCATTCAGAGCACCATTCAGAATCCGGTAATAGGTATGGAGCGTAAAGTTCGACACACGCTTCCCTCTGGGACGGTATTCCGTCTGCAAGTAATCGAGATAGTCCTGGCAGAAAGCCTTGTCTATTTGATCCATCGTCATCCGTTCTCCGGCATACTCCTGCAAGATACGGATAGTGACTTTGATTTGGTTTCCGTCCTTCTTGCCCCGCTTTTCCTGATTCTCCTTATAAGTCTTCATCCAATCGAGCAGAAAAACTTTTTCACGGGTTTCGATTCCCGCCTCGCCGTTAGTTAGCTCGATGATCCGTTTAGACTTGATGGCATTGGCGGCAGTCATCGTTACTTGATTCTGACGACGCGCATTATTATCCGTCTCCGGGATAATATACATCTTGAGGTACTCATACGTCCGTTTTCCGTCGCGGTATATATCCAAATATAGACTCTTGCTTCCGTCGGCTAATTCTTTCATCCGAAGCCGTATTGGCTCCTTTACTTTTGCGGGCTTTCTAACTCGTGCCATAGTGATTCGTTTTAATCGTTATTTCTGCCACAAAAGTAAGAATAAAAACCGAAACCGAGAAACAAATAAGAAACAAAAATGTACCAAATAAGAACCAATCTACCGAAACCGATGCAAGCAACTGCAAATCCCAAACTACCTATAAAACACTGATATAAAACGATTTTATTGTCATTTGCTTGGATTTTCTTTTCAGCATAAACACCTATATTGTAAATCTGGTAAATTCAACTTTTGGTCATGAATAATATAAGTCTGAGCATTGTTCACACCCGGATAGGGCGTGGAACTGCTTCGCTTATTTCATTGACCAAGGCTTACCAGAGCCGAACCTTCAAGAAATTTGGGATGTGGGTTCGCGCTCTTTTTTGTTGTTTATAGGTTAAATAATAGCTGTTTGTAAATATGAAAAACATGTATTTATTGGGAGTATTACTCCTGTTGCTTTGTTCTTGTTCATCTGCCGATAAAACACTAAGCGAGAAAGCGGAAAAAACAATTACTATGCTCGAAAATTTGCAAAAGGAAAATCGGATATCTGATGTCACTTTTCAGAAAGCACGAGAAAACGTAATGAAGTATGACCATAGAGGCTTCTTTGGGAAGTATTGGTTCTGGTTCGTATTCATAGCTTATGTAATCATCACTTTGGTAGTGACTTATGTAGAATCGGAAGAGAATCTGGATCGTGCTAAACCATTGTCTAAATGGAAAGTCTATTTGGTTTGGCTCTATTCAAGTTTGTGGGGAGGGCATATTTTCTTTTTATGGAATAAACACAATAATACGTTGGCTTCTATTTGGAAATGGCTTTCTTTTATAATGGTTCTTCTGGTGTTTATATTCAATTATACAGCAATCATGTATTTCTATGACACTCCAGGTTTGTTTGCTTTTTATGTAACCACTTGGAGCTGGTCAATGCCCAGTTCTTATCTTTTAAACTATTCGGTTGAAGTGGTGCGTTATTTATTCTTGATAAATGTTGTCGGTGGATTAATATTCATACCTTATTGGACTTATGTGTATAATGCCCGCTATTTTCGCCAACACTATGAGAATGATAAGATACTGAGTGGAAAGAGCGTTCAGGCAGATCGATTCTATAATAGGTTGTCTGCTCATATTAAGTCGTTGACTCAGGAATTGGAAGATATTAATAAATACGTCGAAGAAGACTATATTATTGAAGATCCGGATAAAGATCATAGTCTGTGGGGAGGTGTAAAACGTTTTTTTAAAAGTGTTGTGACCTTAGGCAATTCCTCTAAATTGGAAAAAGAGATGGATCGTCTGCGCTTGTTGGGAAGTTGTTGTGATGATCTGAGTAGGGACATCAGCGAAACAGAAATGTATAACGATGAACTTTATGACTATTTGCAGAAATCCCGAGTGGCTGCATACCGAAACCTCTATTTGTCGAAAGAGTTGATAGGTATTATAAAAACGAAGATATCTTCCGAGCAGCAAAAACTATTGGTTGATGAGTTTAAACTGATAGAGGTACCTGCTAATATGGCTACCGGTGTGGCTTTCCGCGCATCAGATATACAGTTTAATGGGGATAACTTCTTGTCATCTGTAGGAATGGATATGGATTCTACGCTTCAGAATTTAGGTAGCCGGTTAGAAAAAGAAGGCAATTTATCTAAAGGGGACTTTATAGCGGCAGGCGTAGAGGCTGGATTGTCCATTGCCATTAACGGGATTGCTAATATCGTTGATTTATATTCACAGACCAAAGAGGCTCGCAGAGAAGTGCAACAACAGATAAACGAGGCTCTGGAGTATATAAAGAAAGCCATACCAGCTATTCAGAGTTATCAGGCTGCCTTATTGCGTCAATCGGAAGTGTTGGTGGCATTGACTCAGTGCAATAAAGCATTTGTTTGTGCATATGAACCATTGCGTAAGCAGATATTTGGTGAGCCGACGTTCTGGAAGTATTTGGTAGGTGTAAAGAAAAAGCAAGAACTTTTTAAGACTACTGATTTCCGTAAGGACTTACAGCATCTTATTTTGGTGAGCAGTGAATATAATAAAGTCAATCAATCAAAAGTGTAATAAAAATGGGAGCAAAAGATGTTGCATTGCGAACCGCGGGTTCGTTATCAGCCTATGTTCGGAATAATCCTGAAATAGTGAATAGGGCCGCGGATATATGGGCAGAGAATAATAAATTGAGTAAGGAAATTAAGAAGTTGGAACTTCAGAGTGCTGTGCAGATTCAAAAGATAACGCAGCGTTATGAGTTATGCCGTGATGTGCTGACACAGATTTTTGCAGAACGTAGCACGGCATTGATGGCTCACTATAAAACGTTGGATCAAGCATTGGTTTCTGATGACAGAGAACTGATTATTGCTTCTCTGAAAGGCATTAGTTCTATAGTTTCCCAGAATCCGTTGGAGAGTTTTGCTGAGTTTACCAAGGCTCTGGATAATGACGATGAAGTATTGAATTTGGATTTTTAATTGAATAACTTAATAATAAGAATTTATGGCACGTTATCGAATCACAGTGAAAATGCATGCGCGTTCGGCAAACATGGTTATCGAACCGGGGATGAGTATTGAAATCGCTTCTATGTATCCTCCCATTACCCATCTGCCAACCGCAGAACAGGTGAATAATATTTTTAAAGCTACGTTCGGAGTGGATTTAAAGAAAATGGGGATGTTGAATTCGGGATATTTGAGGGTGGATAGAATAGGATAGTTTTTGAATTTTATAGATAAATATATGGACGATATTTTATTAATTAGTGAGGTTGCGACACAAGAGGCTGTTTTTTGGTTTATACCCATAATTGCTTGGGCCGCATTAGCAGGGCTTGGAAGTGCCATTCTTATTGGAACTATTACATCTATTTGGGGCTCTGGCGATCATTTAGGAATGGCTGTTTTGGGCATGCCTGAGTCGGGTAAGACTACATGGTATGACTATCTTTTGAAAACGAATAGAAGTGGAATGCATACGGTTGATTCTGTAGAAATAGATGAATTTAAAATATCTTTTTCAGATGGTAAAAGTGTTATTGTCAAAAAAGGGAAAGATATCGGAGGTAATGAAGAAAATATTCGGATATATTATTCTAAGATGATAGAGGATAATGATATCGTACTTTTCTTTTTTGATATAGAGAAGTATTTGGGTAGCATGGCTTATGAAAGAGACGCAAACTCTAGGCTGGATTTTATTTATTTTTCATGGAAAGAAAAAAAAGAAGATAAAGATCCTTCTAAGGCTGTCTATTTGATAATGACGCATGCGGATAAAGTTTCAAATTCAAAGGAAGCAATAGAAAAAGTGCTGAATCGAATGCGTGGGCGTTCTTTCTCGGCAATAACTACGCAGTATACTGCTATTAATATGGTTAATAATGAGCAGCTTGAAGAATTGAAAAAAATAATATTTAGAGATGGAAAATGAGAAGATAATATTATGGATTCAGGCGAAATCAGTAGATGATGTGAATTTGCTGTCCCATAACGGTGTGCTTATCAACAAGGACGATGTAAACTATATGGAATTATATCGTAAGCTTGTGGAGAAAGATAAATATAAGAAAATCATATCAACGGATAACTTATCTGTATACAAGCAACATATAAAAGGAGAGCAATGCTATTTGATACATTCTAATTTTGCAGAGACGGATGTAGCTGGAAGGCAGATTGGTTTTATGGCTTTAGTTTCCGGTGCAGATAAATTATCTGACGCATTGGAGAAATTAATTAATGAATCTAAGCCCTATGGTTATTCTTGTAGAAAATCAGATGTGGAAATTGTAAAAAAAAAGAGTGGCGTATCATTTAGAATTCTAATGTTGCTTGGCATACTGCTTTTAGTAATAATACTATTATATTGTATATGAATATTGATAATCCAAAGAATGTCATTCGGATTGAGAGAGATGAGTTGGCATTAAATTATAAATATAGAGAGGGAGGAGAATTCTTGAATAATATTGATATTTGTTCTTATGAATATGAATTCCCTGAATTGGATAGGAGGTATGATTTTTATCCGATTGAAATTGTACCCCAAGTGGGAGATACTTATGTAAAGAATCCTTTTGGAGAGAATGTTTATATAAAAATAGAATCTTTCTCTGATTATATTTTAGAGTGTAAAAGTAATTGCATCAGTAATATCGCACGACTATTGGGAGCGTCATCTTATTCTTTTGAAATAGAAGTAGAGGATATTAGCAATAGAAGTTGGGATTTGAAGGCAGGAATGTCATACTCTTCGGTGAGTGCTGAATTGCAAGTCAAAAGAGCCACTCAGGAAAGATTGAACAAGCGGTTTGCTGATAGAAAATTGTATTCTCATGGGAGAAGACCTACGGCTCAGGAATTTCGTGAAGCTGAAGATTTTGCCAAACAATATGGATTGTATACAGATAATAAGGTTAAGGCATTGTTGAATGAAAGAAATCCGAATTCGGTAAATATGGTGCGACAGATGTGTGTTACGTTTTCTTTGTCGCAAGAAATGAATCAGAGTCTGGATATAGCTTTCAAACTAAATGCGATGAAAGGTGTTTTTGGCTTGAATGCTGCATTTAATGAAGCCACAGAACAGAAAAAGACGATAAATGGGAAATTAGATATTCAGTTTGGGTGTGATTGAAATAGATTGAATGATATGAAAGACAAATTAGTAATATTATTGGCAAAAATAGGGGTTTTCTTTGCTAATTGTGATGGTTGTTATGATCAGTGTGAAAAGAATTTCATTAGAAACTTTATAGCTTTGCTGTCTGAGAAGAATTTTATAGATTCATCCACAAACGAAATACTTGAAGGTATAGAGGGGAAGGTTATTTCTATAGATATTGTGATTCAAGAAACAAAATCTTTTGTTGATCTATTGCAAGAAATAGAGAAAGATGCTTGCTTATCGGCTATCGAAGATTTTATTGAGCAGTTGATTAAATCTGATGGGGTAATTCATGCTAAAGAGGCTGAAAATTTCACTTTATGGAAACAAGGAGTTAGGATAATTAAAGAATAAATTCATGTCAGAAAGTATAAAAGAAGTTTTTGGGGGATGTAATCCTGATTATCCTTTGATAATAGCAAACCTCAATGTTGAGGCTTGTATTGTCAGTGACTCCGACATCCCTTCCGGAAGTGGCGGCATCAACGGTGAGCGCTATACTTACGGACAGTTATGCCATCACCCCATTATTCCTGAATTACTGCGAAAAATGGATAATATTCGATTGAAACAGTATGCGGAACTATGTAATGAACGTAATGCGGTGAAAGGTTTTCGCATGTTCAAAGTCGAAGGTGAGTACTGCTTTTGGGGATTACGGATTGGCCCGGTAGTAAAAACACCGTCAGTTTCAGAAATGAAGCAGATATTACTGAGGAATCCCCAAACAGCTCAGGCTGTGAAAGAGCATCGGGTTACGGCTGCCATGATACGAGCTGTTACCTACGACCTGCTACGTGAAGAAGTGGGTCGTTGTTGCGGAATCTCAAAAGAGGCAGCCGGGCTTGCTATTGGTAATCAACTGGATTGTGCACCTCATGAAGATATTTCCGGATATATATTTATGGTGCCCAACTGGGCGCATAAATGGTTCCGGCATGATGGATATGTTTCGCAGATGCTGAAAGAACTCTCAATGAAATTCTGAGATAATCTACAGGCGGCATGCGGTATGCACAAACATTTTATATAAAATAATCCGGATGCCGCCTGTTTTTGGCTGAACCTCCCCCTAAATTTGTGTCCATAATTAAAATCATTATTCATTTAAAACATTGTGTTATGGAAACAAAAGGAAAGGGAGTGTTGCTTTGTGTATTGAGTGGTATGTTGCTGTTTGCCGGTGTGGTAATGTTGAGCTCGTGCGGTGGTGGTAAGTCGTCGCAAAGCGGTCCGACACTTGAAGGGGCTAAACAAGCTTTTGAGACTTACATTCAAGAGATGCAGCATGGCAATGCTCGGGAAGCAGTCCGCACGCGTTGTCGGGGAACAATAAAGGAAAATATGCAGAATACGATAGCTATGATGGATTTAATGGGAGGTGATGAGGCTCCCGGATACTTTAAAAACTACAAAGGAGTTGTCAAGGCGGAACTGTTGCCGGATTATAGCGACATCGCTTTGATAGTTGCCGATTTGGGAGATGGGGGAGAACTGATGTCATATGTCCTGCATTTTGATGTATCGGAAGAGTGGAAAATATATTATGCAGAATCTAAAGACTTGACTTTAATAAAAGGCTTCATTAATGATGAGATGTTGCAAAGTATTGGCATTTTCACGATTACCGACAGTGAAGCGGAGGACTATCTAAATTAAAGTGCTATGATTTTCAAGTATAAATTTTGTCTTTGGCTGATTGATACACTCAGTATCCAGCCATTAACTTTATCGGAAATACAGAAAAAGTGGTTGAATGCGTCGGCAAATGAAGATGGAGACCCGTTGGCTGAGCGAACATTCAACCGATATCGTCGGGAAGCAGAGTCGCTGATGTATGTTGATATCAAATGTGATAAGCGGGATGGAAACCTTTATAAGATTATCCGTCCGGAGGGTTTCAGGAATGATGATTTGCAGCAATGGCTGTTGAGCGCTTTCCGGGTTTCGAGTCTTGCGGAGCGTGTAAATCAGCGTGAGGAAGTGATGATAGAGCCTGCACCGCCTGCTGCCAGTCTATTGCAAGACATAATGAATGCGATTGACCGTAAGCATCCTCTTCGCATCTTATATAAATCGCATTATCAGGAGGAAAAAGAAATTGTTTTATTGCCGGCTTTTGTCCGTCTATTCCGGCAACGGTGGTATGTGATAGGTGAGGTTAGGGATAAGGAATATACTATGACTTGCGCACTGGAACGGATGAACGAAGTAGAGCTACTGGAGGAGGAAAAAGTGAAATTCTCTCCAAAATTTCGGAATATCTTGAAACCGGAAGTTTACTTTGAACATTGTTTTGGGATTATCAGGCAGTTTGAACCGATTAGAATTTGTTTTCGTGCCTTTTGGCCGCAAGATGCCTATCTGAAAGACGTGCCTGTTCATTCCTCACAAATAGAAGTGGACCATACGGAAGATTATACGGATTTTGAGATATTCGTAAGGCCTACGTATGATTTGAAACAGGAATTGCTTTGGCATCGGGACAAGTTGGCGGTACTTGCTCCGGAATCATTTCGACAAGACATGATACAAGTGCTTCATGCAACTTTATCCGGTTATGAGACTGGAGAAAATCATGCGATAGACGAATGAACAGGGCTTTTAATCTGTCATAATGTGTAGTTGTATATTCATTAGAAAGATATATCTGATATAAACAAATCACGCAACTTTATTTTGCCCTGTGACTGAATAGAGTTGCGTGATAATTTAATAGATATGGACTGACTATTTTATTTCTTCTAATGTTGTTTCTCCCTCATTTTGTATAAAGAATTTGCCCATCCACTTTCCAGTAATTTCTAATTCTTCACCGGTATTGGTTTCTGTGAAGCGGGCACGGAAAGTAGCATTAACTTCTCGTAAACTAATGATATGGCTGTAAATAAGTCTGTGATGAGGAGGTATGGTGGATTTATGGGTTATTTCTATTGTAAGTGGAATGGATTGCTTCTCTAATGAAAAGAGTACTTTCGGACCACTGTATATGTATGAAAAGTCGTCTGATGGGAGAGGGGTAAGACCATTAGGAACGTGAATTTCAATAGGGGCTTGTACTAAAAGTTGAAACAAGTCTGAATCACTTGTATAGAAGAATGAAGATTGTTGCACATCCACTGTTGGGCTGACTTCTACTTCCATATTCTGGTCAGTGTTATTATCGACAAAGAAACCTGGTGCCGTTTGCTTAATGATTTTAATTTCATCATTATCTTGCATAGTCCATGCTACTTCTTTTAATTCGTAATTCTTTGCGACAGGTTCATCATCGTTACTGCATGCTGAAGCGCCACAAAGTACTATTATGGCAAATAATCCGGTTCTTAGTAGTTTTTTAATCTGTGTCATATTTTTGATTTTTTAGTTAGTCTATATGCTGAATCCTCAAATGTACAATAATTAATTGAGACAAAGGACATTTGTTGTGTTAAAAGTTCAACCACAGCTTAAAAGTAGATACTTTTTCTTCACTTACTGTTATTTTATCTTTATAAGCGGGTTTCACGTGCAGGATTATTTTCCCGTTAAAATAAGGAGCAGCATGCAGAATTGCATCTATGCAGACTATTACCTGGCGGTTGGCACGAAAAAAGCGTTTGGGGTCAAGCTGTTCTTCAAGACGGGTGAGGGAAAGGTCTATGATATGCTCTTGTCCGTTTTTAGTGACAGCAAAGGTGACTTTATTCTCTGAATAGAAATAGGCGATGTCACTGACTTGCAGAGTCCAGAATTTATCGACACCGGCAATCAGAAAACGGGTACGATAGGTTTTCTCCTGCTTTTGCAGGCTTTGGATAAAGTCTTTGATATAGTTCTCTGTTTGCTGGTAATTGCTGCTTTTTAATGTTTCATATTTCACAATGGCATCCAGCAAGCGCGTCTCATCCACAGGTTTCAGAATATAGTCTATGCTGTTCACGGTGAAAGCACGGATGGCATATTGATCGTATGCTGTCGTAAAGATGATGAGCGAAGAAGGGGTTGCTGCGGAAAGAAAATCGAATGAATTGCCATCGGACAACTGAATGTCCAGAAATAAAATATCCGGATGCGGGTGCGTACTGAACCAGGAGATGGCTTCCTCTACACTACCTGGTAATACTATAATTTCCCATTCGGGGCGCAGGCGCTTGATGGTAGTGGATAGCAAGCGTGCGGCGGGTACTTCGTCTTCAATAATGGCAGCAGTTAGTTTACTCATGAATTAAAGGGACTTTTACAATGAATACTTGATTGGAATTAGTGATGCTGATGTCGGTACCTATCATCAGCTTACAGCGGTTTGAAAGGTTTTGTAATCCTACACCCGAAGTTGTGTCGTTCTTTTTAGCATGTATCGGGTTGCTGACTATCAGAAAGCGGTCATTTACGCATATATTGATTTCCATAGGCTTATTGGCGTTGATGGAGTTATGTTTGATGACATTCTCCACTAAAAGTTGCAAGGTTAGTGGAGGAAGTTGGTAATCCATAGTTTCAGGAGGAATTGTAACATTGCAGGTGATGCAGTCACCCAATCTTACCTCGTGCAGGAAGAGATAGGATTTAATGAATTCAAGTTCTTCTCCTAAAGTGATCAGAGTTTTATCTTGCGATTGAAGTACATAACGGTATACATCAGAAAGATTTCTTGTGAAGCGTACAGCATTCGACGGATTGTATTCTATCTCGGCTATCAGTGTATTCAGGCTGTTGAACAGGAAATGAGGATTCAACTGACTTTGCAGGGCGGTATAGCGTGCGGCATTGTTTTCTTTCTGAAGTTCTGCCGCTTGCTGCTGTAAGCTGAGGGCATTCTTGATGGAGCGGTTGGCAAACAGCAGTCCCCAAATGACCAGCTCCACCAACCATACCGTTATAAGAATGCGTGCGCCGGGCCATTGGAGAGTGAAGAGATGCTCGGCGCCACCCAGCAGACGGGCTGCTACGAGCAAACCGTAATTCAGTAGCAGAAACAACAGGCTGATCCAAAAATAAACCGCTATGAATTTCCATTTCCAACGTAGATTATTGGAGTAAAGGTGATCCGTCCATGAGCTGATGCGAAGGGTGAAGCATCCCAAAACGTTGAAGGCGAAAATAACGAAAAGCAGAGCTCCCGGAGAATAAATCACGTCATTGACTTGCGGGGGAAGATCAGTGTAATTAGTTAGCAGTAGGAAAGAGAAAACTCCCAATCCGGAAAAGAGAAGACTATATAAGATTGTATTCCACTTCATGAGGACAAAATTACAATTTTTCATTAGAATTGGGAGGTTTAGTAAATGATAATTTAGCGGGCGGATGCCCGCTAAATTATCATTTATACAGGTGTAGTGCCTTTATCAAGGCCGAGTATTGCCCTTGTGCAGTCGCTTTGGCTTGCACATGGTTTATCTCGGCACTCTGCCGATAGGTTTGTGCTTCGATTACTTCTACAATGGATATTTCACCTTCATTGTAGCGTTCCATAGCCTGGCGTTCATTTTCATGTGCCTTCTCCAGAGATTGCTGGCTTAGTTTCACCTGTTCCATAGCTTGTGACAGGCAGAGGCGGGCAGTCTGTATCTCAAGGTTGACTTTGTCCTGAATTTCATTCAGATTATCTTTGGCTATGCCTATCTTCTGCCTGGAAGCCCGTTTCTCATTCCGGCGTTTTCCCCATTCGAACAAGGGGACGCTGACCGTGGCATAGACTGCATAATTCGGGTCAAGGTCTGCACGCAGGTCATATCCCGGAGAGGAGTAACTTCCATCTGCTCCTACATATATCTGAGGCTTGTATTTCGAATCATTCAATTTCAGTGAGCTTTCTGCCATTTTTATCCGGTCGTGTGCCATCTTTATTTCCGGACGGAGCCGGGCAAGTGAGAGTTGGGTACTGTCTGGCAGGTTCATCGGGGGAACGATGCTGTCTATCGGAGTAGCTTCTTCCAAGGGCAGACCAATAAGGGAGTTAAATGCCATTACTCCTGTCTCAAACTCTTTCCGGGCTTGGAGCAGTTGGAAATCTGCGTCATTCAATTTTACTTCTGCCATCAGCAAATCCTGTGGATTGATGAGAGATACTTCCACACGTTCGCGTATAGTTTTGGCCAGTGAAGCAATAGAGTTGCGATAATCGGTAACGATGCTGACTATTTCTTGTCGGGCCACAGTATTCCAATATTGTATATCGGTTTGAAAACATACATCGGACAGAAGTTGCTCTTTCTGATGTATGGCAAGGGAATGTTGATGTTGTGCCATGCGGATGCTTTCAAGCAGACGTCCTCCTGTATATATGGGTTGCAGTAGGGTGAGAGAAGCTCCGTACTTGGTGTCGCGGCCCTGTATTTCGAGTGCTTTATCCATTCCGGGCAGGTTCAGATTCAGTTCCAACGGGTTTCCGGTATATTGGAAACTGGCATCGCCGGAGAGTTTTGGTTTCAAGTCGGCACGGGCAGATTTTTCCAACTCTATGCTGGCAGCCAGATTTTTTTCCGCTGCTTTCAGGTCGTGGCTGTAGTCTACAGCCAACGACCTGTACTTCTCCAGCAGCACACTCTGCTGACCAAAAGCGAACGGACCACACAACGATAAAATAAAAAGTATATATATCTTCTTCATACCTATTTCTCTTTTACTTTATAGAACAATGAATAGAGTGCCGGAGTGACGAACAGCGTAAGCAGTGTGGCAAATGTCAATCCGAAGATGATTGTGGCTGCCATGCCGCCGAAGGCTACATCGAACAATAGCGGTACCATCCCCAGGATAGTGGTTGTGGCAGCCATCAGCACGGGGCGGGTGCGCGATACGGTGGACTCGATGATGGCAGTGTAAACCGGAACTTCTGCCCGGCGCTGCACATGGATTTCGTCCAACAGCACGATTACGTTCTTGATAATCATTCCCAAAAGTCCCAGCCAACCGGCAATGGGGAAGAAGCCAAATTCGAAGCCTGTCAGCAACATACCCACAGCGACACCGATGAGGGATAGCGGCAGCACACACAGGATAATCAGCGGGTCGCGGAAATTACCGAACAGTGCTACCAGAATGACCACCAGTGCCAGGAAAGCCAGCGGGAAGTATTTGGCTATGGCCTGCATTGCCTCGTGCTGATCCTTATATTGCGAATCCCAGAAGAAAGTGTAACCTTCAGGCAATTGAATCGCTTCTATCTCTTTGCGGATTTCTCCATGTACTTCGGCCATCGTGTGTCCGGGTTTCACTCCGCACATGGCAGCCATAGAAAGTTGGCGGTTGTAAGTACGCATTTGCGGCCACTCCCAGCCGGTTTCAATGTTTTCGGTGACCTGTGATAATGGTGCGGAGTTCCGTCCGTTCCATACAGAGAAATCTCCCAGTCCGCGAGCGTCGCTGATGTCGGTTCCGGCAGATTTCAGCAGTACGGGAACCTTTTTCTCATTGTCACGATACACACCTACAGCCAGTCCGTCATTAATAGATTTGACGGATTCCATCATGGCTGATTTGGTGATTCCCAACGCGCCTGCTTTCACCGGGTCGTAGACGGGGCGTATGATGGGAGTCATGTTGCCCCATTCATTACGGGCATCTGCTACCTTGGGATTTCGGCGCATCACTTCGATGGCGACGCCTGCCAGTGAGTCGAGCACCGCAGGATCCGGACCCAGGAAGCGGGCTTCAATCACAGCCTCTGTTAACGGACTCAGTTCGAACTTGTTCACCTTGATGAGCGGTTCCGGATATAGAATGCGGATGCTGTCTTGCAGTAATGTACGCAGCTTTTTCGCATCTTGGGGCGAGTGGCTTTTCACCAGCAGCTGAGCATAGTTGGATTGCGGGCCAAAGGAGATGTTCGATAGGTAGTATCTTGGCGGTGTGCGTCCCACGTAGGTTGACACCGTTTCTGTCTCTTTCTGCTGACTGAGGTATTCTGTCATCTTTGCTACGATGCGGTCAGTTTCGTAGATATCCGTTCCTTCGGGTAGCCAAACATCCAGCGTGAAGTAAGGCTTTTCCAGTGCCGGAACAAAAACTTTGGGAATGAACCGGAAACTCCAGGCGGAAGCTACCAGCAGCAGTACCATGAGGCATACTGTGGCATAGCGGTGGCGGATAACAAAACGTAGCGCATTGCGAAAATGGTCGTACATTTTTCCTGCAAACAGTGCTCCTTTCAGTTCCCAGGGACGTGGACGGCGTACAAACTCCTGAATGAAAAAGGGCGTTTGAGTCAGTGCAAATACCCAGCTGAACATCAGCGACACTCCGATTACGATGACGAGCGATGACAGCAATTCGCCTGTGATGTGCGGTGAATAATAGATAGGCAGAAAGGTCAGTATGGCAATCACTGTGGCGGCCAGTAGGGGCAGTGCCGTGCCCGAACAAGCTTTCATGATTGCCACTCGCTTCCGCATTCCCTTTTGCATGTTCACCAGTGCCGAGTCGGACACTACGATGGCATTGTCCACCAGCATTCCCATGGCGATGATGATGGCTGCCAGCGACATACGTTGTAAGGCGATGCCTCCTGTCAGCATCACGATAAGTGTGGCAAAGATGGAGAACACCAGTCCGCTGCCCACCAGCAATCCATTCTTGAATCCAATGAAAAAGAGCAATATCGCCACTACGGTGATTACTGAGATAATCAGGTTGAGGATAAAGCCTTGGTTGGCTATGTCCGATTCATAGCCCTGGTCGTAGATGGAGATCAGCTCAAAACCTTCGGGCATGTATGTCTTTATGGTTTCTATGCGTGCTTTTACGGCTTCTGCCATATCCACCACGTTACCGGTGGGCACGGTAGAGATGGCGATGCCGACGGCCGGCTTTCCGTTCATGCGCATCAGGCTGGTGGCAGGTGTCATGTAGTTTTCGCTGATGGAAGCTATGTCTGACAACCGGAAGTGTTCTCCGGTACGGGAAACGATGGTGAGTTCCCGGATGTCATCCAATGAGTAGAAGTTGCCGGTAGATTCGATGCGGATGCGTCCCGGTCCGGCGGTGATGCCTCCTGAATCCACTACTTTGTTCCGGGCGTTGAAGGCTTGGGCAATGTCGGCTGTGGTGATGCCGCTGCGTGACATTACGGCCGGACTGATTGTGATGTCAATAGTAGGTGTCTGTGTACCGTTTATTTCGATTCGGGCCACATCTTTCACCTTCAGCAGTTCATTTTTGATGAGCTTTGCCTGGTCTTCAAGTTCGCGGTAGGTGTGGTTTTCGCTTGCCAGTCCGTAGAATACGCCGAGCACATCGCCAAAGTCATCGTTCACCACCGAAGGGCCTGCGCCTGCGGGGAGTTTGCTTTGCACGTCGCCCACTTTGCGGCGTAGCTTATCCCAAAGCTGTTGCATTTGGTCGGCACGGATTTCCTTCTTTACGTAGACGGTGATTTTGGAAATGCCTGCCCGGTTCTCGGTCTTCAGATAATAGAGTTCGCCCATTGATTGGATGGCTTCTTCCAGCACATCCGTCACCTGTCTTTGCACTTCCGAGGGGGATGCACCGGGATAAGGGGTCATGACTAATGCCTGTTTGATGGTGAAGGGGGCATCCTCAAGTTTCCCCATCTTGATGTAGGCGAAGATTCCGCCGGCAAGCACCAGCAACAGCAGGAGGATGGTGACGGAACGGCGTTGCAGGAAATATTTGATCAGTTTCATCTTGAGTCTTTTTTCTTTAGGGAAGAGTGATTACATGATACGTACTTTCATTCCGTCAGACAGAAAGCGCAGTCCGCTTGTGATGACGGTTTCGCCTGTTTGCAATCCGGAGGCAATGCTTACGTAACCTTGGGGTAATAACTCGTTCACAGTTACCTTGCGCTTTGCCACGATACCATTTTCCGGATTCACAGTCCATACATAGTTTCCTTCTGTGGGGCGGTTGCACAAAGCCCGTTGCGGAATGTATACTGACTTTGGCTGAGCCGCGTTGTCTGTTTGTTCGGCTGATACTTTTGTGGCAGGGCTGTCGAAGCGTATCTTTCCGGACATTCCTGCCAGCAACCGCCTGTCTTTGTTAGGCAACAGTGCCGTCATCAGATAAGAGAGGTTGTTCTGCGTGGTTCCTTTGGATACTTCCGCAATGCGTGCTTCCAGGTTGACTTCCGGTTGCACGTCTAATGTTACTTCTACGTCATCTCCCGGTTGCACACGGTAGGCTATATCTTGAGTCACATAGGCTTCTATCTTCAGTTGGTCGATATCTATGAAAGTCACTACGGGCTGGCTTGCCTTGACATCCTGGAACTTTTCTGCATATACTTTACCTATATATCCGTTGAAGGGAGCTGCGAGGCGGGTGTCTTCCAGTTCATTGACGGATGTTTCAAAAGCGGCTTTGGCAGAGGTGCACTCCGCCCGTGCTTTCTCGTAAGTGCTGGCAGAGAGATTGTTCTTTTCATAAAGTGCACTGATACGCTCGTATTCGGCTTTTGCCTGGCGGTAGACGGCTCCGGCACGTTCGCGGCGGATGCGGTAATCGCGCGGGTCAATCTCTGCAATCGTTTCTCCACGGCGGTAGTGGTTTCCGGCATAGGCATCCAGCTGTTTGATGGGGCCGCTGACGCGGAAAGACAACTCTGTGGTGCGGAAAGGTTGTGTAAGAATGGGAAACTCCTTGGCCGTTTCGTCAGTGTATGTACTGACTGTGATGGCTTGTACGGTCAGTAATTCTTCTTTCTGAGACTGATTGCCTCCGCAGGCGCATAATATCAGTCCGAGGGTGAGCATACAAATAAGTCTTGCATTTCGGTTCATACTTCTTTTTCCTTTTAAATCCGGGAGACAAAAGTAGGCTGTTTTACATAGCTGCATCGAGTGTTTTTTGCTGAGACGGGAAAGAAGGAGGATGAAACCGGAAAATAGGATGACGAAACAAGAAGAGGCTTATTTAAACAACCACCCCTTCTTTTCCGTTATTATTAATAAAACGGGTAAATATATGACGACTTTAGGTGGCTGGATGAACAAAATCCTTATAGGTTGGGGAGTAGACCCTAAATTTGCGAATACATTTGATGAAACCATTATCGCCATACTGATGATAGCTATGGCCGTAGGGCTGGATTATCTATGCCAGGCAATATTTGTGGGTGGCATGAAGCACTATACCAAGCGCTCGCCTCATCGTTGGAACACTTTGCTGATGAAGCGGAAAGTAGTACCCCATCTGATACATACATTACCGGGTATTCTGATTTACTTTCTGCTGCCCTATACTTTTGTGCATGGGGTGGAGTTGCTGGAACTGGCACAGAAGGTTTGTGCGGTGTATATAGTGGCTGCACTGGCTTTTGCCACGAATGGCCTGTTGCTTGTATTTCTGGATTTCCAAAATCAGAAAGACACCAGCAAGAATCATCCGATGAAAGGATTTATCCAAGTGTTGCAGGTGCTGGCTTTCTTTGTGGCAGCCATCATCGCCGTCTCCATTCTTATCGACAAGTCACCTGCTACGCTCTTTGCCGGATTGGGTGCTTCGGCGGCGGTGCTGATGCTGGTCTTCAAAGACAGCATTCTGGGATTTGTGGCGGGAATACAGCTTTCTGCCAATGAGATGCTGCGTATCGGCGACTGGATTGCCTTGCCCAACGGAGGTGCCAATGGTATCGTCAAAGAGATTACACTCAATACGGTGAAGATACAGAACTGGGACAATACGATTTCTACCATTCCGCCTTATACATTGGTGAACGGCTCTTTCCAGAACTGGCGTGGGATGCAGGAGAGTGGTGGCCGTAGGGTGAATAAGAATATCTATCTGGACATGACTACATTGAAGTTCTGCACTCCCGAGATGATAGATACTATTCGGAAAGAAATTCCTCTTATGGCGGATTATCAGCCGGTGGAAGGAGAAGTGCCTACCAATGCACAGCTATACCGCATTTATATCGAACGTTATCTTTGCAGTCTTCCCGTTGTCAATCAAGACTTGGACTTAATTATCAGCCAAAAGGAAATGACGACTTATGGCGTACCTATCCAGGTGTATTTCTTCTCTCGGAATAAGGTTTGGAAGGAGTATGAACGCATTCAGTCCGATATCTTCGACCATCTGTTGGTGATGGTGCAGAAATTCGACTTGAAACTTTACCAATATTCTGATTAATAGATGAGCCGGAATTCTGCCCACACGGGGAGATGGTCGCTGTAACCGGCTTGGTATTTCATTCCGTAGAAAGTCCGGAAAGGTTGCTTCCCGCCGTATTTCTTATCTTCCGTCAGCAAGAAGGGCAGGCAGAGTATACCGGCTTTGTCTTCATCGGCGTAAAGACCGGCAGAAGCCTGAAGAAGTGTGCCGGATACGATGATGTGGTCCAGCAATCCCCATTCTCCCTGATATTTGTAACTGCCGGAGTGCTTACGCTCGGTGGCTTTGCGGGTGAGTAAATGGTAAAGACTTTGCGGTTGCAGGAGGTTTTTATCAAGTGGTGGCGCTTGGGCGGCTATTACTTCTCTGATGGATTTATTGTCAGGATAATCATTGAAATCTCCCATAATGAGGATTTGGGGATGGTGGCGATGGAGATAAATACTGTCGGCTGCACTTCTAAGTCTCCGGGCTGCAAGGAGGCGGTAAGGTTCGCTTTCTTTGGCTCCACCGGAACGGGACGGAAGATGGGTGACGAAAATATCCAAAGTATCTTTGTTGAGCAGTAAACCGGAAACATGAAGTATATCCCGGGTGGGGCGGAATTTCTTTTTGCCCGAGGCGTTCGGGATGGGAATGCTTTGGCAGGCAAGCAGTTTGAACATATCTCTTTGGTAGAGTAGGGCTACATCAATGCCCCGCTGGTCGGGTGAGTTTGTCATAACGTAGCGATATCCGGCTTCCCGCAGGGCGGAACGTTGTGTCAGGTCGCGCAGCACACTGTCATTTTCTACTTCACAAAGGGCGACGAGCACAGGAGGTGTCCAACCGCCTACGGCTGTGATGACACGGGCAATGGCATCCAGTTTCTTCTTGTATTTGCTATAATTCCAATGGCGGATGCCGTCGGGAAGAAATTCATAATCATTCTTTAGCGTATCGTGCCGACAATCAAACAGGTTCTCGACATTGTAGCTGACAATGCGGAATGAGAGGGTGTCTTTTTCGGTTTGTCCGTGAAGGGGGAGGAAAGAGAAAAACAGAAGGACAAGAAAATAGGGCATTGCAATCTTTTTATTCATAACATCCGGCATTTGGAGCCTTATCTTGTAGGCGGGATTTTCCGTTCCTGTCTGTCGGATATGCACTGGCATCCTCTTTTTTTCCTAAACTGATAGCTTTTGAATTTTCATTAAGATTGAAATTATACTCCTGTGTCCGGCTATCCATCAGAAGGAAGTTGTCATCCTTTTCCCAAATGACACGGACTATCCTGTCATTCTCTTCCTTTACCGAATTGATGAGGCTATGTGAGAAGTAGTAATTGAAAGCTATGTTTTCATTTTTGGAGCGTCCTCCGTTAATTTCATCCGAACCCGAACCTGCAATAATGCAATTGCGGAAGGTAGCGGAAGAAAGCGGATAAGCAATGTCATCCTGTTCGTTCCGAACCTGTAATGCCACACCTTTCCGTACATTCCAACTGAAATAATTCGCTAGCGTGCAATGGGTGAATGTATAATCTCCACCTAACAAGCTGACACAGTTCTCTCCCGCATTACTGATTTCACAGTTTCCTATAACAGCCTGGCAGGAAGTCAGCTCCAGTCCGTTTCCTGATACTTGTCGGATAATGGAAGACTCTAATATCAGCTTCCTGCGGTCCACCTTCGAAGAATCACAGCGGATGCCGAAACTTCCCCCGTGAATGTCGGCATAAACCAGATGATTGTCATAACTGGTTTCGAGGAAACGTATGCCGCCCCACTGTCCCGGCAGGCGGTCGTAAGTCAGATAAGGAAACAGACGGTCTGTGCGGTCTCCCCGGAAAACAACCGGTGTGGAAAGAGTGCCTTCCACCGATAAACGGCCATGTACCTGCATTCCTGCTTTTCCGTGGAAATAGAAGCGGGTACCTGCTGCAAGTGTCAGGTGTGCATCGGGGGCAACACTGATACTGTCGTAAATCAGTATCGGGCGTTCGGAGGCTATCAATGTATCTTTCTCGATCACTTTACCCCGGAAAGTAAAAACATCCTGCGCATAAGCCCGTAGCTTAACTTCTTGCCGGATGCCATTCAGCTGAAAGAGAATAGAGTCTTTTATCAACCTGATGTTGGTATTGTCCCGTTGAGGCAGAGTCGCTTCTACAAAAATGTAGAGGCTGTCTTCTCCTGCAATTTCTATGTCTGAGAATTGATCTCCCTTAATACCGTCCACATTGATACGGAAACCGGATTTTCCGGCATCAGCAAGAATGATGGAAGATATCAGCAATGTTTTCTTATGTGGATTGTATACTTTCAGTTGGCGGGTGGAAGTGGGAATACCGGTGAGTACGGTGTCCATATGCAACGTGTCTTGTGAGAACCAAAGTGTGTGCTTCGGGTCGGACGAATAATCATCCATGTCGTCGCAGGCGGCAAAGGACAACAGGAAAAGTACAGGAACTATATATATAAGGTATAGTGCTTTCGATTTCATACCGTACATTCTGTAGGTTCTACTAAATAACGGTGTTTCTGCCACTTTATTATATCTGTCGCTTTTATCTTACTGACTTGATGAGACGATGGTATATTGAAGAGAGTTACATCACTATGGGATATTATGCATAAGATGGCATCTTGTGTTGTGAAAGATGGCATCTTGTACTACACAAGATGCCATCTTATACATGCTCCCCTTTAACTATCCGTATAAGAGGAATATGGGATGTGAGTTATTTCCTTATAGGAACATTGGCCAGGATATCCAGCAAGTGTTTCCAGAACTTATCTACCGTAGGAATCAACATCCGTTCGTCCGGAGAGTGGACACCCTGCAAAGTGGGACCGAAGGAAATCATATCCAGTGAAGGATATTTGTCGAGGAACAGACCACATTCCAGTCCGGCATGGATGGCTTTCACTTTGGCGTCTACACCGAACAGGCGTTTGTAAGACTCAACTGCGATTTCCAGTATCTCAGAGTGCGGATTAGGTTTCCAACCCGGATAACCGTCACCGAAAGTAACTTTGGCGCCGCCCATATCAAATACGGTACGTACCATATTGGCAATGTCCTGTTTGGAGGAAGCGGTAGAACTGCGTTGACTGGTTTCAATGCGGATAATGTTGCCCGGCTTCATCTTGACAGATGCAAGGTTGGTAGAAGTTTCCACCAGTCCCGGAATATCCTGACTCATAGCATAAACTCCGTGCGGACAGGCGTAGAGACTTTGCAACAGACGTTTTGTCGTGTCCTTGTCGATGGCTTTTGCACGGGCGTTTTCCGATTCTAATATGAGTTGCAGGTCGGGATCTACCACGGTGTATTCAGCTTGCACTTCAGCGGCGAATATGTTTAAATCGGCACGCAGGTCGTGTTTCTTATCTTCCGGTATGGCGATGATGGCATGAGCTTCGCGTGCAATGGCATTGCGCAGGTTGCCGCCGTCTATTTCACAAAGATACATATCGTACTTCTGGAAAGTCTGGCTCAGGAAGCGGTTCAGTATTTTGTTGGCATTGCCACGCTGCAGATGGATGTCTCCACCGGAATGTCCGCCTTTCAATCCTTTCACTTGCACCTTGCAGAAGAAATATCCGGCAGGTACGTTCACCTCTTTATATGTAAACTCTGCAACGGAGTCGACGCCTCCTGCGCAACCGATGAAAAGTTCACCTTCATCTTCCGAGTCAAGGTTCAGCAGGATGTCACCGTTCATGAAACCCTCTTTCAGGGCGAAAGCGCCAGTCAGGCCGGTTTCTTCGTCTACGGTGAACAGGCACTCCAGAGGTCCGTGCTGGATAGTGTTGTCTGTAAGGATAGCCAGTTCTGTGGCTACGCCGATACCGTTGTCAGCTCCCAGTGTGGTGCCTTTGGCTTTCAGCCATTCGCCTTCAATCACGGTTTCTATCGGGTCGGTGAGGAAATCGTGCTGCACATCGTTGTTCTTTTCACACACCATGTCGATGTGCGATTGCAGGACAACAGTCTTCCGGTTCTCCATGCCCGGCGTGGCGGGTTTCTTTATCAGTACATTGCCGGTTTCGTCGACCAATGTTTCCAGATTATGTTTTTCACCGAATGCTTTCAGATAAGCAATCATTTTCTCTTCCTTCTTTGAAGGACGCG
>OLGD01000102.1_pt1 | contig 160946 bp, 124 predicted proteins | sample 1605311 | NCBI WGS metagenome assembly OLGD01 (sample SAMEA3888917, study PRJEB22519) | human gut metagenome | biome: human gut; feature: human-associated habitat; material: faeces | place: Denmark | collected 2010 | reverse complement strand
CAGTTTTTTTGTCCGATAGTAAAGACACTGTCAGAACAAGTCTTGACTATTACAGTTAATTCCATATAATTCCTACATTTGCGACTATTAACTGAATTTAAAAAGAAAAAGAAGATTTGCTATGTTGACAGTAATGATTTTTGTTTTTCTGATTGGATACTTATGTATAGCTTTAGAGCATCCGCTAAAGGTGAACAAAGCCGGAACAGCCCTACTGACCGGAACAATACTTTGGGTTTTATACACATTTGCTGCACCTGATCTGATCCCGACCGCATCAGCCGAAGAATTTAAAGAATTTCTGGATGCCTATCCGGCTATAGCAGATCTTCCTTTTGTAGAACAATGTACCCGCTTCGTCGTTGAACACCAGGTACTGGACAGTATCGGAGAAATTGCAGAAACATTGATTTTTTTGATTGGCGCGATGATTACCGTGGAGTTGATTGACGCTCACGGCGGTTTCATGTTTATCACAAACCGTATCAAAACCAACCAGAAAAAAAAATTATTACTACTGGTCGCATTTATTACTTTTTTCATGTCTGCCATACTCGATAACCTGACAACTTCCATCGTTATGGTTATGCTAATGCGGAAACTACTGGGGAACTACAAAGAACGGTGGGTATTCGGCTGCGTGATTATCATTGCTGCAAACAGTGGCGGGGCCTGGTCACCAATTGGAGACGTGACAACCATCATGCTTTGGGTCAGAGGAAACATTTCCTCATCCTCAACTATTCCACACCTGATTTTGCCCAGTCTGGTATCAATGATAGTACCCGTTCTCATCATGATGCGTTTCCTTCATGGGAAAGTGACTCCGCCCGATGCATTTACCTATAATGAAAATGACAAACTACTCAAAGAATTAAGAACCAAAGAAAAACTCTCGATACTGATACTCGGCGTATTATGTCTTATATTCGTCCCTATATTTAAAACGATCACTCATTTGCCTCCGTTTATGGGTATCCTGATGGGAGTCGGTATTTTATGGATCTATACAGAATTAATGTATAAACGAAATATTGTCAATGAAGACCTTAAACTTCGTCTGTCAAAAATAGTGCGTCGTATAGACGGAGCAACCCTATTATTCTTCCTCGGAATCCTTTTGGCTGTTGACGCATTGCGGTGTAGTGGTGTATTGACAGATTTCGCTTTCTGGCTGGATGAAACTGTCGGAAATGTATATGCTGTAAACCTGATCATCGGTACTTTATCGGCCGTAGTTGATAATGTTCCGCTGGTAGCCGGAGCTATCGGCATGTATCCGGTTGCAACAGACGCTATCATCGCAACAGCAACAGATCCGACTTATATGGCAAACTTTGTTCAGGACGGAATATTCTGGCAATTCCTGGCTTATTGTGCCGGAGTTGGAGGCAGCATGCTGATCATAGGTTCTGCAGCCGGGGTTGTCGTGATGGGATTGGAACGCATCAATTTCATCTGGTATCTGAAAAACATATCCTTGCTGGCCTTGATCGGATATCTGGCCGGTGCAGGAGTATATATTCTTCAAAATGTAGTATTAGGATTATAAACAAGGGAGGCATACAATTATGTTATGGGATTTTATTCTGAGATTATTTATTGCCGGTATTCTTGGTGCCGTAATCGGTCTTGACCGGGAATACAGGGCGAAAGAAGCCGGCTATCGTACACATTTCCTTGTCTCACTGGGAAGTGCCCTTATCATGATTGTATCCCAATACGGTTTTCAGCAGATTATACAAGAAAGTAGTGTTTCGCTCGACCCCAGCCGTGTTGCGGCACAGGTTGTTAGTGGTATCGGCTTTATCGGAGCGGGAACCATTATCATACAAAAACAATTTGTTCGCGGACTGACGACTGCCGCAGGAATATGGGCAACAGCCGGAATCGGCCTGGCAATCGGTGCCGGAATGTACGGCATCGGTGTTGCGGCAACCGTACTGACCCTGATGGGACTTGAACTGCTAAGTTATATCTTTAAAAGCCTGGGAATGAAAAGTTCGATGATTATTTTTTCCACCAATGAGAAAGATATCATAAAAAAGGTAACCCGGGTTCTGAACGACAAAGGCTACCTGCTCGTCTCCTACCAAATGGAAAAAGTCAGTCATTCAAACGTCGATACTTTCATTGTCACCCTGGTTATAAAGGCCAGGAAAAGTACGGACGACAACCAGCTGCTACTTTTCATGGAAGAATTTCCGGAGGTAACAGTTGAGAGAATTGAATAGAAATTCTTAAAACGGGGACAAGTTTTAGTATCTTTGTCCCCGTAATCATTTTATAACAGATACACATGAACATAATTTCTAAACTATTCAAGAAAGAAAAAGAGGAAACAGAAGCTACATCAAAAGGCTCCGTTGAAGAATTTGTAACATTAATCCGCGTATATTATCAGGCGGTAATGGCCGTACAGTTGGGTATTACCAATATTAATATGTTGTCGGATATGGCCCTTTTCAAACGGATGCTAAAAATTCCTACCCAAAATAACAAGCCAGGTATCGCAGAAAAGGCACGTGTCCGCAAGATATTAATGCAGGACTATGCCATGAAAGAAAGTTTCTTCAAGGAAATAGAAGCCTCAGTAAAAAAGAACTGTAAGTCGCAAAACGACATCAAATCATACTTTTTCCTTTTCCAGGGATTCTGTAATGACCTGTTCTCCCTGCTGGATAACCTGATGCAATGGAAGTTCCGTTTCTCCATGCTGGTAAAAAAATTATTATATAACCAGACAGCAAAAACAATCCATGAGATTGTAACCCGTTCGGAATGGAAAGAGGTCAGTGTCCAGAAAACAGCCTGGAGCATCCGCAAATACAAAGAGACATTAGGCTATTCGGAAGAATGGATGACCGATTTCGTTTACAACATTGTCCTTCTTGCCAAGGAAGATGCCAAAAACCAACGTAAAAAAGACAAATAAAATCAGACAGGTATGAAATATCTATTTTTAGAATATCCGAAATGCAGTACCTGCCGGAACGCAAAAAAATGGCTGGACGAACATAAAGTTGCTTATGAGGACCGCCATATAATCGACCAGCATCCTTCGGCTGAAGAGTTGACGGAATGGATAGGACGCAGCAAATTACCGCTGAAGAACTTCTTCAACACCAGTGGCCTTGTATATAAAGCCATGCAGTTGAAAGACAAATTGCCCTCCATGAGTGAAAAGGAACAGATAGAACTACTTGCTTCCGATGGCAAACTAATCAAACGTCCTTTGTTGGTAAGCGAGAATCAGGTATTGGTCGGCTTCAAAGCGGCTGAATGGGAAGAATCCGTAAAATAAAGAGTATATGAAAGGAATGGAAAACCTTACATATCAACCCGACGCTACATATGTTGCAGCTTGTGGCCTATATTGCGGTGCTTGTCGCAAATTCGTAAAAGGACAATGCCCCGGGTGCTGGGAGAATAAAAAAGCGGACTGGTGTAAAATACGGGCATGTAATATCGAACATAACTATAAAAGTTGTGCCGACTGCACAATCAGTTCTATTGATGAATGCAAGAAGTTCAATAACTTCATCGGAAAAGTATTTTCTATCCTCTTCCGCTCCGACCGTCCGGCGTGTATCAGAAGGATACAGGCAATCGGCTATGATGCTTTTGCCAGGGAAATGCACGCAAAAAAACAACAGACAATAAAACGATAACATATATCCCGATGGTTTCAGAATTACATCCGTTAGGTTTCTTTTTACCGGAGCAGACTAAATTACTTATGTTGGGGAGCTTTCCTCCTCCAATGCAACGTTGGTCGATGAACTTTTATTACCCGAATATACAGAACGATATGTGGCGTATCCTCGGACTATTGTTTTATAGCAATAAAGAATATTTCCTTGAAACAAAGAAGGCGTTCAGTGAAGAGAAAGCCAAAGCCTTTTGCCGGGAGAAAGGTATCGGTATCGGCGATACGGCTGTCGAAATAATCCGGTTAAAGAATAATGCTTCCGATAATTTCCTGCAAGTGATAAAACCGATAAATCCGGAAGAAGTCCTGTCGCAAATACCCGAATGTAAAGCGATTGTTGTTACAGGGCAGAAAGCGATGGATACGATTTTATCGGTATTGCCTCCGACAGAAGAGCCGAAAGTCGGAACTTATTCGACATTCACCTTACTGGACCGGGTATTCAGGTTATATCGTATGCCTTCCTCATCACGAGCCTATCCGAAACCATTAGAGGAAAAGGCGGCGGTTTACAGAGGGATGTTTGAAGAGCTCGGAATATTATAAAAGAAAACCATTGCAAAAAATGCAATGGTTTTCTTTTATAATATCCATCCACATAGGATAAAATTTACCCGCAATGGAAATAAGTATTTACCAATCGAAGCATTCCTTCGGGGTCATTTTTCAAATCATCTCTCAGAGTAAAGTCGTTATAAGACTTCAGTTTTTTGATTATACCGTCTATCATGCTCGGGCTAAACACATTATATTTCTCAAAGACAGCCCGTTGCTTTTGCAAACGTTCTGCAGAAGCTGCACAACTGTCGGGTAATTGGTCCAATGTTTCCAGACGGGCCTTGTTTTCTTCCTGGTGGATATTCACATTCACGTACGTCTTTTCTGCTATCTCCAACGCATTTTCTATCTCAAAACCATGACGACAAGCGACAGCCAATCCAGCCAACAACTGATACAAATCGGCAGAACCATCCGGCGAACGCATCTCAACCGTCTGTTTCTGTGTCGTATCATAATGGCTTTCCGATTCCAGGGGGTTAGCTAATACACACATGTCTTTTTTTGCAGCCCAGCCTAAGGGGACACGTACCAATACCGAACGGTTCCGGTCGCCCCAGCAAACGTTTGTCGGAGCTTCCTGATGAGGAACCAAACGGAAGTAAGAGGTTGGATTCGTATTTCCGAACGCAGTAATCGAAGGAGCCAGTTGCATCATTCCGGCAATCGCTTTACGGGCTGTTTCAGACAAAGCACCGTCGGCCAACATCTGGTTTTTACCGTCTTTCATAATTCGCATATGAACATGCAAACCCGAACCGGCTTTTCCGACTGTAATCTTAGGAGCGAATGTGATATCCAGACCATAGCTATAAGCCAGATTACGAATTACCCATTTGGCAATCATTAACTGGTCGGCAGCTTCTTCCACTTTAGTTGGTAGAAACTCGATTTCGTTTTGCTCATATATCTTTCCGTTCAATGTAAAGTTACCGACTTCGGAATGGCCATATTTAATCTGTCCGCCGGCCTGGGCAATATATTGCATACACTGGGTACGGAACTCATTGAATTTGGCGAACGGGCCGGATTCATGATATCCGCGCTGGTCGGTTGCCGGGAATAATTCTTCCTCTTCCGCTATCACATAATACTCCAATTCGCCCATCGCTTGAAACTCCATGCCTGTTACTTCCGTAAAGGCTTTACTTGCTTTATACAAGGTATATTCGGGAGAACTTTCCAACGGTTCGCCATCTTTATTGAAGAAGGAACAAAGCATAGTGATTGTCGGCAACTCGGCAAAAGGGTCGACGAAAGCTGTCCGGAAGCGGGGAATTACATACAGGTCGCTACTGCCAGCTTCAATAAAAGAGAACAGGCTGGAACCGTCCACACGCTCACCACAGGTAAGGATTGCATTCAGATAGGCTGCATTATTAATAACAAAATTCAATGTTTTCAGACGGCCGTCTCCTGCCGGATACATAAAATTGACCATCTTAATTCCTTTTTCGCGGATAAAAGAAATAATATCCGCCTTTGTAAACTCAGATGAAGGTTTCTGCAAAAATTCGACTAAAAGATTCGAATTCATTTCTAATTCGTTTTCCATGTTTTGTTGATTGTATTTATACAATATAGATTTAATTATATTTTCTATAAGGTTTCAAAGATAAAAAAAGATATGACGGTTGTTTCGCTTTTCATTGGATTTTATCAGGTAAGTAAAAATAGAATTGCACTTTTTCTAAAAAAGCCTTGCATATTAAAAATAAAAACCTACCTTTGCACCCGCAATACGGAAGTAGCTCAGTTGGTAGAGCACTGGTCTCCAAAACCAGGTGTCGGGAGTTCGAGCCTCTCCTTCCGTGCAGAAGCGATACAAATTGTATCGCTTTTTTTATTCGGATAAATAGTACTTACAAAACATATATGCTTTGATTACGAAACATATATGCTTTGCGTACAAAAGTCCCTTATTTTAATTTCAAAGGTCCCTTATCTTTGAACCGGTGTTTAGTCCGATAATATTTCCAGTCCGTTTTCACGCATCACGAATGTGTGTTCCCATTGGGCGGAAGGAAGTTCGTCGTCGGTTATTACCGTCCAGCCATCTTCTTCGGCAATATAAACACGATATGTACCCATATTAATCATCGGTTCAATCGTAAAGACCATTCCCGGAACCAGTAACATGCCGGTACCCTTACGTCCGAAATGAGTTACTTCGGGTTCTTCATGAAATTCCAGTCCTACCCCATGCCCGCACAAATCACGGACAACAGAAAAACCGTTCTTTTCCGCATGTTTCTGGATGGCATGACCTATGTCACCTACAAAACCGAATGGCTTAGCTGCCTTCATTCCTATTTCCAGGCACTCCTTTGCCACACGCACCAGTTTCTCTTTTTCAGGAGAAACCTTGCCAATCATAAACATCCGCGAAGCATCCGAATAATAACCGTCCAGAATTGTCGAAACATCCACATTGATAATATCTCCTTCCTTTAATATCTCTTTTTCGCTGGGAATACCGTGGCAGACCACTTCATTGATGGAAGTGCACACGCTCTTCGGGAATCCTTCAAAATTCAACGGGGCCGGGATAGCACCGTGGTCAACCGTATAGTCATAGACCAGTTTGTCTATTGCGGCCGTCGACATTCCGGCTTTTATTTCCTTTCCCACCAAATCGAGAATACCAGAATTTACAACCCCGCTTCTGCGGATACCTTCAATCTGTTCTTCTGTTTTAATCAATTTCCGGGAAGGTGCCAAATGACCTTTATTCTGGAGGTAGAGAATCTTTTTATCCAATTCGGTAAGTGGCTGACCTTTGATAAGTTGCCAATTGTTTCTTTTTCTCATAAATCTTTGCTGTTATCGTTAGTAATAACACAACAAAGGTACGTTTGTTTTTCTTCTTTTCGGAAAAAACGAGTTTAAAATGGATTTACACCAAAAAAGTTGGATAATTCCGACAAGTTTGTACTTTTGTACCAATAATGCTGTAGCCTTTAAATCTATTTGATTACATGCAATTATGCCAACGTTGACAGGGTTACTCAAGACACTCAGGCTGCTGGTGCTTGAAGCACTTTGATTAATCTATAAAAACGTTTGGTATGAATGCATTGGAAAGAAAATGGGTATGGAACCGCTTACAAAGCCAACCTAGCCCAACCAAATTTGAAGTATGTAGCAAACTACAGCCTCTTGTCACACAATTCGGATTAACTCTTACGGAAAACAAAATTTGTTTTCCTCAACCTCTGTGCTATCAACAACGTGCCATTTATGTTTGTGCCTGTTGTGAGAAACTGTATGAGAAAAGTATCCGGTTTTCCGATATTGTCTACATTAATAATAATGGTCAAAAGATATGTGTTGTATTGAGAACCGGACACGTGTTCTATTTTTTCAACGATTGCCAGTACTGGTACATTTACAATGCACTCGGTTACGGTAATCCGCACCTTATCACTGTATGGTGGTGGAAATTCACTGGAGGCTTTCTCCTCTGGTGGAGAAAACTGTTCCACAACAATCCCTCATCACAAAATACATAAATATAGGTAGTAGGAATAAGAAACGGAAAAATCATGTATCTTTACCGATGTATAACATAAAACTTGGAATGCTAAATGAAAACGTCTTATTCCCACTTACCTGATTATGCAAAAAACGATTTGCAACAGATCGTCACCTTAATACTGGAAAGAGTGCCTCATTGCGAAATGATTATCCTGTATGGAAGTTACGCCAGGGGAACATTTGTGGAATATGACGAACGGGATGAATTCGGCATCCTCACTTCTTTTATGAGCGACTACGATCTATTGGTAGTTACCAGTAATGAAAACGTTCGTGAGGTAGGACATCTACTGGACACTGTGGATGACAAATATTATAAACGCCCCGATGACCAAGTTCCCATTCAGTTTATAAATGATGATATAGAGAAATTGAACTCCGACCTGTCGGAAGGAAGATATTTCTATACCAGCATTCAAAAGCAAGGGATTATGTTATACGATAGTGGAAATTACAAACTGGAACGTCCCCGAAAGCTGAACTTTCAAGAGATCACGCAACAGTCCCAAGAGTATTTTGACGAGAAGTTTGAAAAGGCTGGTTATTTCCTAGATCATGCTTCTTTTGATTATGAAAAAGGAAGATACAATTTAGCTTCTTTCGATTTACATCAAGCCTGTGAGAATTATTTCTATGCATTGCGTTTAGTTCATACCCTGAAAAACAGCAAGCAACACAACCTGTCAAAACTGTTAGGTGCAACCCATAAATATTCGCCCGAATTACAGAAAATCTTTCCCCGAAAGCCGAAGGAAGAAAAACGATTATTTGAACTACTCCGCCTGGCCTATGTAGAAGCAAGGTATAATTCTAAATTCGTTGTCACCAAGGAGGAGATAGAAGCATTATTTCCTAAAGTGGAAAGGTTGCGCGATATTACCGAAGAAATCTGTAAATCCCAAATAGAAACGTACAGGCAGATGGGGCAATAGTTATAGATATATTCGTATATTTACACTATAAAAATCATATATAACAAATTAACCTATTAAAAATGATAGAAGCTCCGGAAGCCCTGATCCTGTCGGAACAATTAAATCAAACGATTAAAGGAAAGAGAATCTCTTTTGTCAGTGCCGGATATACCCCGCATAAATTTGTCTGGTATTATGGAGACCCTGCCGGTTACAGTGAAAAGTTACTCCATAAAACTGTCGGAGAAGCACATGCTTACGGAGGGTTGGTTGAAGTGGAAATCGAGGATGTAAGGTTACTTTTCGGAGACGGGATGAATATTTGTTATTATGCTCCCGGAAAAAAACTGCCGGAAAAACATCAGTTACTGATTGCCTTCGAGGATGAAAGCTGTATCATGGGTTCTGCCCGAATGTACGGCGGAATCTGGTGTTTCCCCGCAGATTCTTTTGAATGCAATTTTTCCTCCTATCGTGATGGGGCACGAAGCAAACCGCAGGTACTTTCCGATGCTTTCAACAAAACCTATTTCCTGAGCCTGATAAACAGCGAAGAAAAACAAAAGAAAACAGCCAAAGCATTTCTGGCCACCGAACAAACAATCCCAGGTCTGGGAAACGGTGTTTTACAGGATATTCTCTTCAGGGCTCGTATCCATCCTAAAACACGCATCAGCACATTATCGGATAAACAGAAAGACACTTTGTTTCATTGCGTTAAAGATACGCTTCAGGATATTTATCTAGCCGGCGGCCGCAATTCGGAAACCGACCTGTTCGGTAAGAAAGGAGGTTATATTCCCACCTTATCTAAAGACACTGTCGGAAAACCATGTCCGGTCTGCGGAGAAGATATACGGAAAGAGAATTTTTTAGGAGGAAGTATCTATTACTGCTTCGAATGTCAGAAATAAGGTTAGCCGTAAGGTTCTATATCTTCACAAACCCAATCGGAAGTATGTTCTATTGTATAACGTAACTTTTCCGGTTTCTGATGAGTTCCAAAGAACATGGCTATTTTTATAGCACCATCTTCTATCCAGTAAACGATTTTTAAATTCGAATGCTGAAAAAAGTACGGAAACATTGAGGATAATCCTGCAATGTTGGTTCTATATATCCTAAACCCGGAAAATCAGTTAAAGCTTGAAGACAATCTTTTATCGAAAAGTAAATTTGATTGGCTCTTGATGTTCCATACAAAATCTGATTAAAATCTTTCAGTTCCTTTAATTGCTTTTTAGCCAACGGAGAGATGATACGTTTCAACTTTTTCATCTATTTCTAGCCTCCTCTTCAATGCCCCATTCTTTTTCCAATTCAGCAAAAACCTCATCGGCATCCAGCATCTTTCCGTTCCGGTCATCTTCCAACACCTGATCTATCAAACTACGAAAATGGGCTACCGAACGAATTTGCATACTTTCAGGACAGGATAATGGCTCACGCGCTCCTTGCTGATAAGTAAAAATCTGATCTTCCAAAGAAATTAGCAACTCCTCATCTTCTATCTGGCTGATCTGTTTTATCAGGTCTTCCCGACGTCTGTTTATTGAATTGATTGACATAATATGAACTATTAACGTGATTCACAAAAGTAGTAATAATATGATTCGATTCCGGATTTTTTTCCAAACCAATTCGTATGTTTGCAATATGAAATGGAAATATTCTTTTATCGTATTATTATCTGCTTTGATTGCCTGTAATAACAATACGGAATCTAAAGACAGTAAAGAGGTTAATGAAACATTGGAGACAATCTTCAACCGTAAAAGCGTACGCAAATACACTGAACGTCCGGTTGAAAAAGAGAAACTGGAGACACTGGTCCGTGCAGGAATGGCCGCCCCTTCCTCCAGAGACCGCCGTCCGTGGGAATTTATCATCGTAACAGACCGGGACATTCTGGATACAATGGGAAACGGACTCCCTCTGGCCCGTATGTTAAAAGAGACCAAGCAAGCTATTATCGTTTGCGGAGATACAGCGAAGTCCAATAATGCCTGGCAACTGGACTGTTCCGCTGCCGCACAAAACGTATTACTGGCAGCCGAATCATTGGGACTGGGAGCCGTCTGGACAGCCGCTTATCCGTATCCTGAACGCATGAAAGTAGTTCGGGAGGCTTTACACTTACCGGAACATATCGTTCCGTTGACTGTCATTCCGGTAGGCTATCCGACAGGCATTGAAAAGCCCAAAGACAAATTCAATAAAAAACAAATACACTATAACGGATGGTAAAAAAGACTCCCGGTGCTATCCTGCCGTCTGACAGGAAACACCGGGAGTTTCATTTATTGTTTAGTTCAGAGAGAGATCAGAATCCGGCATGTTCTTCCTTGTTCACCGACTGGTCCGAATCACGTTTCTTCTCGCCATTATATACCCATTCGATTTCATCTTCGTACGTCTTGCCATCTTTCACAACAACCGTCTTTACGATATTTTTACCCATATCGAGCGTAATGTTATCTATAATATAATGTACGGGCGTATAACCTTCACGGATACCGGTCAGTTCCTTTCCGTTCAGATACACTTTCGGCGTACCGATATTTGAATAAACAGTCACGGACGTTTCCTTTTTCTCACGGTCCCAGTTACGACGTTGAGTCAGATACAGTACAGGTTCTTTGCTCCAGTTTGCCTTGTACCAGAAATAAGAATCTTTCTTTATTTTACGGTCGAATGTTACCAGACCTTTCATATTACGTGCCGGAACACCGCCGCGCACCCACATCGGAGCACAGAAATCAAACGTATTCCAAAGATAAGAAGCAATGATATACGGATGGGCAGCGATCACACTCCACTGATACTCGTGCGTTTTGGTAGCGAATGTTTCGGGATAGAACTCTTTCGTCCAGTTCAGCGCATCTCCCAAATATTCCGTCTGATGGTTCAGGTTGGCATCTGCACCATATTCGGTCAGCATCAGTTTCTGATGCGGATATTCTTTCTCCAGATTCTCCACCCAGGGTTTGATATCCTGTATTTTCTTTTCATACCAACCGAAATAACGGTTCATACCCTGAATATCGGCAACCAGGTTAACCGGATGCTCCATATGTCCGTATCCGTTCACCGAAACCGTATAACGGTCCGGGTCTTCCGTTTTAGCCAGGTCATGCAAAGACTGGGTCAGTTCTTTTGTATATTGGTGCGGCTGATATACCTCATTATGCAATCCCCACACATAGATAGAAGGATGATTGAAACTCTGGCGGATCATTTCACGCAACTGGTTACGGCAATTCTCCGCTTCCTGTCCGGTCACACGGTTTACAAACGGTATCTCCGCCCAAATAATCAACCCCAGGCTGTCACAACGAGAATACAGATAATCGGATTGCTGATAGTGGGCAAAACGAACGGTTGTCGCACCGACATCCATGATCGTAGCCAAATCGAAATCATGGTTTTCGTTCTTCAAGGCACTTCCCAGCCCCCACCAGTCCTGATGACGGGTAACACCATACATCGGATATTTCTCACCATTCAGATAGAAACCTTTGCCGGCAACAATTTCATATTTACGCAACCCCAACGGCTGTACCATTTCATCAATCACCTGTCCGTCTTTAATCAAACGGCTGACAACCTTATACAGATAAGGATTTTCACGTCCCTGCCACAAAGTCGGTTTCTTTATCGTAAAAGAAGATTCATAAGCCTGCTCACCTTGTGCCGACAGTTCGAAAGACTGGCTATGAGTAGCCACCTGCTTTCCTTCCTGATCGTAAATCGTATTCTGCAAAGTAACAGGAACGGGTTGCAGAGTTCCGTTGTCGAGCTTTACCTTCACTTTTACATCTGCCTGTTTCTTCGATACATTCTTCTGGGTGACATAAACACCGGGAGATGCACAATCGGTCACACTTATATTACACGGTTCAGTAACAACCAGCCACACCGGACGATAAATACCGCCATATACGCCAAACAAATTATGATTAACCGGGATCACATCGGGGCGTGATTTATTATCCGCTTTCACGATAATCTCATTCTCCTCTCCAGCCTTCAACAGCGGACTGATCTCACAGGCAAAAGCAGAATATCCGCCTTTATGGGAAGTTGCCAGCATGCCGTTCACAAAAACTTCTGCACAGGAGCCGACTCCCTCAAACCGTAAAAAGACACGCTTATCTTTCAGTTCAGCCGGGAAGAAATATTGTTTTTTATAATAAGCCGCCCCTTCATAAAAACTATTGGCCTGTACCTGCATATCTTTTGCATTCCAGGTATGAGGGATTTCAACTTCCGACCATCCCTTATCCCATTTCGGGGCATTGATGGCCAGTTCCTTTTCCGCCGGAGCTTTTTTAAATGACCAGCCGGAATTAAATGATTCGACTTTTCGGCCTTCCGCCTGCATGGTCATTAATCCCAGACAGGCTAATAATAAGGTTAAACTTAATACTCGTTTATTCATGATTTGTTAATTGAATGAGTTGCAAATATACTCCGGCATTCTTTTTTTCAGTAATAAAATCATCTCATTACCGATTAAGATTGTCTCTATTTACCTATAAAATCACTCAAAACGGATAAAAACCTCCTGGTCGAGTCCTCTTTTATGCTTATGGATCAGTCCTACCAACTTTTGAACTTCCGGCAACTCCAGACATTCGGGTGATAAGTTGAACGACTGCTTATCATATCTCTCCCGGCTTCCTCTATCCAACCACTCTTCTATATCATCCGGTACAAAATAATGAGCCTTCCCCGCCAGATAAGGTAAGTATTCATTACTGAAAACATTCAAACCTGCCGGATCAAAATCGCCGAAATGAAGATACGGATTCGGTATAGCAGCCAGCCAACGAATCAGGTCTTTGCTTTGTGTCTGAGGATAACGGCAAACAAACAGAGGCGTTATGTTATTGAACAGATAGGCTTGCTGACGGATATAACGAAAGTTCTCCGGATTCTCCATACCTACAACTGTCACTCCCGGATCAGGCACAAACGTTTCAAAATCGGAAATAAACAAATAACTACCCTCAACAGGTGAGACAACAAACGGTTTCTCGTTAAGCATAGATTGCAGTGGCTGGTAACAGTTCACACAGAAACCCTTAAAACTTCTTACCGGACGAATCTTTGTATCGCCTACCTGACGTGCTAAATCAGCACGGAGCAAGTCTTCCTTTTCCAGTGTTTCGACATAGAGCGATAGGTTACTTACATTGAAACGGTTGTAAAGAAAGTCATCGAGCGTAGCTTGATTCCTGACATAATAAGTTTTCCGACTCCCTTTCGGAAGGATTTGCAACACCTCTTCTTCCAGCAACAAAGCAGACAGTGCATTATTAAACTGGCTGGAAGGAAGCTTTTCTCCCCTCCCCAGCCGCTGCAATTTACGGGCATCCGCCAACGAGAGCTTCATGATTCGGCCTCCTTCCGGATCAAGCGTTTAACGACTGTGATATTCTGGCTGTCCTTATTTAATATATAGGTATAGCGATAATCCGTTGCCCGGTAGGAAGTAGGCGAACAATTGACCAGCAGAATATTGCGGCTGTTGGCAAAGTTGAGGATACCTTGTATGTTATTCGGATGCAACTTGCCGATCTCATCCATCATGCAATGCAGGCGGAAGTCGCTGAAACGGCGGGAGGCCTTTTCTTTGAACACATTGAGCAGCATGATATTAATCATCGCCTTGACTAGCACATCCGTCCCGTCGGAACCCACATTGGCCAGTTTTTCCACCCATCCGCTGTCGTTATCGTTCTCCACGATGCGGAATTGCAGGTCGAAGGTGTCGGACAGGGTTAGCTCCTTCTCGCTCGTCAGTGATAATTCCTTCACCAGCGATTGCAGATAACCGACTGCCTTCCGGTTGTTCTCCTCCTGTTTCTCAGCAGAGCCGGAGAAAAGGTCGAAACTTCCCAGGCTAAAAAGATGCTCCTCATTGAAATCGCGTATGGTCTGCATCAACTGCATGATCTTATTCTCACTCGGCATGGCACGAAGGGCGATGCTTTTGATTACTCCGGCAAAGTTGCGTTCCACAAAATCGTCGTTGATATCGTTGATCACCTTCTGTATAGCTCCTTCCCGCGACATCATATCCGAAACTTCCTTTCCGATCTGCCGAATAATATCGGTGTAAGCCTTATTGGAACGTTGCTCGAACTCGGCGATCTTGTCGTTGTCGATAAAGTCAGTCAGTTCAGAAGCAAAATCCATAAAATCATCCTGAGTCGTCAGGCGGGTACGGAAATGGAAGGTGTTCTGTTCGGAGAAATTGCCGGTGAAGCGGTTCACAGCCTCCCGCAAGTCTTTTTCCCATTCTATGATACGGTAATGGTTACGGATCAAGTCCTCTACCAGTATCTTACAACGCTTCCCCGTTTCCTTTTCCGCACCGGACAGCAGTTCGACCGGGCAGTCCTCCTGCTGGCAGAATTCTTTTGTCCGGCGGATATCCTCCCTCAGTTCCTCCAACGAACGGTTTAGGTCGTCCAGGACAGTCCGCTGTTCGCCCGCTTCACGAACCAGTGACAAACGTTTCTGTTCGTATTTCTCTTGTTCGCCGGCCAATTCCTTTTCTTTCAGTTGCTTGTCGTTACGAAACTCATCCATCCGGTCGATCAGTTCTCGTTTATCTTTGCGATATTCGATCACCAGCGTCCGGTTATCTTCTATGAAACGCAGTTCGTTTTCCAGTTTCCCGATCTGATCCGTCACCATCGTTATCCGGGAAGTATCTGCGCCTTCACCGGTCAATTCTTTGGCATACTCTTGTTGCAAGGCGAGCAATGCTTCTTTTAGCTTTGTTCCTGCGGCAGCTATTCCGACATGCAACAAAGCAGTAGCCGTTTCCACCTGTTCCGTTTCTTCTTTGATCCGCTGGCGAAACTCTTTCTCTTTGGCTTTGATCCGTTTATCCAGTATGGCAACCGACTTCTGCCATTCCTCTTCCGCCTCCATCCGTTGGGCGGTGACATGGCGCACTTTCTCTTCCAACTGCTGCAACAGAGTTGCCTTCTCGTCTGCCGCCTTTTGCTGCCAGGTGATCAGCGTTGCCGCCAGTTGCTGCAACTTCTTCTGGTGTTGTTCGTTGCGGTAATCCAGGCGAATCACTTCTTCCTTGTCCGCTTTTATCAAAGGCTGGTATTTCTTTTTGAGACGGACAGCCTCTTCTTCTTTGCGGACAGACAGGTCGTTGAACTGCTTTTTCAGTTCCTGTAACTGTGTCCGTAACTCCTGCTGTTCCTCTTCATATTCGCCAATGGTCTTCACCACTTTGCCGATCCCCGACAAATCAAGTTTGACACCGTAGAGTGTAGCGGATATCTTTTCCATCAACTGCGGACTGAGTCCGGTATGGAATAAGACCTGCTTCTCGTCGATCACCTTCCCGATCGTGTCTTCCCATCTGGGATATTCACGGTTCAGCCACTCATAGAGTGACCCCTGCCGGCTCTTCAGAAGAGTTGCAATCTCAGCGATATGGCGATCAGCCTCCTCTATTCGGCGTGACAGTTCTTTTTGAGCGGAAGCCGTTTCGCGTTCCAATGCTTGTCCTTCCAGCTCCCATTCGCGGGTGGTGCTTTTTATACGGCGGTTGCAAGTTTCTTTCTTCAGCATATCTTCCTTGATCTCTCCTTGCAACGCTGCTTGCTCTTCTTTACAGCTGCGAATTTCTTTTTCATAGAACACCTGATGGCCAATCTCCACTTTCCGGATCGCCAACGCAGAAAGTTCCTCCTTCTTCCGGTCAATCTTTCCGCGGGCGCTGTTCACCTTTTCTTCCTCCTGCTCCTTTATTTCGCGGATCAGTTGTTCCTGTTGTTTGAGAAGTTGCTCTTTCTTCTCAAAGAGCCGTTGTCGCAGACCGATCGCCTCCGTCTCTTTGGTATTTTTGAATGTCGTGAATTGAGCCTTCTCCTGCTCTTCCAGCAAAGCAAACTTCTGGCGGATATGTGTAAAACGGTCTGTCAGGACACGCAACTGTTCTTCCAACCCAGCCTTTTTACCCGCGACACTTTCACGAGTGTTTACCCGTTGTTCAATCTCCGTGATATTCAGTTGTTCATATCGTTTCTTCTGTTCACGGGCCTGCTGCAACTTTTCGTTCAACTGTTTGATATCGGATACGATCTGTATTTTCTTCTCTTGGTATTTATTCGCCAGTTCGCTCAATTGCATTTCCGTCTTTCTCAACTTTTCCTGTTGCTCGGAAAGATGTCGTTCACGAAGGGGAAGTTCTTCGCCGGCAAGACGATAAGCAAAGTTCAGTTCGTGTGACAGTTCCTTCCGCTCCTGTTCATGGTAAAGCAACGTACGATGCACATCGATGACTTTCTCCGCCTGTTTACGTACCAGTACATTTCCATTCCTGTCCTTTGCATGCCACAGGCTGATGTCCTTATATTCTTCCTCGAATCCTTTGAGATGATCAGCATATTGACTCAGATCAATCGTCGCATTTTCTTCGCTCAGTGACATGATGATCGTATCTTTAATAAATGAGGCTTCCAGTTTTGAATTAAGGAAGACATTCTGTATCGTACGAGGAATATTCTGATACTGGCTGCTTTCGGTGATGGCAAACTTGCGAAACTCGGGCGGCAGTCCCTTGTTATTCCCGAAGATGATATTCCGGTATTCTTCGTATTTCTCGATCTTTCGGCTATAATACACCTTACGACCCAATGCTTCGCGTATCTGATCCCAACCGTCGAAGGCACGCCCCTCCGGAGAAATAAAGAAATCCTTGTCGTAGGCAATATCGAGGAAACGAAAACAGGCACGTCCCTGCGAACGGAACGCCATCACCAGATAACAACCCTCATCGCGCTTTACTTCGTAGATCACATATGAATTGGCATACGGGAAATAGTATTCGTCGAAACTTTTCTTCTCTTTCGAAATTCCCAGTTTCATCTTATCCGCATTATAGAAAAAGAGCAAGGCACGCAGCACGGTACTCTTCCCCACTCCCTGGGTTCCGATGAAATGTACATTGCCGTCGACTGGGATATCGGCATAATTCACCCGGGCGCTGTTGATAAAAACAATTCTATTCAGGTATCTCATTTTGCGTTTCTTCTGGTATATTGATACAGGTTACTAATTCTTCCAGATAATTAAAAGCAGCTACAACCTTATAGGTCGATGTGATCTCGTTCTCCAACTCGATGAACCCGTCACGTTTCAGATCGTTCAGTACCTTTTCGAGTATCTCGTCCTGCTTCTCCTTTCCCGTATATTTCTTTAGTCCGCCGAGCTTCTCCTTCAGCTCCGCATCCAGTTTGAGACGCACCAGAATATCGGACGGCTGGAAACGGAAACCGGGGGCAAACGCATTATCATACGTTTTGACAAAGTCGAGCACATCGATCCACCGCATGGCGATTTCCAGCTTACGTTCCAGTTCGGCACGGGTTTCGCGGCGGGCAAAATAATAGTACTCGTTGCCGCTTTCGAGGAAAAAGTTGATCGAAGCGTAATGTTCATAGAGTTCCGTAAGGTTCCCGTCTATCTGGTTGTAAAGCTGGCGGATATGCGGATCGGTACTATCCGACGAGATAAACCCGCCCTTGCTCAATAACTCGAATATTTCAGCTGTCTGTTTAATCATAGTTCATATTTATTTAGGATACACCAAAGTATATTCGACCCCATAGGCCGAAGCATACCGGTCAGTGACCGAACAATCGTCGTAATACTGGGAGATGATCTGGCAGTAGAAGGTGATACGCTCGTCAATATCTACCTCTTTCGGAAAGTGGTAAGTCATCACGAAAGTGAACAGGTCGCTACCCGAAGCCAGAAACGCGTTCTTCACCTCTTCCAGATTGATAAATATTTCTTCCGTCGTCTGCGTCACAAGATAATCACCGGCAATGTTACCAGCAATCTTCTTCGCCTGGCGGCCATTTTTCTTCACACGGACAAATACTTTACGGATACTTTCCACCACATCGTCGCCGCTGCGCAGATAATCGACCGACAAACGAAGCGGATAAGTGGGCGACGGCTCGAAGCAAACGGGATCTTTGGCTGCCAGAACTTCGCGGATATTCGTCTTGCTTTCCAGCTCAAACTGGTCTTTCAGGTATTTCAACTGGCGAACTTTTACCAATATCCGGCTCTGATACTCGATTTGGTTCAAATAACTGATAATCTGTTTCTGGATCTCGATCAGGTTGTGGCTGCATTCGTAAAACTGAAGTCTCAGCATATCAGTAATATGCCCCAGTTCCTCATCCGTAGCAATACAGAAAAAGGCTTCCTCATTTCCGTTGATAAGTTCCTCTGTCGTCCGGATCAACGCTTCAATACCTTCGCGCTTTTCATCGAGGCGCACCAGCTTCTGTTTCTTTATCTTATAATTGGGTTCGCTTTTAAAGGTATTATCAACATTCCGTTTCAGGTCGATCACATTGCGAAGAGTGGTGACGGCGATGTTACGCAGTGTCCGTTTGATATTCTGCAGATAGCTGTATCGCTGTGTCTCGTTGTTTTCCTGAAGGAAATAGGATATCGTATCTTTCAGATAAGTGATATGTTCATGGACGAACGAAATATTGATCTCCTCGTTCACCTCCAGTATCTGTTCGAAGAATTGCAGATAGGAATCTTCCAGTTCGAGAAACAAACCGTTCTCCCTGACGACCTCCGAATCGACCAGTTTCCGGATGCGTTCTTCCTTATAGTCCACCAAAGCCAGCGCATCCTCATAACGAAACGAAAGTATCTTCCGCTTCGCAAACAGCTCTTTCAACAACCGTTGTTCGCGACTAAGCGTTTTGAGGAGTTCTTCTATAGAATGAAATGCAGGCATAGGGGTATGATGTTTTTAATTAATTGATCTTAATTCGTTAGATTGTACCACCATTTTCGATTGTACCACCATTTTAAGTGGTACAATTGATTAAGACGTGCCAACGTCCACGTGTTCCACCCTCACGCTTAATGTACTCTTTATTCTGTAACTCCTTTATTTCTTTCTGAACAGCCGATTTGTTTATAGTAAGTGCGTCAGATAATTCACGTACCGTAATCTTAGGGTTAGAAGATATCTGCTCTATTATTTTTTCAGTAACAGGTCTTCTGAACAAAATGACTTCACCATTCATATACCACAATTTACCGGAATGCCGGTGAATAATTTTAAGTCCGATATCAAGTTCCTCCTCCAAAACATGCTTCATATAATTAATAAACGGCTTTATTTGTCCAAACGAAGCCTTAGCACCTTCGGCTGGGATAGAGCCGACAGCCGCATCCGCTGCACTTAGAGCACGTAAATAGTTCGCTTTATCCTTTGTTTTAATTACAATCATTGGGTAATTATGACGGGAAAGAATGTAGTTCACCATCAATCTGGCTATACGACCGTTTCCGTCCTCAAAAGGGTGGATACGAATATACCGATAATGGAACACGGCTGCCAACTCTATCGGAGACATCTCTCCGGCCACTTCCGCTTTATTATACCATTGTACCAAATCATTCATTAAAGCCGGTGTTTCTTCCGGGGAAGCATATTCAAAAGACTCTCCGGTAACGGTTATTACGGAATTAGGACGAGTTTTATAACATCCGGCATGAATGACGTACGAAGTCGTTGTCCCATCAGGCAATCTGCGATAAACAGTATAATCTTCGCGTAAAAGAGTATGATGAAGTTGGCGGATAAAGGTTTCCGTCAAAGGATGAATCTTTTCTGCAGCTTCTACTTGCATCATTTTCAGGCCGACATTATGTGCTTTCATTTCTTCCAAGTCTTTCATGTTGGCTTCGCCGATCACTTTCCCAAATAGCAATAAAAGTTCTGTCTGGCCATAAGTCAGCGTATTTCCTTCCATATGATTGGAATTATAGTTGAATTCCAACATGAATTTCTGATTCAAACGAATACTGTCTTCTTCTTTCAATGGCTGCAAAGATAACCATTCGCCATAAAGTTTCTCTATATTGTCCATAACCGTTCCTTTTTCAATCTCCTGATTCGTTCTTTCGGATACAGTTACCGAAGAATCCCCAATAGTTGAATTCGCTTGCAACTGAATTGCAAATCTAATAAAATAATCTTATTCCCCCATTGCCACCACCAGTTATTGATAATCGTCCTGCCATCTTTTCCTTTAAGTCCCCAAAGCAGACGACGAAAACAGAAAAGAGTATCCTATTGATACCGGTCAAAGACAAAGAAAGCGTACTACAGATATTCAATCTCTTCGGGAAGCTGCTGGACGGCAAGTAGGAGACAATAAAAAATATCCCCTTCAAAGATACAGGTTGTCCCTATATTAAGTATCTTTGGTGCTGAAGAAAAGATTGTCCGACGGATGTCGAACAGTTAGCCGACTCTTGTCAGACAGCTGTTCCACCTCCGTCGAACAGCTGTTTTACAGGGGTCGGACAAACCTTTTGTACCGATATAAGTAAGATTATATCGGTTATAATTGAGATTATGTCCGGAACAAGGTTGATTACAACCGGGATATCACACTTAAACAACACTGCCTATGTCAGCCACTTATAACCTATTTAAGAATCCGGGGAAGGGAGATAATCTTCATGCTCGTCAGGTAAACCAGTACACCGTGCGCATCGATGCGCTTTGCGAAGAGATTTCCCAGATCAGTTCTTTCTCTTCTTCGGATGTAAAAGGAGTGCTGGAAGCACTGAAAAGCCGGATTGCCTTTCACCTGAAATATGGGGATATCGTCGAACTGGAAGGGTTGGGTACGTTCAATGCCTCCCTGAAATGTCCGTCTCTGCCCACAGAAAAACAGATCACACCTCATCTGGTGAGGTTCAACAAAGTAGTGTTCCGCTGCTCCAACGAACTGAAGAAGGAGTTGCGTTATATGAAAGTGGAACGGGCCGACGAACCAAGCCGTCTGAAAGGATACACGGAAGAGAAGCGGAAAACGAATATATTGAATTACATACAGCAAAACAACACGATCTCTACCCTCGAATGCCGTTCCATCAATGGTTGCTCGAAGTATATCGCCTTGAAAGATCTCCGGACATTGTTGGATGAGCAAAAGATTGTCCGTTTGGGGTATCGCGCCAATGCACAATATGGCCTAAAAACCAGGGAGGAATAAATATGGGAGTTATCTACAGACTGATGCTTACCCTGATCCTGTCCCTGCACCTCATCACTATATATGCAGAAAACGAAAACCCTTTCTTTTTTTCCCATCTCGGTGTTGAAGACGGGCTTTCGCAGGTATCTATTCTCAGTATATTTCAGGATTCGGAAGGATACATATGGTTCGGGACACGTAACGGAGCAAACCGTTACGACGGTTATGAATTTAAAGTATACCAGAACGAAGTAAATAACCCGGCATCGATCAGTGACAATTATATCCGTAAGATAAGTGAAGACAAAGACAAAAATATATGGATAGGGACTTCCAACGGAGTCAATTGCATTGATTACAGGACACAGCAGATTTCCCGCTTCTATCCGCAGGCCATCAATCCGCAGATAACAACGAATGCTGTCAATAACTTTCTCCGCCATGCAGACGGTGAGTTATATGCTTTCACCACACGGAGCATATTAAAATGCAATTCTGACAAAACTGTAGAGGAAATGCCCTATCTGACAGAAATGAAATCACCGATCCATTCTGTTGCTCAGGATAGTGACGGAGATATTTTCATCGGAACAGAAGATAAAGGACTGTACATTTTCACTTCCGGCTGGAAGCTGAAGAAACATTATTTACCGGACAGTTCTAATAATCAGCAAACATTACCCATCAGTACAATATCGGCCTTATTACCGGGACCCGGTAATACTGTTTTCATTGGTACCAATGAAAACGGATTGTGCCTCTACAATAAAAAGGAGCAGACTTTCACCCGTTTGAACACGGATAATTCGGGGTTAAACAATAATTCAGTCCGCCACCTCACCGTATTGAGCAAGGACTCTGTCTTGATAGGGACTTTCAGAGGACTGAATATACTAAACACCCAAAACATGATTATCACTCCGATCAATATGGATATGAAGGCAAAAGGAGCACTCAGCCATTATTCCATCCATAGCATGCTGATCGACCGTGACCAAACATTATGGGTAGGGACCTACTCGGCCGGAGTCAATTATCACAGTCCTTTTTACAGGCCAGCTTCCTTTATCACCACCAACTCTTTTGCCGGTATTATTGGACAAGGACGGGAAGACAGCAACGGGAATATGTGGTTCGCAACGGAAGGGGCCGGATTACTTTACTATAATCCACGCACCGAAGAACAAAAACTCTACCCCATCAAGCCTTTACAGGCCGGGAATTATGAAATAAATATCCTTAAATCCATCTTGATACAAGGAGATTCCATTCTATGTTCCACCCACTTCGGCTCAGTCTATCTCTTTTCCATCCGGAACAAGCAGTACAAAAAAATACATGATTATAAATATAATGACATCAATACATTATATATAGACAACAAACAGCGGCTGTGGATACCGACCAATACGCCCGACCAAACCGTCATGGCCGATAAAGAAAAAACAACGAGTTATTTTAATGTAAACGGTCATAAAAAACAATTCAGGGGAATCTGTCTGATCAAAGAGCTGGAACCGGATGTCTTCTTATTCGGAGCAATATCCGACAGTGTTTTTGTGTACGACATGAACAAAGAAACAGCTACCGACCTTACTTCCCTGCTCCAGAACGGTGATAAGAGAAAACGGTTGGGAAGTATATCGGGTGCCTTGAAAGATGACAACCAATTCATTTGGATAGCCACTACGAAAGGAGGTCTGTTCCGCCTCGACAGCAACCTGAATCTGATACAAAACTACCAGAAAGAAAACGGGTTATCAGAAAGTTATATCAATTCACTTTCGATCGATAAAAACGGAGATATATGGGTCGTTACCGGTAAAGAATTATATAAGTTAAACCGTCCTGAAAACAAATTCGAGCTGGTAAAACCGGTCGACAGTCCGACACAGGAATACTCATTATATGCAAACAATTGTGTATCAAACGACGGGACCCTCTATTTCCCGGGGAACCAGGGTATCCTGGCCATCAACCCGCAAAAAGTAATAACAAATCCAAACAGACCTCCTGTCTATGTCACCTCACTACTGATAAACAGTCAGGAAGACCCGGAAGGCCTGCCGACTTACCAGGAGTTATTGCCTTTGCAATATAATAACAACATCACGTTAAAAGCCAGCCAGGGTAATATCACCATCCGCTATTCAGCCCTCAACTTTATCCACTCCGAAGACAACTCATATGCCTATATGATGGAAGGGGCCGACCATAACTGGCATAATATCGGCAACCGTCGGGAGGCTTACTATAGTAATTTGTCACCCGGTAAATATACCTTCCGCGTAAAAGCAGCAAACAACGACGGTGTCTGGAATCCGGAAGAAGCGGTATTACATATTACCGTAAACCCTCCTTTTTACAAAACATGGTGGGCTTATTCACTCTACCTATGTATCTTATCGTTAATTATTACGCTAATTATCCGTTGGCAACATCGTAAACACGAACGAGAACGGGAGGAAAAATACAGACAACTGGAACAGGAACGAATGAACGAACTGCATGAAGAACGCATGCGGATGTTCACCAACTTTTCCCATGAGTTAAGAACTCCCCTCACATTAATCATCAATCCGCTGAACGATCTTCTCCAACGGGTAACTTTCTCACCCGAAGTAAAAGACGCTCTGCAACTGATTAAAAAAAATACGGGCCGGATGCTGCTGTTGGTAAATAACCTGATGGATATCCAGAAATATGAGGCCGGCAAGACGATCCTTCAAAAGACCCGGTTTAATTTCTCTGCCTTTATGAATGAAATGTATCGTTCATTCGAGAGTGTGGCAACCAACCGGGAGATCACTTTCAGATTAGAAAACAAGTTACCGGAATCATTCTTCACTTGCTATGACGAAACTGAGATCGAAAAAGTCTTTTTCAATCTGCTATCCAACGCTTTCAAATTCACTCCTTCCGGAGGGCAGATTACCATCACGATCCGACAGATAGCACAAAATGACTGCGAAGGCTTACCGGTTTTTCCTGAAGACGAAGCATCGATACTGATTGAAAACAGTTATCTCTTTATCGAAATAACAGATACCGGAAAAGGATTCAATCAAAAAGATGCAGAAAAAATATTCGAACCGTTTTACCGGGCGAAAGGAGATATTCATAAGCAAGTCTCCGGCACCGGTATCGGACTCAGTCTGACCCGTTCCATCGTCCAGCAACACCAGGGATGTATCTGGGCGGAAAGCATCGAAGGAGAAGGTACACACTTCATGATACTCTTGCCGGATACGGAAAAACAGAAAGCACAGGCAGACGAGATCATCGCTTCACGCCCATCGGAAATCAGTAAAAAGGTAGCTTTGCTGGTTGAAGAAACGGAAACCCGCAACAAACAAATCATCTTATTGGTAGACGACAACCAAGAAGTTTTGGAATATCTGGAACAACAACTCCAGCACGATTATATTGTCATGAAAGCTATCAACGGCAAGGATGCCCTTGAACAGATAGACAAGACTTATCCTCATATCGTTATCAGCGATGTCATGATGCCGGAAATGAACGGACTGGAGCTATGCCGGAGGATCAAAGAAGATCAGAACTTCTGCCATATCCCGGTAATCTTATTAACAGCCAAGTCGATGGTTTCTCAAATCGAAGAAGGACTGGAGGCCGGTGCGGACGACTATATCGTCAAACCGTTCCATGTCTCCTTGCTGAAAGCCCGTATAAAGAACATCCTCTCACTCCGGGAGAAAATGAAGAACCTATACGGAGAATCTTTGACTTTGAAACAGCTCGGTGTGGAAAAGCCGGAAGAAGACAACGACTTCCTCAACCGGTATATAGAAATTGTAAAAGCCAATATATCCAATCAGGAACTGGACGTCTCCGTCATCTACCAGGCGCTGGGTATGAGCCGGGCAAACTTTTACCGGAAGGTAAAAGCCGTTACAGGCTTATCTCCTATTGAACTTATCAAGAACATACGCCTGGAAGCCGGAGCCAAACTACTTAAAGAATCGAACATGAATGTTTCTGAAGTAGCCCAGCATATCGGCTTCAGCAGCCGTTCTTATTTCGCCCGGAGCTTCAAAGCGGTATACGGAATGTCGCCTACCGAATACCAGGAAAGTAAATAAAACGGCATAGTAATTCTGCTTATCAGCAGCCTGAGACATTTATACTCTCTTTTGGGATAATTGTACTTATCCGGAAACAGGTTCTTTTATTCTTTTGACGTTGTTAATTTTAATAGAAGAACCTATGTATTCAATGTCATTAAAACACATGGCTGCCCTGGCTAGTCTCAGCGCCGCCACTTTGTTGCCCGGAAATCTGAACGCACAACCGGCACCCGTTCCTTTTACTGAACAAAACACGGCTACGCCGGACAAGCAGGAAATCCTTTCCATTGCCCGGAAGGTGGCCGACTGGCAGATCAAGGAGTTTCCCAATAACAAATATGCCGTCAAAGAGCCGAAAGGCTGGATAGCAGGCGCCCTTTATATGGGAATGTTCGACTGGGCGGAACTCAGCGGTGACAATCAGTATTTCGACTGGCTGAAAAAAGTATTCAACCGCCAGCACTGGCAGGTAGCCGACCGTATGTACCATGCCGATGATGTTTGTGTTTCGCAAACCTATATCGATATGTATACTAAGTATAAGGAAGACAAAATGCTCCTCCCCACTACGGCACGTATCGACTGGGTTATCAACAACCCGTCCAATGGCGGTCTGGATATCGACTATAGCAAACCGCTTTCCTACGAAAGATGGTCATGGTGCGACGCCCTATTTATGGCTCCGGCTGTCTATACCCGGCTGTACACACTCACCGGAAACAAAAAATACATGATATTTGCCGACGCTGAATTCAAAGCGACCTACAACCATCTGTATGATAAAGACGACAAACTATTCTTCCGCGACAGCCGTTATTTCGGCCAGCAGGAGGCCAATGGGAAAAAGGTATTCTGGGGACGCGGTAACGGTTGGGTTATCGGCGGACTGGCTGAGATATTAAAAACACTTCCAGCCGAAGATACCGAATACCGTCCTTTCTATCTCCAATTATTCAAGGAGTTAAGCGAAAGCCTCGCCAATCTGCAAAACAAAGACGGCTTCTGGCACGCCAGCCTCCTGGACCCGGACAGCTATCCTTCACCCGAAACAAGCGCCACCGGATTTATCGTTTACGGACTGGCTTACGGTGTCAACCAGGGATACCTTCCGGCAGACAAATACTTTCCGGTTATTCAAAAAGGATGGAATGCACTCGTTTCTGCGGTTGAACCGGACGGCAAACTGGGTTGGGTACAACCGGTTGGAGCCGACCCGCGAAAAGTGACCCGCGAGATGACGGAACTATACGGAACCGGAGCTTTCCTGATGGCCGCCTGCGAGATGTATAAATTTAACAAATAAAACCATATAAAATACATGTTTTTTAGCTTATCGAGACAAAAATACACCATTTTGAGACGTTTTTGCCCACACACCAAACCCGCTTTTTATTCTTTTGACAAAAAATTAGTGACATAACTTTATTTTTACAACTTAAATTATTACAAGTATGAACAAATCTTACAACGCCCTCCCTCCTCAAAAGAGGAAGGCAGCAGGGAGAAAGAACAGATTTCTTTCTTTATTAATCATTCTTCTTACATCTTTATCCGTGCAGGTATTTGCACAAGATGTCAGAATAACTGGTACTGTTATTGGAGAGGCCGACAAATTTCCGATTATCGGAGCAAACGTATTGGTAAAAGGTACTACTATCGGTACCATTACCGATGTAGATGGTAAATTTTCTCTTGATGTTCCTCAAAACGCAACCCTGGTAGTCTCTTACATCGGTTGCCAGACGCAAGAGATTAAAGTGACAGGAGCTAAAACATTGAACATTGCTATGAAAGACGATGCAATTGGATTGGAAGATGTTGTTGTTATCGGTTACGGTTCACAGAAAAAGTCTGATCTTACCGGTGGGATTGTTGCCGTAGGAGAAGAAAAACTCCAGATGGTAACGACCAACAACCTGTTGGACAAACTTGCCGGACAGGTAGCAGGTCTGAACATCACGACAAGTAAAGCCAGTCCGACCGAAGACCAGACACTGCGTGTTCGTGGTGAAAACTCACTGACTGCCGACAACGCTCCGTTGGTTGTATTGGATGGTATCCCTTACAGCGGTTCGCTGGGTGACATCGATCCGAACATCATTGAAAACATGTCTGTACTGAAAGATGCCTCTTCGGCAGCGATCTACGGTTCACGTGGTTCTAACGGTGTTATCCTGATCCAGACTAAAAAAGGAAAGAAAGGTGCCGCCTCTGTTTCCTACAAAGGTCAGATCGGTTTCTCACAGCCGGAACGTCATATCAATATGATGAACGGTACGGATTACATCAAGTATCTGCAAGCGCAGTATGCAGTATGGAAAGGCATTGAAAACCCGACCGTCGATGACGTATTAAGAGCGATTGAAAAAGAAAACTACCAGAATGGCATCGAAACGGACTGGCAGGATATGATCTTCCGTACAGCCCTGACTAACAGCCACCAGATCAGCATTTCCGGAGGTACGGATGCAACGACTTATATGGCATCTATCTCCCGCCTGAATCAGGAAGGAGTTGTTAAAGATACTGGCGTAAAACGTACGAATATCTCTTTGAATATCACCCAGAAACTGGGTAGCTGGCTGACAGTGGGTATGGGAACCCAAGCAATCCAGAAAGATTACGGTGGCATACAGGCCGGTATCTCCGATGCTATGCTTCAGTCTCCTTACGGTAAGATGTACAACTCTGACGGTTCTATGCGCGACTATCCGATGGATGAAACATTACACCCGAACCCATTCGCCAACGAAAAAGCAACCAGCGATAAGGTGACCCGCAACATTTTCATCTCTACTTTTGCAGAAGCAATGTTGCCGGTAAAAGGTTTGTCTTTCCGTACAAATTTCGGTTACAACTACCGCTCTAAATTCGAAGGTGAATATTACGGACGTAATACCCTGACCGGACGTGCACAGAACGGTTCTGCCAAAATTTTGAACCAGCATTACTGGGATTATACCTGGGAAAACCTGTTGAAGTACAACCGTGAATTCGGGAAACATAAGATCGATGCTACAGCCTTGTTCAGTATGCAGCAAACCAATACGCAGCAATCGGAACAATCCGGTACGAGCTTCGTAAACGACGATTCCGAATACCACAACATGGCGGGAGCAGAAAACAACAAGACACTCAAGTCCGAACTGACCGAAACAGCGATGTTATCATACATGTTACGTGTTAACTACAACTATGCCAACAAATATCTGTTGACTCTTACCGGACGCTCCGATGGCTATTCCGCTTTCGGTGAAAACAATAAATATGCATTCTTCCCGTCTGTAGCCGGAGCATGGAACATTTCACAAGAAGATTTCATGGAATCGACTGCCGACTGGTTAAGCATGTTGAAAGTACGCCTGTCATGGGGTTCGAACGGAAACCAGGCCATCAAGGCTTACCAGACACTGGACCGTCTGTCGCTGACGACTTATATCTGGGGTGACAAAGGAACGACAGTCAACGGCGCATTTCTGCCTTACGACGGTGTCGGCAACCCGAACCTGAAATGGGAAACAACCCGTACGATCAATGCCGGTATCGACTTCAGCTTCCTGAACAACCGCCTGTCCGGTAATATCGACTTCTATGTTGCCAATACGTCCGACCTGTTGATGAAACGTACTGTTCCTATCATGAACGGATACAACTCAATCATGGACAACGTGGGTAAAACCCGCAACACCGGTGTAGAAATCGTATTAAACTCCGTAAATGTTGAAACAAAAGACTTCCGTTGGGGATCTACTTTCAACTTCGCCCTGAACCGCGATAAGATCATCGAACTGCGTGGTGATGGCAACGACGACTTGACCAACAAATGGTTTATCGGCGAACCGGTAAGAGTACATTACGACTACGATGTAATCGGTACCTGGCAGGAAAACGACCAGTTTGTTATAAACGGCCATACAATCTCCTGGGATGCAACTCAGAAAAAATACCTGAACGAAGATGGCGTTGAATATCAGAAAGGTGCAGCACCGGGTTCAGCCAAACTGGCGGACCGTGACGGCGACGGTGTGATTACCGCAAAAGATAAAAAGATCATCGGCTCCAAACTTCCGAGTTTCACCATGTCTCTGGGTAACACGATCAATTATAAGGACTTCACCTTCTCATTCCTGTTCAACGGCGTATTCGGCGTGACTAAGGAAATGCAAGACTACAACTTTGAACGTTGGGGACTCGGATACAATTACATCGACGGTATGGATTACTGGACACCGGAAAACCCGACCAACGAAATGACCTCTCCGGGTTATGTACCTTACGACAAACATACATTCTATAAAAAGATGAATTATGTTCAGTTGAAAAATATCACACTGGGCTATAATATCCCGCAGACAGCTTTAAGCAAAATCGGTATTGCCGCTCTGAATATAAATGCAAGTATCAATAATGTATGTACATTCAGCAACGTGAAAAATGCATTGAACTATGATGGTACGGATACAAATGCGAATATCATTTACACCTATCCGACCGCCCGTTCATATATGTTAGGTTTAAATCTTACTTTCTAATCAATAAATGAATACAGATATGAAAAATATATTGAAAGTTGCCGCAGCAACATTTTTACTACTTTCAGGAACTGCGTGTTCCGACTTCCTGGATGAAGACCTGAAAAAAGAATTGGCACCGGATAATACCTACACCAGTACTTATGGTTTCCAGGTGGGTGTAAACGGTCTGTATGGCTGGGCCCGTTCCGAGTTCAACACATGGGGAGGCGGTACGGCTTCGCTAAGCCAGGCTTGTCCGTACGAAGCATTCCAGGTGGCGACCGATATCGTTTATACCGGTCATAAAGACGGTTCCCTGCTTCCATTCGAGAACCTGTCTTATACATCTTCCACGACATTCGTCGAAAACTACTGGAAATGGTCGTACGGCCTGATTGCCAACGTAAACGAATTGCTTACTTATGCCGATAAAAATGAGAACTGGACTGCTCCGACCGATAAAGCCGGTTTTCAGGCAGAAGCCCGCTTCTTCCGCGCTTATGCTTACCGCTACCTGACTTATCTGTATGGTGACGTTCCTTATGTAGATAAAATCGAAGGACAATTCCGCACTGACTTTACACGGACACCGAAAGCGGAAGTGCTCGGACATATGATAGACGATTTGAAGTTTGCTTCAGAGAATCTGCCGGAAAACCCGGATAATATATCCGACGTCGGCAAATTGACGAAATGGGCAGCCATCCACCTGTTATCGGAAGTTTATCTGATGGCCGGAGAATATGCTAAAGCAGAAGAAGCAGCCCTGCAGGTTATCAATTCAGGTTATTTCCATCTGATGAATGAACGTTTCGGTGCACAGAAAGACCAGCCGGGCGATGTATTCTCAGACATGTTCCTCGAATACAATCAGAACCGTACATCCGGTAATATGGAATCCATCTGGGTTATGCAGCTTGAATACGACACCAACGGCGGTGGCGGCAAATACGAAGACTGGACAAAACGTGCATGGGTTCCCAAATACTGGAACGAAACTGGTTTTACATTATGTGACTCATTGGGTGGACGTGGTCTGGCTCAGATCGTTCCGTTCAAATGGTGGATCGATGAAGATGGTTTCTATACAGCCAACGATGTGCGTAATTCAAAATACAACATTAAGAGAACCTGGTATTATAACAACCCTGAAACCCCGGAATTGCTGGGTAAGGAAGCGCCTGTTACGGAAAGTACATGGTCAAAATGTACCATTTATCCGGTTATCACGAAGTTCTTCTATGGAAAGACCGATGACAGCCCGAGTTATGAAGGAAACAACAAAGACCGTATGAAATTCCGTCTGGCAGAGACCTATCTGCTGTTGGCTGAAGCCCGTATCCGTCAGAACAATGCCAGTGGTGCCGCCGAAGCGATCAACGTAGTCCGCAAACGTGCCGGAGCACCGGACATCACAGCATCACAAGCAACAATGGACTTCCTGCTGGATGAACGTATCCGCGAATTGGTTGGCGAAGAACTGCGCCGTCTGACATTGGTTCGTACCGGTAAACTGGTAGAGCGTACCAGAAAGTACAACTCTTACAGCAACAAAATAGACGAACACCATGCTTTATGGCCGATTCCGCAGACAATCATCGACTCCAATACAGGAGCTGATTTCCCACAGAACACTGGTTATTAATCTATAACCGATAAGGGACATTTACAGACAATGTACTTGTCCCTTATTATTTATTAAAATTTATGTATCATGAAACATTTTCTAGTATTTTTATCTCTCCTCTCCACATTCAGTTTATCCGCCCAGGATTGGCTGATCGACGGTTCCTCTTACAAATCGACAGCACAAACAACCCACGATGGGAAACGTCTCGAATTAACGAACGGCCTCCTTCGCCGTACATTCCTGCTTGCTCCCAATGCAGCGACCATCGCCCTTGACAACCTGATGACCGGGCAAAACGAGCTGCGTGCCGTCCGTCCCGAAGCCTTACTTGTCATCAACGGAAAAGAATATCCTGTCGGAGGCCTGACCGGACAGCCGGTCAATAACTTCCTGACAGAAGAATTTATCAACAATATGCAGGCTTGCGATTCAGCATTCATGTTGGTAGACTATCAGATAAGCGAAAGCAAAGAACGCTTCCCCTGGAAACCCAACAGCCAATGGATATCCAACTTATACCCCTGGCCTGCCCCGGGAAAACGGATCACCTTCAATTACCAGGCTCCGGCAACTGCCCCTCAGGACTGCAAAGACCTGAAAATACGTGTCATTTATGAACTGTACGACGGTGCCCCTATCCTGGCCAAATGGATCGAGATCGACAATAAAGGAACAATGCCTGTTACACTCGATTCTTTCAAGTCAGAAATACTTGCCTTGGTTGAAACAGCTCCGAAAGTACATTACGGCGAACCGCATGAAGTCCGCATGATGGCACAGGAAGCAGGTGCTTACACAAAAGATTTCCGTAAACAACCCGTGCAAACCGATGCGCCGCGCGATTATATCGACCGCTTCACCCAACTGTTCGTCGTAACCGACTATGCCATGGGCGGCGATATGGAAGCGATGAAAGACAATCCGGCTGTCCGTTGGGTATTCGATCATCCGGAATACGAATTTACCGGTATCCGCTATTATGGTCAATATAAGCCGGCACGCCTGGAAGTCACTCCCCTACTCGGTCCCGGTTTGGAAATCAAACCCGGCGACACCTTTGAATCCTGCACGGCTTTCGAAATGCTGCGTGATGCCAGCGACCGGGAACGACGCGGACTGGCAGAATGTAAATTCTGGCGTATGATGGCTCCCTGGACACAGGAAAACCCTATCTTCATGCACGTCCGCCAATCGGACAGCGAAGCGGTGAAGCAAGCCATCGACCAATGTGCCGCTGTTGGTTTCGAAATGGTCATTATGACTTTCGGTAGCGGATTCAAAATCGAAAATGACTCAGCCGCCTATCTGCAACGAATGAAAGAACTTAGCGACTACGCTGCCGGGAAAGGTATTGCCATCGGCGGTTATTCCCTCCTGGCAAGCCGCGGAGCTAAAGAACAAGATGCCGCAATCAGTCATAAAACCGGAAAACCGGCCAAAACACGCGAAGAAGGCAGCCGCTTTGGCGTATCTCCGTGTATCGCATCCGATTGGGGAGACACCTACTTCCGTAAATTACAGAACTTCTTCACCACCACCGGAATGAATGTCTTCGAAAACGACGGTTCATATTCCGGCGACCCTTGCGCCTCCACTTCACACAGCGGTCACAAAGGCTATCTCGACTCCCAGTGGAAACAGTGGAAGAAAATCAACCGATTCTATCGCTGGTGTCGGGCAAAGGGGGTTTACCTGAACGTCCCCGACTGGTATTTCCTGAGCGGCTCCAATAAAACACCGATGGGATATGTAGAGACCAACTGGTCGCTGCCCCGCGCTTATCAGGAAATTATCGAACGACAGAATATCTATGACGGAACCTGGCAGAAAACGCCCAGCATGGGTTTCATGTTCGTTCCCCTCACCCAATATCACGGAGGAGGCGAAGCGGCCACAATCGAACCGTTGAACGAGCACCTCGACCATTACGAAACGCGTCTACGGAACCTCTTCGGGGCCGGTGTGCAAGCCTGTTACCGTGGTCCGCGCCTCTACGATACGGAAGCGACCAAAGAACTGGTCAACCAATGGGTGGCTTTCTATAAAAAATACCGTCAGATACTCGACTCCGATATCATCCACCTGCGCCGTCCCGACGGACAGGACTGGGACGGCATCATGCACGTAAATCCTTCATTGAAACAGAAAGGATTCATCTCAGTGTATAACCCGCTGGATGTTCCCATCCGCAAAGAGATCAAAATACCTCTTTATTACACCGGACTGACCGACAAAGTGACTGTAAAGGAACAGGATCAGAATGTGCAGGTATATGTATTGGAACGTGACTATTCCGTTACAATCCCCATCACAATACCGGCAAAAGGATACAATTGGTATGTTATTGAATAGGTTTTGCATATAATTTGCATATAAAATAGAATAATCATGAATAGAAACAACACATTAACCAGGCAACTGCTTTTTTGCCTGTCTTTCGGACTGCTCCCTTTGCTGAATGCAAACACAAGCAGTCTACAGGCATCAAAGCCTGATGCCCCCAAAAATCAGAAGAAAATATATCAGAAAGGTTGGATCGATTTCAACAAAAACGGAAAGAAGGATATATATGAAGATCCTTCGCAACCTATCGACAAACGGGTGGAAGATCTCCTTAAACAAATGACAGTCGAGGAAAAGACCTGTCAACTGGGAACGATCTATGGATACGGAGCCGTCCTTAAAGATACACTGCCGACCGATGAATGGAAATCCCGTATCTGGAAAGACGGTATCGGTAATATCGACGAGCACCTTAACGGAGAATGGAAACGCACTTCCCTTGACTTTCCTTACTCCAATCACGCTGAAGCAATGAACAAAGTACAGGCCTTTTTCGTAGAAGAGACACGCCTGGGTATTCCCGCCGACCTGACAAACGAAGGTATACGCGGACTGAAACATGAAAAGTCCACCTTCTTCCCCGCCCAGATCGGACAGGGTTGTACCTGGGATAAAGAACTTATCTACGAAATCGGACGCATTACCGGTGAAGAAGCCAAAGCATTGGGATATACCAACATCTATTCCCCTATCCTCGACCTGTCCCGCGACCCCCGCTGGGGACGTACCGTAGAAAGTTACGGCGAAGACTCTTACCTGGCAGGAGAATTAGGACGCCAGCAAGTATTGGGTATCCAAAGCAACCGGGTTGTTTCAACACCGAAACACTTTGCTATCTACGGCATACCGGGCGGTGGCCGCGACTGCTACTCACGAACCGATCCCCATGCCTCTCCGCAGGAAGTTCACGAACTGCATCTGGAACCGTTCCGCATCGCTTTCCAAGAGGCAGGCGCTTTGGGAACGATGTGTTCACATAACGATTATAACGGGACTCCGGTCAGCGCCAGCCACTACCTGATGACTGAGTTGCTGCGTAACCAATGGGGATTCAAAGGCTATGTCGTTTCCGACAGTTGGGCAATCGACAAAAACGTAAAATTCTACCATATCGTAGATACCGAAGAAGAAGCGGTTGCCAGTGAACTGAACGCCGGATTGAACGTCCGCACCATCTTTGAGCAATCGGAAGTATTCATCGAAGCGTTGAGAAGGGCTTTACAAAAAGGACTGGTAGAAGAAAGTACCCTGGATCAGCGCGTCCGTGAAGTACTCTATGTAAAATTCTGGTTAGGACTTTTCGACGATCCGTATGTAAAAGACACCAAACTTGCCGATAAGATCGTAAACAGCGACAAGAACCGGGAAGTGTCTCTGCGTGCCGCCCGCGAATCGATCGTTCTTTTGAAAAATGAGAACAATACCCTCCCGCTGTCGAAAAACCTCAAAAACATTGCAGTAATCGGTCCGCAAGCTGACGAAGTCAAATCGCTGACCTCCCGCTACGGCTCTCATAATCCGAATGTGATAACCGGCCTGCAAGGTCTGAAGAACCTGCTGGGGGAAAATGTAAACCTGATGTATGCTAAAGGGTGTAATGTCAGGGATAAAAATTTTCCTCAAAGTGATGTGATGTACTTCGAACTGAGCGATAAGGAAAAGGAAGAAATCAACGAAGCCGTAGAGATTGCTAAAAAGGCCGAAGTTGCTATTATATATGTAGGAGACGATTTCCGCACGATCGGTGAATCCAGAAGCCGCGTGAACCTGGATTTATCAGGCAGACAAAAAGAACTGGTCCGCGCCGTACAAGCCACCGGAACTCCGGTCGTACTAGTACTCTTCAACGGACGTCCGGTTACACTAAACTGGGAAGATGCCAATCTGCCGGCTATCGTCGAAGCCTGGTATCCGGGGGAATTTTCCGGTCAGGCCGTAGCCGAAGTATTATTCGGTGATTATAACCCCGGCGGTAAACTATCCACGACTTTCCCGAAGTCGGTCGGACAAATCCCCTGGGCTTTCCCTTTCAAACCGAATGCCACCGGCAAAGGCTTTGCCCGCGTAGACGGCGAACTCTATCCGTTCGGTTACGGACTGAGTTATACCACTTTCGAAATCAGCAACCTGCAACCGTCTGCCACAAAAATCACGGACGGAGACACCCTGACCGTTACATGCAAAGTGAAAAATACAGGTTCGGTAAAAGGGGATGAAGTCGTGCAGCTTTATCTGAATGACGAGACATCTTCCATCTCCCGTTTTGAAAAAGAGTTATGCGGCTTCGAACGTGTCGCACTGGAACCGGGTGAAGAAAAAACGGTTACATTCAAAGTGAACCGCCGTGCTTACGGTATGTATAATGATAAGAATGAGTTTGTGGTAGAGCCTGGAAAATTCTTCCTGTTTGCCGGAAACTCATCCAAGTCAACCCCTTTAAACGCAGAATTTTATGTGGAATAGATTACTTATAAGCCTGTTGCTGCTCTTGGGCAGCCAGGCTCTTTTCTCCCAAACGTGGCTGAATAAAACGGATAAGGATATTCTTCTTTACATCTCAGAAAATAAAGAACGTATAGAAGACAGCAAACAAACGGATACGCTTTTCACCCTGACTTGCCAGGAGGAAGATGAGCTGGGCCGCTTATTCGAAGTATCCTATCGTTTCAATTTAGAAAAAAATGTATGCATATCCTACGAACGTCTGCTGCCGATCCATCGTTATTGGGCAGCAACGTTGCAGGAAGAGGCCTCCTTGCAGGAAGCCGATGCCTCCGGAGAAGAAATCGACGTAGACGGAGAAACATTGAATACTCTCTATACCTTCGAGAACTTCCGGATACAGGTTTCATTAAAAAACGACCGATTATCCTTACTTTATACGCTACCAGATAAATAAATTCCAAGTAATCCCCTGTCTCTTCGTGCAGACAGGGGATTTTTATATCCAGCCGTTTATACTGAATATCTCACCTTTCATCCATTTTACCGTAACTATCTCTTGACAACGCCTCATTGATTTTGTATATTTGTTACAACCTCTTTTCATAAAGACCTAGGTGTAAATCAATTTAGAGGTACGTCTAAATCAATTTACACCTACCTCTAAATTTAATTAGACGTACCTCTGATTAAAAAATGATTGAGAGAATATCAGAGAAACATCACATTCAGTTTAAACAAAAATCGTATTAATAGTAAACAAACATGAGCATCATTTACAAACCAAGAAAGATGGTATGCACCATCCCCGGCAAAGAAAAAACAGGTTACTTTGCTGCAAAAGCGGTCTCTTCCACAATCGATCTGAACAATTTATGTTATCGCATCTCCAGTAACTGCACGATCACCTCTGCCGATGTCAAAGGAGTGATCGAAGCCCTCCTGACCCAATTCGAACTGGAGCTACTGAGCGGCAAAAATATCAGGTTCGGAGATATCGGGACGTTCAGCGCCTCAATCACCAGCGATATTGTTGAGAATAAAGAAGATTTGAAACCTCAGAAGGTCCGCATTAAGACAGTTACGTTCCTCCCGTCTACCCGGTTGAAAAATAAACTGAAAACAAAAGCCCGGTTCATGCGGTTACGCGATTTTAACAGGAAATACAATGGAGTTGACGAGGAATAAATAAAAAATTACATATCTTTGTGCCCAACAAATCAATGGTTTCGTGGATTTATTCCTAAAAAAAGCCGATGAAATATGACGAAGAACACACTAGTATTATTTCTTTTATTTTTATTTCCATATCTATTCCAATCTGCCAACAGTAAAAATACTTCCCCTTATTTTTTTACACAGATTGGGGTAGAAGATGGATTAACACAGGGTACCGTTACCAATATCTATCAGGATACGGACGGATATTTGTGGTTAGGAACCCAGGGAGGATTACACCGATATGATGGATACGAGTTCAAGGTGTTCAAAAATAATCCGACTGACTCCTGCTCATTAACAGATAACAACGTACTCGATATCGGAGAAGATAAGAATAAGAATATCTGGGTGATTACAGATAACGGCGTGCATAAAATCACACATCAAACAGGAAAAATCAAAAGATATTATGTAAAAGAGACCCGATTCATGCATTGCTGCATGCTCAGTCAAAGCGGAGACTTTTTCCTTGCCGGAGAAAAATTCATCTATCAATACGATGAGCAAGGCGATTCGCTTGTTTTTAAAGACTGGCTGTCATCCACTCCTATCGCTTCGAATATAAAAGGACTTCAGGAAGATGAAGAAGGGAATCTTTATATAGCAAGTTCATCAACCGGACTTGCAGTCCTGAACAAACAGAGGGAAGTCATACGTTTTTACCAACATGAACCGGAAAATCCGTCTTCGCTGATAAAAGGAGCGATCCGCAGATTATTTACCGACAGCCGGAAAAGGTTATGGATACTTTCCGAAACAGCCGGAATCTGCTATCTTGATAAAGAAAACGAACGGTTCGTCCATCTGAATACGGATAACTCAGCTTTAAGCAGCAATGTTGTCCGTGCAATAGCCGAAACCGATTCCAACACCTTATTGCTCGGAACCTTTTCCGGACTGAACAGGGTAGATATGCAGACATTAAAAGTCACTCCCTATAAATTCAATCCGGATGAACCCGGTACATTAAGCTATTATTCCATACACAGTCTCCTGAAAGATAATACAGGTGCATTATGGGTAGGAACCTGGAAGGGACTGAATTATTACAGCCCGGTCAGAACACAGTTTTACCGGATCACGCCCCGTGAATTTACCGGATTATTAGGAATGGGCAAAGAAGACAGTGACGGAAATATCTGGTTCGCAACTGAAGGAGCCGGACTTTTTTGCTATAATCCAAACACGCAAAGCCAACAATTTTATCCTAAAAAGTCTCCTTACAAAAACAATTACAATTCAAACATCTTTAAATCACTACTTATAAAAGGCGACAGCATTATCTGTGCTACGAATCTGGGATCCGTTTATCTGTTTTCACGTAAACGGAAAGATTATCGCCTACTCTATGATTACCAGTATGGAGATATTTATACTCTACTGAATGACAGTAAAGACAGACTATGGATCCCGACAAATTCCAAAACAGGATTAGTGCTTATCGATAAAGGCGAACAGATCAATCAGTTCAAGGTAGACGGAAAAAGCAAAAAATTCTTTTTCGTTACAGCAATAAAAGAAATAGAGCCGGATGTTTTTATTATGGGTACACTCAGCCAGGGACTCCATAAATATGATATGAAGAAAAAGACGCTTAAAACGATCTCTTCTGCGGAACTGAACCTACCCGAAAATGTGAAGCCGGGAACTGTCAGTACGATCCTGACCGATTCATTACAAAATATATGGGTTTCATTTTTTGGTTATGGCATCTTTCGTTTTGACCGTGACCTCAACCTGATCAAACATTATACAGTTGAAGACGGTGTAACAGATGGCTATATCTATTCAATGGTAAGCGACCGGAACCAATCTTTATGGGCATTATCCGAAAATGATTTATATTGTTATAATGCAGAAAAAGATTGCTTTGCTCCCATCCGTAACGAAAGCCACCGGGCATTGGAATTTACGTTACATGCAGGAACGACCGACACAAAAGGTACTCTTTATTTTCCCGGAAATAAAGGCATATTATGTTTTAATCCGTCCCGGATGGAGAAAAACACTTATATCCCTCCCGTATATCTGACAAGCCTATCCATAAATAATAATCCGGTAGAATTAGGGGACACTCAATCCCTCCGGTTAAAAGCGGATGAAACCAATATAGCAATCGGATATACGGCTCCAGACTTTATCTCACCTAAACAAAATCAATATGCCTATCAAATGGAAGGGGTAGAAAAGGAGTGGAACTATGTAAGGGGCAGAAGGGTCGCTTATTATAGTAATCTCTCCCCTGGTACTTACAATTTCAAAGTAAAGGTCTCAAACAGTGTAAATTTGTGGAATCCACAGGAAGCTTCCCTAAGCATCACAGTCACCCCTCCCCTTTACAAAACATGGTGGGCTTACATCTTGTATATCATCACAATAGGTACTATTATATGGAAGTTTATATACCATCAGAAAGTACGTCACGAACTGGAAAGCAGTATCCGCTTCAAACAGCTGGAACAGGAAAAAATGAAGGAATTACACGAGGAACGTATGAGATTATTTACCAACTTCTCACACGAACTACGCACTCCTTTGACACTTATCATCAATCCGCTCGAGGATATGTTGCGCCATAGTTCCTTCTCTACGGAAGTCAAAAACACGTTGCAACTCATGCGTAAAAACACACAACGTCTGCTCTTACTCGTTAATAATCTGATGGATGTGCAAAAATATGACTCACAGAAAATGGTACTTCAAAAAGAGAAATTCGATCTATCCGTGTTCGTTCAGGAGTTATATGAGTTATTCGTCCCGGTAGCAAAAAACAGGAATATCACTTTTACCCGGAAAAATGAATTGCCGGTAGATTATTGTGTTTATTATGATCGTCAAGAAATTGAAAAAGTGCTGTTTAACTTACTTTCAAACGCCTTTAAGTTCACCCCGGAAAAGGGAACAATTGAAATTATATTGTCTGTACTTTCAAGCGAAAATGACATAGTTCGTGTGAAACTATGTCAAAATCGGCATCTATCAGAAGACTACTATTTACACATACAAGTATCTGATAATGGGGAAGGTATCACATCTGAAGATATTGAAAAAATCTTCCAGCCATTCTACCGCTCTTCACAAGATTTACATCATCAGATTGCAGGTTCGGGTATCGGACTAAGTTTAGCACGTTTCATAGTAGAACAACATAGTGGAATAATCTGGGCGGAAAACATAGTACCAACCGGAACATGCATGCATGTTTTACTTCCTCTCCCCGAAAAGCCAGTAAGTAATCCGGTCAAACAGACAGAATCCTCCCCCCTGATGAATGTGCAGGAGTTTATTCCTTCCGAAAAAAAAGAAACACCGGTTATCTCACAAACATTGCTTCTAGTAGAAGATAATAAAGATGTGCTGGATTATCTGGAAAAACAATTTGAAAATGAATATAAGGTGCTGAAAGCAGAAAACGGAAAAGAGGCACTTACACAAATAGCCATAAAAATACCCGAACTGATTGTCAGTGATGTCATGATGCCCGAAATGGACGGACTTGAACTGTGCCGTCGGATCAAGCAAAATCCGCAAACAGCCCATATACCGGTCATTCTATTAACAGCCAAAACAATGCCTTCGCAAATCACCGAAGGATATAATGCCGGAGCTGACGATTATATCATAAAGCCATTCGATATAGGCCTATTGCAGGCACGTGTGCGGAATTTGCTGACTTCACGAATACAGATACGGAAAAAATATGAGAAAAAGATCGATCTGAATGAACTCGGAGTCAAAACATCTCCGCTTGACGAAGAGTTCCTGAAACAATATACAAATATTGTGAAAGCAAATTTCTCCAACCCGAAACTCGATATTGATATGATCTGCAAAGAAATCGGTATGAGCCGCGCAAACTTCTACCGAAAAGCGAAAACACTTACTTCCCTCTCTCCGGCTGAGATGATCAAAAATCTGCGTCTAGAAGCGGCAGCCCAGATGTTGCGTGAAACAGATTTAAGTGTCAGTGAAATTTTGGAAAAAGTAGCATTCAGCAGTAGCGGATATTTTGCCTCCTGCTTTAAACAAGTCTACGGAATGCCTCCAAAGGAATACCGAAAAGTTAATTCGACAGGAAAATCAATGAGTTGACACAAATCTTACCATCATTGATATGAAATTAACCTTTCATGTAGGATAATACGGACAATTTTGCCCTCGAGTTAATTAATAAGAGTTAACCATTCATTAATATTATTCTATATGAAGAACAAAGTTTTAATCATGCTGATGGGCTTTTTCCTTTTTGCCCATCAATTGTTCGCCCAGGACGTAAGTGTGTCCGGTAACGTAAAAGATGAAAAAGGAGAAGCTTTGATTGGGGTTTCCATCCAAATAAAAGGAACCCCCACTGGTAACATCACCGATATAGACGGTAACTTTACGCTTTCGTCTGTGCCCGCAAACGGCGAGTTGGTATTCTCTTACATGGGTTACGAAACCCAGACTATTCCGGTAAAAGGAAAATCAGTTATTAATGTAGTATTGAAAGAAGACTCACAGGCCCTCGATGAAGTGGTCGTAGTCGGTTTCGGTACACAAAAGAAAGTTAATTTAACTGGCGCTGTCGCTTCAGTCGGTGCTGAAGTATTGGAAAACAAACCGGTTGCCAATGTAGGCCAGGCATTGCAAGGAGTTGTACCCAACCTGAACGTATCGGCAACAAATGCATCGCCAAATGCATCGCCTTCATTCAACGTACGTGGGGGTACTTCCATCGGCTTGGATAGCGATGGAAAAAAATGGGAAATCAAGAACGGTAGCCCGCTGATCATCGTTGACGGTATACAGGTGGACACAGACTATTTGAACATGATGAACCCGAGCGACATAGAAAACATTTCTGTCCTGAAAGATGCTTCTGCTTCCGCCATCTACGGTGCACGTGCAACTTATGGTGTAATGTTGATTACAACAAAATCGGGAAAGAACGATTCCAAGGCAACCGTTACTTACAATTTAAATTTACAATGGAATACGCCTTCCCGTATTCCCGATATTTTGGATGCATATACACATCAATTAGCATCTAACCAGCAAACAGCAATGACCGGTGGCACAATTACTCCGTGGATGGAGACTTTACTAGCTGCCAAGAAAAAATATATAGAAGATCCAAGACCAGAAAATGCTTGGATTTATAACGAAGGTAGTACAACTGATATGACTTGGGTTGCCAATATAGATCCCTATGAATTAGGTGTTAGAAATTGGACACCTCTACAACGTCATAATATATCTATTAGTGGCGGTTCTGCCAAAACTCGTTATTATATTTCGTTAGGGTATCAGAATCAAGAAGGTATGTATAAGATTAAAACGGATAGCCAAAAACGGTATAACGTTAATATGAACTTAAATACCCAAATTACCGAATGGTTTGATATAGCATCCAAGATATCATTCAACACCAGTAATTATAATGAGCCTTACATGAACAGCCAAAAAACGAATTTATGGAATGCTATAAAAAATGAACCTGGACGTAACATAAATATGCCTATTAAAACAGGACCGAATGATCCAATCCCCGATACATATACAGATAATATTTTGGGATGGTTAGATTATGGAGCAACACAACAAACAAAAAAGACGAATACTGTATTCAGTGTTTTGCCTACTATTACTATTTGTCCTGAATTTAATTTAAAAGCAGAATTATCTTATCGTCCCACAGAATATTTCCAGAAACGTTTCATACCTGTTCGTAATTATGTTGTAGATACTTGGACTAGTACAAGTAATACACATACTTATCCGTCAAGTGTGAGAGAAGAGACTAGACATTCTGATTTTTATACTATCAATGCTTATGCTAATTTTAATAAAGCATTTGGTCTTCATAACGTTTCGGCACTAGCTGGTTTCAATCAAGAATGGTATCAATATCGAAAAACTTGGGGAGAAGCGGAAGATGTTATTTCAAATAACTTACCGACCCTAGGCATGACTAATGGAGCGCAATACACAGGAGATAATTTTGAACATTGGGCTATTCGTGGTGCTTTTGTACGTGCTAATTACGATTATGCAGGTCGTTACCTCTTGGAATTTAGCGGACGTTATGATGGAACTTCACGTTTTGGTAAAAATTCCAGATTCCAATTCTTCCCATCTTTCTCTGCCGGTTGGAGAATTTCAGAAGAAAAATTTATGGATAATACACGCAATTGGCTGGACAATTTGAAAATTAGAGGTTCTTGGGGATCTTTAGGTAATCAGAATGTTGCCAACTACGCCTATATAGCAAGTTACGGTGCAGCCAATTATATTTCATGGGTAATGAATAACGAACAACTGAAGGGAATGAATCCAACAGCTATTGTGGCAAGTGACTTGACTTGGGAAACAGCAAGCACATTAGACTTCGGTATTGACTTTTCTATCTTAAATAATCGTTTAGATGCCACATTCGACTGGTATTCTCGCCGTACAACAGACATTTTAATGAGTGGAACTAAACTTCCTGCCGTATTAGGAGCATCTGTCCCCAAACGTAATTCTGGAGAGTTAAGAACCAATGGGTGGGAACTAAGTCTGAAATGGAAAGACAAATTGGCTAACGGTATCCGCTATGATGTTGGTTTAGTCCTATCTGACTATCAAACAGAAGTCGTCAAATTTACAGGAAATCCCAACGGTTTATTGGATACTTTATACGATGGCATGAAAATGGGTGAAATCTGGGGGTATGAAACAGTTGGTATTTTACAAGAAGAAGATTTCACTATTGATGAAAATGGTAAATATATATTAAACGGCCCTAATCAGTCGGAACTCGCAGGAACTTGGTATCCTGGAGATGTTCGATATGCAGATCTTGATGGTGATGATAAAATCTCGAAAGGAGACAATACTTTAGAAAATCATGGAGATAAGAAGATCATAGGTAATTCGACACCGCGTTTCCAATATGGTATTACAGGAAACATCTCATGGAAAAACTTTGATCTGAATATTTTCTTCCAAGGAATCGGGAAAAAAGATGTTTGGATTAGTGAAAATGTATTCTGGGGTGGTTCCGGTACTGCCGGTAATTGGGAAATGTATAAAAATTCGTGGACTCCTGAACGCACTAATGCTAAATACCCCATGTATGCAGGACGAGGACAAAACCAACACGCTCAAACGGCTTACCTCTTCAATGGAGCTTATCTTCGTTTAAAAACGTTAGCTTTAGGATACACATTACCTAGAGAATGGACTAATAAAGCTAAATTATCAACAGTACGTTTAAGTCTGTCTGGCTATAACTTATTTGAAATTACTCAAATTCCAAATCTTTTTGACCCTGATCAGATTTCTTCCTCTTATCCGATGATGCGTTCTGTTGCATTCGGTTTACAAGTTGGATTCTAATTAAGTTTTCAAGTATAATAATTAAAGATAATCAGTTATGAAATTTAATTTAAAAAAATATATACTGGTCCTTGGTATAGCATCGGTATTACTACCTAGCTGTAACGACGATTTCATGGAACGTTATCCACAAGACCAGCTTACAGATGAAAGTTTTTGGAAAACAGAGACAGATATTAAGTTAATGCTAAACAGTCTCTATCCTCTTTACATTATCGGTCATCAAAGCGGATGGGCACAAGACAAGAGCCCTGCATTAAATGTCACAGGTAGTCCTCTTATGTATGGTGACGTCTACTCTGACAACTGCGTTAAAACAGGGAATGAATTCAGAAGTATGGCTGGTGAACTAATCGTTCCAACCGATGCCACAGCAGCAAGTGGATGGTATTGGTGGAATTTACGTAAAGTAAACTTCTTCCTGAATCGATATGACAGAGCAGATATTAGTCAGGAAAAGAAAAATGCGTATGCTGCCGAAGCTTATTTTTTCAAGGCATGGGACTATTACCAGAAAGTTGTTCTATTCGGAGATGTGCCCTGGATAACACGAGACCTGAATGTTGATTCTGAAGAACTCTATGCTGCGCGTACACCACGAGTAGAAGTGATGGATTCCGTATTGATGTGTATCAATAAGGCTATCGAATGGTTGCCGACAAAAGAAAATCAGGAATCAGAGCGTTTAAATAAAGACCAAGCAAATTTCCTAAAAGCACGTATTTGTCTATTTGAAGGTACATTCCGCAAATACCATACTGAACTAGGTCTGCAAGAAAGTGCCAACAAATGGTTAGAAGAAGCAGTTAAAGCTTGTGAAGCGCTACTCGGTAAATACTCACTTTATAAAAATGGAGAAAAAACTTACTGGAAAATGTTTACAGCAACGGATGTATCAGGAAATCCAGAAGTTATTCTTGCACGTAATTATTTGGAAAATAAGGTTGGACATGCAGCTCAACGTTATTTTAACCAAAATCATGATAATCGCCAATCAATGGGAGCGACACGAGGGCTAGTAGATGAATACCTTTGTATTGATGGTCGTCCAATCTACATTGGAGGAAGTGAAAACAGTTACGAGAAAAATCCAAATTTCGTTGGTTACGGGAAATGGACTGAATTGGAAAATCGAGATCCACGATTGACTCAAACAATCTGTCGTCCTGGCGAATATGTTACAATCTATAAAGGAGGTGTACTTGATATTGAGAAAAACGGTATTACCTATCCCGGACTCAGCTACAGTGACAGAGGTTCTACCGTTACTGGTTATCGTGTCATCAAACACTGGATGGGAGATATGGTGGAGGAAAACCGTACCTTAAACGGCATACAAGCAGCTATTGAATTCCGTTATGCAGAATTACTTTTAAATTACGCAGAAGCTAAATATGAACTCAACGGAACTCTTTCACAAGCTGATGTAGATTTGACAATTAATGCTTTACGCGAACGTGCAGGATTTGATTTTTCTAAATATCCGACAGCTAAATTAACCGTTGGTCAAGAACCAGCCGATCCTCGTCTGGATAAGATATATGCAGAAAAGCTCGATTATGCAGTTAGCCCTTTATTGCGTGAAATTCGTCGTGAACGTCGTGTCGAATTAGCAATCGAAAATCATCGTTACGAAGACTTAATGCGTTGGAAAGCCGGTAATTTACTAACGGTTCCTTTCCGAGGTATGAACTTTTTAGCTGTACAAGACCTGTATGATGGATCTCATACAGCCAACCCCGAAACTGCAGTAAAGGTTGAACTAGGCAAAACAGTTTTCGCTGATGAAGATGGCTTCGTAATCTGTTACCCCAAAAGTCCGTACCAAAACACCGTCAAAGGTACATTACCCTGGGAAGATTACCGTTACTACTGGCCTATCCCGAAAGAAGAGTTAGTTATGAACCCGAACTTAGTTCAAAACAAAGGTTGGGAAGACAAATAATTCAGATACCTGCTTATATTGAAAAGAGGTCATCCGAGTTACTTGATGGTCTCTTTTCTTTGAAAGACATTATTTACTTTAAACATTACAAACATGAAAACAAAAAGTTTATTAGTTTTAGCTGCAACAATGTTTGCTGCGTCATTCACATCCTGCAACAATGACATCATTGAGAAAACTCCGAATAAAACAGAAATTATAACAAAAAGTAGTATTGAAGGTGCTTATAATTCAAATTTCATGAATGATGGTATTCCTGATTATATAGCTGAGCCATTAGTTGATTTAGGTTCTTTTTATAAAGCAGAAGTAATATGTAAAGATTTTGAAACACTAGCCGACATAGAACCTGAAATTCATGGATACTATGCATGGAATGAGGATATGAGAGAAGGTAACGACAAAGCTCAGAAATTAGGGATTACATGTCGTGTGTATTTTACAATGTCAACACGTATTGGTCTTCAACTTCAAAATATAGATGACAACCAAGGTATTTTAATCATCCATACGGTTGCACGCAATAAGTATGATGGACATATGTATGATCGATATATCAAAGTTTCACTAAGTAATTAATAACAAACAATATTAATCTACCCAAATAAAGAATTAGTTATTTCTCAGATCTGCTATTTGGATCAAAAAAGAAAATAACTAATTCTTCTTTTCATATCCCCACTTCATTTCCACCATCCGAGATAATAGTGATCGCATTTGATACAATTTTATATGTTCCCGTACACAATTTAGGCATACATTTGTTTTGTACAATTGAAATAGAATAACTTTAACATATCATGAACATGAAATATAAAGCATATTTATGCTCTTTCCTGTTAACCTTCCCAATTCTGGGTAAGGCTTCAGCCGAAGCTGATTCGTTGCGTCAGGTACAAATAAGCCGGCTGCAAGAGCAAGTCAACTGGGTAAACCCGGAAGCTATACGCGCTTATTTGGACGATACAAAATCATCCTTGGGAGATAAAGCTCCGGTGCTCTATCAAAAGCTGGAAGAACTGGAAACGTTACTTCCCCAGGTAAACCGGCATTTATCTGAAGACACCACCCGGCAGACGATTGCCGAAGCAGAAAAACTGCTCGCCCTCAAACGGGAAATCATACTGGCTAATCCGCTGCTCGACGTAGACAAAATCCTGATAGCCCGTTATCGACTGGGAAATAAGGCACGCAAAGCGATGGGACCGTCGCTCGGGACCTCCGTTGCCAACTATAATTCTCTATTCTCCAGCCGCCGGAAAGGATATGATGCAGAAATCAGCCAGCTTTCAAATCTTCGCGGAGACATTCAAAGTAAAACGATCTATAAGCCGGAAGCGGATGTACCCATCTCAGATATACAACTGCACTGGGATGCAGACCGGCTGTTGTTCTCCTCTCTTAATGAGAACCGCCAGTGGCAAATCTATGAAATAAACACAGACGGAACGGGCCTGCATCAAAAAGTAGTTGTCGATGAACCGGACCTCGAATTTTGCGATGCCAACTACCTACCGGACGGAAAAGTGGTGGCCACCTGTAATATCGGTTATAACGGCGTCCCTTGCGTACATGGGGACGATGTCGTTGCCAATCTCGTTTCCTACGATCCGGAAACAAAAAATATCCATCGCCTGACATTCGACCAGGACGGGAACTGGGCGCCGATCGTCATTCCGAACGGCCGCCTGATGTACACCCGCTGGGAATATACTGACCTGACACATTATTTCTCCCGCATTGTTATGCACATGAATCCGGACGGGACAGAAAACAAAGCACTCTACGGAAGCGGTTCCTATTTCCCGAACAGTACATTCGACATGAAACCGCTCTCCAAATACAACAGCCGTTTTGTCGGTATCATCTCCGGCCATCACGGAACAGCTCGTTCCGGCCGGCTGATTATCTTCGATCCGGCCAAAAGCCGTAAAGAGGAAAAAGGAATGGTCCAGGAATTACCTTTCAGCAAACGCCCGATCGTCCCGATCATCAAAGACGAACTGGTGGAAGGTGTATGGCCGCAATTCATGAAGCCTTATCCTTTGAATGAAAAATATTTCCTGGTGGCCTGCAAACCCGGTCCCGACGCACTTTGGGGAATCTATCTGGTGGATATATTCGACAACCTTACCCTGATCACCGAGCAGGAAGGCGAAGGCCTCACCGCCCCCATCCCATTGAAAAAAACGGAAACACCGCCTATCATCCCGTCGAAAATCAAACCGGGAGAGAAAGAGGCTACCGTATTTATACAGGACATCTATGAAGGTGAAGGCACACAAGGCGTCCCGCGGGGAATAATTAAATCGCTCCGCATCTTCGCCTACGAATATGCCTATATCCTCGCCCCTTCCGACCATGATGCACAGGGTATTCAGAGCGGATGGGATATTAAACGTATTCTCGGTACCGTCCCTGTTGAAGAAGACGGTTCCGTCATGTTCAAGATACCGGCCAACACGCCTGTCTCTATCCAGCCACTGGATAAAAACGGGGCTGCTATCCAATGGATGCGAAGCTGGCTGACCGGTATGCCCGGCGAGATTGTCTCCTGTACGGGTTGCCATGAAGATCAGAACACGATCGCCATGCCAAAACGTACAATCGCCTCCACTATCCTCCCGCATAAACTGGAAATGCCCGAAGGAGGCGTCCGCCCGTTCACCTTCCGCCTGGAAGTGCAACCGGTACTGGACCGCAACTGCGTATCCTGCCACAACGGTACTGTCGCCCAGCCGGATTTCCGGAAAGACCAGATGGTCACCTATAAACGTGGCATCCTGACAAAGCTGGAACGCCATTACGACCAGAGTTATCTGAACCTCCACCCCTACGTATACCGCCAGGGACCGGAATCGGATATCTATGTGCTTCGCCCTTACGAATATTATGCGAATAACAGCGAACTGATCCGTATCCTGCAAGCAGGTCACCACGGAGTAAAAATACCGGCAAAAGACATGCAGACCTTATACACCTGGATCGACCTGAATGCCCCCTATTTCGGAGCATTCACCCAACTGGACCTGAAAAAGGAAGCTCCCCAGAACCAGGTAGAACGCCGCATGGAACTGTCAGAGAAGTACAGTGGCGTACGTGTCGACTGGCAACAGGAGATTAAGGATTATGCAGCATGGCTGAAAAATAAGGAAAACAACGAAACAGACGGTACTACCGGAGCGACTTCGTCAACCGAAGCCAACGCAGGTACAACCAAGGACAAAAAGAAAACGAAAACAATTAAAGTCAAAGGTTTCCCGTTCAGCCAGGAAGAGGCCGTAAAGAAACAGGCCGAAGCCTCCAAGTCCCCACGTCAGCTGACTGTTGCTCCGGGTATCACACTGGATATGGTCTGGATTCCTGCCGGTACTTTTGCGATGGGTGACAATAACGATCCGTCTGCCTCACCTGCCTTCAAAACACAGGTTAAGGAAGGTTTCTGGATGAGTACCACCGAAATCACGAACGAACAATTCGGTGCCCTGTTCCCCGAACATGACAGCCGGTATATCGGTCAGACCTGGAAAGATCATACGACTCCCGGTTATGCCGCCAATTTACCGAAACAGCCGGTAATCCGTGTGAGTTGGGAGGAAGCGAACGACTTCTGTAAAAAGCTGGGAGAGAAAAATCAATGCCGTATCGCCCTTCCGACAGAGACACAATGGGAATGGGCCGCCCGTGCAGGATCGGCCGGTGACTTCTGGTTCGGTGACCGTAAAACAGACTTCGGCATCTACGAAAACCTGGCAGACAGTACGACTGTCGACCTGGCCGTCACCGGTGTAAATCCCAAACCGATGCGTCCCAACGATCCGATGCGCCAGTTCTGGGACTTCCTGCCGAAAGAGTTGGGAGTCAACGACCACCATCTGATATCGGCCGATGTCGCTTCCATGAAACCGAATCCCTGGGGACTATACGACATGAACGGAAACGTAGCGGAATGGACCCGTTCCGATTACCTCCCCTATCCTCTCAAAGAGAAAACGGAAAAGGTCAAACCGGAACAGAAGGTTGTACGCGGAGGCTCCTGGCGTGAACGCCCGAAATACTCAACCTCGGCCATCCGCAAGGCTTATTATCCGTGGCAACGCCCGTTCAATGTAGGGTTCAGGGTTATTGTTGAAGAGTAGAGCCAATCATATCACCTCCAGAGAGCTTCTTCCGTTCCCGGCACGGTTCACACGAATCTGTACCGGGATACGTTCCGTCATCTCCTGTACATGTGAGATTACTCCGATCTTGCGGCCTTGTGTACGGAGGCTTTCCAGAGCATCCATGGCAATCCGGAGGGTATCGGCATCCAATGAACCGAACCCTTCGTCGATGAAAAGGCTTTCTACTTTCATCCTGTTGGAAGACAGGGAAGACAGTCCGAGCGCCAATGCCAGCGAAACCAGGAAAGATTCGCCTCCCGACAAACTGTGTACCGTACGGACCTCATCGCACATATCACGGTCGATAACCTGCAAAGCCAGCGTTTCAGGCACCCGTTCCAAGCGGTAACGGCGGCTCAGGTCACGCAACTGCACATTTGCATAACTTAGCAATACATCCAATGTATATCCCTGGGCGATACGACGGAACTTGGCACCATCGGCCGAACCTGCCAGGTCATTCAGTTTCGCCCAACGTTCACTCTGCTTACGGCAGGCTTCGAGTTCTTCCTGCTGACTGGCTATCTTCCGTTTGTTTTCAGATTGGGTACGGAGCCGGAAAGCATATTCATTCTTTTCCTGGGTGATACGGGGAAGAAGAAGTTCCAGCACCTCCCCTTCGTGAGTCCGATTCCAGGATTCTGACCAGTCGGACAAAGCCTTTTGGCGGACCAATAAATCTTCCGACGCTTTTTCCAGGTCGCGGGCAATCTGGTCGGAGATACCCCGCAACTGGTCGGCAACACCCGACTGCTCCGTCTGAACGGCTTGCAGACGTTTCAGGCGCTCTTTCAGTTCCTCTTTACGACGGTTGTAATCCTGTTCAACCTGGTCGGCCGGCTTACCGGAAAGCAGTTTAGAACGTTCGGCCCGGAGCGCGGTAAGTTCAGAACGGTTCTTGTCGTGACGCAGGGTAGCCTCTTCTACTTCTTTAGTCAGCGAAGGGAGGAAAGAGGCGTACGATTCGCATTCGGCTTTTTGGGCACTCTGCTCCCGTTGCAGTTGTTGCAGTTTTTCCGTATTTTCATGCCACTGACGGGCAAAAGTGGTTAAGGTATCCCGGAAAGAGTCCGGGTCCTGTTGCCAGGCTTTTTGCCATTCGTCATTCCCGAAAAGGCGGTTGGCGGCGGAGAGTGACTTCTCCAGCGTCTCCCGGCTTTCCACACGAATCGCTTCTTCACGGGTTATCTGCGTCTCAGCCAGTTTCTGGCGTCCCTGCAAATCTGTACGGATATGGTCGGCCTCGGTAAGCTCCTTATGCAATTGCAGGAGTTGCTGTTGAAGCAGGCTTAGTTGCTTTTCATTGGCGGTATAGGCTGCTTTACGGGCATTCAATTGCTGGATTTGTAAAGTCATTGCAGCGATGGCCTGTGTGATGGGATTTTCACACACCCCCTGCCCCCTCTCAAGAGGGGAAAGGTTACCATCAGTTGCAACAAGGGGTATCCGGCTCCCCTCTTGAGAGGGGGCAGGGGGTGTGTTACCCTCCATTACCGGATGATGCGTACTCCCGCAAACCGGACAAGGTTTCCCTTCCTGCAATTTCTCCCGCAACTCCAAAACATCCCCGCTAACAGCCTGCCGGGCCTGTTCCACCAACAGATTCTCACGTTCCACACGAACAGCATCCATCTGTTTATCTAGTTCAGTTATATCGGTTTCTTTTTGGGTTTGTTCCAATTTAACTTTAGCATCTTCTGTCTTTCGCAAAGCCAGTTGTTTGCTTTCTATTGTGCGCTGGACAGTGACAAGTTGTGCAGTCTGACGTTCCGCCTCCCGTTTAACAGAAGTGATTGTTTTCACGGCCTTTTCCATTGTGTGGCGACTTGCGGAAGCTGCATCAAGATGCAACAGCAAAGCAGCCAACTGTTCAGCTATACTCTCCTTGCTACGATACCGTTCGCGCCAGTCGCTTAACCGCGTAATCTCGGCCAGGCTTTGTTGTTGCCGGGTCCGGGCGGCTTTCAGCTTATCCTCTCCCTCCTTCTGCCGCCGGAGCACATCCCGCAGGCGGGTTTCCGTTTCTTTCACCGAACGGGTTACCTCATCGAGGCGCACGTCCAGTTTACGGGCTTGCTGCAAGTCCTGTTGCAAGGCTTTGAAGTCTGCTTCGGAACGTTGTTCATCCTGAATACCCTGTTCGTACTCTTTACGGGCGGTATTCAATAGTTCCGTAGCCCGGAGCAGTTTGGCGGCAGCCTCTTTCTGCTGAACCTGCCGGGATTCTATCTGCTGTCCGGTAGATTTAACAGCCTCCTGCAAAGCCTGTTGTTCTGCTTTCGCCTTTTCCAGGGCGGACAAAGCGGCTTCCGACTCTTTCAGCCGGGTTTGCAGTTCCTGTTCCGCTTCTTCCGTCAATAACTCGATTCCCTGGATACGGGCCTGTACCTTATCGTAAGCCTCTTTGGCGACGGCATTCTTTTCAAAAATCAGGCGGGAGATCGAAGAATAAAGTTCGGTGCCTGTCAGCTTTTCAAGCAGCGACGCTTTTTCTCCCTGTTCCGCTTTCAGGAAAGTGGAGAAATCGTTTTGCGCCAGCAGAACGGAACGGGTAAACTGTTCGAAGGTCAGACCAATCAGTTCTACCGTACGCGCCTGCAATTCCGAACGGGTTCCCTGCTCTTCTTCTTCCTTATCTATATTATATAAGGTAACGCGGGGACTCTGCAAACGTCCGTTCTCCTTGTCGCGGGCACGTCCTACCGACCAGCGCGAACGATAGCGGTGACCGTTCAACGCCAGAAAGTCGACTTCCGCATATCCCGAAGCCGTCCCTCTTCGTAACAGGAAACGGGGATCGCTCTGGGGAAGCACCTCCTCATTCACATCCCGCAGTCTCACATTATTCTCTTTTGCCTGGTCCGTACGCGGCGTACGGGCAAACAAAGCCAGGCACATGGCATCCAATATCGTAGACTTCCCGGCTCCCGTCGGTCCCGAAATGGCAAAGATTCCGGCAGACAACAAGGGTTCGGCCGTAAAATCAACATCAAAATCTCCTTCCAACGAGGCCAGGTTACGGCCCCGTATCGCTAATATCTTCATAAAGAAACCTCCCGCATTACATCGTTGAACAATGATTCGATATCTTCCGGCAACTCGCCGCCATACTTACTGGTAAAGGCATGTTTCAGCATATCCAGCGGAGCGATACGTTGCAAATCGTTGTAAGACAACGGACGGACCATATCCGCCTCCTCCCTTTTCGGATAAGAGGGGACGATAGAAGTCAGGCGGACCGCTTTATCGGCCAGCGCCTCTTCTACGCGGTGGCGGAATCCCGGGTCGGGCTCCGTCAGCAACACACGCACCTCCACATACGGCCAACGAGCCGGTTCGTCGCCCTCCTCCTGATTAGCCACAGGCAGTCCGGCAAGCTGTTCAACCACCTCCTCCGGCGATGCTGGCTGCTCCGGAATCCGATGCAAGGCGGCAAACAAAGGGACAGGCAGCGATTCGACATCCGACAGGCATCCGTTTTCCACCGTAACGGCAACGACCTGGTGGCGGTAGTTCGTTTCCGAAAAAGACATCGGCAGCGGACTGCCGGAATAGCGCAGGTTCTCCCTGCCTCCTATCCGCTGCGCTTTATGGATATGCCCGAGCGCCGTATAAGCCAGCCCTTCATCGAATGTATCCGAAGAGACGGATTCCAGACCGCCCATAATGATGCGCTCGCTACGGTCGTCGTCCGACAGTTCGGCCCCGGTAGCATGCAGATGCCCCATGGCGACCAATGCCTCACCGGGCTGCCGCCGGGCATCGGCGAAATCATAGAGCTGGCGGTACATGCGGTTTATACCGGCTATATATGTATCATGCCCCTCCTCCGGAGCCGGATAATCTCCCTGACGCAGATAAGGAACGGCAAGACACCAGCCTTCCCGCTTTTTCTCCTTATTATATAAAGGTATCACCAGGGAATCGAAGTCAATCTCTCCACTTTCCGTTCGCCGGATAATCCCGACAATGGAGGTATTCAACTCTTCCAGCAAAGGAATCGGAGATTCCAGCCGCGCAGCCGAATCATGATTACCGGCAACGACAATAACCTGCAAATGCGGATTGCGCCGGTTCGCCTCTTTCAGGAAATGAAAGAAACGGCGTTGCGCCGAGGCGGACGGGTTGGCTACATCGAACACATCACCGGCAATCAACAGGACATCCGTCTGCTGTTCCGCCAGGGTATCCACCAGCCAGTTCAGAAAGGCATCGTGTTCTTCCTCCCGGTCGTAACCGAAGAAAGTCTGGCCGAGATGCCAGTCGGCAGTATGTATAATCTTTAAAGACATAGTTTGTATATCTTGTTTCCGTTAAAATGAAGATTCAAAGATAAAGGATAATTCAGACATATACAGCCTGGCGGTGACTTTATATAAACACAAAAATAACTGCCGGTATTGCATATCACAACTGGATTCCTTTCATATCACAGTTGGATTCCGTTTGTTTCACAGATGGATTTCTTTTGTATCACAGCTGTGAAACACAAAGAAGATCGGATGAAAACGCCAGTGGCTCGGGAGGTAATCCGTTCTGTCTGCCGGGTAAACGGTTGCATCCCGGCAGACAAATCCAGCTATCTCCCAAGCATTTAGTTCTGTAACCGAGAAGTTATGGAATTGTCTTGGTAATGAAAAACAGCAGTAACCGGTTCGTAATCCGGGCTCCCTACTTTTGCAGCAACAAAAAGGAACAAATTTATGACAAATTTTACTTCTGACTCGCGTGTAGGGCATGTACTCCTACTCCCGGCCGGATTATTGGCTTGCAGCTTATTTACCCCTTTTACCGTAACTGCAAAGAATGACATTCCGGTAACTATCTCCCAGCAGGTTCGAACGAAGATACAGGTGAACGGTACCGTTACCGATGCGACCGGCGAACCACTGATCGGAGCGACCGTTCTCGAAAAAGCCAGCGGTAACGGAACGATTACCGACGTCGACGGAAATTTCAGCCTGGCAGTCCCCTCCGATGCCGTATTATCGGTTAGTTACATCGGTTACAAACCACAGGACATCGTAGTCAACGGCAAAACGACTTTCAATGTCGTGCTGGAAGACGACTCCGAGAAACTGGAAGAAGTGGTCGTTGTCGGCTACGGCGTGCAACGCAAGGTGAACCTCTCCGGTTCCGTAGACCAGATTAATGCCAAGCAACTGGAAGCCCGCCCAATCACGAACATTTCAAAAGGTTTGCAGGGAATGGTCCCCAACCTGAACATCGACTTCACCAGCGGCGAACCGGGACAGGCTGCTAAAATCAATATCCGTGGAGAAGCCTCCATCAACGGTGGTAGCCCGCTGATCCTGATAGACGGCGTCGCCTCGGATGCCGAAGAACTGAACCGGTTGCTCCCGGAAGACATCGAAACCCTTTCGGTGCTGAAAGACGCCTCCTCCGCAGCCATCTACGGGGCGCGTGCCGCCTTCGGTGTCATCCTGATAACCACGAAACAGGGTAGCAGCGACCGCATCCAGGTAAGCTACAATAATAACTTTGCCTGGAAACGCCCCTCTATCCTCCCTAACAAAACTTCCGACCCTTATATCTACCTGAAACTGAAAAACATCGCCGTACTCAACACTCCCTGGAGTTCCGGTCACGTCGCCAGCGACGAACGCCTGGAATGGGCACGCCAGCGTTCCGACAATCCTGACGGGACCGACCCGGTACGCCTCAACCCGCTCGACGAAACGCAGTGGGAATATATGGGAAACCGCGACTGGACACGTTATTTCCTGGATAAGAATACATTCAGCAATACACACCAGCTATCGATCTCCGGCGCCACCGAGAAAACGAAGTTCTACCTTTCCGGCGGTGTGGACGATGAGAACGGTATCCTGGCCGGTATCGTAAAGAATGACAACTACCGCCGCTACAGTATGCGGGCCAAGGTCAGTTATAAAATATGGGACTGGCTGACGCTCTCGAACAACACTTCGTTTGTCGCCACCAACCGCATCAAACCGAGTTATCTTTCCAGCCGCGGCGAACCGTATATCGACAGCAACGGCATCCGCCAGAAAGGGAACGGCGACTCGAACATGAGCATCTTCTACGACCTGGCTCCCACCGACTGGGACAAGAACCCGGACGGAACCTGGGCAAACAATGCCGCCGGTATCGCCATGGCCCAGCTGGTAGACGGCGGCGAAGAAACAAGCAAATACAACCGCCTGCAAAGTACGTTCTCCGCCGAGATGTCTTTCTGGGAAAAGATGCTGACGGTAAACGCCAACTTCACTTTCATGAAAGGAAACGAAGATTACGACTGGTTCAAAAACAAATATGTAATCGGATACGGGCCGAACGATATCCGCGAGCTGGGAGACAGCAAAGCCTACAAAAGCACGACCAACGATTATTACAGCGTACTGGAACTGTTTGCGACCTTCAACAAGGCTTTCGACAAACATTATGTGACCGGTATCCTCGGTTTCAACCAGGAATACAACCGCTGGAACTGGTACAAAGCCGAACGCGAAGGAATCATCTCGACCTCACTCCCGTCCATCGGACTGTCGTCGGGCGACCAATTCGTCAGCGAGCAATATGCCGACTGGGCCATCCGCGGGCTTTTCTTCCGTGCCAACTATACGTATGACAACCGTTATATCTTCGAAGTGAACGGGCGTTACGACGGAACATCCCGTTTCCCAAAGGAAAAACGTTTCGGGTTCTTTCCTTCTGCTTCCGCTGCCTGGCGCGTGGATGCCGAACCGTTCTTCGAATCTTTCCTTTCGACCGTCAGCCAGTTGAAGGTGCGCGCTTCATACGGTTCGCTGGGTAACCAGCTTGTCGGGGAATACGGTTATATCCCGGCCATGAGTTCACAACTGGGTAATTACATCATCAATGGCAAATTACAGCAGGTGGTAACCCCTCCTTCGCTGGTCTCTCCGGATTACACCTGGGAGGAAGTGCGTACCCTGAACGGAGGTCTCGACCTGGCTTTCCTGGATAATAAACTGACAGCCACTGTCGATGTGTACCGCCGCGACACCAAAGGAATGCTTACGCTGGGTAAAGAACTTCCGGGCGTACTCGGCGCCAGCGAACCGAAAGAGAATGCCGCCGACATGAAAACAACCGGTTGGGAGCTGACAGTCGGCTACCGCGACCAGTTCCAGCTGGACGGCAAACCGTTCAACTGGGGTGTCAAATTCATGCTCTCGGATAACCGTTCGTGGATTACCCGGTTCGACAACCCGAACGGGAGCCTTACCCAATATTACCAAGGACAGGAACTGGGCGAAATATGGGGATTGCAAAGCGATGGTTTCTTCCAGAGTGAAGATGAAATCAAGAACCTCGACCAGTCGTCCATCATCCCCTGGGGTGCTCTGGAAATCGTCAACGGATGGCCGAAATATAAGGACCTGAACGGTGACAAGAAAATCACCAAGGGAAGCGTCACCGTAGGTGACCCGGGCGACCTGAGTGTCATTGGAAACTCTTCTCCCCGCTTCCGCTTCGGGTTCAACCTGAATGCCGAATGGAACGGATTTGACCTGTCGGCCTTCTTCCAGGGGATTGCCAAACGCGATTATTATCCGATGAGTTACCTCTATTGGGGATTCTACCAGCAGCCGTATGCCGGCGGCCCCGAACACCTGTTCGACTTCTACCGCCCGACAACCGACAGCGATGTGGATATGGCCAAACACTCACAGTCCTATATCAATGCCGGGCTGGCAAACCAGAATCTGAATGCCCGTTATCCGGTGCTCCAGTCATGGCTCGCCGACAAGAACCTGGGTACCGATATCGACCAGTCGATGGGATTGGCTATCCCTCAGACCAACTATCTGCTGAACGGCGCTTACCTGCGTATCAAGAATATCACGCTGGGATATACTCTGCCATCCGAATGGACCCGGAAGGCGCATCTGAGCCGGGTACGCGTATTCGTCAGCGGCGATAACATCTTCGAATGGAGTGCTCTGAAGAAATATTTCGACCCCGAAGCCGTTACCGACGCATCCAACTACGGTTATGTCTATCCGTTCAACCGCCAATACTCATTCGGCGTCAATGTCACATTCTAATCATCAAAAAAAGCAACAATGAAAAAAGAGTTATATTACCTGGCAACGCTTCTTACGTGCCTCGCATCTGCCTCCTGCAACGACAATTTTATGGAACGCCATCCGCAGACGGAGATTGGCGTAGACAGTTACTTCAATACGGAGCAGGACTTGAAAATGTATTGTTACAACCTGTACGACTTCCCAAACTTCAACAATTACACAGCCGATGCCGGAACCGACAACCAGGCAACGACAGACGTTGTGGAAGTAAAGAACATCATGATTTCGACCAACGCCAATTCGACAACGGTAAGTTCCGGATGGGACTGGGAGAAATTACGCACAATCAATCTTTTCCTCGATAACTGCGAAAAGGCTACCGTAGCCGAAGACGTGCTTGCCCATTACCAGGGAGTAGCCCGCTTCTTCCGGGCCCGTTTCTATATGGACAAGGTAAAACGTTTCTCCGACGTGCCCTGGTACGACAAAACGCTGACTACCTCAGACGAAGACTTGTACAAACCTCGTGACTCCCGCGACGTTGTCATCCAGAAGATATTTGAAGACTACCGGTTTGCCGCCGAGCACGTGAAGACCGGCCAGGAGACAGGCGCCGTGGATAAATGGGTAGTCCTCACCTATATGGCACGCCATGCGCTGTACGAAGGTACCTATCGCAAATATCACGACGAACTGAATTTGCAGGGTTCAGCCAACACCTATCTGAAAATAGCCGCTGATGCCGCTCTCCAAATCATGAACGAAGGAGGCTTCAGTATCTATACGACCGGCGATACGGATAACGATTACCACACCTTGTTTGAAAGCCCCGACCTGAGCAGCAATCCGGAAATCATTCTGGCCACTTATTTCGACAGAAAGATAAAAGGGAATGGCTTCTGGGCTTTCATGTTCGGTAATTATATCCCTTGCCCGACCAAAGACCTGGTACAATCTTACCTAATGAAAGACGGTACCTACTACTCCGCCCAGCCGGGTTATGAAACCAAACAGTTCGTGGAAGAATTTCAGAACCGCGACCCGCGTATGTGGCAGACACTCGCCTGGCCGGGATGGGAGCTGATCAACACGATGACCTATGCCCCGGGAGCCGGCATCTATGTGCAGAATCTGAACAAGAACTTCTCCGGCTACCACCAAATCAAAGGTTTCATCAATAATAAGGACGAGGATTATTACCTGGGCATCGATTACCCTGTACTGCGTTACGCCGAAGTACTGCTAACCTATGCCGAAGCCCGTGCCGAACTGGGTGAATTAACCCAGGACGATTTGGATAAAACAATCAACAGCCTCCGTTCGCGTGCCGGCATCCCTGCCCTGAAATTGAATCCGGCAGCCGATCCGGTCATGCAGAAAGCCTTCCCTGGCATCTCTTCCACCTTACAGGAGATACGCCGCGAACGTCGTGTCGAACTGGCCCTCGAAGGTTTCCGCTACGATGACCTGATGCGCTGGAAATCCGGCAAATTACTGGAGAAAGAACCCGAAGGCCTCTATTTCCCTTCTTTAGGCAAATTCGACCTGACAGGCGACGGAGTAGAAGATATTTACCTGATTCCTTCCTCACAGGATATCCCCGCTGAAGCGGATAAGGAAACCAATTCGCTGGGTAAAAAGCTGGTATATTACAAAACCGGCACAATCGATGACACGAATGCGACTGTTTACCTGGCCGAAGGGACAAAAGGAAATATCCTGACGATTAAAGACATGGGCACCTTCCAGGAACCCAAATTCTATTACCGCCCCGTCCCGAAACACGAGGTCGACCTGAATCCGGCATTGGCTCCGCAGTTGTTCGGGTGGGAATAAAACAAGTGATACATAGACATAAGATAATAATACTAAAAACAAGAATATATGAAAACGACAAATGTATTAATCGCCTTATCATTCATGGCGGTAAGCGTATGTAGCCATGCACAGGATGCGCTACCCAAACAAATAAAAGCAGGAAAAGAGCGAGTGAAGGCACGCAAGGAAATCCGGTTACCCGAAATAGACGGATATAACCTGTTGAAATGTGATTTCCATATCCATACAATCTTCTCCGACGGCATCGTATGGCCGACATTGCGGATACAGGAAGCCTGGGAAGAAGGTCTCGACGCCATCGCCATCACCGACCATATCGAAGGGCAACCGGCGCGTCCCGGTGTAGAAAAAGGAAATCATAATTATTCCTTCGACCTGGCAAAAGAGGAAGCGGACCGCCGGGAAATCATCCTGATAAAAGGGGGCGAAATCACTCGCTCGATGCCTCCCGGACATCTGAACGCCCTGTTTGTCAAAGATGTAAATGCGCTCGACCAGAAAGATTACATGAAAGCAATCGAAGAAGCCCACAACCAGGGTGCCTTCATCCAATGGAATCATCCGGGATGGGGTGTCGACTCTATCCTATGGCACGACGTACACGAAACGCTCTACCAGAAAGGCTGGCTGAACGGCATCGAAGTATTCAACGAATTTGAATGGTATCCGGTCGCCCTGAACTGGGTAAACGAAAAGAACCTGACCTTACTTTGCAACACCGATGTACACGACGTCATCGAACGCTTATATGATTTCCGCACCACCAGCCACCGTCCGATGACGCTTGTCCTGTCGAAAGACCGCACGGAAGAAGGAATCCGCGAAGCTCTTTTCGACCGCCGTACCCTGATATGGTTCTATGACACTCTGATGGGAAAAGAAGATTTACTGCAAAAGTTCTTCGAGGCTTCCGTCGAAATGAAACCGGCCCACCACTCCACCCCCGAACGTTCATACCGGAGTATCGTGAACCATACAGATGTCCCCTTCCTCCTCCGGAAAACAGATAAGAACGCAAACGGTTATCCGGAAACAATCAAGATACCCGCCGGAGAAACGATACTTGTCATACAACCTAAAGCAAACAGCAACCAATCGGTGTCTTACCTGGTCGAGAATATGATTATCAGTCCGGAAAAGAGATTAGAGGTCCGGCTGTTCTAAGGTGTTACCTCAAATTATCTGTTTTAAATATTTCAATAATTATCAGATTTGAATGAACGTAGCGTCGTTGGTAAGGGCGGTTAGCGAACCGCCCTTACTGTTCAATTTTCCAATTGCCCTTTATTTCTTATGATATTATCAAAATTAAACCCCTATCTTTGCAGTCTCAACAAAAAACTCTCTTATGAATTGGTTGCAGGAAGCTTTTTTAGAGCCGACGATGTTGCAGGCTGTTATAGTTATCTCGCTGGTTTCGGCCGTGGGATTATTCTTGGGAAGACAGAAGATATTCGGTATATCGCTGGGGATCACCTTCGTATTCTTTGCCGGAATTCTGGCCGGACATTTCGGGATTGTTGTCAATAAAGACATGCTGAACTTCGCACAGAGCTTCGGTTTGATTCTGTTTGTCTACTCTTTAGGGTTACAGGTCGGTCCGGGTTTCTTCTCCTCTTTAAAGAAAGGCGGAGTAGCCATGAACATGATGGGATTGGGTGTCATCCTGCTGGGATTGCTCATGACCCTTGTTTTCCATTGGACAACAGGTGTTTCGTTGCCGAATATGGTCGGCCTGCTTTGCGGAGCCGTTACCAACACACCGGCTCTGGGTGCCGCACAACAGGCTTTATTACAGGTAGAACCGGCCGATTATAAGGAAGTAACCGATATGGCACTGGCTTGTGCCGTTGCCTATCCTTTGGGAGTCGTAGGGGTTATCCTGGCTATTATCCTACTGAAAAAAGTGTTCGGAGACAAGAACCTGGCGGACGATAAAGAAAAACATAATACCAAACCCAACATCACCGAATTCCATATCAGCAACCCAGCTATCTACGATAAAAGCATCAAAGATATTATGAAGCTGACGGAGAAACATTTTGTGATTTCCCGCGTGTGGTGTAACGGAAAAGTAAGTATCCCTACCTCCGACACCGTACTGCATGAAGACGACCATCTGCTGATTATTTCCCATAAATCAGATGTCGAAACCATCAAAGTGCTTTTCGGAGAACAGGAAAACGTCGACTGGAACAAAGAAGATATCGACTGGAATGCAATCGACTCGCAACTGATATCCCGCCGCATCGTCGTTACCCGCAACCGGGTAAACGGCGTAAAGCTCGGTTCGCTCCGACTACGTAACCTGTACGGCATCAATATCACCCGTGTGAACCGTGCCGGTATCGACCTGGTTGCCGACTCGGCCCTCCATCTGCAGATTGGCGACCGCCTGACGATCGTCGGTGAAAAGAATGCAGTCAACAATGTTGGTAAAATACTAGGCGACGAGATCAAACGCCTGGATAACCCGAATCTGCTGGCGGTATTTATCGGTATCTCACTGGGGGTTCTGCTGGGGTCCCTGCCGATCATGTTGCCGGGGATGACTACACCAATCAAATTGGGTATTGCCGGCGGCCCCATTATTGTCGGTATCCTGATGGGTGCTTTCGGTCCGCGTTTCCATCTGACTACTTATACGACCATGAGTGCCAACCTGATGCTACGCCAATTAGGTATCGTCATCTATCTGGCCGGGCTTGGGATTGATTCAGGAGCCCATTTCTTCGAGACCGTATTCCGGGCGGAAGGGGCTTTATGGGTCGGACTAGGTTTTCTGCTGACGATTGTCCCTGTCCTGATTGTCGGTTTCATCGCTTCCCAGTTCTTCAAACTCGACTATGCGCACAACGTCGGGATGCTCTGCGGCAGTATGGCAAACCCTATGGCCCTGACCTATGCCAATACAACGGTCGAAGGCGACGAACCATCGGTTGCCTATGCCACGGTCTATCCTTTATCCATGTTTATCAGGGTGATATCGGCACAGTTAATCATTATGTTATTTACATAAAAAAGGGGGAACTTTCATTCCCCCTCCCCATAATATAATCCGTATCGATTATCCTTTCACAATTTCTTCTTTCTCTTTATCCCAGTACATCGTACGTCCTTCCAGATAAGCATGTGTTCCCATATGGGCAGTCATCGCTTCCTGGAATGCGGCATCAATATTACAGCTCGGCTGTTTATTCTGACGGATACATTCCAGCCATTCACGAATATGCAGGTGGGTCGTGTCGTAACGTTTACCGCTTACATAGGTGTAAAGCAAACCGCGCTGGGCAAAATATAATTCAGTTGGCGACGTAATAGCATCCACCGAATTCTGTCCCGGCACATAGGTATAGAACGGTTCGTTCGGTTTGATGATCCCCTTGTCCATCTTCTCCTTGTAAATTTCGGACGCCGGATCCGCCTTCAGCGTAATCGTATTGGACAATTCCATCTGGGCATCATGTCCCATAATGACCTTTCCACGCGGACGGTTGCTAGCCAATGTAGCACTGTACAACATCGTCATATCCCGGTCGGGGAACTCGAAAGTAGTCTGCAAGACGTCAGGTACCGTACGTCCGTCCTTGAAGTAATAGACACCACCCGACGAAGTAGCCGAATGAGGAATACCCACTCCGAATATCTGATTGATCGCATCGTACTCGTGTGTCAGCAAGTCACCGCTCAAACCGGTACTGTAATCCCACCAGCAACGCCAGCGGAAGAAACGTTCCAGGCTGAATTTATCACGGGGATCAGGACCGATATACCGTTGCAGGTTGTTCGCTGTCATATAATCGGTATATTCCTTGATGCGTTCTTCCGGTCCTTCGAACTGTTTCCAGTCGATTGTGTCGGGAGAAGCGCCGTCTATCAGCGGATATACCCACGCCCCATTCGGGTCGTTACGGTTGGTACATACTTCGATCAGCGATACTTTGCCGATCAGGCCTTTGTCGATGATCTCCTTGGCACGGATATAACTGTCGGTCTGACGTCCCTGATGCCCCAGCTGGAAAACGATGCCGGTTTCTTTTACCACCTGGCGCACCTGATAAGTCTCAGGAACTGTCCACGACAACGGTTTTTCCACATAGACATGCTTTCCGGCTTTAGCTGCTTCCATCGCCATCGTACTGTGCCAATGATCGGGAGTAGCGATAATAACTGCGTCGATGTCATCGGCCGCCAGCAATTCTTTATATGTTCTGTAACGTTTCGGGCGTTTACCGAACTTTCCGTTCGAACCTTCGCGATGAATATTGGATGCCGCCAAAACAGCCGCTTCACCATACACATCGAAGATATCGCACACGCCGGTTACTTCGATATTCAGGTCATCCTGCTCCAGGAACTGCTCGTAACGCTTGTCCTTGCTATCGTTCTTCGCCCCTTCAATCAGGCCGTCGATCCAGGAAGGTTCGGCAAAACCGGCTGCACGCATCAGCTGCTTGCCGCGAATACCGAAACCAATCATTCCGATACGAATCTTTTTCCCGTCCGGCTGGGCAGGAATCATATAATGTTCTTTATCAAACTTAAAGGCACTACCCAGACTTTTCGACTTTTTGTCGTACGTCTGTTTCTTATAGACACCATAACCCAGTGCCCCCAATACCGGAATGGTAGCCAACGCCTTCAGGGCATTACGACGTCCTTCAGACTGAGGCCCCTGATTTTCTTTCGGAGTATTATTATTGTTTTCTGTTGCCATGATATTACATTAATTTGAGTTTAGACAATAAGGGAATCGCTTTTTTCAGATAGCGGTCCAGCCCGATAATATGAGAGGTGGGAAAAACCAGCAATACAGCCAGCGCCGCCATCTCTACCAGATTCTTGTCTATCCACAGATAAGACCCTTCGAACGGCATCATATATTGTGCCCCGATAAACGAAGGATGGGAAAGGTAATAAAATGCAAGCAATATCATCGCCCCGATAGAAGAGAGTTTGCTGAAAGCACCGGTAATCAGTCCGAGACCGATTAACAACAGCGCCCATTCGTTCAGCGCATTAACCATGTTCATCATGGCCGGATCACTAGCCAATCCGGCGAAAAAGTCAGACATAAAACCTTTGGAATCGAGGAGGTAAGGAAGCGATGTCCATTTGGGATTCAGGATCTTCACCAGTCCTTCGTAGGCAAAATGCCAGCCAATGAATAATCGCAGTACAACCATCGCGGTCAACTGCGCAGAAGTGTAAGAATCTTTTTGTATCATTTCATGTATTTGATTTATCGCCGCAAATATAGGGATAAAATCCGGAGAACAAAGGATTTGAAATACTGATGATACTAAAACTTTCTACATTTTACCAAAATTTTACTATTGTCGGCCTGGGTAGTAGCAAAAAGATATACATCTCCACCATCCATGATCTTTGTGCGTTTACGCAATTCTTCTACGGATAGAGGGAAATTACGGACAGTGATATTTGCACGGGGTATTTGTCCGGATATTCCTTTGCAGAGTTTCCCGGTAAAAGGGAATACCTCCTCTACGACAAAACTCCTGCCCGGAAAAACAGCTACTCCTATATCTGAGGTATAAAGATGGCTGCTCGTATGCAACTTTTCTAATCCGAAACGGGTAGCGGTACTTTTAAAGGCACCGGCTTTCAGCAATGAGGAATTGGGTTCATAGAGATAGTTTTTTACCTGACCGGACAGATGTAACTCTTCCCGACTCTCATCCTGCAAAGTAAAAATAAAAGATTCTTCCTCCCCATTGCCTGTATAATTAATGCAATGAATAACCGGAGAAGTTACAGACGCATCTCTTTCCACAACAAAAAGCAGTTCCTTACATTCGTTCTTTACCGACAACACATAGACTTCCACAGTTCCGGGTAAAAGCTCCAATGTCAACCGTATATCGGCCATAGGAGATAACTTTGCAATCACTTTCGGCGCATGGCGGAAGAGTTCCGGCAACAAGGCCGGCAGGTCGGGTTCACAATCCTGCAAAGCAAAAACCCGTTTATTCCCTTCGCCGCGACGGGCCGGGTCAATATAAAAAACATCGGTTCGGGGCAGTTGGGATATTAACATTGTGCTATCCCCTTCCATAACCGTTATATTGTCGACACCCAATGCTGAAAAATTATTACGGGCAGCCTCGCAATAAGCAGGGAAACGTTCTATATAAGTTACTTGGCGGACTTTCCGGGAGAAGTAATAACTGTCAATTCCCAGACCACCAGTCAGGTCGCACAGGGTTTCATCTTCCTTCACCAAACGCTGTTTGTAGGAAGCCGTCTGTTCAGATGAACATTGCTCTGCCGATATCTTTGAAGGAAATAACAAATCGTCGTTTGCATACCATAAAGGCAGCTTTTCCTTAATCTGCCGCCGGGAGGCAATCTGGTCTACTGCAAAAGGAACATCGATTGAAGGATAACGGGATGCACTCAGCAGAAGACGAGTCAAATCATCGCCTGCATGTTCTTTTACAAATCTCCGGAATTCATCTGTCTGTTTCATGCGGCAAAGATAAGTTTTTTATGATTAGTGATACAACGAATATTTTTCAAAAAAAATCCGCAAATTATTTGCAGTTTGTCAGAGAATATCTATATTTGCTGCCGTAATAACAAAAACAGTCATGAGAACATTTATAGTAAATACATTTTGGTGGTGGCGCTCTTTACTCCTACAACGGTCGTAAGGAACGCAGTCCTGTGTATATACTAGTCAAGATATCATAGAAAGGCCTGTCGCACTTGCGACGGGCCTTTTTTCTTTTTAATCCATTTACGAATACAATTAAAACAACATAGCAAAAAGATGAAAACGTATCAAGTTGACAAAAACGGTTATTATGGTGAGTTCGGCGGCGCTTATATCCCCGAAATCCTTCACCAGTGTGTGGAAAACCTACAGAACATCTATCTGGAAGTACTGGAAAGTGAAAGTTTCAAGCAGGAATTCAACCAGTTGCTGCGCGACTATGTAGGCCGTCCCTCCCCCCTTTACCTGGCAAAACGATTAAGCGAAAAGTATGGTTGCAAGATTTATCTCAAACGGGAAGACCTCAACCATACGGGAGCCCACAAAATCAACAACACAATCGGACAGATTCTGCTGGCACGCCGCATGGGCAAAACCCGCATCATCGCCGAAACAGGTGCGGGACAGCACGGTGTTGCCACAGCTACCGTTTGCGCCTTGATGAACATGGAATGTATCGTTTACATGGGCAAGACGGATGTGGAACGCCAGCATGCCAACGTACAGAAGATGGAGATGCTCGGCGCAACCGTCGTCCCTGTTACTTCCGGCAACATGACCCTGAAAGATGCGACAAACGAAGCAATCCGTGACTGGTGTTGTCACCCTTCCGATACGTATTACATCATCGGTTCCACAGTCGGTCCTCACCCTTATCCCGACATGGTAGCACGCCTGCAATCCGTTATCAGTGAAGAGATAAAGAAACAGTTACAGGAAAAAGAAGGGCGCGACCATCCGGATTACCTGATTGCCTGCGTCGGAGGCGGAAGCAATGCAGCCGGTACAATCTATCACTTTATCGACGACCAACGGGTGAAACTCGTACTGGCAGAAGCCGGAGGAAAAGGAATCTGTTCAGGTATGAGCGCCGCCACCATCCAACTGGGAAAGAAAGGAATCATACACGGAGCCCGTACCCTGGTCATGCAGAGCGAAGACGGACAAATCGAAGAGCCCTACTCTATCTCTGCCGGACTGGACTATCCGGGAATCGGCCCGATTCACGCCAATCTGTCCGTCAGCCACCGCGCCTCTATCCTGGCTGTCGATGACGACGAAGCACTGGAAGCCGCTTTCGAACTGACCCGTCTGGAAGGAATCATCCCGGCACTGGAAAGCGCCCATGCGCTGGGAGCACTCAGCAAAGTGAATTTCAAGTCGGAAGACGTAGTCGTACTGACCGTTTCAGGACGCGGAGATAAAGATATGGATACGTATATTGAATACAAAAACAGAAAGTAACCGATGAAAAACTATCATTTCAAAACGATAAGCAAACAGGTCCTGGGCGACCTGCACACTCCCGTCAGCATCTACCTGAAAGTACGGGATATCTATCCGGAATCAGCCCTGCTGGAAAGTTCGGACTTCCACGGAAACGAAAACAGCCTTTCCTTCATCGCCCTCTGCCCGCTGGCAAGTATCGGCATCAACAACGGCGAATGTACGGCAACCTTTCCCGACGGCAACCGCGAAGTGACTCCCCTCAGCGAAAGCTATAACGTAGCAGATGCCATGAACGCATTTCTGGGCCGTTACAACATCGAAGGGGCTGACAAGAAAGTCTGCGGCCTGTTCGGATACACGGCCTTCGATGCTGTCCGTTACTTCGAAAACATTCCGGTCATGGAAGCCCATCACGAAGAGAACGATGCTCCCGACATGCTATACATATTATATAAGTATATCCTCGTCTTCAACCATTTCAAAAATGAACTGACATTGGTCGAATTATTGCAGGACGGTGAAAAGAGCAACTTGCAGGAAATCGAAACACTGATTGAAAACCGCAACTATGCTTCCTATAACTTCCAGACTACCGGGCCGGAGACCTCTCCCATCACCGGCGAAGAATATAAGGCTATGGTTCGCGAAGGTATCAAACACTGTCTGCGCGGTGATGTTTTCCAAATCGTTTTAAGCCGCCGTTTCGAACAACCGTTCAAAGGCGACGACTTTAAAGTCTACCGTGCCCTGAGAAGTATCAATCCTTCCCCCTACCTTTTCTATTTTGACTTCGGCGGCTTCCGCATCTTCGGTTCTTCTCCCGAAACGCACTGCAAAGTGACAGAAGGCCATGCAAGCATCGACCCGATTGCCGGAACCGCTTTCCGCACAGGCAACGTGGCTCTCGACAAACAGCGTACAGAAGCCCTCCTCGCCGACCCGAAAGAGAATGCCGAACATGTCATGCTGGTAGACCTTGCCCGCAACGACCTGAGCCGCAACGCACACAACGTACAGGTCGATTTCTACAAAGAGGTACAATATTACAGTCACGTCATCCACCTGGTTTCCCGTGTAAGCGGCGAAGTGAACAGCGACAGCAACCCGGTAAAAACATACATCGACACCTTCCCGGCAGGAACCCTCAGCGGCGCCCCGAAAGTACGTGCCATGCAGCTTATCACCGACCTCGAAAAACATAACCGTGGAGCCTATGGTGGCTGCATCGGATTTATCGGCCTGGACGGTGACCTGAACCAGGCTATCACTATCCGCACCTTCGTCAGCCGCGGCAACGTACTGTATTACCAGGCCGGTGCCGGTATCGTAGCGAAAAGCAACGACGAACGCGAACTACAGGAAGTAAACAACAAGCTGGGAGCCTTGAAAAAGGCAATCGACCTGGCAGAGAAGTTGAAGAATTAAAAATTGAAAATTGAGAATTGAAAATTATGAGCAAGATATTATTATTCGACAATTATGATTCCTTCACCTATAACTTATTACACATCCTGAAGGAACTGGGTGCAGAGGTGGAAGTTCACCGCAATGACAAAATATCTTTGGAAGAAGTAGACCGCTTCGATAAAATCCTTCTTTCGCCGGGTCCCGGCATTCCGGAAGAAGCGGGCATCCTGCTTCCTTTAATCCGCCAATATGCCCCGACAAAAAGTATTCTGGGAGTATGCCTCGGAGAACAAGCGATTGGAGAAGCCTTCGGAGCAACCCTGATTAACCTGACGGACGTTCATCACGGCGTTTGTTCCGATATCCGGGTAACAGCTAAAGAACCGTTATTTGCCGGACTCGAAGCCGGATTCCGCGCCGGGCGTTACCACTCCTGGGCAGTCTCCCGCGAAAACTTCCCCGATTGCCTGGAAATAACAGCCGAAGATATGGAAGAAAAACAAATCATGGCATTGCGTCACCGTACGTACGACGTGAGGGGTATCCAATTCCATCCGGAATCGGTTCTGACCCCGAAAGGCAAGATTATTATTGAAAACTGGCTGAAAAGGTGACTAGTGGCAGTTAAAAAGAAATCATTTACGAAAGAAGAGTTATGAAAGATATATTATACAGATTATTCGAACACCAGTACCTCGGCCGGGATGAAGCCCGCCAGATACTTCAGAATATGGCTGCCGGCCAATACAATGATTCCCAGATAGCTAGCCTCATCACCGTCTATCTGATGCGTAACATTTCCGTAGAAGAGCTATCCGGTTTCCGCGAAGCCCTGCTCGAAATGCGCGTACCGGTCGACCTATCGGATTACAAGCCAATCGACATCGTCGGTACAGGGGGAGACGGCAAAAACACATTCAATATCAGTACCGCTTCCTGTTTTGTCGTTGCCGGAGCCGGTTACAATGTGGTGAAACATGGTAACTACGGCGCAACCTCCGTCAGCGGTGCCAGTAATGTGATGGAACAACATGGCGTCAAATTTACCAACGATATCGACAAACTACGCCAAAGCATGGATACCTGCCATATCGCATACCTGCATGCCCCTTTATTCAATCCGGCCCTAAAAGCGGTAGCCCCGGTACGTAAAAGCCTGGGAGTACGAAGTTTCTTCAATATGCTCGGTCCGCTGGTGAATCCCGTTATGCCGGCTTACCAGTTATTGGGTGTATATAATTTACCTTTGCTGCGGTTATACAGTTACACATACCAGGAAAGCGGGACGCGTTTTGCCGTTGTCCACAGCCTGGACGGGTACGATGAAATATCGCTGACCTCCGATTTCAAGGTAGCAATGCCGGAGAAAGAGAAACTATATACCCCGGAAATGCTTGGTTTTGCCCGTTGCACAGAGGATGACCTCGACGGCGGCCAGACTGTCGAAGATGCCGCCCGCATCTTCAATAACGTAATGACCAATACGGCAACCCCGGCACAAAAGAACTGCGTAATTGCCAACTCTGCCTTTGCCATCCAGGTCATCTGCCCGGAAAAGAAGATAGAAACCTGTATCGCCGAAGCCCGCGAATCGCTGGAAAGCGGCAGTGCACTGGCAACACTGAAGAAATTTATTTCGCTGAATAATTGATTTATGAAAGATATATTGCAAGACATAATAGCCAACAAACGCATCGAAGTAGACCGGCAAAAACAAGCCGTACAGCTCCGTACGCTACTGGCATTGGGTGGTGAACGGCTGGAACGTACCACCTATTCGATGCGTGCCTCGCTGGCTGCATCTTCTTCGGGTATCATCGCCGAGTTTAAACGCAAAAGTCCTTCGAAAGGCTGGTTGCATCCGGATGCCGCCATCCCGGACATCATCCCGGCCTATCAGCAAGCCGGAGCTTCCGCCTGCTCGGTCCTGACCGACCCGCAATTTTTCGGTGGTTCATTGGGTGACCTCTGCCAGGCACGCAAGCTGGCTGAGATTCCTCTGTTGCGGAAAGATTTTATCATCGACGAATACCAGGTGTACCAGGCCCGGGTCATGGGAGCCGACGCGATTCTGTTAATCGCCGCCTGCCTCACCCCCGACCAATGCTTGTCACTGGCAGAGCTGGCGCATACCCTCCAACTGGAAACATTGCTGGAAATCCACAGCGAATCGGAATTGGGGCATCTCAACCCGCATATCGACATGCTCGGTGTTAACAACCGCAACCTCGGGACATTCCATACCGATGTGGAAAATTCGTTCCGTCTGGCAGAAATCATGCAGGAAGTCAGCAAAGAAAAGGACCTCGCTCCCCTCCTGGTTTCGGAAAGCGGAATATCAGACACAGCCACAGTAAGCCGCCTTCGTGAGGCTGGCTTCCGCGGTTTCCTGATTGGTGAGACATTTATGAAAACAGAAGAACCGGGCGATACTTTGTCCGCTTTCATAGGAGGTTTGCCATGCTAATCAAGGTTTGCGGCATGCGGGAACCGGAAAATATCCGGCAGGTAGCAGAGACGGGAATCGACTGGATGGGATTCATCTTTTACGCTCGCTCCGCTCGCTCAATTGACAATGGAAAATGGACAATTGAAAATGAAAGAAAGAGTTCCTCTCTTAATAATTCTCAATTCTCAATTTTCAATTTTCAATTGAAGAGGGTCGGCGTCTTCGTCAACGCCACGCCGGATGAAATGATGGAAACTGCCGCCCGTTACCGGCTCGATTACCTGCAATTACATGGAAACGAATCGCCGGACATCTGCTATACCCTCCATAAACGGGGATATGCAATCATCAAGGCATTCTCTATCGCCACCGAAGAAGATTTAAAACCGGTCGCCGATTACGAAGGCCGTGCCGACTATTTTCTTTTCGACACCAAATGCAGCAGCTATGGCGGTTCAGGCAAACAGTTCGACTGGTCGGTACTCTCCGCCTACAAAGGGCAAACGCCTTTCCTGCTCAGCGGCGGTATCAACCCCGACAGCGTAGAAGCCCTCCGGAACTTCAGCCACCCGAAACTGGCCGGTATCGACCTCAATAGTGGTTTCGAAACCAGTCCGGGCATGAAAGACGTAGAGAAACTGAAAACATTTATTGACAAGATTAAAAATAAAAAGACTGACATATGAATCGTATTACAAACTTATTCGAAACAAAAAAGAACGGCATTCTATCCGTTTACTTTACAGCAGGTTATCCACAGCTAAATGATACGGTAACCATTCTGAAAGAACTGGAAGCAAAAGGTATTCACATGGTCGAAGTAGGCATCCCTTTTTCCGACCCGATGGCAGACGGTCCCGTCATCCAGGAAGCCGCTACACAGGCATTGCGAAACGGCATGTCGCTCCACCTCCTGTTCGAACAGTTGAAAGACATACGAAAAGAGGTACAAATGCCTTTAGTTCTGATGGGCTACCTCAATCCGATTATGCAATTCGGCTTCGAAGACTTCTGTAAAAAATGTGTGGAAGTAGGTATCGACGGCATGATTATCCCCGACCTCCCTTTCGCCGACTACATGTCCGACTACAAAGAGATAGCCGACCGCTACGACCTGAAAATGATTATGCTCATCACCCCTGAAACCTCCGAAGACCGTATCCGCCTGATTGACGAACACACTTCCGGCTTCATCTATATGGTATCGAGTGCAGCAATAACAGGTGCACAGCAGAGTTTCGACGACCAGAAACAGGCCTATTTCCGCCGTATCAACGGAATGAACCTGCAAAATCCCCGCCTGGTAGGTTTCGGAATCTCCAATAAAGCCACCTTCGATGCCGCCTCCTCTAATTCCTCAGGCGCCATCATCGGCAGCAAATTTATCCAATTGCTGAAAAGCGAAACTACAATCCCCGGAGCTGTAGATGCATTACTGGAAGGTTTGAAAAAATAGGACGGCAACCTGCCTGAAATGGGTAGGCATCGAAACAACAACGGACAAGCATCGCTTTATCTATGGATGCCTGTCCGTTTTTAGATTAATAAAATATACTCGAAAAAACAGCAACTTACAACAATGTTATTCCCTACTATTTAGTACATTTGCCAAAAACAGGAACGTCTTTTGTGCATTTTTGCCATTTTCAGGAACATAAAATTGATTTTATCATGGAATTATATCGTAGCATCATTGAAGATTTAAAAGATTGGAAAAGCAGACCGGATAGAAAGCCTCTAATTTTAAAGGGGGCCAGACAAACTGGAAAAACATGGATATCATGAAACTAATATCAATCCGATAATCTTTATACATCTGAAAAAAAACAGTTACCAGTTTATAACCGACAACTGTTTCTCTTTTCAGCGGAAAGCGAGGGATTCGAACCCCCGGAACAGTTACCCGTTCACCGCATTTCGAGTGCGGCCCATTCGACCACTCTGGCAGCTTTCCTGATCGTTGACGCGACAAATGTATAAAAAATTTGATACCGTTATCCTCCGAAGGTCCTTTTTTTCTGCACACAGCACTACTATGTCAGTCCCAACAACACTATTATGCTAATACCCATAGCACTATAGTATCATACAACACAGCACTATAGTGCTAAAAAAAGGGAGTAACCTCTCGGCACTCCCAATCCTATCGTGTTAACGAATTGAATGTTATTATTTGAAATAACGGTTATATAATCCTTCGAAACCTTTACCATGGCGGGCTTCGTCTTTACACATTTCGTGTACTGTATCGTGGATAGCATCCAGATTCTGCTGTTTTGCCAATGTAGCGATACGTTTTTTATCTTCGCAGGCACCGGCTTCTGCTTCCATACGTTTTTTCAGGTTAGTCTTTGTATCCCAAACAACATCACCTAACAGCTCTGCAAACTTGGCAGCATGTTCAGCTTCTTCCCATGCATAACGTTTGAATGCTTCTGCTACTTCAGGATAACCTTCGCGGTCTGCCTGGCGACTCATTGCCAGATACATACCTACCTCAGTACATTCACCCATAAAGTGAGCGTTCAACCCCTCAAGAATAACAGGGTCAACACCTTTTGCAACACCTAATACGTGTTCGTCTACAAACTGCAGAGCGCCTGTTGTTTCTACCAGTTCTTTGAACTTGCTTTTCGGTTGTTTACATTGCGGACAGAATTCAGGAGCTTCGTCACCTTCATGAACATAACCACATACTGTGCAGATCCATTTCTTTTTCATCTTCGTAAAATTTTATTGGTTGTATAACTATTAGTATAATCTTTTGTTATTCGCTGTGACAAAATTAACCAAACAAATCTAAACAGCAAGAGATAAGCCGATAGAAATATTCTATCTGTTAATTGATAAAAACTATGGAACTTATTCAAAGCGGCAAATGTTAGATTATAAAACTTACATATAGTATGGATACATTAAAGATTACAAGCCTCTTAGGCGACAAAGCAGAATATTTACTGGGTCACACCTGTAAAACGATAGACAAATCACTGATTCACATACCATCTCCTTCAACAGTCGATGATATCTGGATCAATACGGACAGAAACATTCAGACATTAAATAATTTACAACGGATGTTGGGAAGCGGACGTCTGGCTAACACCGGTTATCTGTCTATCCTCCCGGTCGACCAGGACATAGAACATACGGCCGGAGCATCATTCGCCCCGAATCCCATTTATTTCGATCCGGAAAACATCGTGAAACTGGCAATCGAAGGCGGTTGCAACGCTGTCGCTTCCACATTCGGAAACCTGGGAGCTGTGGCACGTAAATATGCACATAAAATACCGTTCCTCGTAAAACTCAATCACAATGAATTGCTTACTTATCCGAACAGCTACAATCAGGTGATGTTTGGCACAGTCAAGGAAGCCTGGAACATGGGGGCCGCAGCAGTCGGTGCCACCATCTATTTCGGTTCTGCGGAAAGCCGTGAGCAACTGGTCGAGATTGCGGATGCATTCGAGTATGCACACGAACTAGGTATGGCAACCGTCCTCTGGTGCTATCTGAGGAACAATGATTTCAAAAAAGATGGCGTAGATTATCATGCAGCAGCCGACCTGACCGGTCAGGCCAACCATCTGGGTGTAACAATCAAAGCAGATATCGTTAAACAAAAACTGCCGTCCAACAACGGCGGCTTCACAGCCATCAACTTCGGTAAGGTAGATAAAAAGATGTACACCGAACTGACGACCGAACATCCGATCGACCTTTGTCGTTACCAGGTAGCAAACGGTTATATGGGCCGTGTCGGCCTAATAAATTCCGGAGGAGAATCACACGGTGCCTCCGACCTGAAAGAAGCCGTCATCACTGCTGTCATCAACAAACGTGCCGGCGGCATGGGCCTGATCAGCGGACGTAAAGCATTCCAGCGTTCCATGAAAGATGGCGTCGAACTGCTTCACACCATCCAGGACGTTTACCTGGATCCGGAGATCACGATTGCATAAGTAATAACAATTAAATAGAACACCCGGAAAACTCACCATTGATAATGGAATGTTTTTCGGGTGTTTTTTATTTCAGGCTATTACTTGATACCGGAAACATTGGTTTCCCTTTCCGGTATAGGATAGAAATACTGTTCCTTACTTTTTAGATTATCAGCTATACCATAACGGGACAAGAACTTTTTCATCACATCGAAAGCCCTGTCTGTCCTGACCAGATCTCCCCACCGCTGATTTTCAAAACAGAACTCACGCCGCCGTTCTTTCAACAACACATCCGTAAAACTATCTACCGAAGATATGGCAGCAGAGGTCAATGCCGTCAAACCAGCCCGAATACGCACCTTATTTATTATATCCAACGCTCCGGCCTGATTATTCGTATGATAAAGAGCCTCTGCATACAACATATAAACATCCGTATAACGCAGCATGATCCAGTCGATATCCCAATCGCTCGCCGCACTGATCGGTCCGTTTTGATACTTTCTTACAAACGGCTTATTAGTAATGATGCTACCCGATTTTTCCTCCCATTCCGTCTGTATAGAATAAACTCTCCGCTCATCCCCTTCCTCGGAAAATATATCGTCCAGAATCTCATCATCAAAGAAGAGCTGCCACGGGCTTCCTCCAAACGGCACGGTAAGTTCCGTATCTCCCGGCTTGATACCATTAGGCGCATTACGACTCGGATAAGGATTCCCTTCTCCCTGCGCATTCGTCTGGCAACCTAAAGAGAATACCGCTTGATCTTTGTTTTCATTCTCATACAAAAAAATATCCTCATATTTAGAAAAGAATCCGGCCTGACCTATACCATTGACAACAGCCTCCAGCTCGCCCTTTGCCGACTCCCAACTGTTTTTATTCAGCGGATAACCGGACTGGAACACATAGACTTTACCTAAAAAACCTTTGGCCGCCAAAACGGTCGCCCTGTTAGGCAGTTCTTTTGGTTTCACATCCGGTAACAAGCCGATAGCCGCTTTCAGATCACTGATAATAAAATCATACACTTCCTCTTCCGTTGCCCGTGTCACAGAATAGGCCTCACTGATCGTCAACGGTTTATCAACAATAGGAACACCTCTGAAATAACGCACTAAATCAAAGTAGATCAAAGCCCTGACAAAACGGGCCTCTCCTTCTATCTGTTTCCTTACGCCTTCGTCGTCAAAAGTAGCATCCTCGATACGGGTCAGAATATAATTACAACGCATAACCGTATTATACAAATCTGCCCAAGCTGTATTGAGCACCGGAGTCGCAGCATTCTCTGTAAACCGGGAAATCATACCGTCATCATAATCCACCTGTTGCCAGGCATTATCACTGCGGCATTCGGTCAACTGATAAGAAAAATTACTTTTCAGATTAGCATTCCGTAAACCATGATAACAACCGATAATCGCCTGTTCGAACTGACTTTGTGTCTTATAAAATCCTTCGATATTCTTATTTGAGATCGGAGACAAATTCAAGTCATCCGAACATCCTCCGGCTACCATCAATAACAATGAACTTAGTATATATAGCAAACTCTTTTTCATAATCTCCTGCATTTAAAATTTGACATTTATTCCAAACTGATACGTACGGGCAAGAGGATATCCGGAATCATAATCCACACCCGGAGTTAAATTACTGTTACTGAACGGAGCATTTTGTGCCATGTGGTTATAATGATCATGCATATAGACATTATCCATACTGAAATAAATCCGACAGTTGCTGATAAATGAGATTTTACTCATTAAACTTTGCGGAAAATTATAAGCAATATTGATATTTCGTATTCTCCAGAAAGAGGCATCTTCCAGCCACCAATCGGACGGGGTTGTCAGATTATCCGTTGTACAGGCACGTGGCACTCTCCCGTTACCCGGCTGTTCGGGCGAACGCCAACGATCTCTCCAGTATCCTCTTACATTACCGCGGGACTGTGTCGTCTCTTTCTTCCCCAGGTTGATCAGATTACATTTAGAAACGCCATCCATGAAAATAGACAGTTCGATACCTTTATAGGAAAAATTATTGGTCAATCCCCACGTGACCTTAGGAACGTTATTGCCGCAATTGGTTTTATCCAGCTCATCGATCACACCGTCACCATTCATATCTTTATACTTGATATCTCCCGGCTGAGGGTTCTTATTTGCATAAGACATATTCTTGTTTACCCGGCAATCTTCCTCATCTTTGAAAACACCGTCCGTCTTAAACAGATAATAGTTTCCGATCGACTCGCCTATCTCTGTTTTTGTGATCGGGAAACCTTCCTGATAACCGATAATAGGACTGCCGTCAGGTCCCAGCTGTTTTACCTCATTATGGTTATAAGAAAGATTGAAATTAGTACTCCAGTTAAAGGCACCTACTATATTTTTAGTCATCAGCTCTACTTCAAAACCTCGGTTTTGTATCTTTCCGATATTCTGCAAGGCTGTCCCAAATCCTGTAATCTGAGGGATCGGTACATTCAAAAGCAGATCCTTTGTATTAGCAATATAATAATCCAGACTTAAATTGATACGGTTTTTCACAAATCCCAGGTCTATGCCGATGTCGGTCGTTTGTGTCTTTTCCCAACCAAGATCAGGATTGCTGAAACTGTTGGGGCTATAACCACCAACCTTATTGCCGTTAAAGATATAGTTCGTATTGCTCATCAGTCCAATGGATGAATAATCACCTATATTATTATTACCCACAACCCCATAGCTCGCACGCAATTTCATATTGCTGACAACAGGCAGGGCGTCTTTGATAAACTCCTCTTCAGACATCAGCCAACCGGCAGAAACGGAAGGAAATGTTCCCCAATGGTTATTCTTGCCAAACCGCGAACTACCGTCCTGGCGGATACTAGCTGTTAAAATATAGCGGTTCATATAGGCAAAGTTCGCTCTCGCCAGATAAGAGATCAGACTCCATTCGGTTGCACTGCCTGTTGCACTGTCAATCTTCGTCGCAGCATTCGGTGTTTTAATATCATCATCCGGAAAATCACTCTTCTGGAAACTCGAGTTCTCAAAATATTCATTCTGATAAGTAAAACCAGCCAGTAAATTTAACGTCCAGTCCTTCTTCTCCAGATCATAATTCAATGTATTCTCCGTCAACAGATTTCTTCGCAAGCTATTGGAAACAGAGCCGTAACTCGGATTTCCCCTATTTACGTTCATGGTCTTGTAATACTTATCATTATACGTCGTAATGTTGGCACCGAAAGAAGATTTAAAGACCAGGTTATCCAGGATATTTACATTGGCATATAAGTTCGCCAGGTAATTATTTCCTCTGGACTGGTTTTCAACTTCTTTTGCCAGGGCTATAGGATTCAGGAAGAAATGAGCATGATAATAATAGTTTCCTCCCTTTACAGTCTGCTGATCCAGTCCAACGATCGGTGCAACCAGGATGGAGCGGGAAATAGGTCCTTGTGAACTATCCGTATCCGGATCATTTCTCTCCGAATAACTTGTCTGTAAATTCAGACCGAGTGTCAGGTATTTATTGGCATCCACTTCCACGTTTGAACGGAACGACAACCTTTTATAATCCGAATTGATTATTATACCGTCCTGGTCCAGATAATTAGCAGATATGAAATACTTGCTTTTCTCTCCCGCACCGGAAACAGAAACCGAGTAATTCTGAACCGGAGCCGTCCTGCTGATCAACTCCTGCCAGTCATGATCCGGGAAAGAAGTAGGATTCGTACGCCATAACGGGTCGATGGCATATTTATAATTATCTCTGTCACTTTCAGGCACAGAGAGATCGCCTCCGTTATAAATATAGCTGTTTGTCCTTTCTTCGATGGCATATTCTATATATTCATCCCGGTCCAGGACATCTACTTTACTAAATCGTTTCTGGATCCCGTAAGACACATTCAAATCGATTACCGGCTTTCCTTTGCGTCCGCTTTTTGTCGTGATCAAAACAACCCCGTTTGCACCGCGTGAGCCGTAAATAGCTGCCGATGCCGCATCTTTCAGTACTTCTATGGATTCTATATCCGAAGGACTGATACTGTTCAGGTCGCCTGATATCGGAAACCCATCCACTACATATAAAGGTGAAGCTCCGTAATTGATGGACCCCGTACCACGGACTTTTACATTAAGCGATTTACCCGGAGCACCGGATGTCTCCTGAACATATACACCGGCGATCTTTCCTTGTATAGCCTGATCGACACGAGTCACCGGGCGATCTTCCAGATCCTCCGAGCTGACTTTTGTAATGGAACTCGTCACCTGGCTGCTCTTCAGTTTGCCGTAACCTATGGCTACCACTTCTTGCAATGCCAAAGCACTTTCATCGAGACTCACATGGATAGTAGACAGATTTCCTACTACTATTTCCTTTGAATCATAACCAATAAATGAAAATACCAGCGTTTCACCCTTCTTAGCCTCAAGCGAATACTCACCGTTCAAATCTGTGACAGTACCTCTGGTCGTTCCCTTCACAACGACGTTCACACCGGCCAACGGTTCTCCTCTTACTTCTGAGACTATACCTTTTATCTGATTTTCCTGAGCTACAAGCCGGAACGGACTTACACATAATAAAAGAAACGTCAGGAACAAATACAGTTTTAACAAATTCTTTCTCATGGTCTTTCTTTAATTCATGATTGATGCTTTTGATAATGGACAGACTTATAAAAAACGTTCGATCTGAGATAAAAAGGGGGCTACGCTCAGTCTGTGACCAAACGCACATATAGACATAACCCTCTGTTTAAAGCAAGATTATTCTTTTATAAGTATCACACAAAAACTAGGTTAAACAAAAAATACAGTTAAATTTTAAGTAGAATACAAACAACCTCCCCCTGGTAACCAGCGCGCGAATATATACCGTTGGGAACAGTCATTCGTTAGGACACAACTCGATTTCTATTTTTTCAGAAACAATGACAAAGGTAACTTTGCAAAATAAACAGCTGAATTTGCAGTTTCATGTGAAGAATAATAGCTAACCCACAACTGATCTCCCTCTACCAAGAATCCGGGATAACTCGTATCTCCACCGGAAGGCAATACATAAGATTCCTGAAGATTCCCCTCCTCGTTACCCGTAAATAAAACGGTTTTATGATGCGACGGAACATAATAGGAACGTGACCCTGCTACTAAAACTCCTTTCCCGAGAGAGATAAAATCCGGTCCGCCCAGAGGCATCTCCATTTTTTTCCAACTCCATTCTTTATAAGGAGGTAGGCTAACACCCCAATATCCGTAACGATCACCTTTTTCTCTCCTCACCATCATCAACATTTTCTTATCCGGCAAAATACGGACAGTCGTTTCATTCGGAAAGTCAGGAACATCCAGATCTGTCACCCATTGATAATTAACACCATCGGTTGTTTTCAGCAAAGTGATCCGGGCTTCACTATCTCCTTCCAGCGAATAGTTCACGCCATAACCGACAGCACCATCCCAAGTCACCCGCCAGAGCCAGTCATTACCATTTTTAGCTCTCTCTTCGATATGGATCGGAGCCGGTTCTGTAAAAGAAACTCCATCGTCGCTGAAAGATACCTGGGGGATACGGGCTATCAATTTTTTATCTTTATAGATCGATCCTCCTATGATAACCATCAACCGTCCGTCCGGTGTGACAGACAATTTAGGATCACGCAGATCATACTCCGGCTTATACATCAGCGCAACCGACTTCCATTCTTCTCCATCCTCAGAGACCAAGATTCTGACTTTCCCCTCTGCATTCCCCTTCCTATCAAAAATATGTGTTTCACCTTCCCTGAAAGAACAATAAAACTTTCCTTTATATTTGATCAGCGAAGTAAATGCACAGTGAGAGCCATTATCCCATATTTTTTTTACCGACACCTCATACTTTTGTGCGGTAATCGATGCCATACTGACTATCAGCAGGCAAAAAACAATCAGAGATACACGTTTCATAATTACTTTTTTAGAGTTAACAACTTAGATTCAATATAACTACATATAACACCAACAACAATACCGACTATCAAAGCCGCCGGCATAATCCACAGAACTTTAATATTGAATATCTCAAAGAATGCAATCAAAACGGCTGTAAGCAGGGAGATCAATCCGGCAATCACAGTCCCTCTGTTTGTTGCAAACGGGATAAACAAGGCCATAAAAAACAAGACAAATAAAGGAGCCACCACCAAATTGACGACTTTGATCACAACATCGAGTAAATTTCCCGTCACATAAGAAATCAGGAAACAGGAACAGGAGATCACAATACCCAGAATAGCGGATATTGTCTTTATCATTTTCAAATCAGAAACAGGATCACTTTTTTTCTTCCGTACCCGGTTGATTATATCCTCCTGAATCACAGTGGAAGAAGAATTTAAACCGGAAGACAAACTCGACATCGCTGCGGCCATAATAGCTGCAGCGATCAGTCCGGTAATACCGGCCGGCAGCCCGATCAGGATAAACCGGGGAAACAGCGTATCTGCATCCTGGTATATGGTAGTACCTTCTGCCATCTGTCCCGGGAAATAAGTAAAATAGGCCATGACCATCAATCCCACTACAGCCAGTAATAACTGGATACCACACGAGGCTGCCAATGATATTTTATATGAGCGGCTTGCCGTACGGGCGTCCTTAGTTGCCAGATACCGTTGAATCGCCATCTGATCCGACCCTGCCGTACAAACCTGCCAAACCAATGTCATAATAAAGATATTCCCGACAGTCATTCTTTTCGTTGCATCGATAGAAAAATCGACGGACTCCCAGTGAGCAAACAGAGCCGGATTCAAAAAAGCGTCGACAGAACCGACCTTCCACCCGATAACCACAATAGCCAGTATAACACCGACGAACATCACTGCTGTTTGTAATACATCCGTCATAACTACAGCTTTCAAACCTCCCATCGTAGTATAGACAACTGTGATCAGCACCAGTATGATACTGATAGCCGGAACCATTTCCTGAGATAGCCCCAATATAGGAATAAGGGCAGAATCGACTGTCGCATATACTATCGTCGACATCCAAAGAAACCGTAAAGAAAGAAAAAAGACCGTAGCCAGATTACGTGTGCCTTTTCCTAACTTTATCTCCAAAATCTCATAGGCACTCGTTACCCTCATCGACATAAAACGAGGTATCAGATATTTACCGACAATCCAGTTAGCTACAGGAAAAGCGGCAAGTCCCGTAAAAACGACCGGACCATATTTGATCATTTCCCCCGGATAAGCCAGGTAACTCAGTGTGCTCAACAAAGTCGCAAACAAGGATATACCGATCATCATGGAATTCATGGACCTTCCTCCCAGTACATAATCACTGGCAGTCTTATTCTGTTTGGAGGAAGAATATCCAATCATCAACATTAACAAAAGAAAAACTACGACAACCGACCAATCTAACCAGGTAAATCCCTGAGTTTTCTGTACGCCATTCATTTTCAAAATTGCGTATGCCCGGGCGGATTGTATATCCCTCCACCCTTCCGCACTGATCAGGCCGTCATCCCCGTCTCCTTCTTCAAACGAATCCGTAATGAATGACCAATCCTCCCGGTCACCTATTTGACCTAAAGCCACATAAGCCTCATATCGTTCTGTTTTTCCGCCTGTAACAGCCAGATCACGCAATTTGATTCTGATCCGTCCTATTTCTTCTCTGAAAGTGTTCTTATCGGGACAAGTCGTAACAGCACCATGTAATAAAAAGGCCACACAAGGAGAACTCAATGGTTCTGCCAAAGCCAATGATACAATTTTTTTCCAGTGAACTGTATCAAAAACACCCATATAGCTTAAACCGTAAGCCATGACCTTACGGTCCGTCTCTTTACCGGAATCAAGAACTGAAAACAACAACGTATAATCTAACGGTATAGAAGATGTTGAATTGTAAACACATCCCCACTTAAGATAAGCCTGCAACAGCCCGTTACCGATCGAATCATCTTCTATTACAACAGCCGGATATTCTTTCAAAGAAACTCGTAATTTTGCCAGACTTTCCGCTGCATGTATCTTATCCGGACTATCCGGATTGAGGTATATCTCCAATATTTTATCGACATAAGATGCCTTTTCCTTCTCATCCGACGCAACATTGGCCCAACATCTGAAATATCCGATTCTTTTTTCCGGAATAGAAGAGACATACTCGAAATCTTTCTTTAAAATAGTTTGTACCTGTGGCTTATAGCCAACCTGACAAAGGAATTCCAAAGCATGAATCTTGTTCCAGAAAGAACTGTCCCCTGTTTGTTTCAAGAGATATTCAGAGGCTTTATCAACGACATCTGCCTGAATCTTCTGTGCATTCACTCCGAAAAGAATGATTGACAAAAGAACAAACACAATTATTTTAGCAGATTTTTTCATCTTATGAATTTCTTTGTTAGTATTACTCCATTAAAGCCAACTGATTGTTTTCAAATCATTTTCCAAAGATTTAATTTCCGAAGCAGAGAGATTTTGTAATGGTAAACGGCAAGGTCCGCAGTCGATCCCCATCACAGAAAGGATTGCTTTAATACCCACAACAGCATTGACATACTTAACCATGATACGGATCAACTTATTTGCATCCGCCTGTATATCCACTGCTTTTTGAAGCTCTCCTTTATTGAATGCCTGAAGTAACTGATTGAATAACGGAGCAGATACATTATAAGATGTTCCGATCCCGCCGGTTGCTCCCAGAACCAATCCGGTCAACAGGGTTTCATCATGGCCATGCAAAATATCGAACATCTTATCGTTATAATTTATACATTCCTGCATTTCCATTGAATTATAGGACGTATATTTTATACCATTCAATGTCGGAATCTCGGAAGCCGCTTTTTCTAAAAAGGCCGGCATATGAATATTCACCCCCGAGGTTGTCGGAATATGATAATAATAATAAGGTATTCCCGGAGCTTTCTCCGCAATCAGTTTATTAAACTGTACCAGTTCTTCTACCCGGTTAGGTTGTAAAAAACAGGGCCCCATAGCAGAGATAGCATCCGCCCCGATGAGACCGGCGTGAACAGCCAACTCCGATGATATCCTGTAACTGGTACTGCCGACATGAACCAATATTTTAAGCCGGTCGGAAAACTTCATCCAGGCTTCAGCGACTTTCTTACGCTCTTCTGTGTCCAGGAACAAACTTTCCCCCGTAGTTCCGCAAACAAAAACACCTGCCACTCCCAGTTTAATTAGATGCTCCGCATAAGCATCGATCGCTGTGAGGTTGATATCGCCATTCTTTTCCATCGGTGTAACCGTGGCGGCAATAAGCCCTTTAATTTTAGTCTTCTCCATAACTTGTCATTTAAGGTTGATAATCTATTTCAACTACTCATTTTCCTGTATTCTTCAATATACAACTGATAAGCCATCAAATGCCGCCTGATCACCTCTTCATACTCATTCTTATTCCTGTTCCTCAAAGCCTGAAGAATATCTTTATGAGAAGCCTGAAGTTTCTCCTTCTTTATTTTATTATTGAACACATCAAACTCATCATAATTGTCATGAATATAGCGATACATAGGGATCAGCATTTGCTGTAGGTCCATAATAATCTGATTTCCTGTAATAGCATACATCCGGGAATGAAACTCCAGTTCATCTTCCATAGAAACTCTCACTTCCCCCAGAACGACTTCTTTGGCCAAAATACTTTCCAGATCTTTAATATCCTTATCCGTTATCCGATTCAGCAAAGTGGGAATAATTCCCAGTTCAAGCGTATACCGTAGTTCAAGCAGATCGATAATCGTATCCCTACCTAACATCTGAGGATTGATCAACTTCTCCAGATTTTTTCTTATATCCGGTTCCTGCAGGACGATCCCTCTCCTTTTACGGCTGTCCAGGATACCTAATGAACGTAAACGGCTTAAGGCTTCTCTGACAACGTTACGCCCTACTCCCAGTTGTTCCGACAGTTCTTCTTCATGAAGTAACCTGTCACCGGGTTTTAAATTCTTCTCCTTAATATATTTAAGAAGAGACTCTTCCACCAGATCAACCAGGGTGGTAGTTTCCGTATTAATCTTTAATGATTCCATAGTATTATAATTATGTGTTATATGTATTACATATTAAATATGTCCCACAAATATAAATGATGATTATAATATTAGCAAGCATTATAAGTAATTTATTTTGTTAAAAATCAAAATGGAACAAATGAAGAATTGAATATCAATGAATACAGGTTAAAAAAAAAATCCCTCTGCATTTTAATATTCTTTCAAAAGAGTGCAGTAAACCAAAAACCCATTACCTTTGCCCGTGTTTCAATAAAGGCAAAATGAAATCAGATGCTTATAAAGGCCATCTGGCTATGCTGGGGGCAAATATATTATGGGGGCTGATGTCTCCCGTTTCAAAAGCCGTATTAATGGCTGGTCCGGTCAGTGCGTTGTCGCTCACGACTTTCCGCATGGTGGGAGCGGCTGTCGTTTTCTGGTTAGCGTCATTCTTCACCAAAAAAGAACATGTCAACCACCAAGACCTTGCGAAGTTGTTCTTCGCCGCGTTACTGGGAATCGTACTGAACCAGGGGTCATTCATCTTCGGCGTTTCCCTGACCTCGCCTATCAATGCCTCCATAGTCACGACAACAACGCCTATCATTACTATGATTATTGCGGCATTCTACCTGAAAGAACCTGTCACCGGAAAAAAGGTAATCGGTATCTTTGTCGGGGCAGCCGGAGCCTTGTTGCTGATTCTGAGCAGTCAAAGCGCAGCGGCCGGTAGCGGTAAAAGCAGCAATATATGGGGTGACCTGCTCTGCCTGCTGGCACAGTTCAGTTTCTCTTTTTATTTTGTGTTGTTCAAGGGATTAATAGGCAAATATTCCCCTATCACATTGATGAAATGGATGTTCACATACGCTTCCATCTGCACGATACCGTTCTCCTACAACCATATTGCAGGTATCGATTTCCTGAATCTTCCTTCTGAATTGTATATGGGTATCATTTATGTCGTACTGGGAGGTACTTTCCTGCCTTACCTGTTCATTCCTATCGGACAAAACCTGTTGCGCCCGACAGTAGCTTGTATGTATAATTACGTACAACCAATCGTTGCGTCACTGATTGCTGTACTTTGGGGGATGGATACTTTTGGTATAATGAAAGGGATTGCCGTAGCATTGGTATTTACCGGCGTTTATATCGTAACACAAAGTAAATCGAGGGCCCAATTAGAGGCCCTCTGAAATACCTTTCCATAAATTATCGTCAGGGACAGGGGCTACAATCTTTATCAATTCTTTGGATACCGGATGGATAAACTCGGCACTCCGGGAATGGAGACTGATACCACCATCTTTATTCGAACGCTCGGCACCATATTTCAGGTCTCCTTTAATCGGACACCCCATCTTTGCCAACTGGCAACGTATCTGGTGATGACGCCCGGTTTTCAGATCTATTTCCAATAAGAAATAATTATCCGAATGTGCAATCACCTTGTAGTGAAGGATTGCCTTTTTTGAATCCGGACGTTCGGTATCGTAAGCGTAACTCTTGTTTTGTTTCTCGTTACGGACCAGCCAGTTCACCAGTTCGCCTTCTTCAGCCGGCGGACAGTTCTTGACGATGGCCCAATAGGTTTTCTTCACCTCTCCTGCCCGGAACATCTCGTTCAGGCGGGGCAAAGCTTTACTGGTCTTGGCAAACAGGACTACACCACTCACCGGACGGTCCAGCCGGTGGGTAACACCGACATACACATTTCCCGGCTTGCAATACTTCTCTTTCAGCCACGCCTTGAGCATTTCCGAAAGAGGAGTATCACCGGTTTTATCTCCTTGTACAATCTCACGGCATGTTTTGTTTACCGCGATGATATGATTGTCTTCGTAGATAACTTCCATATTACATATTCATACCGCCGTCTACCTGAATCACCTGTCCGGATACATAAGCAGACAAATCAGATGCCAGGAATGTAGCTACATTTGCCACATCTTCAGTAGTACCGCCGCGGCGCAAAGGAATCTTCTTGTTCCATTCTTCTCTTACTTCTTCCGGTAATTTCGCAGTCATATCGGTAATGATAAAACCAGGAGCGATTGCATTGGCACGGATACCTCGTGAACCCAGTTCCTGAGCCACCGATTTAGCCAAACCGATCATACCGGCTTTTGAAGCCGAATAGTTGCTCTGACCGGCATTCCCGTGAACACCTACGACAGAAGACATATTGATAATGTTACCTGCACGCTGTTTCATCATGACCGGAGTACAAGCATGGATGAAGTTGAAAGCCGATTTCAGGTTCACATTCAGGACAGCATCCCACTGGCCTTCGCTCATACGCATCATCAGGCCGTCTTTCGTGATACCGGCATTGTTAACCAGAATATCGATACGACCGAAGTCTTTCACGATTTCCGCCACTACATTATGAGTCTCTTCAAAGTTGGCTGCATTAGAAGCATATCCTTTTGCTTTAACGCCTAAAGCTTCGATTTCTTTCTGTGTAGCTTCACCGTTCTCGTCGATAACCAGGTCTGTAAATGCGATATTTGCACCTTCAGCGGCAAACTTTAAAGCGATAGCCTTACCGATACCGCGTGCAGCACCGGTTACAATGGCAACTTTTCCTTCTAATAATTTCATAATATTTCTATTTACGTTTATATTAACACTGTATCAGACAAGCACCCGCCGAATATCCGCCGCCGAAGACGGTCAGACAAATCAGGTCGCCTTTCTTGAATGTATGGTCATTCTGCGCATACACCAAAGCCGAACTAACCGAACCGGTATTACCCAGTTCTTCGATATTATGCAGGAACTTTTCTTCCGGCAAATTCAGCTGCTTGGCAATATTCGACATGATACGCATATTTGCCTGGTGACCGATGAAATAAGTCAGGTCATCCAACGCAAATCCGTTCTTCTCCAACAGATAAACTGCATTTTTAGGCATGTAGGTACAAGCCTGGATAAACACGTCGCGACCTTCCGGCATCTGGATACCACCGTCACGAGGACGCAACTGCACACCTTCAGGACCTTTCCCCAGATGGCCCAACCCCTGTGTAAACACTTCAATGATATGCGGATCTTTCTCTGTCACACGTTCCTTTGAAATAAAGAACGCCGCAGCGGCATCTCCCCAGAGGTGACCGGCTTTCGGATCTGTTTCATTATAATAAGCGGAGTTTTTATCTGCCGAAAGGATTAAAGCCTTTGTAGCCTTTCCCATGGCAAAATAACCTTCCACAACTTCAAGCGCATTTAAAAAAGAGGAACAGGCAGATGATAAATACAACGCTTTCGCATTTGTAATATTAAACTCACGCTGCGTATAATGGGCTGCGGTAGCAACTGTATCGTACGGAGAATAGGATGCTGAGATAATCAAATCAACTTCCGTAATGTCATACGGCAATTTTGGCAGTGCGTTACGTACGGCGTCCATTCCCATGGTACAAATTGTCTCTTCCGGTTTGGCTTTGGACCGGGTTTTAATACCCGTACGCTGTTCAATCCATTCACTTGTCAACCCGTTTAATTCCAAAAAATGTTGGTTGTGCACCCGCTCTTCAGGCACATAAAACCCTGTTGCATTAATAAACATCTCTGGTTTACTTTATCTTTATTCCGTTGAATATTAAATTCATTACATTATCTCTCCGCTTAATCCGCTGGCTGATATTATCTCCCATAATACCCCTTATATAAGGAACTTCCAATCCCTTTAAGGCATGATGTAGCACCACTGCTGTTATTTCTGTATCAGGCATTGCAAAGATTCCTTCCTTCACTCCGGCATCCAATATTCCCTTCAATAATTCTGTCTCACGTATGTCAAAGTTCTTCCGAACCTTCTCCACGCGCCATATATCACGGAAAAAGTTAGCTTTCAGCGTACCATTACGAAATACGAGCGCTTTGATAGCATCCAATCTGGCATAGATGAATGTCATCAACTTCTCATCAGCTGGCAAATCCTTTCCGGCAACATCAAGCAGCATCTTGTATAACTGGTCCAGCTCCGATTCCACCACAGCCAGATAAATCTCATTTTTGCTCTTGAAATACGTATATAACGTACGTCTGCCTTTCCGGGAAGCCTGTGCAATATCGTTCATTGTCGTATTATCAACCCCCATGCGGGCAAACAATTGCCTGGCCACATCCACCAACATTTCGCGTGTTTTAGAAACTGTCATCGGCATTGTATTGCACATTTTGATTAAAACTGTGCGCAAAGTACCTAAAAAAGATTGGTTCTACCAAGTATATTAAAAAAAACTTGCAATAAATTTGTTTTGTAAGAAAATATCCCTACCTTTGCACTCGCAATCAAGAAATGATAGCAACTATATCGCGGAGTGGAGCAGTGGTAGCTCGTTGGGCTCATAACCCAAAGGTCGTAAGTTCGAGTCTTGCCTCCGCAACTATCTAAAGGCTTTCAGTATTCACTGGAGGCCTTTTTCATTTTCATCTTTCCTAAGCTTTATTAGCCAAATTTAAGCCGTCAATTTCCGCCCCGGCATGTTTATTGTAATGTAGATGTATGGATATCAACCGACAAAAAGACTTAACAATATAATAATATGGCTTATATAGACTATTACAACATTCTAGGGGTGAACAAAGGCGCTTCACAGGACGACATCAAAAAAGCGTACAAGAAGCTGGCCCGTAAATATCATCCGGACCTGAATCCGAACGACCCGGATGCTCACCGGAAATTCCAGGAGATCAACGAAGCCAATGAAGTACTGAGCGACCCGGAAAAACGGAAGAAATACGACCAATACGGTGAAAACTGGAAACATGCCGACCAGTTCGAAGCTCAGCAGAACCAATACGGACAGTATCAGGGCGGCTTCGGTGGTTTTAGCGGCTTTGGAGGCAGCAACGGCAGGGGTGCCCAATGGAGTGCCTCAGACGACGGCAGCGGCTTCTCCGACTTCTTCGAATCCATGTTCGGAGGCGGCGGTCGTGGCAGAGGCAACCATGCTTTCCGCGGCCAGGACTATAATGCAGAACTGCATGTCTCTTTGGCAGATGCAGCCCAAACACACAAACAGGTTATTACCGTCAACGGTAAGAATCTGCGCATAACCGTACCAGCCGGTATCGCAGACGGACAGACCATCAAGCTGAAAGGCCAGGGCGGTCCGGGTGTAAACGGCGGACCTGCCGGTGATCTGTACATCACATTCAGCATAGCAGAAGACAGCCGTTTCAAACGGGTTGGCGACGATTTATATATAACCGCCCCGTTGAACCTCTACACTGCCATACTGGGTGGCGAACAAATCGTAGAAACAATGGACGGCAAGGTAAAACTGAAAGTGGCTGCCGGAACGCAGAACAACAGCAAAGTCCGCCTGAAAGGCAAAGGTTTCCCTGTCTATAAAAAAGACGGGCAGTTCGGTGACCTGATCGTCACCTACTCCATCGAGATACCGACTAATCTGACGGATAAACAAAAAGAGTTGTTCCGCGAAATACAGAGTCTTAATCAATAAAACACGAGTACTATGCAAACAGATTTAATTATAGTCAACGAATATTGCCGGATATGTCATATAGAACCTTCTTTCATCTTCAGGCTGGAAGAAGGCGGACTCATTGAAATCCGTATCATCGAAGGCGAAAAGTATTTACAGGCGGAGCAATTACACGATATCGAAAGATATACACGTATGTATTACGACCTCTCAATCAATTTCGAAGGAATCGATGCCATCCACCATCTGCTGAATCGTGTCAAATCCATGCAACAGCAAATCGGACATCTGAAAAAGAAGTTGCGGGTATATGAAGCAAAAGATTTTGAAGAAAATGAATTATAAAATCCGAATGACACATCTACCTTACATTCAACCTGGTAGATGTGTCATTTTGTTACTAAAAGAAGCCTTACTCCCCGTCTTTCAACAGAAAGACAAAAACTTTTTGTAAAATAATTTGGATTGTAAGAAATAATTCATACCTTTGCACTCGCAATCAGGAATGATAGCAACTATATCGCGGAGTGGAGCAGTGGTAGCTCGTTGGGCTCATAACCCAAAGGTCGTAAGTTCGAGTCTTGCCTCCGCAACTTTTTGAGGAAGCGACACAAAAGACAATATATGTAATGCATATTGTCTTTTATTATTTCAAGACAGAATACTGACTCTCCCTATTCACAGATTTCCTAGTGTCCTATTTATTGTCTGGAAACATTGAGTTTAAATAACTATTGACATGCCATTATATGTCGTTCAGAAACTTATCCGGTTGTCTACCAGATTTAGGATGACAGTTTATTATTAATCTTTAAATTTGGACCATACAGCTGTACTTTACGATTCTTGAATATTAATTTTGCTTTCCGGCCTTCCGGTTAGCCTAACACTTAAAGAGTATGGATAATTCAGTGAATGCACTCAATAGTATTGATGTGCTTATTGTTGTAGATGTTGTCGGTGCGCTGGCATCGGGTAACCTGAGTAATAATGTCTATCTTGTTGATACCAACAAGTATATGGGCTCTTGGAATCAGGGACACTGCGAACTGGGTACAGTCTGCCATGATACGCAAAGAATCAATTGGAGAGTAGTTCCAATCAGTCCGAGCACGAATGTTTCGATAGTAAGATTTACAGGTGAGATTATCTCCAAACAAGTTTGTGTTCCTACGAAGCAAGGGGAAATCGATGACGAGTACTGGACAGCCAGAATGCAATCCAGAGGAGTTAAAACGACTTATCAGTATGCATGCGTATTGTCTATGAATGGCAAAGAAATGACATTTGATCCGTATATCAAAGTGATTTGATTTATGTATCAAAATAAAATTGTAAACGGGGATCATACCTTTTGGCTTTGCCAGTTGGGATGATCCCCGTTATTTATTTGTAACTTTTCTGCAAGCTGGTATAGTTAATACCATAAGGATGGACGTAAAAAAACAAAGTCATTCTGTTTTATAGTCTTGCGTAAATTTATCAATTGTCCAATCTGAACGTATTTCAGCCAAATGCAATTTTCGTTTTTCTCCGGAAGGTATATTGACAAAAGTATCTTTACGAACACCCAGTCCTGCATGTATTCCATCAAATGTCTCCTTCCCATAATGAACAGATTCGTTTCTTATCCAACGATCAACCGGAATCAGGGCATGGATTCTAAGTAGTGTAGCCTTTACTTCATTTCTAATAGCTAATTTTTCTTTCTCAGACACAACACGATTTCTGGATTTACGAAGTGCATCAATTATCATCTCTGAAATATCAGCGGCATGCCTGGTCGCTCTCCTAGGCTTCTTTCTCTTTTTGACATCATTTGTAAATCCGGATAATTGCTCGCATGCACTTCGGTCATCCAGAGCCGCACTGACAACTAAATTGGGAGTATTATCTTTTATCCAAATGCCAAAAATCTCTTTAACAGACGAAGCAACTCCATCTGAAACGTCAACACTGATATCTGGTAAAGCCCCAATACCAGCAAGCCCTTTTGACAACAGAATTTTAGCTGACGAAAGGTGCTTATTATCCATTTTACTATCCAGATAAATATTTATCTGATTAGCAAGATTGCTCAGCCAGTCATAACTTCTGGGGGAAAGTACCTTCTCATGTATCTTTTGCCTTTCTATATTTTCTGCAATTTCTGCGGCCGTCATAGACAAATTGATTTGCTCATACATATATTTGTTCTTTTCAGTTCCACCATGTAGACCTAAAGCCGAATTAACCTCTTCACGGCCAGAATAAGTATAAGTCGTACGTCCTTTAAATGCCAATGAACTGAGTGCCATCGCTTTTTTAGACCAGTTTTTACCTAATCCCTGATTAGGCATTTCCGCAACAAAATCACTAATAGTACCTCCATCTTTATATTTATCCCGGCTAGTTTCTAAAGCTGTTTTAACAATTCCACGTATAGAAGATATAACATCGATATTAATCCCTCCGGTTTCCGTGTCAATAACATACATGGGAGGAACACCTATCTCTAATTTCTGGTTATCATCGGTTTCCAGTACCCATTCTCCTGGAACACTTTGCAAAATACTGTCATTACTTACAGCCAGTTCTGTATGAGCTCCCAAGTCCGGACCGGCATACTGCGCAAACTCAAGTTCAATCCCCATTGTCCTATGGCTATCTAATATAGAGGTCCTGTCATTTTTACTTAATGCAGAAATGATTGTCTCATATTTTCTCTGATTTGTTATAAGAGAAATTAAATTTTGATTCGGGCTAACAGGGTTGGCTTTTTTTGCCCAGTAAGAATTGTATGCTCTGAGGTCTTCCATAGTTGGCTTTTTACCTTGCGGACTCTGTTCCGGATCCAATTGCTTATCTGGCATATATATTTTATTCCCTAATATACTACTATCTTTGTAAGCCTCCTGAATACTATTCCACTCACCATATGACATTTTACCCAGAACACTTGTTATTTGCTTATACCTTGCCGCCCACTCAATCAATCTGTTCAGGCGTTCAACATTCCACCCCTTTGAATCTTTATGTTGATTGATAAAGATCTGCTGCCAAGGAAACAAATCAGCCTGTTTCATAAGTTGTACAAGATTGTTATTATTTACCTTCAATCCCTGTCTCTGATCCACAAAACTTAATCTACCGTTTCCCGGTTCAGGTTGAAGTGTTCGGGAAAAGGATTTCTTATATTGTCTTTCAACTTTCATAGGAGAATGTTTTTAGTAATTAAACCATCGTATACTTTGTTTGAAATATATCAAAAAAACAGAACAGATTAAAATTTTATCTGCAGACGACCAAAATCACACCGTGAACGACAAAACAGAAGACGTGAACGTAAAAAAAATAAATATATAAAAAGCCAGTAAGGATAACCTTACCGGCTTATATTTTATACAATTTGAATTATAAGAAATATTCTATTTCATTCCACCGAGAAGCAATCTTCCTCTGCCTGTTTGTTTTTCGCAAACATATCCTTCACAAACAAATATCCGATACCACCGAACAGAGCTAAAAAAACAAAGCCGATAAGTATCAGTGGCTTTTTAGGTGAAGCAGGCTTTAATGGTACCGTTGCCGGGCTGATCACCGTATAGACCGGAGTTTGTTCCTGGACACGGAGTTTGTCCTGCTCCAGTTTCTGAGCCAACGTATTGTAAACATTGAAGGTCAGTGTCATTTCATTTTTCAGACGCTCCTGCTCGGTGCGGTAACTGGCAGAGATGATGTTCTTATTCGCATCCTCAAAGGCGGCATACGCACGTTGGGCCTTGTAATAAGACTCACGAGCTTCGCTAAACACCTTCTCTGTAAACTCAAGATCCTGCTTGGCCTTCTGTGTACGGTAATTGGTGATGTATCCCTGAAGCTTTTCCACGACTATCTGAGTAAGACTTGCCGAAATCAAAGGATCCTGCATCTGGACAGAGACTGTTATTACCAATGTCTTTTTATCCACGGAGGCAGAGATACGTTTCTGCAATCCTTGTATTACGCCATCCTGTTCTCTGGTTAATCGGAAAGATGTTAATTCTCCCTTACCGGAAAGTTCTTCTTCTGAGAATACCCCCCTCACCCAACCAAGTAATTTGAAAGGAGCCTTTATCACATAACTCCACCACGCACTTTTCTGATGATCATCCATATATTCGTACAATGTCGATGAATAATCACCCTTTTCATTCTCTACCTGCACAGGAAACAACTCCAACAGAAACGGAATACTTTGTACCACATCCGGATACAAGTCCGGGGAAATGGCGTCCGAACCAGCCGAAGAACCCAGGTTTATACCAGCCATAGCAGCCAAACCACCCAGATTTCCCATCTTCTTGGACGGATCAGACGTTTCAGGTGCCAGCTTTACTGTCGTACTGTATTCTTTCGGTATGCTGAAAGCAACCACCAATCCTACAACTATCGCGGCTCCACAGCATTTGAACAAAAACTTACGTTCCCCCCATAACCGTTTAGCCAACTCTATTAAATCTATCTCCTGCTCGTTTGTATCCATATCAGGAGCGTTCATTTGAATCATATCCACCTTGTTAATTGATAATTAAAGATTGAAAATTGAGAATTATTTCAGTGTGTTGATGATAGAGGTCACCATGGCTGCCATCGAAGTGGTTGAACTGGCTATGCTCAGAACTTCTGCCAGGCTGGTCTTACGATCACGCTGTGTCTTAGTCGGAACGACAATTTCACATCCGGGTTCAACCTTCGGATAACGTTTGAAGAAGATAAAGCTTTTCTTTGTCGTTGCCACCTTTCCGTTCATATAGATTACGATCGGATATTTACGGGCAATATCATTATAACCACCGGCTTGCGACAGGCAATCTCCCACAGACATACCATTGGTATAAGTCACACTGTTCGGATAAGTTACAGCTCCACTTATCTTCACTGTGCTCTGGAATTGCGGAATATAAAGTTCATCCCCATCACGTAGCACCACATCATGCGCACTTCCCGGATTTGCCAAAGCTTTTTCCAAATCGATACCTACAGAGTAGTCTTTAATGTTTTCCAGTGATAAGGCAACCGAATCACGGCTTTGCTTATTTGCACTCAGTTGCAGTAGGGTTTCCAGGCGGCGCATCTCATCTTCTGTCAGCTGGCGTTTCAGGCTTGCCCCTTTTACATAGGCATCGGGAGTTATTCCTCCGGCTTTGGTGATAATATCACTCAGACGGGAGTTCTTTTCGGCCAATACATAATCGCCGGCAAAAGTAATTTCACCATTTACCTTTACCACCTGTTGTTCCTGATAACCCGGTGAGAAACGCACATACACTTCATCAAACGGTTCCAGCCTAAAAACCGTATCGCTTTTCTTTCCATCCGTAGAGATCAATCCTAAATTATCGTTCAATGCGAAATTGAATACTTCGGCCGTACGGTTAGTGTTTTCGTAAGTTTTTGTATCCTTAATACGACGGGCAACTTCCACATTCACCGTTGCAGCCGATTCCTTCAAACCGCCAGCCATCATAATAGCATCTTCCACTGTCAGGTTATTCCGGTAAGGAAGAACCGTATCAATGTAATTTACCGCTCCGCTTACTTTGATCGTATAAGGTTCTCTCAAATCAAAAAAAGAAGGGATATAGAGTTGATCTTCCGGCTTTAGTTCCATATCGGGAGCAGTACCGTTCAGGATACCACGGATATCTACGGCTATGACAGTCGTTGTAAAGTCCGGATTCAAACGGGTGATCTGAGCACGGCCGGCAAACTCATCTCCTTTCAAACCAGCAGCCTGATCAACCAGTTGACGGACCGTATGAACCGTACCATTCAATTCATATTCTCCCGGACGCCAAACTGCACCTGTCACCGTCAGACGGTTTTCGTAGAAGGGGATCACAGAATCCACCAACAAAGAATCGCCATCCATCATCGCAAAAGTAGGATATTTATCTTCCGTAACAGTTGCTATCTGGTAGCGGCTACCGGCTTTTCGTTTGATACGGACATCTTTCCTGTAAGCATCCCCGGTAAAGCCTCCGGCCATATTCAATAACTGTGAGAGCGTTTCGCCCTTTTTCAACTCAAAAATACGATTACGTTTTACTTTTCCCTGTACTACAGCCAACTGGTCATAAGGAGAAACGATCACCATATCATTTTCTTCCAGACGGATATTCGTATTGTATTTACCGTTCAACAAATAATCGTACACATCCAGGCTGGCTACCTCCTTACTGTTCCGGTAAACTTTGATCCCACGAAGCGAACCGATCTCATTCACACCACCTGCTGCATACAACGCATTAAACAAAGTAGCAAACGAAGGAAGCGTATAGGTCCCCGGAGCAACGACCTCTCCTACTATATTCACCTTGATACTACGTATCTGACTCAGGCTAACAGAAACAAACGTATTAGCCCCGTCCGTATCTCCCGACAAGGTAGACATGATCCGTCCCAATTCCTGTCGGATACGGTTCTCAGCAACACCGATTGTCAACCCGCTGACAGAGACAGGCCCCAGGTTAGGGATCAGAATCGTTCCTTCAGGAGAAACCTTCAGTTTCAGATTCAGTTCTGAATCTCCCCAGACATTGATCAGTAATTCGTCTCCAGCTGATAAAACATATCCTTTGGGAGTCGGTACATTCAGATCCGGCTCAAAGGACAGGTTCTTGTTCGAGAATATTTCGCGACCAAACACGGTTCCACTCAGATCTCCCGCCGGACGATTGGCTTCCCGCTGGGCATCCAAAAGAGGTATCACCTTTCCATCCGGAATGGCAACCGTACGATCTGTAACCACTGCATCCGATGCCGTACGCGTAGTCTGTTCCGCTCCGGACTGTCCCATCCGTTTATTTATCTCCTGGCGAATCTGGTCATCCGTCATACCCGCGGCTTTCGCCTTATCAATCAAATCCTGGGACACCTGTGCCGACAATGGAACCGCCAACCACAGTAATCCCCCCAATAATACATTTCTGATTACGATATTCATATTGTTATTTGTTTTTGTTGTTTTCAAAACTTCCTGAACTCCAACCGGGCATAATCCGATTGCAGAACCAGATGCTTCGATGTTAATTCTTTGACGCCAAAACGTTGCTCCGTTCCGTTCATGCCAAATGGCAATAAGTCTTCAACTTTACTGATTGGCATAACCACAAAAAGTGAATCCCCGGTATATTCCATATTGCCGGTCTGACTGGTGACATCAACCTTCATCAAATTGATTGTATGCAAAGCCACGCTGTAATATGCCCGTTCAGGGTTCTCTTCCTCTCCTGATGCATATGCTATTTTCATGATCTGCCAGCGACCATCCAGGTCGCCATTAATCGGCATTTTCCCACAAGCGCTAGCCATCAACAATAGCAACGCACCTATTATATATCTTTTCATCGTATCCATCCTGTTTTTCTGATTGTTAACATGCCACCGGCACTTTTACCCAACATCGCTCCCCGATCTATACCCAACGATGCTGTAAAATCCCAGCCTTTCAATTGGTGGGGAGTATATTTCAATTCAGCTAAAGCATTTCCGTTCTTTTTGATCTCATAAAAAGGCAAACTATAAGTTCCCCAATTACGGGTAACGGATAAAAGGACACGATATTGTAAATCGGCACAAGGATTTCCCATGATCCCGAAATGGTGTCCCTGCATACGCGAACTTTTAAAACTTATATCACCATCTGTATTATAAATCGGAGACATGACGAGTGGGTTTCCGATCCCCAGTCCCCAATGCTGCCAACCGGTATAAATGCTATGATTATAATAATTATCGGCTCCACTCACCTGTTCAGGTATTTCCGGTGTATGATCCCAATAAACAGGACCGGTCTGGTCTTTTGTAGAAATATACTCATAAACAAAACCACTGATCACCGGATTCTTCGGAAAAGTAATTTCCACTCCAGCCAGGCAATCCTTCCAACCATATTCTCCGAACATCTGCGAATGATCTTCGAAATAATGTTCATAGTAAGGACGGATTGTCCAATCTTTCGGAGCATACCAGGTCAGTGAGAAATTCCAACTCCCTAAATGATTCCCATAAATATTCGTTTGCTCTCCTGTTGGTGTACTACTATCTCCCCCGCTAGGAATAAACACTTTGAAAAAATCCTTTATCCCATTCGGCATATCGATCTTCCCTCCTCCTATAAACGCATTTCCCCCGAATTGAGCAGCCATCTCCAGCCCTCCTTCAAAGATCAGCGGAAACTTTTCCTGATTACCGATCTTCACATATAAATCTTTGGAATGATAAAGCACATGTTCCGTATGTTTACCGCCCGGAACCACAAAGTCCTTCTGCCAGCCGTCATCCGTAAACATACCATAGGCAATATGCCCTTTAAAAGCCAACCACCCTTTTGTTCCCGGAACCAGCGTATATTCGGGAATACCGATACGAACCTGCGGAATCGGACGCGCATTTCCCGAAAATGTCAGTCCACCGCTACTCAGTAACGGATTATTGAACTCGCTATACCGCTCCTTACTTCCGATACTCAATCCCAGGCAACGATATTTCAAATCGGCATACAATTGTTGTACTATAAAAGTCGAAGTAAAATTATAGGCTACAGCCAGATCCGCCCCGAAAGCATACGAGAAAGGTTTATCCTTTTCCAACTCCCGAAAAACACCGGCACGCAGATACCCGTTATTCTTTTCAATGGACGAAAGTCCCTGCTTGTTTGCCGTCAGCCAGAAAGGGGTTTGTTCGCCTCCGCTGAAGCTGACACCAGTCTCCGCCCGATAACTCAGCCCTTTCGTAAACTGAGCATAAGAGGTTAAAGGAAGCATACACATGCTTCCCAAAAGGATTAAGTTAGATACAATTTTCATTAATTTCAGATATAAAATGAAAAGCAGATCATCTCCTGCCCAGTTCGCGGGAGACGCTGCTTAAATAATTTCGTTGATACTGTAAATCAGATAACAAAAGGACACGCGACTCTTCATCGGCAAAAGTCCGGGATAAACGGTGGAGATTTTGCCGGACACGGTCGACCAGGCGTACCTCCAGATAACCCAGAAAAAGATAACGGACCAACTCACTTCGACGCACCCGGTCACTATGCGATGAATCGGTATGCAAAGCATAAAGGTTATCCAGTTCTTTCGTTTCCGGTCGGTCCTTTTGCGGTCCTGCGTCGAGCGCGGGAACAAGGCTGTCAGCCGGCAACAAATCGTCAGAAGATAATATTTTCCGGATATTATCCACATAAAGGGCCTCTTCCCCTTCTTCCGTCAGGCATAAAGTATCCGGCCAACGGTGGCAGGCAGCAACCAAAAGCGACTCCACTTTCCGTCTCGCCGGAGGGATCATCGCCTTTTCTACCCAATGGATAAAGGCTTCGCGCCCCAACGAACGGAACATCTCATCCGCATCCTTACCGCCTTCCGGTAATATATCCACCACCCGGAGACCGGCACTGCGCAGTTTGGGCATTACCTCCGTAACCGTTTCCCGCCCCACCTCGTCGGCATCCAGAAAAAGACAAACCGTAACAGCCTCTTTCCGGATCATAGCGATATGATGCTCCGACAAATTCGTGCCACAAAGGGCAACCGTATTGCTAAAACCAGCCGCATGCATCGCCAACGTATCTTTGTATCCTTCGGTTAAAAAAACGATTCCCGTCTCACGAACCTTCGACACAGCCCGGTGCCAGCCGTAAAGCAATTCATCTTTCTTATAAATCGCACTGGTCGAACTGTTTATGTATTTGGGGATTTTCTTAGCAGGCAAATCCCCTTGATAACGTGCTGCAAATGCAACCAATTCGCCCACCGCATTACGAATCGGAAAAACAATCCGGCCACGGGTAAATTTCCAGGCTTCAGGCACGATAGCCGGAGCAATCCCAATCTCAAAAGCAGCATAGGTCTCCCGCAATTCCTCCATCCCCGGATCATACGGCAGCAACGTCTGCCCGTAACGTTCATTCATTTCAACCGTCGGAGCTGATACCTGTTCCCGCACTTGATGCGGGACTGCAAGGGAACTATCCTTTTCAACCGGTTGCTTATCCGGCCTGTGTTTTTGCGATCCCGCATCGAGTGCAGGAACGGGCAAGTGGCAGATATCCGCACAAAGACGGACCGCCTCACCGAAGCCACATCCCTCCTTCTCCTGTACGAAGCGGAAGACATCTCCTCCGGCTCCGCAACTAAAACAGTGGTATACTCCTTTTGCCGGATCCACCCGAAGCGAAGGATGATGATCGTCATGGAAAGGGCACAAACCCAGATAAGCCGCCCCTTTCCTTTCGAGCGTCAAGTAATGACCGACCACCTTTACCAGATCGACCCGTTCCTTGAATGATGTGATCTCCAACCTGTTCATCAGTCCTCAAAATGTAAATTACCACCCGGATTCACAAAAGACGTATAAGTATCATTCCTGTATACCTCGGCAATACCTGTCGATCCGTTACGATTTTTCAGGACATACAACTTGATCAGGCGGGAGGCATTCGACCCGCATTGGGCCGTATTCTTCCCGAAACGTTCCGGACAACCGATAATCACCACACAGTCCGCTACAAATTCAATGGCACCCGAATCACGCAAATCGCTCATTATCGGGACAAAACCATTCTCGGAACGCTTCAACACCTCACGATTCAACTGCGAAACCACCAGCATGGCACAATTAGCCTCTACGGCAATACGTTTCAATACCGTAATCGTATGACGGATCACAGACTCTTGTGTCTCACCCCTTTTCGTCAATGGAGCAAGTGTATGCAAGTAATCGATCACTACAACATCGCATTCACCTTTACGGCTCCGGAGCATAATCTCCGCCCGCAACGCATCCAGGCTCATAGAAGATACATTCGTAAAATAATAAGGCGTTTTTTCCATACCGGCAGCATACCGTCTCATCCGATCGATATCCCCCTCACGAAGTCCCCCTATACGCAGGCGGGCAGCCTCCACACCGGCATAACCGGCAAAAAAACGGGCAGCAGTCTGTTCGCCCGTCATTTCAAAACTAAAATGAAGCACATGTTTACCCTGGCGAGCCATATTCATTGCCATAAACATCGCCAGCGCCGTCTTACCGTCACTCGGAAGACCGCCCAGCACCAGCACTTCCTTCCGGTAAAGTCCTCCCGTCAGTCCGTCCAACCCGTTGATTCCGGTCAGCATACGCACCGAATCATCCTTACGGCTCATCCGGTCGAGATGATCGTCTATAGACAACTTCATCACTTCACTAAGCGGCAGAAGCGAATCCGACTCCGAATTATCCATACGCAAGCGTAGCAAATCGCGCTCGCAGTCTTCTATCACCTTCAGGTAGTCCATACCGTATTGCAGGCATTCCGATGCTTTTTGCACAAACAGCTTATGCATACACCCCAGCAGATAATGATGAAGGATTTCGCGGGCATACTCTACAGCGTTATGTTCCAGGCGAACTGTCTCCATTCCATCCGACAAGTACGCCATGCCTCCCATCTTCACGTAACGCTCCGGATCTTTCTTTTTCATTTCCTCTTCCACCAGGATCAGGTCGGGCCGTTTATTACGGTTAAACAGATCGGTAAACGCTTCGTAAATAAACCCATGATCCGGATCGGAAAACATTTCCGGACGCAACAATCCGACCACCTCAAGAATCGCCACCTGATCCAGAAACAGCGAACAGAGCAAAGCTCTTTCAATTACATTCTTTTCCATACTCATAGCAACTTTTTAACAGGTCGGTACGGGGTACGTTCCCATGACTTATCTTCAACTCGGCTTCCTCTCTCCGCAAAGCTATCGCATCCGGCTCAACCGTTTTTTTAGTCACTCTGGTTCTCTTACTCTTTTGCGGTATTTCCGCAGGGACATCCGAAGCCGTAAAAGAGTCATAACCACAAACACGGAAGCAGATACAGTTTGCTACCCGTTTCACTTCTATCAAAGATTCCTTTTCCAGCGAGTGGACATACCTTCTGACCGAACGGCTATCTACCATCATTAACCGGGCCAACTTTTCGTAAGAGATGATGCATTCTCCTCTATGGCAAACTTCTTGTTTTCCTTTGATCGACACATAGCCGTCGGCATAATTGCACAAACAAAATAACAACCAATGCACTATTCCGATCATACGTTCACTATTATCGGATGCAAACATCCGTTCTATTATTACACGAGGTACTTTCAAATAGGATTTTCCAAAATACATCAAGGCCTTAACATCCGTGTAAATATTCTCATTTTCAGCCATTTCCATAATGCCGTTTGTTTGTCACGCATAAAACACAGTAAATCAGCCCTATACACTACCTCCTGCCGGATGGTTGTCAAATCCCTACATTATATATAAGAATAAAAGAAAAGAGAGTCTTTCTTTTTATGCGTTTCGATTATTAAAATTGATTGGTTAAACAAAATACAATTGTATTCAGTTACAAAAACAATTGTATTTGCAAGTAAAGACAGTTGTTTTTGTAATCAAAAACAATTGTTTTTTTACATATGCAAACATCATGGTTCGCCCAGAAAATCCACAATAATTGCGACCTGTAAAGGAGACAAGATACGAGTTCCTTTAATCCATCCTGAACGAATCAGACGATCGTACAATTCTTTGTTTATTATTACCCAACGTGTAAGTCTTCTCGAGGCTGAATGGGGTGTTAATCCTGGAGCATAAAGGATAGCCAATTCCTGCCATCCAAAAGTTTTTTGTTGAAATAGTTCTTCCATAATAAGATGATTTTAAGTTGTTTTATTACCCTATAAATATACACATAAATTCGGATATAACAACTATATAATCAAATAAATTCAACAAAAAATGCATCTAAATGCCCGTTCGGTCCCATTCGGATCATTCAGCCTATGTCCCCACCATATCTTTGTAATGAATTCAAGGGAAAACACCGGTTAATCCCCTCCTGAATCCACCAATAATTTTCAATTATCAATTATCAATTTTCAATTAAAAAGCTATGCCATTAAAGTATCGAATCGTCCTCAAAAAGGACATGAGCAAAGGGGCCGCCCAAGGCGCTCAATTGTATTACGGTCAGATCCGCTCGATGGAAAAGACCTCTTTCAAAAAACTGTGTAAACTGGTATCCGGTTACTGCACCGCCAAAGCCGGTGAAGTAGAGCTGGTTATCGACGGTCTGATTTATGTTCTCTGCATGCTGCTCGAGAGCGGTAATGTGATCCAGATGGGTGAATTCGGCAATTTCCGTATGGTAGCCGGCAGCAAAGGATCCAAAACCCTGAAAGATTTCGACCCTATGATGTTCAAGAAACCTCGCATCGTTTTCACTCCCGGTGCCATGTTACGCCAGCTGATCTCCGAAGCCAGTTACGACCGTCTCGACCCGTTCTCCGACCCGGAAGAAAAGAACGGAGAAGGTGGCAGCGACAGACCGGAAATCGAATAATCCCCTACTGCCATGACCAAAAAGGATTTTATCACCAAGTATTTTCCCCTGGCCCAAAAGGCCGGGGAAGCTTTCCGGATCAATCCGGTTGTTATCCTGGCACAAGCGGCTATCGAAACCGGTTGGGCACAAAGTGATCTTTGCCTGCTGCATCATAACTTTTTCGGTATCACCGCTTACGGGAAAAAGAACGTCTGGTGGACCGGGACCTTCGTGCAACTAAGCACCAACTCCCTCTCCTTCCGCACCTATCCCGACCCGTTACACTCTTTCATGGACTATGCCCGCCTGATCCGCCACGCCTACACCGATGCCGCCGATGTCAGCTACCAACCAGCTGCCTTTGCCCTCAAAATCGGTTACAGCAAATACATCAGCGAAGTAAACGGCGACAACCGCGAAGCCTACCGGCGAATGCTGGTCTCGATCAGTCGGACAATCGAAAAGTTAATCGATTCCTCCCTTTAATTTTCAATTTATAATTTTCAATTAACATGAAGTACCTTGAAACGATCCTCGCCTTCCTCACCCAGCTTGCCCGGATCATTTTTCCCCGCAAGCAAAAACCGGCAGCCGGTGACTGCCCCTGTCCTGATCCCTACCCTCGTCCTCTTCCTAATGGCGATCACCCTCCTGTCTCTCCTGAGGGAGCAGACGGAAGTGACGCTGACAGCGATCGGAGCGATACTCTCACTCTCCACCAAGGTGACTGGGGAAAATATGTCGAACCCATAGATGTTGCCGGTTACAGTCTGATGGCCGCAGGAGTGATCGGCGGTCTGTACAAATTATTCACCGCATAAGCACTGCAAATACGTCATAGCTTATGTAAATATTATCTATTATTGTTTAATCGTGTAAAGTCTGTTATTTTCTCTAATACAAAAAGGGAGAATAACAGGCTTTTTGTGTATAAAATTAATTTAAGTCCTCTCCTGCATTATTGGCTAGATATTCAAGAAGTATCTTACATTGATTCTTCCGCGTATATTGCTTAATCTTTTCCCAGTCACGAGGTAATACTTCCTTGTTTTTCCATATTGAATAACAGCGAAGTATCATTTTCTTTATACCGTCAATATCGGCATTGTCTACTGTAAAACCGGCTTTGGTTTCATTCAGCAACTGAGCGATCACATCCGCCGGATCACAAAGTGCCAATATAGGTTTGTTTGTAGCCAGATAGTCAAACAGTTTCCCCGTATACACGCCTTTTCTCCCTGTCGGATGAATCACAACAAGCGTATCCACATCCAACGACATCCGTATCGCTTCGGAATGAATTACGGAATCCAACTGAAAGACATTGGAAGCAATATTTTGGGGTATATCTAACTTCGAATTATTACCAATGATTTTTATCAAACAATTCGTAGGTAACTTCCCTTCGCGTATAAGTTCTGAAAAAGCTTTAAACCAATTATTGGGATTTATCCCCAAATAAAAACGCCCAATAAACGCCATGGTAAATTGAGACTGAAAACGAACGTCATATACTTCTTCATAATCATACCCATTCTTGATCTCCAAGAAATGGTCATGCTTGCATAAACGCTTAAAATCCTTCAGTAAAGGCTCAGAAACAGATACGACCAAATCCGATGAGTTCACGATCTTACGTTCATACGGTATAAGACGTTTAGTGCGATAACGTGATACTAAGATATTCTTTGACATTTCGTCACGCATATCAGCGATCCAATAAAATTTGTATCCGTTTCTTCGCAATCGAAGTGCAATCATGTGAGGAGTCAATGGACCAAATGTGGTTAAAACCACATGAAAAGAATTCGTCTTATACAACGAAATGATCTTTTGATAAGCTTTAAAACGCCATATAAACTTGTAATCAAGTGTTATACGCTCCAATAAAGCGATCAGTATCCGGCTCAGACTCCATCTTGAACCTTTCTTTATGCAATAATTCATAAAAGAAGGCGCAGTCAAAGGATCTGTTATATAATGAATTTCACATCCATTCCATAATGCAGTCTTATTTACTTTACCTTCTGTAACTACTGTAACTGAATGCCCTGCCAATTGGAAATATTTAGCGAAAGCTTCAATTCTAAATGAACCTATATGATTGTACGGATAAAATAAATTACTAATAATAAGTACTTTCATAATACTAATATATTGAACAAAGATATAGAAGTAATATTATCTATTTTAAATATGCAACTTTAAGCGAGATATTTCATCCACCACCCTGCAAATATCATCATCCGTCAGTGTAGGACCGGAAGGTAGACAAAGTCCTTTATCAAACAATCTCTCCGATGTCCCGTCCCCATAAAAAGGTGATTGCTTAAACACCGGTTGCAGATGCATCGGTTTCCACAAAGGGCGTGTTTCTATATTTTCATCTGCCAGATGTAACCGGACATCCTCACGGCTAAACCCAGCCTTTTCCGGATCTACCAAAATACAAGTCAACCAGAAATTCGAATTGAAATCTTCCGAAGGATTCTGTTGTACCTCGATACCCGGCATATCCTTCAGCAACTCCGTATACAACCGGTGTATTGCCCTGCGTCGTGCAATATGTTCATCCAATACAAACATCTGTCCCCTACCGATACCCGCACAAATATTACTCATGCGGTAATTATATCCGATACATTCATGTTGGTAATGCGGAGCATTCTCCCTGGCTTGGGTAGCATAGAACATGGTCCGTTTGGCCTGTTCTTCCGTCCGGCAAACCAAAGCACCGCCACCGGAAGTCGTAATCATCTTATTTCCATTGAATGACAAGGCGGCAAATTCTCCAAAAGTACCACATTTTTGTCCTTTGTACGCTGAACCCAAGGCTTCTGCTGCATCTTCCAAAACAGGTATTCCATACAGAGAAGCAATAGCCATAATTTCATCCATCTTTGCAGGCATGCCGTATAGATGAACCGGAATAATTGCTTTCGGAAGTTTTCCTGTTTTACGCAAACGGTCTTTGATCGCTTCTTCCAAAAATAAAGGACTCATATTCCAGGTATCCTGTTCGCTATCTACATAGACCGGAGTAGCTGACTGATATGCTATCGGATTGGCTGAAGCAGCAAAAGTAAAAGACTGGCAGATGACTTCGTTACCTGTTTGCACTCCTAATTCGATAAGCCCCAGGTGAAGGGCGGCTGTACCGGCAGACAACGCGACCACGTGTCGGTCTTCTTTAAGATAGTTCGCTAACTCTTTTTCAAATGCATTTACATTGGGGCCTAAAGGGACAACCCAGTTGGTATCGAAAGCTTCTTTTATGAAGTCTTGCTCACGACCGGACATGTGGGCGAGAGAAAGGTAAATTCGTTTATTCATAAAAAACTATTTTAACAATTCATTTTCAATAAAACTTTACATATCCTTTCCTAACACTGTATATATAATGATCTTAATATCATTCCAAAACGACCAATTATCTAAATACTCTATATTTATTTTTACTTTATCTGGAAATAAGATTTCATCATTATATTTCAGAGGGTTCTCCTGTTCTGCCAACAGTTCTTCTTCATTCCGATATTTCAAACTGGCAGGACCGGTAATACCCGGTTTTAATAGCAACATCCTTCTATCATCACCTTCCAACTTATCGGCATATCCCGGAACATCCGGACGAGGACCAACAAAACTCATATCCCCTATCAGGACATTCCAAAGTTCCGGTAGTTCATCCAACTTATATTTACGTAGTTTTATCCCCAGTGGAGTAATACGGCTCTCACCTTTCACGGAAACGGAACTTCCCGAATGGCTCACAATCATGGAACGGAATTTATACATGATGAACAACCGTCCATGCTGTCCTACCCTTTTTTGCTTGAAAATAACAGGACCACCAGGCATTTTAATTTTAATAAGCAATGTTACAACCAAAAATACAGGAGATAACAAAATCAACCCTATAAAAGACATTATCCTGTCAAAAAATAATTTCATAGATTTATTATATCTGTTTTTTAGGGTATTACAAACTATAAGATCTCCAAGTAGATATTTTTCATTTTAATTCCCCCGAATCTACCCTTATTTTTAATATTTCCCAAAATCAACTGATAAAAGATGCAACCCTTTTTGCTGTTCTATAGGAGGAAGTTTCATATAATTGCCAAAAACCTGTGTCAAATACTCATGCCATTTCTCAGGTACAGGCAAAAAGGTATCTTCAAAAGGAACATACATAGGCTTTCCAAACTTTTTCTTATCAATCACTCCCGTTTTCCATCTTGTCCTGCCATATAAAAATCCCCAATATTTAGTCTCTTGATTATTAAACATTATTGTCTGTTTAATAATGAAATCCCTAATCAGTTTTATTTTCAAAGGAGAGGCCAACAACATCATTGCTCTTTTTTTCAAAGAAGTTTTCCAGTAATGCCTTTCAGCCAATTGATAACACAAATAACATTTACCACAAAAATACTGCCAACGCCCAATGATTGGATTTCCTGATATATTGTCCATCTTAAATACATCCACATAAATGCCAGACATATCTGGATGTATGGAATAACCTTCCACTTCATTCAATACAGTTCCTTTTAGTTTGATTTTTGAATAGTTTAGTGGCCAGTCACGTTCCCCAACCTGTAAAAAATATTTTTCCCGATCCAATTGTTCTTGGCATACAGAAATGAATTTTTCATAATTATCATTGTTCATGATTATATCCAAATCATCATCCCAAGGTATAAAACCTTTATGCCTAATAGCCCCGATGGCAGACCCTCCCAACAAATAATATTGGATATCATTCCTACGACACAGCAAATCTATATCCTTCGCTATATCTAACAACACCTTTTGCAGGTGTAACAAATCCTCAGAAAGATGAAACACGATTTTATCTTCTTCTATCATTACTTAATACATATAGTTACTATTATCATAATTTTATATTTCCATCAAATTATGATATTCTCTAAACTGTTGCATTATATCAGCCATCACAATGCTTTCCACACTCCGCAAGCGAGAAGTATTCAAACGCCGATTAAAGATACAAGACAAAAATTCCTGTATCTCATATCTCAGTCCTGCCCCATCCCATTTGAAAAAAAACTTCTTGTTTTCATTTTGGTTTTCATAACGCAATTCAAAATAATCAGTTTTCCACCAAGGTGCAGGTACATACGCATAACCTTTCGTACCGGATATAACGAGATTTCCTTCAGTTTTTACTCCCAGACCCAATTTAAAAGAACATACAGCTCGTGGATAACGCACCACTCCTCTTGTGTAAATATCAACACCATTCTCAATACGAGAATAAAAATCTACGTTCACATAATTGCACCCTAATAGCTTTACAATAGGAAGCAACGGATAAGAAGCAAGTTCATACATCGAGCCACCTGCCTGAACCACATCAAACTCCCTCAAAGTCCTGTCTTCCCATACTTTTGAAAGAGAAGCTTCAACATCAACAACTTCTCCTATAACACCGCTTTTTATCATTACCATTAAATGGTTGAATGCCGGACAATGAGCCGTTTTATTAGCTTCCATCAATACCAGGTTCCTTCTTTGGGCAAGAGCATATAATTCACGGGCTTCTTTCCCATTCAAAACCAAAGGAGTCTCACAAAGCACGTGTTTACCAGCCAATAAAGCACTTTTTATATTTGCATAATGAGCCAGATGCGGCGTTGCCACATATACAGCATCGACACATTCCAACAATGCATCCAAGGTCTCTGATATTTGAGCAATATTATGTTGCATGAAAAACTCACAACTCCGCTTTGGATCTATATCGAAAACCGCCGTAATTTGCAATCCATTTACATATTGCGCCTCTGAAACAAAACGGTCGGAGATACGCCCTAAACCTACCATTCCCAGTCTTACAACTGGCTGTGTTTCTTTCCGTAAGGATGTAGAAGATATACCCTCAGTGCGCGGAAGATAAACAACCTGACAAAACTCATTCAAATAATCAAAATTTCCAGTCCAATCAGAGCCTATGGCAAATATATCTACATTGTATTTCTGAATATCATCAATCTTCTGCCCAATATAGTCTTCTATGATGATTTTATCCGCAAGACCTGTAGCCTTTACAGCTTCCACACGTTCAAGGACATTATTACGTACATTCAGCTTTCCTCGTTCACGGTCAAAACTGTCGTTGGTTACACCTACTATCAAATAATCACCCAACGATTTCGCCCGTCTCAACAAATTCACATGTCCTTGATGAAGCAAGTCATAAGTGCCATATGTAATAACAACTTTCATGATAGCATAATTTATGAATTACTTCCTAAGTAGTTTTTGAAAGACCCAAGCACGCATTCCGTAAGTCATCATCACCTCCACAACAAATCTACCCGTTACGTTATAGAGAAATAATGGAAATCCAATAACACGTTGTCTCCACATATATATCTGAAGTAAAGCTTCGCTTTTAAAGTATTTCCACCCACCACGCCGGACATACATATCACGTCCCACACGGACATTCACCAATACATCCTCTAGATTCCTAAATTTACAACCATATTGCATCATCCTAATCCAAAGGTAATAGTCTTCATTATAATGCCAATCTTGATAATTGCCTACCTTTAAAACCTCAGACCTCTTAAACATAACTGCCACATGGTTGAAGCCACAACGTCTCTTCATAAAAAGCTTAATCTCCGCATCTGATTGAGGACATATTCTTACACCCACCACATTGTCCGGCCTATCCATAAATTCTGTGATGCTACCACCTACAACAGACAAATTTTCATCCTCTTTAAAACACTGAAGCTGTTTTTCAAACCTATCTGGCAAAGCAATATCGTCACTGTCCATACGAGCTATAAGTTCATTTTTAGCAGCCAATACGCCTATGCGTAATGCATTACCCAAACCTGCATTCTTATCAAGAGGAATTGTACGAATCAACTCTTTTACTTCAAACTCATTCAAGACCAAACTCAAAGATTGTGGTATCGGCCCATCTATTACCACAATCACCTCATCCGGTTTTATAGTCTGGTTAAGTACACTGCTTACAGATATACGAACTTCATCCGGTTTATCATTATGATATACCGACATACATACTGAAAAAGAAAGCATAAAACTTTTATTTGAATGTCCGTGCAATTTATTTTAGCTTAAAAAAACACAATAAATATCATAAACAAGCACAAAATATTCATCGAGTAAACCAAGCCCTACATTTGATTATTAAAGATTTAAAAATACAGGAAAAAGAAGGGAATAAAGTTCAATAAAGACTACAATCATCTAATATTATAAGATCTAATAATAATTTATTTCAATCCTTTTAATAAATCAACAATCTTTGCAGAAGCATTTTGATAATTGTTTCCCCAAAACTGGTCAACCACCCAAGCCCTTTCACTTACCTCATATCCTCCATCAATAATTGATTGCTTAAATGCAGTGTATGTAGAAACTTTCTTGCCTGGTGTATATTGCAAATAGTCATATGCCAAATCACGGCTGTTGCGAATATAAGTATCGTAATCGAAAGGAAAGAGGATCACTTTCTTCCCTTCTATCAAAATATAGTCATAATAAATTGATGAATAATCAGTTATCAAAACATCGGTAAAAGGAAGAAGTGGATATACATCCATACGCTTATCCATTAGTTTAATATTGGAACACGCACTAACCACATCAAAATTCATTCGGGTGGCTGGATGCATTTTCACCAATAAAAGACTTCCTATTGACACAAGCGTTTCATTTAAATCCTCAAAATCTATACCGGACAGTTGCATGAAATCAGTCTGGTCATCACGGAATGTAGGCATGTAAATAAATACTCTTCGATATGATTTTAAGGAATCTATCAGGCAAAGCATTTCAGCACTTTCATACCGGCAAATATACTGATATATTGTTTCCCTATCCTGCATTATAAAATCACATCTGGAATAACCTATTTGCCTAGTTTGGGTAGAAGTCAACGCATAACACTCCGCAAAATGATCGGTCATTAGCTTGGAAGTGGTAATAAATACAGTAGGCTTATCATAATTATAGGGCGTCATCATCCTATTAAACAAGCTATGAGGATTATAAGTAACACTGCCTTTCAATCCCAACTTTTTAATTCCAACCCCGTGCCACAAATTAACCTTGACAGCGGAACCGGAAGTCCAGTAATTGATATCACTCACATTGGAAGAAAATATATAAACTCCAGCAGTCAAGCAATGGAACATACCCTTGATACTCCATTTTTTATATACCTCAAAATCCAGTTTTTTCAGGCATTTCTTTTCTTCATTTGTCCGAGCAATCCAAATGCAGTGTATCTCTTTTTCAAAATGATAATGAAGATATAGGAAAAGATATTTTGAATTGTCGCAGTACCCAGTCTTATTACCGATAACCCATTTACGGCTATTCCTATGAGTAAGAAAAGAGAAAGGATAAATTATATACCCAAAAAACAAATCAGACAAGCGCACCAATATCTCATTCCATTTTCGATTTTGTAAAACCCAAAAAGCAAAATTCCTACTTTTCATTTATCAGATTGATTTAATTTTCACATCTATCACCTGTCCGGTCAAGTCAGACAAAAGTGCTTTGGCTGTAACTATTGCCACGTCTATTGGTTTTAATAAAGTATTGTCCGGCTCCATCCCAAAGTTCTTCACACGCATAGGCGTTTTGGTTCTTTCCGGATTAATGCAATTTACCCGAATATTAAAGCCTACCCACTCCTCTGCTAATGCCTGTACAAAATTCACAGTAGCACATTTCGTAGAAGAATAAATACTATAATCCATACGTCCACGGGTATATGAGCTCGACGTATAGAAAAGTAAATGCCCGTGACTTTTTTGTAAATAAAGGAATGCCTCCTTAGCAACATTCACCATTCCGCGATAATTCACACTGATAGCTTCATCTATCTGTTCATAAGTCATGTGAACCAAAGACTCTTTATACAATAGAGAAGCTGTATCCACCACATAATCAATCTCTCCAACCTGCCCGGCTGCAATCTCCAAGGCATTACGCACATCAACCGCATTTGCCACATTCACATTGTTCAAACTACGACTAAAACCAAATACCTTAGCACCACAATCTTTACAAAGATTCATCAAATCAAAACCAATCCCCGAAGATGCACCGAATATCACAACCTTCTTGCCTCTAAGTTTTTCACGGTCGGACACAGATAACGAATAGTCGTGAAAATTCATCATTCGCAACTGAAACAGCTTTTCTATCAGATAGAAATCCTCCTTATATGTCAATTTCATATTCACATCCTCTCCTGGAACAACAAAAACCGGTTGATTCGGAAGATATTTCAACACCACTCCACAATCGTCTGTCGTAACAAAAGTCGGATCTTTCAAAGCAACACTGTATGCTTCTTTTATTACGCCAAGCCTAAAGCCTTGAGGGGTCTGTCCCCTACGCAACTTTTTTCGTTGAGGAATATGGGTGATTATATTGTTTTCATCTACTTCGATAATTGTATCAGCAGAAGGAATAGCCACATCCACCGCTCCATATTCATCTAAGGCTTCAACCACCTGACTGACAATGTAGGGATTTAATAAAGGACGAACCGCATCATGGAAAATCAACTTACATTCACCCTCAAACTCATAAGCTTTTATTGCAGATAATGATGAAAAATGCCTCTCATTTCCACTCATTAATATCTTCTTTACTTTCCTAAACTGGTTCTTGATTACATACTCCTGAATTTTTACATGATAGGCTTCATTGGCCACTATAGCTATCTCATCTATCAAAGGATGATGCTGAAAAACAGAAATAGTATGTTCTATAACAGTCATTCCTGCCACCTTCAAGAATTGCTTGGGTATTCCCGCATTAAGTCGGCTACCCACGCCTCCAGCCAAAACTACAGCAATATTTTTCATCCGAACAATTTTAAAATTTATAGTTAGGAAAAATTATTTTTGAAACTTTCCTTACCACATAAAAACAAGGTAAATTCCATTTTATTAGCAAAGCTGCTATCCTCAAATTGCGGTTAGATGCCAAATGGGCCGCTGTTTCCAAGTAAGCACGGAAAATGGGATGTGCTTTTATCTTTCTACAATTTTTCCAACCGATAGGATTCCAAAAGGCTATTTTAGGATATTTAAAGAAAGTTGCGTTAGTACACCATTTAAAGGCATGTACCTGCCAAATTTCAGAATTCAAAATATCAACATTATTTGTATCTATAAATACTTGATGCAAATATTCCAATGTTTTAAGTATGTCCGTATCACGCGATGATATATTATTAGTAATACTCTGCAAGTTACTTCTCCTATAATAATACAAAACATCTGGAATTGATATTACTTGCTGTGCATATAAAATGGCATGAACACTAAAAGAAAAATCCTCATAAAGAATTTCTGGAATAAACTTAAGATTATTCTGTATTAAAAAATTCCTAGAAAATGCTTTTAGGCAAACAGTTGCTACTAATTTTCTTTCACCTATAGCTCTTCTCAAGAAATCTTTCCCTAAAAAAACATTTCCCAAACCAACCCACAAGTCCTCAACTGTTGAAGAAGCATTTCCCCAAAAAGATATTCTAGAAAAAGTCACTATATCCAATTGGGGATACTTTTTAACTGCATTTACAATACGTTCTGCCGCATTTAAAGCCACATAATCATCCGAATCAACAAAAAAAACATATTCACCAGTAATCTTCTCCAACCCCGCATTTCGTGCCATTGAGAGTCCTTGGTTTTGCTGGTTCAAAATGCATATCCTTTTATCGACAGCTGCATAGTCCTCCAATATTTGAAGCGAAGTATCCGTAGAGCCATCATTCACAGCTATCACTTCTATATCTTGATAAGTCTGGTTAATCAAAGAGTCCAAACACGGTTTCAAGAATTTCTCCACATTATAAATCGGTACTATAAATGATATTTTCATCTTTCTTATTTTCTATTCTTTTCTTTCAAAAAGTGAATTTCTTGCATTTGGATATAGTATATATTCTCCCTATTGAGATGACGCTTTGGAGTAAAAACAGACTCATAAGGTATATATAAATTATAGAAACGTGTATTTGCCGCATATTCACTCGTGTTTATGGTTTCGTGCTGGAATTTCAACAGCAATAGCAGTATACCAGCAGAAAGTATCCGCAAAAATGAAACCTGCTTTATCCTCCATGACTTCAACAACTCCATACAAACACCTACCAAAGCCAATATTTCAAAAACGGCAAAATAATTAGTAATACGATAAACACCTGAAATAAATGGTGTAACCGAATAAATCAAGATGTTTGCTTTTAAAAATGGAGCAAACTGCATATTCAGACAATTATTTTTCTTCCCTACATGTAATATCAACCACAAAGCTGCAATGTGGATATAATTCAGCACGGCTCCTTTCAGGTCCATCGGACCGCCACTGACATAATTATACAATTTCAGAGCTACTTTCAAAGGCAAATAGAGCAACACTACCGGATTGTCCATTATATAGACGAATAATAATGTGATGAGTATAAATAGAAAGACCACATATTTTGTTCCATTCTGCAAAACAATATACAATAATGGGAAAGGAAATAAAAAGATGGCTGAAGTGTGAATAGAATAAGCTATTACCGCAAATACATAATATACAAAATAATTTCTCTTTTCAATATATTTTACGGATAACAAAAACACACAAACACTAATCGATTCACGCATAATTTCCATATTAAAATAGAAATACATCAACAAAAAATAAAAACATACAGACAAAAACCGGTATGGAGTTCGTCGGGCAATAACATAAAAGAAAGTTATATTTACAATGCTTGCCTGTACGAATTGGAATACCGCAAAATCCGGATATATCAATTTGGAGAAGGCGGTAATTGTATAAAATAAAGGTTCGTATTTTAATTCGGAAAAATCAGTATGTGGAAATGCCGAAAATGTCGGGAACGAATTATAATCATCAAAATAAGATAAAGTATCTCCTCCTACTCTATACCTCAGTCCAGCAATCAGAATTAACAAGACACAAATCAGGATATAATGCAAGTTTACATATTTCCGTGCTTTCTTGATATCAAAAATATAAGCACACAAAAGAATGTAAAAAAAAGCAAACAAATAAATAGACATTGCTCTACTTGATTATAAAAAATATTCAATCCATTTATCTATGGAATATTTAGACAAAACATCTTGATTATATAAAGAGACTTCATGTTGCATAAACCTATCTAATTGCGCCAATGAACACATTGTATCATCTATTATTAACATATTTTTCTCATTATAAAAATCTAATTCTTTAACCCACTTATTGTTTGTCAATAATTTCTTTCCCATAAAGGCCGCTTCTAAAACACGCAATGTAATCCCTACTTGGTTACTTTTGGTTATATCTACAATTACACGAGATTGAGAAATCAATTCGAGAGTCTCCATATAAGAAATGGAACGATGCAGAACTTCCAAGTATTGGGTTGGATAATCCACATCTCTATCGGCTAATAATAAAAATTTCACACAATACCTTTTTTGTACAAGAGCCCCAGCAATCCACTCAAGAAATTGGTATCTTCCTTTATCTTTTCCAATAAAAAAGAAATCATATTTCCCCATAAAATTCTTATCTGGTAAATCCCTAAACACCTGATTTAGTAAGATAATATCATATTTTTGGGCATCCATTTTATCAAATGTGCACAACGTTATACCTTTTCTTTTATAATAAGTTATTTCTTTTTTATGAGACTCTCCTATTGTATTCCATATCCATAAATAAATACGCGACGATTTTACAGTTTTAATGATATACTTGACATCAACGCACTGCATAAAATCCCATAATAAAACTTTGTCATCTTCCTTTATTTTATGAAACACAAAGATATTTTCGCTAGAAAAACGGGCCAATGGACAGAGGTTAACACTGAAAGTTCTTTCAAACCAATATATCACCCGCATAAAGAGAGACAGTTGTAAGTCAGAAATCTGCACCAACTTTATATCTGTTCTTTTCGCCAGTTTTTCCAATATAAAATTCGAAACAGAATAATCTTTATATACAATATACAACATGATTAAAAAACAGAAATATGAGTTGATTATCGCAAATATTTATTTCTCATAAAAAGAAAGCACAAACCATATATACTTCCATAAAACAATACTACAATAAACATTTCTAACACAGATTGAATGCTCCCAAACAAAACGACTACCAGCACATAAATAGCCAAACAAACAACTGTGATTTTAAAGGAATATTCGAACAGCCATTTCAACAAATAAACATTACGCAAATTGTATAACAACAAAACATGCACCAATATTTCCGTTATCAACAAACTTATTGCAGCCCCCATGGCTCCATAATGAGGCATTAGCAGAAAATTCAAAATCAAGCTGCACACAGCCCCCATCACAACACAATTCAAGAACTGCTTCATCCTGTCCATACTCACATAGATGACATATAAACTAAGACCTGATGTAATAATAGTCGGAGCAACAACTCTCATCACCATATCGGCACCAACAAACGCTTTCGAGAAAAAAATGTTACACAGTGGCAATGTCACTAATTCCAACAAAAAGAAAACCGGAATACTGACCAATGATGAATATCTAAACAAATCTTTTATCTTGTCCAGATATTCCTGTTCCATTTGGTTGTGATACAAATAAGCCAATCTAGGCATCATCACGGTTCCTAAAATCCCAATAAAAGTAATACCGATACGTATCAGCCTATTGGGATAGTCATAAATGGCAACTTCTCCCATATCAGACAAGTAACCTAGCATGACTTTATTAAGTGAAAGATATAGCGAAGTGAAAATACTTGGAACAAAAACAAGCATTGCAGGTTTTAATATCCTTTTTAAAGAAAGTCTTAGAGAAAAGAATCGAGGTACAATCTCTAACTTACCCAACTCCAGCCAAAAAATAATATTGCTAAGCAGCAAAACTCCCTGCTGGATAATAATAAACAAAGCCAAGTCTGTCTGTTTCCTCACAAAAACAAAAACGAGCAATGTACCAATAAACTTAATTGCCAAATTACGATATGCAATCAAGTCAAACCGCTCCATACCAGTATATGCCCACGAAAGATCTGTCATGGAAGTAAGAATGACAAGATTAAACAGAAAATAAATGGGATCCTCTTGCACAAGAACCCAGCCATTGTATAAAAGAATGGCTATTGCATTGAAAAAAATCTGGTAAGTTACACATTCAGCAAACTTCTGCTGTTTACTCTCCTTATCATCCCTACACTCGGATATGACCTTAGCACCATAAATGGTTATTCCCAAGTTACCCAATAACACAAAATAACCAGCAATGGCTTGTCCGAAAGAGTTTACACCAAGTGCATCCTTTCCCAGCATCCGTGTGATATACGGCATCAACAACATGTTCAACAATATACTCGATGTTTGAACTGCACCGTTATAAAAAACATTATTTAGAATACGAACCTTTTTCAAAACAAATTATTGATGTTACACTAGTTCAGCTTCTCAGTAAACCAGATGTCTTATTGCAAGCACTCAATTCAAGGTTTACCATCATTCTTCTATTTTACCTCGTTCCAATTCTGAAAGTCCCCTTTTATGCAAACCGATAAAGATTTATCCTATTTATCCAACTTTTCAAACTCCGAATTCTGACTCTTAAACTCAGGAACAAACCCTTTCATTTCTCTTACCATGTCTACAATTTCTACATTCAGAGAAAGATTTGACAAGAGATTGATACATCTCGTAACATCTTGATAGTTATATTCTCTAACATCAGCAATCCGAATTTTTTCATGGAGAGTTTCCTTCGTGTTTTCCTTATGACTCAAAAGCTCCTCGTACAATTTCTCTCCTGGACGTAATCCCGTATACTCTATCTCAATATCCTTTCCAACCTTCATACCTGAAAGTTCTATCATTCGTCGAGCTAAATCAGCAATCTTCACAGGTTGTCCCATATCAAATACAAAGATCTCTCCTCCATTCCCCATCGTACCAGCTTCCAAAACCAATCGACATGCCTCGGGAATAGTCATAAAATAACGAATTATTTCCGGATGGGTTACTGTTACTGGTCCTCCGTTATTAATCTGTTCACGGAAACGAGGTATGACAGAACCATTACTTCCCAAAACATTGCCGAAACGGGTCGTTATAAATTTTGTGCAACCTTGTACTTCACCTTTTATAATAGCCAAACTCAAACTCTGTACATAAATTTCAGCCAAACGTTTACTGCACCCCATAATATTAGTCGGATTCACTGCTTTATCCGTACTAATCATTACAAACTTTTCAACTCCGTACTTTACAGCTGCGTCTGCAACCAACCGAGTCCCGTAAACATTCACCCGTACAGCTTCACAAGGATTCTCCTCCATCAACGGTACATGCTTATAAGCAGCTGCATGAAACACAATATGAGGATGCCAATTGCGAAAAACATAATCCAACCGGTCTCCATTTCGAACATCTCCTATCACAGGTACAAAATTCAAGTGAGGAAATTTATCTTCCAACTCTAAACGCAAATTATGCATCGGAGTTTCAGCCGAATCAAAACAAATCAACTTACAAATAGGAAAATGCGCTAACTGTCGACAAATCTCACTACCAATACTACCTGCTGCACCTGTAACCAGTATCACTTTATTTTCAAGCAAGCAAGCGATCTCCTGCATGTTGATCTGGATTTCTTCACGTCCTAACAAGTCTTCAATTTTTATGTCACGGATAGATCGTTTTATAGCACCGTTATGGACCTCTTCCATCTCAGGAACAACCAAAGTACGCAGAGAGATTTGTTCACAAAAGCGGATCAACCGCTCTTTTTCTTGTTGTATAGTTTTGAGATTTGGAAAAAGTACACCATCTAAAGAAATCCTGTTTACTAATTTCAAAAGATCTTCGCGGGAAGCTATTTGATAGACTGGTAATTCTGCTATACGGAAATTCTTTTTCTGTTTATTGAAAGTGATAAAACCGGTTATACTATAATCTTGCATAAAGATATGCCTTGTAGCAGTTGAAGCGATCATAACACTCTCATCACCGGTTCCATAAACCAATACCCGTTTTCGCTTTTTACCAAGTTGCAACAAAACCATATTATATATGTTCACAATAAAAATACGGAATGTTACCAGCATAAGCATTGTAAGAACACAATCGATAAATAATCCGACCAGATAAACTTTTGGGGTAAAGGAGGTTTTCAAAATCAGAAGTAATATGCATAAAACAACCGATTTCAATATAGCCACTCCCCAAATTCTCCATAAGCCACGCAAAGTAGAATGACGAATAACACGACGATAAACCTTAAAAGTGAAAAAAGCAACTAAACTTCCCACGAAAGAGGCAAAACCTACTTTGACAACATCTTCCTGGGCATAGGAAACTCCTAGAAAAGAAAATATTCCTAACACACCTATCAATGAAACACATAAAGATATGACCAAATCTACACTGAAAATGATCCATCCATTGATATATCTTATTTCTGTAAAACGAGAGAAAAGACGCGGCAAGCCTACATAATGATTATTCATTTCCATTGGAAGAGTATAAATAAAATTAGTTTAGGAATTTTCCAAAAGACATAGGTATGGCTAATAACAGCTTTCGATTAGCCATTACCACCTCCCACGGATTAACAATATCAGGGAACAAAGAACAGATCACCAGAAAGGTGACTATCAAAAGATAGGACATTAATACTAGTTTAGTATGTATACAAAAAAGTTCGTCAGTCACATAGCTGCAACGACGACCATAATAAAAAAAATGATCCCATTTAATCGCCGCAAAAGTATGTATTAATTTTCGAACAAACAAAATACAAAAAAATTCATCACCCCTTGTCCAACAAGGTATAATGAAAAATAAACACTTAAAATTAACATAAAAAGCCACTTGATAAAGGTGATAAAAGAGAATCCTTATTAGCCACTTTTTCCAATATTCACACAAAAAATTCCAGAACCCGCATATATCATAGCATACAGACTTTCAGTCACATACGGTATATAAATCAAATATTAAATCAGCCCCAATAAAAAACATGCCATGTCATAAAACAATTCATTTAATCATTCAAGAAGGCAGACCTGATTAGCCAAAACAAATTATTCTCTATTCATTACTTATTTAATATTTTTTACCAATCGGCAGTTATCTTGCGATTTACAGAAAAACATATTTGGGAGAAGAACTGAAAATTATGGCATCAATCACTTAGATATTTCTTTTTTACGCATTCCAAAGTACTGATATTCAAGATTAAAATAAGGTAAACAGCTTCTAAATCGTGAACGATTCAGGGAGTCTTTTGTTTATTTAGCGAGCTAAACAAAGAACACATACCTCCGCTGAGGTGCAAGAGTAATTACCACCAGCAATAATCCGGTATGTTTTTATGCAAATACATTTTTCGACGGTTACAGTATGTGACTGACGAACATTGTCGTATAACTTAACTTAAAAGAACGCATGATATACCTCTTGATTTTAATAGCCTTTGTAATATCTATTGTCTTTTCGATGCTGATTATTCCACGTATTCTTATCGTGGCTTTGACGAAAAGGTTATTCGATATTCCGGATGAAAGAAAAATACATACAGGAGCTGTCCCCCGGTTGGGAGGAATCTCTTTCGCTCCCATTATTCTGTTTACGCTGGCTTTTATCTCAGCCATCTCTTACCTGGGATACCTGCAAGGTCTGCCGATCCCTCCCAATATCATTTCACATGTCACACCTGATTTTTACCTGCTCACATGCGGGTTGATCCTGCTGTATCTGGCTGGCATTAAAGATGATCTGATCGGATTACATTATTCCACCAAATTTATCATACAGATACTGGCGGCTTCATTATTACCTCTATCTGGGCTATGGCTCAATAACCTGTACGGATTATTCGGTATGCATGAACTGCCGGCATGGCTGGGTATGCCGCTGACAATCTTCGTCATTGTTTTTATTTGCAATGCGATCAACCTGATCGACGGAATAGACGGGCTGGCTTCCGGTTTAAGTGGTGTCTCCCTGATGGTATTAGGGGTATTGTTCCTGCATAACCAGATGTGGACATATGCCACGCTGGCTTTCTCGACATTGGGAGTGTTGATCCCTTTCTTTTATTATAATGTATTCGGGCAGGTCGAACATGGAAGAAAGATATTTATGGGTGATACCGGCAGCCTGACTTTAGGGTATATCCTGGCTTTCCTCTGCATTCGTTATGCTGTGTATAACCCGGAGGTGACACCCTACTCCACCAGTGCGATTCTGGTTGCTTTCTCTACCCTGATCGTACCGATGTTCGATGTGATACGGGTGATGTTGATACGGTTCAGGAGCCATAAGGGGTTGTTCTCGCCGGATAAAAATCATATTCATCACAAATTTCTGAAAATGGGATGCAAACCGCATGGAGCTTTATTATATATACTTGGTATCTCTATATTTTTCAGCGGCTTAAATATCATACTCGCCCCTTTTGCCAATATAAATATTTTATTCTTAGCGGATATTATCCTATGGACAGTTCTTAATCTCTGTCTGGACAAACTTAAATGCATATAGAATTTATTTAACGAAAAGAAATTACTTAAAAGGTTTAATTGAATTATGAAAGCATGTTTTATGGGACTTGGCTACATTGGCCTCCCCACAGCAATTATAGCTGCCGAACACGGCATAGAAGTTATTGGTGTAGACATTAACCCGCAGGTTGTCGATATGACCAATCAAGGTTTAATCCATATCGTGGAACCCGGTTTACAGGAATTATGCCGGAAAGTAGTAACGTCCGGCCATCTGAAGGCTTCGGTAAAACCGGAAACCAGTGATGTATACCTGGTCGTTGTCCCTACCCCGTTCAAAGGAAATCACGAACCGGATATTTCTTATGTGGAAACGGCAACCCGTTCGGTTATCCCCTTGCTGAAGGAAAATGACCTGTTCATCATCGAGTCTACTTCGCCGGTAGGGACAACGGACAAGATGACTGATTTAATTTTCTCCCTCCGTCCGGAGCTGAAAGGGAAAATCTACATTGCTTATTGTCCGGAACGTGTATTACCAGGAAATGTCATTTATGAACTGGTCCATAACGATCGTGTCATCGGTGGGATCAACCCTGAGTCGACAGAGAAAGCGATCGGGTTTTACAGCCGGTTCGTCAAAGGAACCCTGCACAAGACAAATGCTAAAACGGCGGAGATGTGCAAACTGACCGAGAACTCCTCCCGTGACGTACAGATCGCTTTCGCCAACGAACTGTCGCTCATTTGCGACAAGGCCGGCATCAATGTTTGGGAACTGATTGAACTGGCCAACAAGCACCCGAGGGTTCATATCCTGCAACCGGGTTCCGGCGTAGGAGGCCATTGTATTGCCGTCGATCCTTATTTCATTACGGCTGAGTTTCCCTATGAATCGCAATTGATAGCGAAAGCCCGTGAGATCAATAACTACAAGGCTTTCTGGTGTGCCGAAAAAGTAGAGAATGCCATGCTTAAGTTCGAACTGGAACATAACCGGAAACCAGTCGTTGCCATGATGGGACTGGCTTTCAAACCCGATATCGACGATCTGAGGGAATCGCCAGCCAAGTATATCACGACAAAAGTCATGCAAAGCCGTAACAATGCAGATATTCTCGTGGTGGAACCGAATGTTCGTGAGCACAAAATATTCAAACTCACCAACTACAAAGAGGCATACGAAAAAGCCGACATAATCGTCTTCCTGGTGGCTCATAAGGAGTTCAAGGAGTTACCCAGGAAAGAGAATAAAGTGATATTGGATTTTTGCGGGATATATAAAAAATGATGGTTAAATCAAGAACACAAAGAAGCATACAAAACGTTCGGATAGCATTGATTTATTATTTTATCAATCTAATAATCAGCTTTATATCCCGTAAGATCTTCATTGAATATCTGGGAACAGAAATTTTAGGGCTGAACACGACTGTCGTCAATCTCCTTCAATTCTTAAATCTTGCGGAACTTGGTATCGGGGCAGCAATATCCTATACACTCTATCAACCACTAGCAGATAATAATAGAGACAAGATCTGTGAGATAGTTTCAGTACAAGGATACATGTACCGTAAAATTGCAGGATTTGTAATTTTGGGTTCATTTATCCTTATGTGTTTCTTTCCGTTCATTTTTGCCAAAACCCAGCTACCTTTATGGTATGCTTACGGCACATTTTTCGTATTACTAACCAGTTCACTGGCCAGCTACTATTTTAACTATCGTCAGATAGTATTGACTGCCGATCAGAAAGACTACAAAATTACGATCCATGTAAAAAGTATTACCATCATCAAATCCGTTCTACAAATCCTGGCAATAGTTTATTTGTCTGACGGATATGTATGGTGGTTACTTTTGGAATTCATAGCAGTAATTTTTACAACAATCTCCGTAAATCTTCTGCTAAGACGGGAATACCCCTGGTTATCTGCCCGGGTAAAAACAGGTAAAGAGTTAAAAGGAAAATATTCAGAAATCATAAAAAAGACAAAACAACTCTTTTTCCATAAAGTGGGAGGATATGTACTTACCCAAACAAGTCCTTTGATCATATATGCTTACACATCCCTGACACAGGTAGCCGTTTATGGGAACTATATGTTGATCATCATGGGGATTATGGCATTACTTGCCGCCATATTCAACAGCATAGGAGCCGGAGTAGGGAATCTGGTCGCATCAAGTGATAAAGATCATATTCTGAATGTATTCGAAGAATTATTCTGTTCTCGTTTTTTATTTGTTGGAACAGCATGTTACTGTGTTTATCAATTGGCACCCGCTTTTATTACTTTATGGGTCGGGCCGGAATATCAACTAGATAATTTATCGCTGATACTAATGGTTGCAATCATGTATATAAACCTGATCCGTACAGTTGTCGATTCATTTATCAATGCTTATGGCCTATTCCAAGATATCTGGGCACCAATTGCTGAAGCAATATTAAATATAGGACTATCCGTTCTGTTTGGATATTGGTGGGGAATACCAGGCATACTTTGCGGTGTCTTGATCAGTTTACTTCTGATCGTTTTTACCTGGAAACCTATATTCCTGTTCCGAAAGGGATTCAAGACTTCCATTAGCAATTATATTTACTTATATATCAAATCAATTATATCGTTACTATTTACAACGGTTATAGTACTCTATATTTCCAACTATATCGACCTTAACCCCGCTTCTTCTTATATTAACTTTATATTGTATGCATCATTGACCGGAAGCTTGTATCTCATTCTTTTACTGATACCGCTATATCTTTTTAATAAAGGAACCAGAGATTTTGTAAAAAGAATCACACACATAAAACTGTATCCCTTCGATCGATTTTAACCATGTACCTATATCTGATTTTCATACTATTGCTTGCCGGTAGTTTTCTCGAAATCTTCGACAGCAAAAGACAAGGGACGGCTCAAATTATTTATTATCTTACACTCTCTATCCTATTCCTGTTATCTTTTCTCAGAAGGGAAAGAGGCACCGATTGGAGTGGATATTATGACTATTTCAGTAATATATATGACCTTGATTTTTCCAACAATTTCGAAAACGGATTCATATTTCTGAATTATTGTATCCATTACCTGTTCAACAGCTACACTGTTCTATTATTTATTTTAGCTGCTATACAATATTTTTTTATATCGAAAGCTATCCGGTATTTATCCATATATCCTGTATTAAGTCTGCTTTGCTATTTTTCTGTCACAAAAGGAGGGATATTCTTTGTACGACAATATATAGCCCTGGCAATTCTGATGTATTCCATCAGGTATGTAATAGAAAAAAAAATATATATGTTCCTTTTTGCTGTTATTATAGCTTGCATGATCCATCGTACAGCGTTACTATTTCTACCGGTGTATTTCATCTTCGATAAAGACATTAAAATAAAATATTATATAATTATATTGCTGGTACTAATACCGATGGCTTTTTATATATCAACAGTTTTTGATTCTATCAGCACAGGTTTGGTCAACTCGATCATTGAAAATAAGATCAATAACTATATTGATAAAAGCGCTTCCGGAGAAACTTATGGAGTAGAATTATCCAAATCAACTATACTAATCAGGGGAGTAATAAAACGGGGATTTATCATTTTGCTATATTTTCTGTTTATGAGAGAAGAACTATCAAATAATAATATCACACGGGGACTATTCAATATATATATTTTCGGAACCTGCTTATACATATTGCTTACTCCCCTATCAGAACAACTAAGCCGGGTTTGTCTGTATTTTGATATATTCGATATTTTCCTGTTCCCACTATTACTGGAGAAGCAAGAAAGATGGAATAAATTATTATTCTTCAGCCTGATAATAACATTTTCATTCATCAGATTACATAGTTCTATCGAACTTCGAAAAGAATTATTTATTCCTTATAAGTCTATATTCAACAAAGAACAAATCGTAGAAATCGGTTAAAATAACATCTAATGAAAGTATTATATATTTCAAGAGTCAATCCTTTTATCAATGGAGGAGGTCCTTTCGCTTCAAGAGCCTACATTGATGCCTTTATGGAACTATCGGAACATTTCACATTAATGATCGCCGATAACTGTATCGTACCTGATAATTATAAACAATCGGCCGATATTGTATATGTCCCCAAACGTCCTTTCAAGGAAAAGTTATTGTTCCCATTTACTGGCAGGCTACATCGTTTTATTCCTTTTATCTATGATTATTGGCAAAACATAAATGAAGATAGGTTCGATACAGTTGTCTTAAATGGAGGTGTACTGGCAGGAGACATGGTAGATTTTTTCAAAAGTAAAAAGTTAAAAGTGATAACTATTCACCATAATGTAGAACGCCGGTACCACAAAGATAACAAGACTATTGAATCTTTTGGCGGATTGTATGCCGGCTATATAAACAAAAATGAAAAAAAGGCTTTATTAAACAGCGATTTGAACCTATCTATCAGTAATGATGACATTCAGGAGTTCAAAGATATATATGATTTGCCTGAAAATATCCGGGTGAAATACCTCGGATGCTTCGAGAATAAAGAAAGAAGGACAGAAAATATCCTTTTGCAACCGGACAATTGCACATTAGCCATAACCGGGAGTTTGCACGACTATCAGACAGAAGACGGTATAACCCACTTTCTGAAAGAACTTTATACACCGATTATCAGCAAATATCCGGATATCAATATTATAATAGCCGGCAGAAACCCCGGAAAAAAACTAATAGAAAAATGTAAACGCTCTAATATAGAACTGATAGCTAATCCGGAAAATATGGATGCAGTTATAAAAAAATCATCCGTCTATATAGCTCCGGCACGGTTGGGTAGCGGACTTAAACTACGTGTCATGGATGGATTAAGAAACGGTAAAGCCATACTGACTCATCCTACTTCAGCAAAGGGTTACGATCTTTTTCATAACAAAGACTATTTTAAACAATATCATTCCGTAGAAGACTTTATGGAAAAATTGGATTATTTATTAAACAATCAGTTTAATCCTCTCTGTATCAAAACAGACTATGAGAAATATTTTTCATTCCCAAGTGGATTGAAAAGGCTTAAAGTAATATTAAATGAAGAATTGAATAATGAAAGTACTATATATAAATCCTAATATAAATCATCACAAATTACCCTTTTATGATGCATTGAGAAATATCTATGGTCAGGATAATGTTATTTATGCGACTCCTTTGATTCATGAAGAAAATCGAATAAAAATGGGATTTGACAGTTACCAGCAAGAAAATTGGCTTTATCACATACAGCCTTCTAATTTTACTGAATTTTCAAACCTTTTTTACGAAGCGGATATAGTCCTATGCAGTATAAGAGATTATTATCGGTTAATGGAGAAACGTTTACAAAGCGGTAAACTGACATTCTATTTTTCAGAACGATGGTTTAAGGAAGGGATTGGGAAATTTCGTTTACTGCATCCTAAAATTCTCAATCTTGTATACCAATTTAGAAAATTATCTACTTATCCGAATTTCTTCTATTTGGCACAAGGAGAGTATGCCGCATATGATTTTAATTATCTGGGTATTTGTAAGAATCGCATTTTCAGTTTCGGATATTTTACATCTATCAATCAAACAGTTAGAGGTAACCATTTGCTTCCAAAAGAGAAAATTAACCTATTATGGTGCGGAAGGATGCTAAAATTGAAAAGGGTCGATTTATTAATCAAAGCATTCTGTGATCTGCAAAAGAAAAATAACAACATTCATTTAACCCTCGTTGGCAATGGTCCTGCTTCTAAATGTTTAATAAAATATTTACATAAACATGCCCTCCCTTCAAATTATACGCTATATGATTTCCTTCCGGTTACCGAAGTTCGATATTTGATGCAGCAGGCTGATATATATGTACTACCGAGTAACGGACATGAAGGATGGGGGGCCGTCATCAATGAAGCAATGGCAGAATCATGTGCAATAGTAGGAAGCAACAAGATTGGCGCCGTCAAAAGCATGTTGTCTCATGGCATAAATGCGATGATTTTTCCGTCAGGGAATCTACAGGCACTAAAAGAATGTATATCATCCCTAACAGGTGATCCTATACTATTGGCTAAGTTAAAAAAAGAGTCCAACGCATTAGTTAACAATCTTTGGTCTGCTTCTACCGCTGCTTTCAGATTCTCTATGGTCGTTGATGCCATATTGAATAAGGAGGATTATAATATATATCGAGAAGGTGTAATGAAATTATTAAAGTATGATAGTAATAAGATTATATAGGATCGGAAATTTACTGCATAGAAAATCATGGTTCAGATTAGCTAAGCTGGTATCTTACTTAAATCGGTTTTTGTTTGCTGTATGGCTACCTTCTTCCGCAAAGATTGGCCGTAATTTCAAGCTTGGATATGGCGGGCTAGGCGTTGTTATTCATAAAGACGCTATAATCGGAGATAATGTTTTAATTGCCCAGAATGTAACAATAGGGAGAAATTTTGGTGATAAAAAAGTACCTGTCATAGGTAATGATGTTTATGTAGGTACAGGCTCTGTTATTTTTGGAGAGATAACCATTGGAAATAATGTCATTATTGGTTCCAATACATTAGTCAATAAAAGCATACCTGATAATACGACAGTTGTAGGTAACCCGATGAAGATTATTCAAAGTAACCGTATCAAAAAATATTATGAATTAGACACCAAAACAGATCCATGTAAAAAAACAGTTTTGAAGAATCATTAAATGAGACATCTTATATTATACTATAATACAATACGTTTTCTAAAGTTCAAACAACTATTCTTTCAGCTTTGGTACAGAGGTAAACGATTGGTATGGAAAACATTCCGATTTCGATATTCTTTTGATCATACTAAAGAAGGATTTCCTTTACATATTATAGATTTCATACATAAATATATTAGTGCAGAAGGGATAAATTCTTTTCACTTTTTAAACAAAACCTCTGAATTTACAATTTGGGATGACGAACGACATGGAAAATTATGGTCATACAATTTGAATTATATGGATTTTCTTCTTCAAGACAATTTATCTTTACAGAAGAAATTTTATTGGATCAATAAATTTATAATTGATTTAAAATCTAACAAGAATGGATTAGAACCGTATCCTATAGCCCTGCGTGGTGTAAACTGGATAAAGTTTTTTTCCAAATATTATCTATTAATTCCTCCCGAAAACACAAAAAATTGGAATACATCGTTATATAACCAATATAGAATTTTATCTGATAACCTTGAATATCACTTATTAGGCAACCATTTATTAGAAGATGCATTTTCTTTGTTGTGGGCCGCACTTTATTTTAAAGACAACTTTTTTTATGAACAGGCCACACAATTATTATATAGTGAATTGGAAGAACAAATACTTCCTGATGGTGCACATTATGAACTAACTCCGATGTACCATGAAATATTGCTGGACCGTTTACTTGATTGCATCAATGCCGCTAAATATAATATGCGGTTCGATCAACAGAAATACATTGTAAAATATATGGAATCAAAAGCTATAAAAATGCTCGGATGGCTAGAAGCTATCATCTATACTGATGGTTCCATGCCTTTATTCAATGACAGCACCTATGGTGTAGCTCCAATAGCCAGGGATTTGTTTCTGTATGCTAAACGACTGGGATTAACCTGGTCAAAAGAAAATTTGAAGGAATCCGGTTATCGAAAATTTGAATCTTCCGGATTTGAAATGGTACTGGATGTCGGTAATATCGGTCCGGACTACATTCCCGGACATGCTCATGCCGACACTTTCAACTATGAATTACGGATTGATGGGAAACCTTTCATCATCGACTCTGGTATCTCGACCTACGAGAAAAATGTACGGCGACAATATGAACGTGAGACACAGGCGCATAATACGGTTCGGGTTGCAGGTCAAAGCTCCAGCAATGTCTGGGGAGGTTTCCGGGTTGCCCAACGGGCTAAAATCACTTACCTGAAAGAAGAGCGTAACAGTATCACTACCCGCCATAACGGATTCAGGCAACTGGGTGTCGAACACCAACGACGATTTAATATGAAAAACCGGGAGATTACGATTGAAGACCAACTTATACCCGCCAAAGGAGCAAAAGGGATCAACTATATACATCTACATCCCGATGTCACGATTCTATCGGTCAATACGGATTCAGTAAAGACAGACCGTGGAACCATCTCCTTCTCCGGGGCGGACAAAGTATGGATTGAATCCTGTGAGATCGCTTTTGAATATAATAAACTGATTCCGACAAAAAAAATATGCCTGGCTTTTATCAACCAAATGCAATATACAATCAGGCATAACATCCAATAAACATTTATCATTAATGAAAATCTTATTTTTAACTGATAATTTTCCGCCGGAAGTGAATGCGCCGGCTACCCGGACTTACGAACATTGTAAAGAATGGGTAAAACAAGGGGAAGAAGTCACCGTCATCACCTGTACTCCTAATTTTCCTCAGGGAAAAGTATATACAGGATACCGTAACCGCCTCTATCAAAAAGAAATAATGGATGGTATCCGTGTAATACGGGTATGGAGTTACATCACGGCAAACGAAGGTTTTCTGAAACGGACACTCGACTATATCAGTTTCTCCGTTACTTCTTTCTTTGCCGGGTTATTTCAACAGGCAGATACAATCATTGCCACCTCCCCCCAATTTTTCACAGCCTTGTCGGGACGTACCCTTTCTTTCTGGAAAAGAAAACCCTGGATCATGGAAGTCCGCGATCTATGGCCCGAATCCATCAAAACAGTCGGTGCCATGAAAGAAAATCCTATAATCCGCTTTCTGGAATGGGAGGAAAAAAGATGTTACCGCTCTGCCAAAAAAATCATCGTTGTAACGGACTCATTCAAAAAGAGGTTAAGCGAAAAAGGAATCCCTCTCCAAAAGATAGAAGTTATAAAAAACGGGGTAAACAGGGAATTGTTCACTCCCATGTCTAAAGATCAAGTATTACTTGAACAGCTGAATTTAAAAGATAAAAAAATCATCGGTTATATCGGCACTCACGGAATGGCTCACAAACTGGATTTTATCCTTGAATGTGCGGCTGGGATGGAGGGGAAAAACAACTATCACTTCCTGTTCCTGGGAGCCGGAGCCGAGAAGAGTAAACTGCTGAAACTAAAGGATGACTTAGGAATCAAAAATGTTACGATGCTCGATCCGGTATCCAAGCAGGATGTAAAAAGATACATTTCCATCCTTGATGTTGCATTGATCAATTTGCGTAAATCAAATTTATTCACGACAGTCATTCCTTCAAAAATCTTTGAAAATGCAGGCATGGAAATACCTATCCTGATGGGAGTGGACGGAGAGGCACGTCAGATAGTCGAGTCGTACAAAGCCGGATTATGCTTCGAACCCGAATCAAAAGAAGACTTCGAGCGTCAACTCGACAGACTCCTCTCCGATCCTATCCTATATAAACAATGTAAAGCCGGATGCAGAAAACTTGCACACGATTTTGACAGAAAAGTACTCGCCGGACAAATGCTGAATATAATAAAAGAAACAAAATGAAAAAGATTATGCTAGTCTTCGGCACACGTCCCGAAGCAATAAAAATGGCTCCGTTAATCAAAGAATTTCAGAAACATCCTCATCTGTTCCAAACAGTCGTTTGTGTTACCGGACAACACCGGGAGATGTTGGACCAGGTCCTTCGCATCTTTGACATACATCCTGATTATGACTTGAATATTATGAAGCAGGGACAGGACCTGTATGACGTTACAGCCCGCGTACTTACCGGAATGAGAGATGTGCTGAAAGAATTCCGTCCCGATCTGGTGCTGGTACACGGCGACACAACCACGTCGACAGCGGCAGCACTGGCTGCCTTTTACCAGCAGATACCGGTCGGACATATAGAAGCCGGATTACGGACACACAATATATACAGTCCCTGGCCGGAAGAAATGAACCGGCAACTGACGGGTAGAATAGCATCTTATCACTTCGCTCCGACAGCCTTAAGCAAAAAAAATCTATTGGAGGAAGGAATAGATGAGAAGCTGATTACAGTAACAGGCAACACTGTCATAGATGCCTTGTATCACGTAGTCTCAGAAATAAAAAACAAGGATGAACTGAAGCAACTACTTGCCAGTGAACTGGAAAAGTCCGGTTATAAAACCTCCCGCCTGTCAGAACAAAGTAACCGGAAATTGGTTTTAATCACAGGTCATCGCCGGGAAAACTTCGGTAACGGTTTTATTTCTATGTGTAAAGCGCTCAAAACATTAGCAATCAAATACCCGGAGATAGACTTTGTCTATCCGATGCACCTTAATCCGAACGTCAGGAAACCGATAAAGAGTGTGTTTGGAGATATCCGTCTGCCAAATCTATTCTTCATCGAACCATTGGAATATCTGCCATTCGTCTACCTGATGGAACAGTCTGCTATTGTATTGACGGATAGCGGCGGTATTCAGGAAGAAGCACCCGGACTGGGAAAACCGGTCCTGGTAATGCGCGATACCACTGAACGTCCGGAAGCGTTAGACGCCGGAACTGTAAAATTGGTAGGAACAGATTTTATCAGGATACTCGATGAAACATCCCGATTAATTGAGGATAAAAAATATTACGACCAAATGAGTAAAGCCGTGAATCCTTATGGAGACGGTTTGGCTTGCCAACGAATTGTTACTAAAATAAAAGAGATTTTATGAAGACTTTAAACAAATGCATCCTTTGTTTCTTTTGCTCATTGTACTCTATCCTGGCAATAGCCCAGGTTCCGCAGGAGTTACTTGATAAGGCCAAGGCTGCCGGCATGACAGAAGAACAGATACAACAGGAAATTACCAAACGTTTAAACAGTAGCGGGACGAAACAGTCAGTAATCCCGGCCAGCGAACAACCGGTAACCGACCGGATCATGATAACAAATGAGATCCCTCCTATCGACATACAACGGAAAGATAACACCTCTGAAGACAGTCTAAAAAACCAGGTCTTCGGTCGTGAGATATTTTCCAATAAAAACCTGTCTTTCGAACCGAATATGAATATGCCTACTCCCAGAAATTATCCATTGTCAGCCGGTGATGAAGTACTTATTGATGTATGGGGAGATTCGGAGTTAAATCTGAAGCTGACTTTATCACCCGAAGGAACGATCATCATCCCCAATGTAGGGCCAGTCGCTTTAAGCGGGCTGACAATCGAAGAAGCAGAAAACCGGATCAAGCAGGAGTTGGGAAAAATCATGTGGAACCTGGTAGACGGAAAAGAACCTAATACATTTGTTTCGGTCGGACTAGGGAAAATCCGGAGTATTAAAGTAAATATTGTAGGAGAAGCGGTTGCACCGGGTACCTACACCTTATCTTCGCTAGCCTCCTTGTTCAATGCTTTATACGCAGCAGGTGGAGTGAACGACATCGGTTCCCTCCGTAATATCCGGGTATATCGTAACAATAAGGAAATAGCCAATCTGGATGTATACGATTATCTGCTTAACGGAAAATATGATACCAATATCCGGTTGGAAGACAATGATATGATTATTATCGAACCCTACGAGCAACTGGTTAACACACACGGGAAAATAAAACGTAACCGTACATTCGAACTCCGTAAAGGAGAGACATTGGAAGACCTGCTGAAAATGGCAGGGGGACTCACCGGAGACGCTTTTACAGAAGACGTGACAATCAAACGGAAATCTGGTTCCCGTTATCAGATTGCTACCGTAACCGCTGAAGAATTTCCTACATTTGTCCTTCAGGACGGCGACTCCCTGTTAGTAGACTCCGTAATCCCCTTTTATGACAACCGGATCACGATTACCGGTTCTGTATGGCGTCCCGGAGAATATGAATTAAGCCCGAAAGTTCATACCGTCAAACAATTGATCAAACAGGCGGCTGGGCTAAAAGGAGATGAATTTATAGGCAGGGCGCATCTTACCCGTCTGAATCCCGACTTCACCAGTACGGTTATTGCCATAGATATACAAGGTATAATGAACGGGGAAATCCCGGACATGGAATTACAGAAAGAAGACAAATTATATATACCTTCTTTATTTGAACTCCGGGAACCTTATACCGTCAAAGTCGGCGGAGCAGTCAACAATCCGGACACAGTTATCCCTTTCAGCAAAAATATGACGGTGGAAGATGCCATCATTCTTGCCGGAGGACTACAGGAATCCGCCTCGACGATCAATGTTGAAGTAGCCCGCCGGATCAAGGATCCTACGGCTGATAAAAGTACGAACCTGGTTTCCAAAGTATATACTGTTGCATTGAGCGATGAACTGCAACTGCCATCCAAATCATCCGGGGCCCATGCTGATACACTTTTTACTCTTGAACCGTTCGACGAAGTTTTTGTCCGTTTCTCTCCGGGATATGAAAAACAGGAAGTCGTAAAAGTAAATGGGGAAGTCACTTTTGCCGGTGACTATGCTTTACCTTATAAAAACACACGCCTGAGTGATATTATCGCTCAATCGGGAGGAGTAACTCCGGATGCTTATGTGAGAGGAGCTAGTTTAAAACGCCAGTTGACGGAAGATGAAATCCGCCAGGTGGAAACATTGTTGCAACTAAGTAATAACAACAAGCAGAGTAAGGATTCTATCGCCTTGTCGCTTACCAATATAAAGAACTATTCTGTCGGAATCGATTTACAACAGGCACTTACCCACCCGAAAAGTACCTATGACCTGGTTCTCCGTGACGGGGATATCATTTATATACCTCAGTTACAGAGTACAGTGAAAATCAGCGGGGCCGTTACTTATCCGAACAGTATCACATATACCAAAGGAATGTCCGTCCGCGATTGCCTGTCACAGGCCGGAGGATATAACGATACTTCCCGCAAATATCCGATTGTAATTTATATGAACGGAAAAGTAGCGACCACCCGTAAAGTTGGTATTTTCTTTAAACGTTATCCAAAGATCGAGCCGGGTTGTGAAATAGTCGTTCCAAGTAAAAGCCAACGCGACAGAAGGGCGAACCTGGCTGAAATACTCAGCATCACAAGTTCTACGACTTCTATCGCTGCCATGTTGACTTCATTGATAAATTCTCTCAAATAAACTTTGTAGTAAAGGATGATAAACAAGAGTGAAAAAAAGACTGATAAGACAGAATTGGATATAGATATTATAGCCGTTATACAGTTCTTATGGTCAAAAAGAAAACTATTTCTGAAAAGTAGCGGAATAGCGGTGATTATAGGACTTGTCATTGCATTCAGTATCCCGAAAGAATACACCACAACCGTCAAACTGATGCCCGAAACAAACAATACGGCAAGTAAGATGGGGAATCTCGGAGGACTGGCAGCCATGGCTGGAATAGATATAAACAGCGGAAACAGCCAGGATGCTATTTCACCCGAAGTTTATCCGGATATTGTTCACAGTACTCCGTTTCTTCTGGAACTTTTCCCTCAGGAAGTAACGAATAAGAAGAAAACGTTGAAAATGTCTCTGTTCAATTATCTGAAAGGACATCAGAAAGAGGCATGGTGGAATCTGATCATACAAGCCCCACTGAAAGGTATCTCCTATCTCATCGAAATGCTGGGAGATGAAGATCACCAGCCAGACAAGATAGATCCTTTTTTTCTTACCAAAGAGCAAAAAGATATCATAAAGAAATTACAGGAACGGATATCGATCTTTGTAGATAAGAAAACGCAGGTAGTAACCGTTTCCGTTCGAATGCAGGATCCGGTTATCTCAGCACGAGTAACGGATAATGTAGTGGAAAAATTAAAAAAATATATAACCAACTACCGGACACAAAAAGCAAAAAAAGATCTGGAATTTACAGAGAAAGTACTAAAAGAGGCTCAGGATGCCTACTATAAAGCCCAACAAACGTATGCCGCATTTGAAGACGGTAATAAAAATATCGTTTCAGCCAGTTACCGGACAGAGTTAGAACGGTTGAAAAATGAGATGACACTGACATTCAATGTCTATAACACATTAGCGCAAAAACAGGAACAGGATAAATTGCGGGTACAGGAACAAACACCTGTCTATACCATTATAGAACCTGCTTCCGTCCCCCTGAAAGCTTCAACACCTAAAAAAGTACTGATCCTTATCGGTTGTATTTTTCTTGACTTGATAGCAATAAGCGGATATGTACTGATCAGAGACAGGCAAATATTCTGATCAGTACATATTCTTGTAGTCGGAGTTACGACCGGCTGATCTGCAACCCCTTATCGGAAAGGCTCATCTCAACGAAACGGGCATTCGGATTATGCGGCGAAGCAGTCAGCTGCCTGCGTATTTGTAAGGCCGCATCCGGATCTTTAGCGACGATATACAGATAACCGCCTCCACCTGCTCCGGGTAATTTATATCCCAAGGCATACTCTTTAATCTGGGTGATAAGTGCCTCTACTGCCGGAGGATTTGTTCCGGAATCGAGTGCTTTCTTTTGTTCCCAGGTCTTTGCGATAAGTTTGCCGTAGGTTTCAAAATTACCGCACTGGATGGCTTCAAACATATCCAGGGCATGTGTTTTCATTTCTGAGAGCAGGTGGAGATGGGTCCCACTGTTCAGGAACATCCCTTGCACGATCTCAGCCAGGATATTTTTTGCCGTACGGGTTATACCGGTATAATAAAGTAAATGACAGCCCTGATATTGCGAGTCTGTAAACAAATATTCCGGCAACCAGCGCACGGAAGGATTCTGGTTGAATCCCTCTCCTGTTTGTAAAAGTTTCAGACCGTGCAATACTCCGCCATACTGATCCTGCCAGCCTCCGCCGGTTGTCAGCAATTGTTCCAGTATCAATGTGCGGTATCCAATCTTACTTTTATCCCAGGCCAGACCGCAAAAATCAGAGATTGCCCCCAGAACCGTCGCTGCCAGGATAGAACTGGTACCAAGTCCGGAACCGGCAGGAATAGCCGCCAGTAAAGTTACCTCCAACCCGCAACCGAAACTCTTCAACTGATCTTCCAGCGAAGGGTAATGCTCTGCTGAAAATTCCGGGACAAAGCCGGCAAGTGCTAACGCTGCTTTCGGTATAGAGAAAGGAGAACCGATCTTTTTATAATCATGCAATTCATCCCAGGTTGAAACAACCTCCATAGCCCCCAGGTCTATGGAACGTAAAATAATTTTATATTCTTTCGATGGCTTGACATATACTTGCAACGGTGGCTGGCCATTCAGTTCGATAGCTACATTAACCACGTTTCCCCCGGCATACATACAGTAAGGAGGTGTGTCAGTCCATCCGCCAGCCAGGTCGATACGTACCGGACTACGTCCCCAAACAATCTGATCGCGATAGACATTCAGGAAAGGAGATTGCTTTTCACGGGAAACAGACCCGATCAGTCCTTCTCTCAACAATGAAAAAGCATCCTGTTGTTCCTCTTCATAAGGCTTCCCTTCCAGTTGCAATACACGAGCCCGGAACATCCGGTTATGTATCCGTTTCATTAAAGGAACTTCAGAGGAAAGCGCCTCAGGTAAAGCCAGATTTCCACCGGCAAATTCACGTGCAGCATCAGCAAGGTCCAACTGATAGAAGACACTTTTCTCGTGATTAGCGGCCAGCATCGGCCAGTTGGCATAACGGAACTTTTCACGTTGGGCAAACAACCGATCCAGATTCGCATAATCAGATAATTCATTCGCCGACATTTTCCGGGAAGTTTCCCATATCTTACGGCCATTTTCCAGTCCGAGTTCGGAAATCATCCAGCGTATTACCAGTCCTAATTCGTCCACATTTTTACAAACGGGGAACAACGGGGCATTCTGTAAATCATCAAAAGGTTCGAATGTTACTCCCCTATCCTTTCCCCATTGAATGACAGGACATCCCATGAAAAGCGTTTTCTCATCGTCAGATGCTCCTTTAAACGGATCATTAAAACCATAAGGACGTGCAGCCCAGTCTTGCTCACCGACCGGAACGACATCGATACAAACACCGGAGGGCAGATCCAATTCCCAGTTATTTGCCGGGACACCGGTTATTATATGGCGGTTATCCAGTTTCCAATTCTTTCCTATATAACTGTTTTCAATCCATAGCTCAGAGTTCTCGGCTGTCAGCGTCAAATCGATAGCTGCATTCTGCACGAACATGGCCGGGTGAGGTTTAACCTTCCGGTGCATAATTGCCCGCTGGTCACGTACCAGATTCTGAACGGCTAGTGTGGAAGAGATCAGTTCACGACTTGTGCCATAATGGTAAAACTCTCCTCCTTCCAAAGGTAAAATAGCCACACTTAACTGATTCAGTTCAGTATCGGCAATACGGGGATGTTCTCCCAATGCCAGTCCAAATTCAGAATACAGATCGTAAGATTTCATAGTCTTCCCGTCGGCTGTATAAGAATGTTTCATCAGCAACTCCATTGCCCGGTCGCTAAGTAACCAAACCCCTATATCCATCAGGAAAAGATGTGTCTGTGCCAACTTCCCCAAATCATCCAAAGAAGGCTTCTGAAGCATAAAGTCCAGTTTATCGGGCGTCTGCCGGTCCGACACGAATACACCATGGTTGGTAGCCTGGGCAGGATCGACCCACAATCCGTAACAAACAACATCCACCTCCGGAATATCCTGTAACGGCTCACTGTTTCTTATATACACATCACCACTGGCAATCAGGGTATGGAGTGAATCCGGCGCTTTATGCATGATCTCCTCATATAAAGGAAGTTGCAGGGATAGCAGATTTTGTGATAACTTTTGCCCTCTCGCCCATCTGAAAACAGGTATCGGAGTCAAAATCTTTCCCGACGGGGCATATCCAGGTAACCGCCGGCTTTGACCTCCGGCATGCAACAAAATTCTTTTTTCTTTTGCCAGCCATTCCTTTACAGGTATTTGAGGTGCTTCATTTTGCCGGCATGCTTCGATCAACCAGGTTGTACCACCACCGGAACCAAGCCGTGCCCCTACCGGGTCGGAAGTACAAAACCATTCATCCACATTTACTTTCGCTATCTTGTGGAAACTATTCACCAAATTGGGCGGTAACGATAATAATTTCTTCATATTTATATATGTATCAGGAAACGATGAAATCATTCCTGCCTAGTTATTCTATCTTTATCACAAAAGTAGTTTTTCCTTCCATTATGATCACACGTAAGTTAAATTTTAATTTAATTTTACCATTCAATATGCCATTGGTTTAAATTATTATATTCATATTTGTAGTGAAAAGCAACTTACATATCCAGTTGACGATAAAAAACGTTGGTTTTTACTAATCACCCCCTATCATTTAGTTTTCTAACGTATCTTTAGTTATTCATTTAATATTCAATTGTATGATATACGGTTATGTAAGAGTCAGTACGGATAAGCAGAGTACTGAAAATCAGCGATTTGAAATTGAAAAGTTCGCAAAAGCCAAAAGCATGCGTATTGATCGCTGGGTAGAAGAAACAATCAGTGGAACAACAGATGTTGCAGAACGGCAACTAGGACGGTTAATCAAGCAAATCCGTAAAGGAGACATCTTGATTACAACTGAGTTATCCCGTTTAGGTCGTAACCTGATGCAGGTTATGAGCTTCCTCCATCAATGCATGGAGAGAGACATTTTCGTGATAACAGTAAAAGAACGCTATGAGTTGGGAAACAACATCAACAGCAAAATCCTGGCCTTTGCTTTCAGCCTGAGTGCCGAGATAGAACGTAACCTGATTTCTCAACGTACAAAAGAAGCGTTGGCACGAAAGAAAAAAGAAGGGACAAAACTAGGTCGTCCCAAGGGGGGAAAGTCGGAACAGTACAAACTGTCCGGTAAAGAAAATCTCATTCGTAAACTTCTGGAAGAAAAGAAAACCAGATTGTACATCAGTAAAAAGTTAGGAGTAAACAGACAAACTTTAAGAGATTTCATGAGGATGAACCCGGAGTTAGACTGATTATAGAAATATTAAGTTTTTTGTCGCCCGAAGAACATGTGTCCCAATTGTTAAACAATGCAATCCAGGTGAATAAAATCTAAGCTAAATTGTTTATTTATAGTTGTTTGTTCTAAATACATAAGAAAAATGTGTATTGAAACATCTAATATTAATACTGTTTGTGTTCTGAAGGAATATTTTATCCACCATTACACTCTCATTATGAAAACATTAGATACAATTATCGATCAACAAAAAATTAATTTTTAATGATTCACATATCAGAAGCAAATAACAGGCCGTCTTCGGACAAGACAGACATTTTTTTGAGAATAAAAAAGAGATTGTAAAAATTACACCAAGAGAAAAAATTCAAGGAATAAAGTGATATGGATATAAGTATTTAAGTTAAAAGCTAAAAAGTTATTCTATTAGGCGCAGCAAGGAATAGAAAGAACAAGAACTCTGGGATTCTACTTTAGTAAATAATTACTTGTGTATTGAGAAAACTTCATTTTTTCATCTCACTTTTACACATTATTATACTATAAATTAACTAATTGTGAATAAATATACTATCTTTGGGATAAATTGCGCTAGTAGAAATATTCGTTGAACCTTATAAAAAGAAAAAAGTATGGAAAGAACACTTGTTATATTAAAACCATGCACCATCCAGCGAGGTCTGATTGGTGAAATAATTGCCCGTTTTGAAAAAAAGGGATTGATATTGGAAGGCATGAAAATGACCTGGTTGACGGATGAGATTTTAAGCGAACATTACGCTCACCTGAAAGAAAGGTCTTTTTTTCAAAGGGTTAAAGACGCAATGGCTGTATGCCCTGTGATTGTTTGTTGCTGGAAAGGAGTCGATGCGGTAAATGTAGTGCGTACGCTGGCCGGATCAACCAATGGAAGAAATGCCGCCCCGGGAACCATCCGCGGAGATTACAGCATGAGTGTACAGGAAAATATCGTACATGCCTCCGATTCACCGGAAACAGCCGCAATCGAATTGAAAAGATTTTTCAATGAGGATGAATTATTTAGTTATGAGACAAAAAACCTGCTCAGTCTTTATGCAAACGATGAATTCTGAGAGATAAAGTAAACAAAAAGCCAGAAAAGAGAAATCATAGACTCTTTTCCGGCTTTTTTATTTCTACTATATCATCCTATCCTCCCGAACCGGATGAACAACCTCATTACTAATCTAAAAATCTAATACCATGAAAAACACACTACATTATATAAACAAGCCCATTCTATGAAATGTTCCGAAAAAATAAAGAAATTACTTGCAGTTGTATTATTCCCGAATTGGACCTATATTTGTACTGTATTTTAAACACGAGTACAGACAAAAAATTAAAAGAAAACAATATGCACAGTTGGTTTGAATGTAAAGTCTCCTTTGAAAAAGTACTGGAGAACGGAATGCAAAAGAAAGTAACAGAACCTTATCTGGTCGACGCCCTCTCTTTCACAGAAGCGGAAGCCCGTATCATCGAAGAAATACGCCCGTTCATATCCGGCGAATTTACTGTTACTGACATCAAACGTGCCCGTCTTTCAGAATTGTTCTTCAACGAAAACGGCGACCGTTTCTACAAAATTAAAGTATATTTCATCACACTCGATGAAAAAAGCGGCGCTGAAAAGAAAACGGCTGCACAGATGCTTGCACAGGCTTGCACACTGAAAGAAGCCATCGCCGTACTGGAAGAAGGCATGAAAGGCACCATGGCCGATTACACAATCGCTTCGGTTACAGAAACCATGCTGATGGACGTATTCCCTTTCTCTGTCAATGATGACAAAACGCCCAAATCAGGAGAAGAACTGATTGCCGAACAGAAAAAACAGGCTGAGGACAAAGCACAGGAAGCATGAGTATCTCCCAGAACATAGTACAGTTAAAGGCATCGCTACCGGCAAACGTCACATTGGTAGCCGTGTCCAAGTTTCATCCGGCAGAAGCATTGATGGAGGCCTACAATGCTGGCCAGCGTGTCTTTGGCGAAAGCAGGGCACAGGAGCTGACGGCTAAACAAAAAGTACTACCGGGTGATATCGAATGGCATTTTATCGGTCCGCTGCAAAGCAATAAAGTGAAAGATATTGCGCCATTTATCCATACAATCCATAGTATCGACTCGCTGAAATTATTACAGGAAGTAAATAAACAAGCCGCAAAAAACAACCGTATAATCCGTGTATTACTGGAGATACATGTTGCTCAGGAAGAGACCAAACACGGACTAAGTCCTGACGAGTGCCGTGAGCTTCTGCAAAACGAACAACTTGCCGAACTAGGCAATATTCAGATATGCGGATTGATGGGAATGGCGACCTATACCGATGACATTGCGCTCATCGAACAGGAATTTCACATCTTACATGAACTTTTCAGCGAATTAAAAGCTATATATTTCATAGGAAATGATAATTTTGCAGTACTATCTATGGGAATGAGTCACGATTATCCGGTTGCCATTCGCCAGGGTAGCACCATGATACGGGTTGGAACCAGTATTTTCGGCGAACGCGAGTACTAACACATTAAATTGAATCTGACATGATTGACATTAAAACCCAATATGCGGGACTAACACTTCGTAATCCGTTAATTGTAGGAAGTTCAGGTCTGACAAACAACCCTGAGCGAAACAAGGAATTCGAAAAGGCAGGTGCCGGAGCGATTGTTCTCAAATCTCTTTTTGAAGAACAAATTGAAATGCAAAGCGATTCGCTTATGCAGGATTCAGACTATCCGGAAGCTGCCGATTATATCCGTGGTTATGTAAAAGCAAACCAGGTAAACAACTATCTGGAACTGATAAAAAAGACAAAAGAACAGTGTACCATTCCTATCATTGCCAGCATCAACTGTTACAAGTCTGATGTGTGGATTGACTTTGCCCGTCAGATAGAGCTGGCAGGAGCCGACGCACTTGAACTGAATGTCTATTTTCTTGAAACGAGTCTGGAATACAATCCCGACGAGATTCGTGACCTTTACGTCAACATCATCCGGAAAGTAAAGGAAACGGTTTCAATACCCGTTATCATGAAAATCGGGAAAAACGTCGGAAACATTCCGGCACTGGTTAATACATTAAAGGTTAACGGGGCAGATGGCGTAGTGATGTTCAACCGCTTTTACCAGCCGGACATCGACATCAACAATATGCAGATAGTATCGGGCAACGTATTCAGCAACCACTCCGACCTGAGCGACACAATCCGCTGGACGGCAATCATTTCAGGTAAGGTTCCCGGAATAAGCATCGCTTCGTCAACCGGTATCCACGATTGGGAAGACGTTATCAAATGCCTGTTGGCAGGAGCTTCTGCCGTACAGATGTGCAGCGCATTATATACTCATGGCGGCGAAATCATATCACAGGTACTTACTTGTATTGAAGAATGGATGCACCAGACACATTATCAGAATCTGGCACAATTCCAGGGTAAACTGAATTATGCCAATATCCCCGATCCGGCCATGTATGAACGTTCACAGTTCATGAAATACTTCTCAAACAGAGACTAAGAAACAAATCTGATAAAACAGAAAAGAGACAGGGTTCCAGCCTTGTCTCTTTTTTATTTATTCCTTAATCATTGTCAGAAGCATTTTAAAACGTTGCACCGCTGTTAAAGCATGCGGTACATTGGCAGGAAGCACCAACGACTCCCCTGCTTTCATCCGGGAATGATTTCCATCGACAACGATTTCCATTTCACCTTCCAGTATTTGTACCAGAGCATCAAAAGGTGCGGTATGTTCACTCAGTCCTTCCCCTTTATCAAAAGAAAACAGAGTAATGTTACCTGCTGCACTTTTCACGATTTGTTTGCTGACAACCCCACCCGCTGAATAATCAACCAAATTGCTTAAATCGACTACAACTCCTTTTTGAAATAATTTTTCCATATCTTTTCTATTTACTGGTTTATAATAATCCATTCTGTTTTTCTTAAAACAACAGATGAAAAACATTTGTTCTCAACTACCCTTCAACAAGCCGGATAAAATATTTTCCACTAAACAATATCAATATTAAAAATATTATCTATCTTTGCATCATTAATAAAGAATACGACATGGAAGCAATCTGCGTAATCAAAGACATATACAAAACATTATATCAGTTTGAAAAGACTTTTTCAGACGTTCATGAAATTACAATCAACGAAGCAATGCTACTTTGCTGCCTGAAAGACAATCAGCCCAAATCAGCAGGCACCATCTGTGAATATATCGGATTATCGAACTCACGTGTATCCAAAGTAATCACTTCCGTTGAGAACAAAGGCTTTATCGACCGTACGATGAGTAAGGAAGATAAACGGCAGATGTTCTTTTCTCTTACCCCGAAAGGAAAAGAAAAAGTACAGAAAATGATGAATGCCGAATTACGTTTCGACGGCCTGTTCGGAAAACTGCAACAATGTATGGAAAAGGGATAATCCCTTTTTTTACTTATTTATTTTCCATTAGAAAATATGTATAATAACAATAATAAAGAAAGTAAGATGAAATATTTAGTAATCGGAGGAGTAGCCGGCGGAGCAACAGCCGCCGCACGTCTGAGAAGAATGGACGAAAATGCAGACATTATCCTGTTTGAACGGGGCAAATATGTATCATATGCCAATTGCGGACTACCTTATTATATCGGTGGCGTCATTGCAGAACGTGATAAATTGTTCGTACAAACCGCCGAAGGTTTTACCGCCCGTTTCAATATTGATATACGGACCGAGCAGGAAGTTACCGTTATCCATCCCAAAGAAAAAAACGTAGAAGTGAAGAATCTCCGCACCGGACAGTCTTATACCGAAAGCTATGACAAACTGGTGCTCTCTCCGGGAGCCGAACCTTTGCGTCCCGGCATCGAAGGTATCGACAGCAAAAAGATATTCACCCTACGCAACGTACCCGATACCGATACGATCAAAAAGTATATAGACCGGGAGCATCCCCGCCATGCAGTAGTTGTAGGCGGCGGATTCATCGGACTCGAAATGGCCGAAAACCTGCACGATCAGGGTCTTGATATCGCCGTTGTCGAGATGGCTAACCAGGTAATGGCTCCGCTCGATTATTCAATGGCCGCTATCGTACATCAGCAACTGATTGAAAAAAAGGTAGACCTGCGTCTGGAAGACGGCGTATTACGTTTTGAAGAGACAGACGGAGGTATCATCGTCCACCTGAAGAGCGGCAAACAGATTCCGACAGACCTGGTTATCCTCAGTATCGGTGTACGTCCTGAAACAAAGCTGGCCAAAGAAGCCGGACTGGCCATCGGAACCCTGGGAGGGATTGCCGTAAACGATTATATGCAGACCTCCGACCCGGACATTTATGCCCTGGGAGATGCTGTCGAAGTGCTCAATCCGGTAACAGGCAAACCGGCTTTAATCCCGCTGGCTGGTCCGGCGAACAAACAGGGACGTATCGTAGCCGATAATATCGTATTCGGCAATCGCGAAACTTATAAAGGTACGATAGGCACTTCTATTGCCAAAGTGTTTGATATTACGGTCGCTGCCGCCGGTGCCAATGCCAAGTTACTGAAACGGGAAGGCATCCCCTATCAGTCATCATACACCCACTCGGCTTCGCACGCCGGTTATTATCCGGGAGCCGTTCCGATGTCTATAAAAATAGTATTCTCACCGGACAACGGACAGTTATACGGTGCCCAGATTGTTGGATTCGACGGAGTAGACAAACGAATCGAAATGCTTGCCCAGGTAATACAACGCAAAGGAACAGTCTACAACCTGACCGAACTGGAACAGGCCTACGCACCTCCTTATTCGTCAGCCAAAGACCCCGTCAACATGGCTGGTTATGTTGCAGAGAATATCCTTACCAAAAAGGTCGAAACCATTAACTGGCGCGACATAGCACAGCTGGGCAGCAATTCCCTGTTGGTCGATGTACGCACTGCCGACGAATATAACCTGGGTTCCATACCGGGAGCTATCAATATCCCGGTCGACGAACTGCGCAACCGCCTGCCGGAACTGCCAACCGACAGACCAATCGTAGTGACTTGTGCCATCGGATTACGCGGATATCTGGCTTACCGCATTTTGGTTCAGCATGGTTATAAAAATGTAAAGAACCTGTCGGGAGGATTCAAAACATGGAGTGCAGCGACAGCCGGAATAGCTTCCAAACAAACAGAAGGCAATTCCCAAACAGCAATGACACCAAAAACGTCTACCGCCGCCGCATCTTCTTCTCCCTCACAACAGACTATCCGGATTGATGCCTGCGGTCTTCAATGCCCCGGTCCAGTCATGCAGCTGAAAAAACATTATGCTGAGATAAATACAGGTGACCGTCTTCTGATAACCGCCACCGACCAGGGATTCGGGAAAGATGTAGCCGCCTGGTGCAATATGACCGGAGCACAGCTGGTCGGAGTTGAGAATAAATCGGGAGTCATCCATGCTACAATCGAAAAAGGTGAACCTAAAAGTTCCTGTAAAATGGTGAACGGTACGGACAACAAGACGTTGATTGTATTCAGTGACGACCTGGATAAGGCCCTTGCCTCCTTCGTTATTGCCAACGGAGCCGCCTCGACCGGCAAGAAAGTAACCATGTTCTTCACTTTCTGGGGACTGAATGTCATCAAGAAACGGCAGAAACCGTCTGTTTCAAAAGATATATTCGGCAAAATGTTCGGCTGGATGCTTCCCGCCCACAGCGGTAAACTGAAACTATCGAAAATGAATATGGGTGGTGCCGGAAGTTGGATGATGCGCCTCATTATGAAGAAAAAGCATATCGACAGCCTGGAAAGCCTCATCGCTCAAGCCGCTGAGAACGGTGTCGAAATGATAGCCTGCACCATGAGTATGGATGTGATGGGTGTCAAAAAAGAGGAACTGATGGACAACGTCACGCTTGGCGGAGTAGCCACTTATCTTGAACGGGCGGAAGATGCAAACGTAAACCTGTTCATCTAAACACTCCGGTTATTTTCCAAAGGATATATACCCCATAAAAAAAGCATATATGTTTTGCGTTTAAAACATATATGCTTTGCTTACAAAAGTCCCTTATTTTGATTTCAAAAGTCCTATGTTTTTTTCTTGACAAATAAAGGCCTCTATTTCAGGGGCAATGTCGTTACGTCGACATCCGGAGCAGTTCCGTTCGGCTGACGTGTAAAAACGGATTTGAACTCTGTATTATCATTGAAGAAACCGCCGTTACAGAGGAAGAACATATTATCTTCCACCCCACCGGCATAATCCTGACGGACACCGGCACGGGCGGTGGCATCATAAGTGAATATGCCTTCGGTAAGTTCTTTCCACTCTCCTTTAGCCGTACGGGCCCATTGGTTTCCAAAATGGACACTACGTTCCAGATAACCTTGCCCGGGCATAAAGTTTTCAAGGAAAGAATGTGCTCCGGTGTACCATGCGTTTGTCTGCGGCCGCAGAAAACCGGCTATCAATCGCCACTCGCCTTCTTCAGGAGCAAAGAACCAGGCATAATAGGCCGTATTCCCTTTACCGTCCGGATGAACACGGGTAATGACACGATAAGTTTGTCCGGCTTTCCAGGGATATTTCAGATAACTCTGTCCCCCCGACCCTTCGTTACCGAACTCTCCGATATGTACATCTTTTCCCTGCGCCAGCAGCTTGATGCGGTGGTCTTCCGGTATCGCTTTCGGGTCGTCCGTTTCAAACGGGCTCCATACGGAAAACAAGACACGGCGTTCCGTATCGCTATTCGCCTGGATACCGCAATAACCTTCACCGAAACCATTCGTCATAAAGTAACTGCCAATCTTATCTTCTCCCTCCGGAACCGTTATTTCATTGTAGAAATATTCGATCGATTCTTCCGGTAATGTATATTTCATATGTACGGAAGGTCCGCGCATTCCCCAGTAAGGTTCAAAGTTACGCACAAAATAAAGAGGTTCCTGCGCAGCCGGCCCGTCTATCAGCAGTTCGGAGATATTGGCAAACTGAGCGCCTTCTTTCTCTTCTCCCTGCAAATCCACACGGATATACCCCGGTTCCGTAACGGATACCTTCCCTACCGGAATAACCGTTTCCTCTGCTTCCGTCACTTTTACGGTAAAACTTTTACCTCCGAAAGTTACCTTTACAGTCGACGGTCCGTCTGCCGCTTTCCCTTTCAGGAAAAGATTCAAATCACCGGGCTGGCTGGTTTTAAACCACGCCGACAAGACGGCATCCGTCCCCGTCCACGATTTGATACCATCGGTAGAAACCTTCGCACTCTCTTTTCCGGCAGTCACATAAGTGTTTCCGCCTAACGGAACCGATACCGCCTCAGCCGACAGTTCCATCTGCTTACTCTGGCAGCTGCACATCAGGACAGCTATGCCGAACAGGATAATTTGTTTAATCTTATTCATTCTTATTTTAGATTTAAAGCAAAAACGGGACAGAAGTAAACCTCGCTACTTTCTGTCCCGTTTTTCTATTTATTGTCCGTAGATAAACTAAGGTAATTATTTAATCATATCGAAACCTGTATAAGGAATCAACGCTTTCGGAATGCGGATACCTCCAGGTGTCTGATTGTTTTCAAGCAATGCAGCAACGATACGCGGCAAAGCCAAAGCACTTCCGTTCAGCGTATGGCACAGTTGTGTCTTTTTGTTCTCATCACGATAACGGCATTTCAGACGGTTAGCCTGATAATTATCGAAATTGGATACGGAACTTACTTCCAACCAACGTTTCTGAGCTTCCGAATATACTTCGAAGTCGAAGCAAAGAGCGGCAGTGAAACTCATGTCGCCACCACACAGACGCAGGATACGGTACGGAAGTTCCAGCTTCTGGAGCAGGCCTTCCACATGGTCCAGCATTTCCTGATGAGACTGCTTAGAATGTTCCGGTTTGTCGATACGAACCAGTTCCACTTTAGAGAACTCGTGCAGACGGTTCAAACCGCGTACATCTTTACCATAAGAACCGGCTTCGCGACGGAAACATTGTGTATAGGCACAGTTCTTGATAGGCAACTGTTTTTCATCGATAATCACATCACGGTAGATATTGGTGACCGGCACTTCGGCAGTCGGTATCAGATAAAGGTCGTCCACTTCGCAATGGTACATCTGTCCTTCCTTATCCGGAAGCTGACCGGTACCGAAGCCGGAAGCGGCATTTACCACGGTCGGCGGCATGATTTCCATATAACCGGATTTGCGTGCCTCATCCAGGAAGAAGTTTATCAAAGCACGCTGCAACTGAGCGCCCTGTCCTTTATAAACCGGAAAACCGGCACCTGTAATCTTCACACCCAGGTCGAAGTCAATCAAATCATATTTTTTAGCCAATTCCCAATGAGGCAGTGCGTCCTTCGGCAGTTCTGTTTCCATACCACCCATTTTTTCTACCACATTGTCCTCAGCAGCAACGCCTTCGGGCACTTCATCGTAAGGCACATTCGGAATTGTATAAAGCAGGTTCTGCATCTCTTCCGCAGCCTGGTCCATTTCTGCCTGAATGCCCTTGCTCAGTTCCTTGATTTCGGCAACACGCTTTTTAGCAGCTTCGGCTTCTTCTTTTTTGCCTTCTTTCATCAGGCCACCGATTGTTTTCGACAGCGAGTTAACCTCTGCCAGGTTTGTATCTAATTGATTCTGTGTACTACGTCTTTTATCGTTCAGTTCAATCACCTTAGCGATGCTTTCTTTTGCACCCTTAAAGTGTTTCTTCTCCAGACCACGAATCACGCGGTCTGTTTCTTCCGTAATCATTTTAAGCGTCAACATACTTGCTCTATGTTTATTTATTTTGAAATGCAAAGATACATAAAAAAGCAACTTCCGCTCAGATGTTTACAAAAATATCTCACTTCACCCGTCCTCCCGTTATCCAGCTCCGGGTATAATAGGGTTCGCTCAGGCTACTGACCATTACTCCCCTGGAAGTACTGGTATGGATAAACTTCCCGTTCTTCAGATAAATTCCTACATGGTTAGGTGTCTTTTTCTTGCCTCCTCCTGTTTTAAAAAACACCAAATCGCCTTCCTGCAATTTGCCGCGGCTGACCTTCTTACAATTATATTTCAGCATATCCGCCGACGAACGTGCCAACTGTTTTCCATAAACCTCGCGAAACACAATCGCCACAAATCCGGAACAATCCACGCCCCGCTTGGTACTTCCTCCCATCCGGTGAGGTGTCCCCAGCCATTTCGCCCCTTCATTATAAAGAAAGATATTATCATCCGGCGTAATACGCACACCATATAAACGTGACAATTCCTTCGGCCCTTTAAAATCAGCCGGAAGCGCCACACGTTTCTTACTGCCGCAGGATGTCAGGACCAGTACAAACAAAAACAGCCAAAGGCTGAATATAGGATTTTTATATATCATGATTTATTTATTCTCTTTCTGTAGTTGGAGCAATACGATGAACCGTTTCTTTTACTTGCTTTACAACATCTACCCCATCTCATACTTATTAGGATTGATTCTTATAATGCAAATATACATATTTTTCAACACCATTCGAAAAGTTTTTAGAAAACACCATCACATTCCAACGATCGATTCAAAGTAAGGATTCAGTTTGTGCTGGTTATAATTAGCTTCCGCTATCATTTTTGAAGAGTTTGCATAACAATACTCACATTTATGCGGACAGGTATATTTGTTCAACCCCATCAACCCTCTCGCCAGATACTCCATATCATCCTTCTCAAAAAGCCGGTAATTAATATAATTCTTTTCCAGATTCGCTTTTACCTTCTTATATTCCAGAATATCAGCAAAACTGAATACCAGCTTCTTCGTATACCCTTTTAACTGATTTCCGATACGCTCAACCTTTTCCAGTAAATCATCTTTAGAAATCCGGTCAGTCAGCACCATCGGGTCAAAGCGCCAGATAACCCAGTCGCTATCCAGACGGTCAACCAATCGTTTAAACGTATCTATCAACTGACTTATTCCTTCTCAAAATACAATTGTTTTTAATTGCAAATACAACTGTTTTTGTTTCTAAATACAATTGTATTTGTATTCAAATACTTAAGTCTATGAAATCGAGGACATTTCGAATATTTGTTTTCTTAGAGTTGAAAGAAGATTATTTCACCTACTGACATACTGTTGTCACCACAATGGTCTATATTTGTAACCTTACTATCAATATTGCAAAATGAAAACAGAAAAGCCATTAGTAGACAAAGATTACGTATTAGATAAAATTGAAAGTTGGACATTTGTCGAAATACCGGAAATCCCAATGCCTAAGACTCCTTTTGGAATGCTAAAAGTAAAAGGAAAGATAGATAACTATGAATTTTCCAATGTACACCTGATGCCTATCGGAAACGGACATATAGGTCTGGCTGTAAAATCGGAAATAAGAAAAAAAATAAAAAAGCAAGCTCCTGATATCGTACATATTACACTGTATGAAGATAATACGCCATTAATAATACCCGAAGAATTATTGTTATGCATGGAAAATGAGGAGGGTCTCTTAGATAAATTTGAAAAATATAAGCATGGTCAAAAAAAAGCATTTATAGATTGGATTAATTCTGCAAAAACAGAACAAACCAAAGCCAACCGCATTGCCAAAACGATAACAATGATACAAAAGAATGAAAAGATTTAACAGTAGAAACCTGATCGATAGAATACGATCCACTCCTGACTCTTATGGAAATATCACCTGATGATAAATCCATAAAAGACTGGAGCGAACGTAAATGGGCGTTATGACAGGACTTTACTTCAAAAACATAGGCAAGTGAACAATAAAGACTATATCCAAAGTCTGTACTTACTTTCTCTTGAATACGAATTACTCCGTCTTTATAGACTTCACCGGATTGTTGAGAGCCGCTCTTAACGATTGGAAACTAACCGTCAGCAAAGCAATCAGGGTTATCAGCAAGGCCACTCCTGCAAAAATATCCCAACCGAGTGTAATCCGGTAGGCATAATCCTTCAGGTAGTGGTTAGCGGCATATAAAGAGACAGGAATACCTATTACAAAAGAAATAAGTAAAAGTACCATATACGCTTTTCCCAACAAAAATAGTATATCTATTATTTTAGCCCCCAATACTTTGCGGACACCAATTTCCTTTGTTCGCTGTTCGGCAGAAAAGGCACTTAATCCCAGTAACCCCAAACAGGAGATAAAAATTGCCAGCATGGCAAATAAGACAGACAACTTTTCTACCAGATGTTCATCCTCAAACAAATCATCGAAACGGTCGGTCATAAAGGTCGGCTCAAACGCATGATACGGTGTAAAAGAACGCAATACCGTCTGTACCCGCCCTATCGCTTCATACGTATCGATATCCGGTTTCAGACGAACAAACAATATATACGTTCTTTGAGGATCATAGAAAAACAAAGCAGACGCCGGCTCAAGTGTATAAAAATCATCGAACACGAAATCTTTCATAATACCAACTATCTCCCATTTGTGATCAGGCGACTGACCGATTTGTCCTCCTACACGGCCTTCCCTTCCCATTCTTTTTGCCAGAGTCTCATTGATAAGGATTCCTGCCCCTCTCTTATTATTTTTCTTAGCCGGATCGATATCCGTTCCGTCAAGCAGTTTTATCCCGGCAGCATCTATCAAACCTTCCGACACAAAATTAAAAGAAATATAGGCATCATCTTCCGGATCTTTTCCATTCCAATACCAAGGATTGGTACGCATACTCGATTTCAGAATCGGACTGGCTGAAAACCCACAATTTTCTACTACACCGGTATTGATCAGCTCATTCCGCACAGCCGAAGACGCATTACACAATTCTTCAGTGGCCGGAAAACTTACCAGATTTTCTTTTTTTATTCCGATATCCCGTTTTTGTACCAGCTGTATCTGAAGATAAATAACGAAAGTACTACAAATCAGGATAAATGCCATCGTAAATTGAAAGATAACCAACCCCTGACGTATCCATGCGGCACTTCCCCCTTTACTCACTTTCTGCATTTTCAGCGTAGTCAACGGATTGAAAGAGGACAGATACAACGCCGGATAACTACCGGCCAGAAAAGTACAAAACAATCCGATCGCCACCAGTCCGGTCACAATCGTCGGATCGAGCAGACTAAAGGATAATTGAACGCCTATAAATTCATTAAACCAGGGAAGACTCAGCCAGATCAATCCGACCGACAGCAAAAGAGCTATCGATGTTATCAGTCCCGATTCTACCAGAAATTGCCGGATCAGGTGTTTTCGTTTGGTTCCGAAGGTTTTCCGCACACCGACTTCCAACGCCCGTTTTTGGGAACGTGCAGTCGATAGATTCATAAAATTGATACAGGCAATCAGGAGTATCAACACTCCGATCAGAAAGAAAAGGGAGACAGTCTTTATGTAGCCGCCACCAGTTTCTATCCCATCTTTAAACTGACCATACAAAAGCATTTTATTAAGAGGATAAAGGAATATCTGAATACTCTCACAAGCCGGCCCGGCTTTACGAAAAGCGAGTCCTTTCAGCTTCTCATTCAACTGCTCCAGATCCACTCCCGGTTCCAACTCGACATAAGTTTGCAGCCAGGAAGCCCCCCATTCGTTTACATTAAATACTTTTTTCATTTCCTCTACGAAGACACGAAAAGGTATCAGCCATTCAAATTGGAACGAAGTATTACCGGGCATATCCTCAAACACACCCGTTACTTGATATATAACTCCTTCATGAATCAACCCCTTTCCTATCGGATCTTCTTCGTTATATATCTTTCGAGCCATCGACCGGCTGAGGACAATGGAATATTGCGGTTCGAAAACAGAAGAGGCATCACCACTTATGAACTTCATACCGATCAGATTAAAGAGAGTGGAATCGGCATAAGCTCCCTTTTCTTCAAAAGAGTCTGTTGTATTTTCAGGGACAAAAACGACTGGCTGAGCACTATATCTGCTACAACTCTTCACTTCCGGAAATTCGTCTTCCAAAACTTTTGACAGCATAGAATTTGATTCGAAGCTTGTTATACATTCATTCGAGACAGGAAAATAATGAGATGCACTGACATATATATTTCGGGAATTAGGGATTGCCTTGTTGAAATTCACTTTACTTTCCACCCAGAGAAAGATAAGTGCAGCCGAAGTAATTCCGATTGCCAGCCCCAGGATATTCAGAAAACTATATATTTTATTCCGGAAAATAATCCGGAGAGATCTTCTTATATTCATTGTGTAAGTTTTTTAGTTTGCGGTATAAGCTAATTCTTTCAGGAAATTTTCCGAAACAGGTTTCCCATCCAGCATATGAATAATCCGGTGGCTGTAACGGGCATCGTGTTCACTGTGTGTTACCATAACGATCGTGGTTCCGGCATCATTGAGCATAGTCAGCAGATCCATTATTTCCAGGCCATTGCGACTATCCAGGTTTCCGGTTGGTTCATCTGCAAGGATCAGTTTCGGATCATTGACAATTGCCCGGGCAATCGCCACACGCTGCTGTTGTCCGCCCGAAAGCTGCGACGGGAAATAGTTACGGCGATGATTGAGAAGGACGCTTTTCAAGGCTTTCTCTACTTTCATTTTGCGGAGGGAGGCTTTCATTCCACAATTTTCCAACGGCAATTCGATATTCTCAAATACAGTTAACTCTTCTATCAGATTGAAATTCTGGAAAACAAAACCGATATTCTCCCTTCGCAAATCGCAACGTTTGTCTTCATTTAATCCGGTAACCTCAACCCCATTAAAAAGATAGGAACCCGAATCAGGATCGTCAAGCAATCCCAGTATATTCAGTAAAGTAGACTTTCCACATCCCGACGGTCCCATAATGGCAACAAACTCATGTTCCTTTACATGAAGCGACATATTATCCAAAGCAATTGTCTCCACCTCTTCCGTCCTATAGACTTTCCTCAAATCATTTATTCTAATCATAGTCTTATGAATAATTTAGCATGTTACATATAAATCCGGAACAATTGATATGCCAAAACAGCAATCCCCAATATATTAACCCATTAACAAAACGACCGCCCTTGAATAGTGTCCATAAACGGACACCTTATGTCTGCCTACAGACAAAAAATAGGAACAGCTTGGGCATTCACTCCATTCTTGATATATTTGCAACCTACTAACAAGAGTAATTATGAACTTACACCAGGCAAATATACTGATTGTTGATGATGATAAAGACGTTCTGACCGCCGTACGTTTTTTGCTGAAGATGGAAGTGAAAACAATACTGACAGAAACAAACCCGGACAACATTCATAAGCTGGTCACAGAGAATGACATAGACATTATTTTGTTGGATATGAACTTCAGAAGCTCCATCAACACCGGTAACGAAGGTCTGTTCTGGCTGAAGGAAATAAAGAAACGGAAACCTTCCCTGTCAGTCATTATGATTACAGCCTATGCAGATATAGACCTGGCCATCAAAAGCCTAAAAGAAGGGGCCGCAGACTTTATCGTCAAACCCTGGCATAACGAGCATCTGCTGAATATCCTGTCGGAGACACTTCGGAAACAGGCAACTCCGGACAGTAAAGAGAAAACAAATAAAAGAAATACTGATATAGAGATTATCGGAAACTCGGAAAGCATGCAGCTTTTGTTCCATAAATTGCAAAAGATAGCACCTACCGATGCAAACATATTGATCTTGGGAGAAAACGGAACAGGAAAAGATCTTGTTGCCCGCTACATTTATCAGTCATCCCTTCGCCGGAATCAGCCATTTGTAAAAGTAGACGTAGGTTCCCTGACGGAAACCCTTTTCGAGAGCGAACTTTTCGGACATAAAAAGGGAGCATTTACAGATGCGCGTGAAGATCGTACCGGTCTAATCGAGGCGGCAGACAAAGGTACACTTTTCCTGGATGAAATCGGAAATATAACTTTGCAACAGCAGGCCAAACTGTTGACCGTACTGCAAAACCGTGAAGTGACTCGCCTCGGAGCCAATACCCCGATGCCGGTAGATATCCGTCTGCTGTCAGCAACCAACCTGCCATTACGGGAGTTAGCCAACGAAGCAAAGTTTCGTAAAGACTTGATTTACCGAATCAATACAGTAGAGATAACCGTACCGCCTCTACGTGAACGAGGCGAAGATATTATCCTGCTGGCAGAACATTTCCTGAAAATGTATGAGAAAAAGTATTTCAAACAAAAGTTCCGTTTAGCCGACTCAGCCAAAAAGAAACTGATGCTGTATCATTACCCCGGCAACGTACGCGAGCTGCAATACACCATAGAAAGAGGCGTTATCATGGCCGACAGCGATGTGCTGAAAGCGGAAGACATCACCTTCTCTCCCTTGGAGCAACAGGAAGAAAATGCCCAACCGATACCGACACATAATCTGGATGATCTGGAGAAGACAGCCATCGAACAGGTCATTCAAAAACATAACGGAAACATATCGCAAGCGGCAAAGGAACTGGGATTAACCCGGGGAGCCTTATACCGCCGGCTAGAAAAACACGGACTATGACGATCGCCCTATCCATCCTAATCGTTATACTTCTGCTATATATAATATATGTACGCAGGAAAACAAAACAGGATATTGACGAATTTGCCGAGTCCATCATTAACAGAGATTTTTCAAGGAAATCCCCCCGGTTCCAATCTATCGCGGATGCCTTCCTGAATCTGGCGGCCGAGAAAGAAGCGCAGCAGCATTACCTGAAAGAGATGCTGGAACTGGTCGATACAGGTATCCTCGCCTATGATGTGGAAACCCACGAATCACTATGGATGAATGACTCTTTTACGACCCTGCTCAACATTCCTCATATCAAGAATATCAACTGGCTGAAAAAGCAAAACGAAAACCTTTTCAATGAACTGCTCGATATCCCGGTAAACAAAAGTACCCTGATAACGATCCATGCCCGGAAGCAAACCATCAAAACAATGACAAACGCTTCCGTCTTTCAAACCGGAGGAAAAACCTACAAACTGATTGCCTTCCATAATGTAAGCGCAACGATGGAAGAAGTCGAATCGGGTGCCTGGAAAGGATTACTCAATGTAATGACTCATGAGATAATGAATTCTATCGTCCCTGTCTCATCCCTCTCGGATACGCTCAGGAGAAAAATACATACATTGAAAGAAAATGTATCCGAACCATCTACTACGGATCTGGAAGATATGGAACTGGCGATGGACACAATTCACCGGAGAAGTGAAGGCCTACTGCGCTTTGCCGAAACCTATCGCAATCTAAGCCAAAAGATAGTACCTGATATGAAATCATATAATCTCTATGATTTGCTGAGTTCTGTTCATTCCCTGATGAATCCTTCCCTTCAACAAAAAGGGATCGCTTTCACGCTAAAAACAAATGCTCCGGAAGTTACCGCCTTTATGGACAGGGATCTGATAGAACAGGTTATCATCAACTTCATAACCAATGCGACCTATGCCACAAGTGAAAAAGAGAATCCGCAAATACATCTTTTCTCCGGGTATGACTCAGAAGGACATCCTTACATCACCGTTGCCGACAATGGCAAGGGCATCCCCGACTCAATCCGCGACAAGATTTTCATTCCATTTTTCAGTACCAAGAAAAACGGTAACGGCATCGGCCTGAGCATTTCCCGGGAAATCGTCAAACTGCATAACGGAAAGCTGCACGTGCAAAGCCAGGAGAAAGAAGGAAGTGCCTTCACTATCCTATTCAGTAAGAAATTACAAACTTTCCAGCAGGTCTGTCATTTTATAGACGGTAGTTGATGGATTATTATATATCTCCAACACCTTGGCTCTTGCCGTTGCTTCTGATGTCTTGTCAGACAGTAGCTGTTTCTCATTCAATGCCAAAGTTCCCTTTGTGTAGTGTTCAAGATGTCTTTTCAATTTTTTTATGCAAGTGTTTTGAGTTAGTTCGGCATGACACTCCTCAAAGTGCAGTAAATACCACAACTCAATACATGGATTCGACACCAGCAATACCGCATCCGGAATACTTTGCAGGTGTTCCAGCATTCCGTCCACATCTAGGTCAAACATTAGAAATGTTTTATCATTTTTGGTTGCAACATATTCCCGTTTACAATTCTCTATATACCGAACGGATATGTTCGAATCGCTCTTTCTAGGGATAATCTGAATAGGCGCACGGTATTGCGAACGAAGGTGACTGATATAGGCAACCTCAGACTCCCCCTCACAGAAAACAAAGAAGTTTGGTTTCATTGTTTTACCTTTAGATTTTCTTATTTGTCGTCCCATATCGATTTCTATTTTATAAAACTATCCGCCTGTTCGTCAATATACGGGATGGCATCAAAACGACCTTGCAGATATGCCTTTTCTGCATCTAGTCCGTCGCGAAAATCTTTGTAATCAAACAGCGAATACAAATCCGAGGACCCGTCATCCCGTTTGT